>Ga0316217_10005041_pt1 | contig 13896 bp, 13 predicted proteins | sample 1anoAmetaG_FD_203633 | JGI IMG/M metagenome (GOLD analysis project Ga0316217, IMG submission 203633) | Freshwater microbial communities from Trout Bog Lake, Wisconsin, USA - 1anoA | ecosystem: Environmental > Aquatic > Freshwater > Lake > Hypolimnion/Profundal zone | place: USA: Wisconsin...
GTCCAACAACAAAAGCACCCGCGCCCATAAGCTGCGGCATGATCCACGCAAGGTGGAAGCCTGCCTGCTGGCAAAGGGCGTGCGCTGTCTGCCCAAGCACGCCGCCGAGATCGTGGTGGATTTGGATGCGATGGGACACCGGTTGCATGGGACGCAGGAAGGGCGGCATTTCAGCGCCTATTACGACGACTATTGCTACCTGCCGCTCTACGTGTTTGTGGGCGATTTTCCCCTGTGGGCGCAATTGCGCACCAGCGACAAGGACGGGGCCAGCGGGGTCGTGGCGGCGCTGGAAAAGATCGTGCCGGCCATTCGGAAACGTTGCCGCCGGGCGCGCATCATCGTGCGTGGGGACAGCGGTTTTTGCCGGGAGGAAATCATGGCCTGGTGCGAGGGCCAGCAGGAAGTGTATTATTGTCTGGGCCTGGCTAAGAACTCCGTGCTGGTGGAGCGCTTGAGCCCGGCGTTGGTGGGTGCGCGCATGCGCTGGTGTCTCTGTGGCGCGGCCAACGTGCGGGAGTTCCTGGAGTTTGCGTATCAGACCGGCACGAGTTGGAGCCGTTCGCGCCGCGTCATCGGCAAGGCGGAAGTGACGGCGCAAGGCTCCAACCCGCGCTTTGTGGTCACCAACCTGCCGGCCAAGGGTTTCAAGGGGGACGAAGATAACACCCGTTTCACGCCGGCCCGGCTCTACGAAGAACTCTATTGTGCGCGCGGGGAGATGGAAAATGTGCTCAAGCAACAAGTATTGGATTTGCGGGCCGACCGGATGAGCACCCATTATCAGGCCAGCAACCAACTGCGCTTATGGTTTGCGGCTTTTGCGTATCTCTTGCTGGAGCGGGTGCGGACCTTGGGGCTGGCCGGGACGGAACTGGCACGGGCAACCGTCGGGAGCGTGCGACTCAAGCTGTTGAAAGTGGCGGCCCAAGTGCAGGTGAGTGTGCGTCGGGTGTACGTGCAGTTGAGCAGCGCCTATCCGTTGCAAGCCCTGTTCCGCCTATGCCATCGGCGGCTCATGGCGCTGGTGCCCGCCAGCGGTTGACTCCAGATCATTTCTCCCCGCGAAGCCATCCCCCACGCCGGAGGTGTCTCCAAAAACGGCGCAAAAACGAAATTCTTCATCCCTGGAAAGGCCCCAGCATCCACATTCCTCAAAACGGCACCAGCGCAGAAGTTATTTCGGTGCCGCAGAGCCATTTTTGCAGAAATCAAGTTCAGCTATGAAATATCCGGGCTAGTCACTTCCCGCCGCGCCTGATATCGGGCGCCAGCGCCACCATCAAAACCATCAAAACTGGGCGGGGAAAGATAGAGGGTCTGTTTCATAATAACTTCATTCAAATTGTTGAGAACGAACATTTCGATTATTTGGGGCTGTCGTTTCCTGCAAAACTCCACTGAACGGGCTTTCATGTGTTTTTTGACTCCACGATTTGCCGGTTTCAGTTTTTTGTGGCCGCACATAGGCATTGGCACGGAACCAAGCCACCGCGTCGCCGAAAGCCTGTTCCGGCGGGGTTTGGGGCAAGCCCAGTTCACGGACTGCTTTGTTTGAATTGAACCACATTTTATGCCTCGCCATGCGCACGCCGGCTAAGGTGGCTTGCGGTGCCTTGCCGGTGAAGCGGGCGAAGGCTTCGCTGATTGCCGCCCACGTTAACGCCAGCCAATAAGGTACCTGATGACGCGGAGCCGGCACGCCCGTGATTTTCTCCATCACGGCGAACGTTTTCTGCAAGGTCCAATTGCCCGCGACGTTCCCCAAAATATAACGCTCGCCCAACCGGCCTTTTTCTGCGGCCAGAATATGACCGACTGCCACATCGCGGACATGCACCCAATTCAAACCGGTATCCAAGTACGCCGGCATCCGGCGATTAAGAAAATCCACAATGATTTGACCGGTGGGGGTCGGTTTTACGTCTCCCGGACCAACGGGAGCGGACGGATTGACGATAACCACTGGCAATCCCTGCGTCGTGAAAAACTCCACGGCCAAGCCCTCGGCCTTGAACTTCGATCGCTTGTATTCGCAGGCCAACTGGTCCTCGGGAATCGTCGCGGATTCGTTTGCGGGAATGATCCGGCCATTCCTCTCCCCAGGCAGGCCGATACACCCCACCGTGCTGGTATAAACAATTTTCTGGCAACCGGCCGAACCCGCGGCGGCAAGCACGTTCCGCGTGCCTTCGACGTTCGCAACATGCATGGGGGCATAATCGCGCATCCACAACCGGTAACTGGCCGCCACGTGGAAACACCAGTCGCAGCCAAGAAGTTCGCGTTTCATTGCCTGGTGATCCAGGATGTCGCCGGTCACGCGTTCAAATTCCAAGCCCGCCAAACCGCGCAGATCCGCGCCGGGACGGACAAGTCCCTTAACCCGATGGCCCCGAGCCAACAATTCCCGCACGATATGTGAGCCGATAAATCCAGATGCGCCGGTGACAAAGCATTTCATACTTTCCTCCGTTTTAAGTGGGTTTCAAAGCTCCAATGGCACAATGGATAATAGTAATGGACGGTTGCCACGTTGGCTTGGGCGTGCCGGCAAATATCGCGGATTGATGCTCCGTGAAATCCTCGTTCCGCAAACACGCGCAACGCAGCCTCCAAGAGACGTTCTTTGGTGCTGAGTTGGTTCTGCGGCGAGGAACAGCGAGGTTCGCCAAGTGTGGTTATGCGATGGAGCATGGCGGCTTGAATTGGTCTAGATTGGTTGATTGCTTCACTTCTCCGCCGCGAGGTTCGGAGCATTCAGGCAAGGGATGCCTGCGTCGGCGGCCGCGCCGTTGTCCGCCAAATCCGCCTTCCTGTCTGGCCGCTTGTTCCTGCGCCGCAGGGCGTATTTGTAGCCGACATATCCAACCACCAGAACCACGCCCAACCCAATCACGCCGTGGCACATGCGGTCGAACCAAACCATGACTTGCTGAACTTGATCGTGAAATATAAAGCCGGCGCTGACATAGCAACCGGCATAAAACAGCGCCGCCAACCCATCGCAGAGCACGAACTGGCGCGTGCTCATTCCCAGTGCGCCCGCGAGCGACGGCATCACCGTGCCGGGAAGAAATTTTGCCGCCGTCAGGGTCCACAAACCGTGGCGTGCGACTGCGGCCTTGGCGTGCGCAAGGGAGATATTGCGAGAATGCGCCCAGCGACTCACCACCGGCAGCGCGCGTCCGCCGCCTTTGCGGCCCAGGCAGAACCAGAGCGAATCCGCCAAAATCGCCGCCGCCGCCGCCATGCCAACCGCCAGCGTCGCATCGAGCTTGCCCACCGCCGCCAACGCGCCCGCGGCCAACAGCACTGGCGGAGCGGGCACCGGCAAGCCGGCTTGATCGGCGAAGACGACGGCGAACACCGCCAGCCCCCCGAAGCCCGTCAGAAATTGTGTGGTGTCATTCATAAGGTAGTCGTTTTTGGTTGGCGCGTCGTTCAATGACCGGCGGCCGGACAGGCTCGTCGTGCCAGATGAGCGCGAAAAACATGGTTAACAGGATTAACGGGACGAAAGACATGCTTGATTTCCTTTTTCCAAATTGGTTATTTCAGGGCAAGTGCGGCAGGCTGCTTGATGGTTTCCCAACCGCCGCCGAGCGATTTGTAAAGCGCAATGACATCCGTCGTCACCGTCTTGTCGCTTTGCACCAGCGCGTCCTGCGCCTGATACAACGAACGCTCGGCGTCGAGGACGTTGATGAAATTCGCCAGGCCGTTGGCATAAAGCTGATTCGCCAGACGCAATGATTCCTGGCTGGACTTCACGGCATCTGCGAGCGACTGTCGGCGGATTTGTTCCTTGGCATAGGCCGTCAGCGCGTTCTCCACGTCCTCAAACGCGCTCAACGCCGTGTTCTCGTATTTCGCCAGCACCTGTTCCTGACGCGCGGTCTGAACCTGGATGTTCGCGCGAATGCGCCCGGCATCAAAAATTCTCCACTGCACGCTGGGCCCGACCGACCAGAAGCGGCTGCCGGAGGTGAACCAGTCATCGGCGCTGATGCCTTCAAATCCGGCGATGCCCGTGAGATAAAATTTAGGAAACAAATCCGCTTTGGCGACGCCGATGTTCGCGGTGGCGGCGGCCAGTTGGCGTTCCGCCAGCGCCACGTCGGGCCGGCGCAACAACAATTCCGATGGCAAGCCAACGGGCACGGTGGGCGGCGCGGCGGGAATGGGCGCGACGGTGGTCAATTCCATCCGCAAGGATTCGGGCGTTTGTCCGAGCAACACGCCAAGCCGGTGAATGGAGGCGGCGAGCGCCGTTTCCAACGCCGGCACAACCGCGCGCGTGGTGGAGAGAACCGTGCTGGCTTGTTGCACGTCGAGGTCGCTGGTCAGGCCGTTGGTGAACCGGTTTTGCACAATCGCCAGCGATTGTTCCTGCGCGCGGATATTGTCACGGGCAATTTCCAAGCGCCGCTGATAACCGCGCGCCTCGACGTAATTGCGCGCGACTTCACCAAGCAAGGTGACGAGCACTTCGCGCTCGCCAAATTGCGTGGCGGCGACTTGCGCCCGGGCCGCCTCCGTGGCGCGGCGTGTGCCGCCAAACACGTCAATTTCCCACGCCGCGTCGAAGCCGGATTGATAGAAGCTGTTTTCAAACGGTATGCCCGCCGGCAGATGGTCGCCGGGGCCAACCAGCGGTTGGTTCTTGCTTTCCCGCTGGCGAGCGTAGGAGCCGGACCCGTCAATCGTCGGCCAGAAGTCGGCGGCCGTCATGCGGTAATGGGCGCGCGCCTCGCGCACGCGCGCCTGGGCGATGCGCAGGTCGAGGTTCGAGCAAGCGGCGCGTGCGATCAACGAGTCCAGCTCCGAATCCTGAAAATTTTTCCACCACGCCGCCGTCGCCGCGGCGGAATTGGTTTCGCCGCCGACCAGGGGTTCGCTCCAGTGCGCCGGCGTTTTGGTTTCTGGCGCGTGGTAATCCGGGCCGACGCTGGGCAGGTTGGCGCAGCCACCGGCCAGGAACGCCAGCAGTGCCACGGTTGGTAAATGATTTGTTTTCATAATCTTTGTCTCAATGGGTTTTGAATTTGTCAGGAACGAACGCTCTGCATTAAATCCGCCGACAGCGCCGTTTCGGCCACCCCATCAAACGGTGGACACACGGTCGCGCGCACGATATTTGCGGGATTGATGGCGCCAATTCCGCCCGCCTTCACACGGAACGGAATGGCTGGCAAATCCAACAAATGGTTCCAAAGCTGGCGCTTTTCCTGGACGGTCTCCGGTATGATGGTTTCCAGCTTCAGGCGGATCATCCAATCTCCGAGCGTGTGGATTTCCGCCAGCATGATGTGTTTGTTCTCTGCCGCGGCCAATGCTTCCAAGTCGTCGAGATGAATTATCGCGTCGTCGTTGACTTCAACCACATCCACCCACCCGCTCGGCAGCGGCAGCGGTGGTGGCGATGCCGTGTGCGCCAAAATCATGTCCACGGTCCGCGTGGGAATGGCGCTGATACTGTGTTCCGAAGCCAAGGTGAGCAAGGGAGGTTGGAAGAGCCGGGGCGTGACCAGTTGTCGCAGCGTCGTCTCGGCGATTCGTGGGTCGTTTTGATGGAACCGCGTGCGCGATCCGTCTTCCGTGCAAATGTCCAGCGTCAGGTCAAAGTTGGTAATTTTCATAAATTTGGTATTGGCATTTTCAATTTGTTTCAGTGCATCATCACTTCTCGTTTGCCGTCGCCTTTTTTGAACAGCAGCACCAGCGGCACGGATAAAAAGCAGACCAGCGCCAGCCAGCGGTATTCGTCAACGAAGGCGAACATGTTGGAATGCAGGAGCAGTGACTTGTAGATGACGCCCAAGGTTCCGGGTGCCGCTTGCGCCGCGCCCATCGCCGGGGTTAGCGCGGCTGGTCCCATTTGCACCGCGTTCTGATAAGCCAAATCGTAGGGCGTCAGATGCGCGGTCAGATAGGCTTGATGCCGCAGCGCGCCGCGCGAAACCATCGCAATGGCCACGGCGATGCCGATGCTGCCCGCCAGGTTGCGCGCCAGCGCGAACAGGCCGGTGGCGTTGCCCATTTGTTCATTGCGAATGGTGGCCATCGCCACGGTCATCAAGGGAACCATCGTCAGCGACATGCCGAAGCCCTGAATAAAGTTGGGCCAGAAATAGGCGTGACTGGACATATCGAGGTTGAAATTCCCCATCAGCATGGAGGCAATTCCGATCAAAATGATACCGGGACCAATGAGAATGCGGTCGCTCACCTTTCCGGTCAGATACCCCACCAGCGGCGTGCCGATCAACATGCCCAAGCCGCGCGGCGCTTGCGCCAATCCGCTGATATAAGCCGTATATCCCATGAGGCTTTCCGCCATGATCGGCTGTAGATTTTGGATGCCATACAACAGCAGAAAGACCACGGATGCCAGAATGGTGGCGGAGACAAAGTTCCGGTCGGCAAAGACCCGCAAGTCCGCGAGCGGTTCACGAATCGAAAATTCCCGGATGACAAAGGCGATGAACGCGATGACCGAAATTACCGAGAGTGTGCAAATGAAATTCGAGTTGAACCAATCTTCATCCTGGCCTTTGTTCAAAACGGTTTGCATCGTGCCCAGCCAAATTGCCAGGACCAGGAAGCCAAGTGTGTCAATGCGCCCGGCTTTGGCATTGCGGATGTATGCCGGGTCGAAGACGAATTGTTTGACCATCCACAAGGCCACCAAGCCGCACGGAATATTGATGTAGAAAATCCAGCGCCAGGAATAATTTTCGGTGAGCCAGCCGCCCACGACCGGTCCCACCACCGGAGCCAGGACCACGCCCACCACATAAGCCGCCATGGCTGCGCCACGTTTGGCCGGCGGAAAACTCTCCATCAAAATCGCCTGTGAGATCGGCTGCAACGCTCCACCGCCGGCGCCTTGCACGATGGACGCGAAGATCAGGAAGGGAAGATTTGGCGCCCAGCCGCACGCCAACGATGCCGCCGTGAAAATGCCAATGCACGCCATCAGGAAACGTTTCCGCCCGAACTTCGCCGAAAACCATGCGCTGGCGGGCAGGACGATGGCGTTGGAAATGAGATAGCCCGTCTGAACCCAGGTCGCTTGCGACACCGTGGCGGCGAGATTGCCCGCAATGTTTTCCAGCGCGACGCTGACCACCGTGGTGTCGAGCACTTCGATGAAGGTCGGCAGAATCACCGCGAAGGCGATGACCCACGGATTGATCTTGGGTTGAGTTGAATCGGTGGAGTTCATGGTTTGAGGGAATCGGTGAACCTGGCCGCAGCACATTTCCGACAACCCGCGCAGGGGAGCGCACGCGCCTCGCGTGCAGCAGTGGACGCCGCGTCCACTACGCGGGGCGCGCCATCGCGCGAGGAACCAACGCGAGTCGCGCATTGTTCTGACGGCGTGCCGCCGTCAGAGGCACACGAGCACCGTGCGCTCCCCGAAATTTTTTGCATGCGGTTCATGGATTGTTGTTCCGTTGAAATTGCGTTGCGATTATTTCACGCGCACTTGGGGAACCACGGACATGCCGGGGCCCAGCGCGAGGTCGTTTCCGGGCAGATCATCCAGCATGATTTTCACCGGCACGCGCTGCACCACCTTGATATAGTTGCCGGTGGCGTTCTCCGGCGGGAACAGGCTGAAGCGGGCGCCGGCGCCGTTTTGGATGCTCTCCACGTGGCCCTTGAAGGTGCGATCTGGATACGCGTCCACCACGACCTCGACCGGTTGGCCGGGGCGCATGTGAGTTAGTTGGATTTCCTTGAAGTTGGCAATGACCCAATAGTGGCGCGGCACAATGGCCATGAGGGATTGGCCGGGCTGAATATACGCGCCTTTTTCCACGACGCGGCGCGTGACGCGGCCATCTTCAGGCGCGGTGACTTGGGTGTAGGACAAATTCAACTCGGCCTGCCGGAGCTTGGCTTCGGCCTGTTGCACGGCAGCGTTGGCGGTTTCAACCCCGGCCTCGCACAACGTCACGTCCGCGATCGCGGCTTTCGCTTGGCTGCGTGCCGCTTCCCAATTGGCGCTGGCGGCGCGCGCCTGGGATTGTGCTGCGTCAAACGCGCTCTTGGAAACGGCGGTGCTATCTACAGACTGGTAACGCTTGAGATCGTCCGCCGCGCGTTGATTTTCCGCGCCGGCGGAATCCATCGTGGCCAGCGCCTGCCCGACTTTGGCCTGGCTGGCGTTTACCTGGGCCTTGGCTTGCTCCACCCGGCTGTGGGCCGCCGCCAGATCGGCGCGGGCCTGCGCCAGGCTGGCCTCGTAATCGCGCGGATCAATTTTCAGGATCACCTCGCCCTTTTGGACCGCCTGGTTGTCGGTCACCAGCAATTCCGCGACCCGGCCCGGGACTTGCGAGGCCATCGGTATGACGTAACCTTCGATGAATGCGTTGTCGGTGGATTCGTACGGCAGAACGAACCAGAAATAATAAACGCCGGCGGCCAGCGCCACGACCAGCGCCGCAGCGGCGGCCAGCATTTGTGGCCGGCGTTTTTTCGCGGCGCCCCGGTCGGGTGGCGAACCCGTGAGTTTTTCGTCACCGTTGGCATACGGGCGCGGCAAAGCGGCAGGTGTCTCGACCGTCGTGCGGCTATCGCTGGCGTCAAGAGTATCTGCGGCGATTGCTTCCTGGGAAGGAATTCGATTGGTGTTCATTTTTTTGTTAATAGCGTGTTATTGGTTGGAGTGTTGAAATTGAGTGACCATCGGTGAGCTGGCCTGGATCGGCGAACCGGACGTAATACACGAGCGCGACCAAGAGCAAAATCAGCACCGCCCCGATGACCATCGCGCGCTCAATATTTTTCTCTCTCTTGTCGTTGTCGGCGGGCTGACGCTCAAATTTGGGTTGGTTCGTATTCATATCGGTTGCGTTTTGTTCGATGGTGGATTTCTAAATTTGTGCTGCGCCGATTTCTGAAAACGCGAAATATCGGTAGGCACAGCTTGGGGAGCACAGCAAAATCCTCTTGGTTTGGGAATCGGGCGCGCCATCCTTTTGCGGCACGCGGCAAAACCATTGGCTGTCCACAATTGGCCTCTGGCACACGACGCAGGTCGTTGACATTTGAGCGTCCGAAACCGTGGTCAAGTTGTCCTGGAGATTTTTCATGCGCCGGCTTGCTCTAGGGAAATGTTGCCGACGACCGGAGCCTCCGTTGGCTTTCCGCACACCCAGCGGAGCCACTGGGAGATACCCCGACGCAATACTTTTTGCCGCAGCCTGCGCGATTGGTTTGGCGATTTCGCAGCGTCCGGAATACAGCGGAAGACGTGATGGATTTGAACCGGGTAGGCGGCGAAGCTGAATTCACTCAACTGAATCATCAGGCGCTCGCGCTGGCCAGGCTCGGAATGGAGGTTTATTTTCATTTTCGTTTTGAGTTTGGTTGCTGTTGGTCAGCCACGCGACGGTTCAATGTCTTTTGTCAAAATGTTTGCCGGCGTGAGCGAATTCAGCTTGGTGAAAATTGCCTTGGAACTAACCATGCCGACGATTTTTGCGCGCACAGCGCCGTTGTAGAAATAGATCAGTGTGGGAACTGATTGAACCGCGTATATGATTCCCAGATCAGGATTGTCATCCACGTTCACTTTGAGAATTTTTGCGTTGCCGTTGCAGGCCGCCGCGACTTCATCCAAAACCGGTTCGACCAGCCGCGAAGGTTTGCTCCAGCCCGCCAGAAAACCGACCACGACCGGTTGCGCGCAGCGCAAGACTTCCGTCTCGAACTCCGGCTCATTGATTTCTTGGACTTGCTTTGTATTCATTTCCATTTTTCGATGTTGTGCTGCTGGTATATCATCCGGCGTGCCAAGCCTGTGTTTCTGTCGCAACTTATGCAGCATCAATGACTTGCAGTATTTTCGACCGTTTGGAGTGTGGGTTGAAATATCAAACAATTGGTTTTTCAACCCGCTGTTGAGTTGGTAATTCCTCCCCGTTGGCATATTGAATCGCTTGCCCGAAACCTCCAGGCCTCCTGCAAGCTGGCAATCTGGCGTTCCCGGCTGGCCTTCGCGCTGCGGCAGGATTCCGGCGAACCCCTGCACGAGCGTTTCGCGGAGTTCGCGCTTCAGCCGGTTGCATCTTTCGATAATGGCTGCGTGCCGTGACACCTGTTGGTCTCCGCGCCGCAGCCCGTTTCGCTCCGAAGGTTGAAAATGTGTCTCCATTCCTCCCGTAATGCGCCGGGAGCTCCCAAAGTTCGCCTAAGTGATTGCACCGGACTTTAGTTCACGGGATCGACCAGACCTTTTGCCGGCTCGCCGCCCCGCGGTTTCTGTTGTCGCGGTTTGTGTTTGGCTCCCAGTGTTTGCCGGCTTATAATTTAGGAAGTTATGCCTGAAAATGTTGAGATTACTCAGGTTCTACATGCGATTGGTCGCAACGAAGAAGGCGCGGCTGAGCAACTGCTTCCGCTGGTCTATGCCGAATTGAGGCGGTTGGCGGCCGCGCGCATGGCGCATGAGCTGTCCGGCCAAACGCTTCAGCCGACCGCCTTGGTACACGAGGTTTGGTTGCGGCTGGTAAATGACGGCGACCGGACGTGGCAAAACCGCGCCCATTTTTTCGGCGCCGCTGCGGAGGCCATGCGCCGCATCTTGATCGAGCGGGCACGCCACAAATCCCGGCTCAAGCATGGCGGCGGTCAAGTGCGGTTGAACATCGAGGATTTGGAACTGGCGCAGACGACCCCCGATGACAAGGTTTTGCTGGTTGACGAAGCCTTGGCGCGCCTGAAGGTCGAGGATCCCAAACTGGAGCGCATTGTCGTGCTGAAATTCTTCGGAGGCTTGAGCAATGAGGAAATCGCTGAGACTCTGGGGCTTGCGCCCCGTACGCTGGACCGGGAATGGGCGTATGCCAGGGCCTGGCTGTTTCGCCATATTAGCGAGCACCAGTGAATGCCGAAGATTCTGCAACAATTTTGGCGAAAGTGGTCTGCGTTCGTCGCATAAGAGGTGAATGACCAAATGAGTACCAGAATCTTGCGCGAAAAGGCGGTGTTTTGCCAGGCGCTGGAAATCGCTGACCCGGAGCAACGCCGCCAGTTCCTCGACCAGGCTTGCGGCGCCGACCAAGCATTGCGCGAACAGGTTGAGAGGCTATTGGGCCTTTCACAAAGCGCCGGCAATTTCTTCAGCGAATGCCACCCGGCTTTGGAGGCGGCAGCGGCTGAGGCCGATCCTGCCCAGATCCCTTTAGCGACCGCATCCGCAATCGAGGCTGCCCCCCACGAAAGCGGCCGCATCGGACCCTACAAGCTGCTCCAGAAGCTTGGGGAAGGGGGTTGCGGGGTGGTCTATATGGCGGAGCAGGAACAACCGATTCGCCGCCGGGTAGCCCTGAAGATTATCAAGTTGGGGATGGATACCAAGAACGTGATCGCCCGGTTCGAGGCCGAGCGCCAGGCGCTGGCCCTGATGGATCATCCCAATATTGCCCGGGTTTTGGATGCCGGCGCCACCGAAACGGGCCGCCCTTACTTCGTGATGGAGTTGGTCTATGGTGTCAAAATCACAGATTACTGCGACCAGAACCGCGTCAGCATGAAGGAACGGTTGGAGTTGTTCATTCAGGTCTGCAACGCGGTCCAGCATGCTCACCAAAAGGGAATCATCCACCGCGACCTCAAGCCCTCGAACATCATGGTCACCATGCATGACGGCACCCCAGTTCCCAAAGTGATTGATTTCGGCATTGCCAAAGCGACCGAGCAACGCCTGACGGACAAGACGCTGTTCACCTCCTATGCGCAATTAATGGGCACCCCAGCTTACATGAGCCCCGAACAGATGGAGTTGAGCGGGTTGAACCTGGACACGCGCAGCGACATTTACTCCCTCGGGGTTTTGCTGTACGAACTTCTGACGGGTCGCACTCCCTTTGACACGGCGGATTTGTTGAAATTAGGGGTGGACGAACTGCGACGCACGGTGTGTGAGCAGGAGCCGTTGAGTCCATCGGCCAAACTCCAAACGCTGAACAACGAGGAATTGACCAAAACCGCAAAGGGGCGACACATCGAACCGCTCCGGCTGTTGTCTCAGCTTCGAGGTGATTTGGATTGGATTGTGCTCAAGTGCCTGGAGAAAGACCGCACCCGGCGCTACGAGACGGCCAACGGCCTGGCCATGGATATACATCATTATTTGCATGAGGAAACCGTTTTGGCGCGTCCCCCCAGCCAGTTGTATCGGCTGCAAAAGCTTGTGCGCAGAAACCGAATTGTGTTCTTGCTCGGAGCGGCTACGGCCGCGGCTTTGCTCCTGGGGACGATCATTTCCACAATGATGTTCGTTAACGAGCGGGAAGCCCGCAGTTCCGAGGCTCGGTTGAGGAGAGAAGCTGAATTGCGAGAACAGGCGTCTCATGTCGCGTCCTTGGTGACCCAAGGCCGTTTTGAGGAGGCCGACAAGCTCGTGGCAGGCCTTCCGCTAAACAAACCTTCGGTCGAGATTTCTGCTGAACTGCGTGCGCTGGGCGACTGGCACGCCGCCAACGGCCGATGGGCGGAAGCGGCCTCGCGGTTCGAGTCAGTGATGAAGGTGAACCAACTCGATGCTCCGGACCTCGCTTCCGAGGAACAGTTGAAACTGGCGGCAGCCTTTCTCAAGTCGGGAAATCGGCCGGGTTACGAGCAATTCCGCCAGAAGGAAATAGCCAAGCTAAGTCCGGTCAACATCGCTTCAGAATACCGGAGCTTCAAAGTCGGCCTGGCGCTGCCACCCGATTCGAACCTGCTGCAATTGTTTGTGCTCGGGGCGGAGCTGGTGGAAAAGAGATTTCCGAATGCGAAAGAGTTGCGCCCAAACCCGCGTCATGCGGCGCAATGGTCGGAGGCGCTGGCTTTGCTGGAGTATCGGCAGGGCCATTTTCACGAAGCCATAACTTGGGCTTATCGCTTTGAGGATTCCCCCAACGCGCGAACCGCTACTACCTCTTTGATAAAAGCCATGTCGGGCTGGCGGCTGGCTGGTTATCATGATGCGGTTGCGAATTGGAACCAGGCCTACGAATTGATCCATGTCAAGTCGCAGGAAGGCCTCGATATCGGGAGCGCCGCTTCGACGTTATTCCCGGGGACCTCGGAAGATCTGGAGGGTTCCTGGTATGATTGGGTAATTGCGGATCTCCTGATGCGCGAGTGTGATGATCTGTTTGCGCAGAGCGAGCACACTTTGGATTCGATGTCCAAGTCCAATGCTGCTTCCAAAGACGCCGTTGTGGCGCTCGCTCGGGCACTGGGCGAGTGGCATGTCGTGCGCGGTGAATGGGAGCAGGCGCGCAGCCGCTTTTCTCAGTTGGCCGAGGACGGTGGTGCCGGGGATTACTTCCTCAAGGCAATAATTGCTCTAAAGCTGGGTGATGAGCCAGGTTTTTTTCAAGTTCGCGACCAGGCCATCCGCCGGTTTAACGGCACAACGGAGGCCTGGGGGTATGAGAACGTCATGCAAACGGGCTTGCTCCGGCCTCTCGATGGCACTTCCGCAGCGGCGTTGAAGCCTTTTGTCCAATACCTGCAACGCGCTGTGGCCAGCGCCGGGCCGCTTAAGGAGGGAATATTCGTGTCCGCCTCATGGGATTTAACGCTGCTCAGCCTTTTTGAATGCAGGCGCGGCAATTTCGAGCAGGCTCTGGATGACTGCCAGCGCAGCCTGGTTACCTGCACGTATATGCCGATGTCCGCTGCCACGGATCGGGTCATCCGAGCCTTATGCTTCTCCAAGCTTGGTGACGATTCGAGTGCGCGCTCGGAGTTGGACGGGGCGAAAAGCCTGATTCAGAGCGGTCTCAATATTGGCTACGACCGGTGGAACTGGCCAGCCTGGGTCTTTGCCCGCCTCCTGCTCGAGGAGGCTGACAGCATGATTCCGCCAGCGCCGCCTCCCGA
>Ga0316217_10005042_pt1 | contig 13895 bp, 16 predicted proteins | sample 1anoAmetaG_FD_203633 | JGI IMG/M metagenome (GOLD analysis project Ga0316217, IMG submission 203633) | Freshwater microbial communities from Trout Bog Lake, Wisconsin, USA - 1anoA | ecosystem: Environmental > Aquatic > Freshwater > Lake > Hypolimnion/Profundal zone | place: USA: Wisconsin...
CAAAAAAAAATTTGAATAAATTAAATTTGAAAAAAATAATTAATAAAAAAATAGTATAAATATAATTGTAATTTTGTATTACTAAAAAAATACTAGAGGAAAAAATTTATTAAACAAAAAAAAAATTACATTTATAAAATTTTTTATCGAATATAAAAAAGAAAAAATATCCACTTTTTTTGAAAAAATAGTAAATTATCAGATATGCATTAGCACTGAAAACAAACTTAACAAAAAGAGTAATGAATATATTATTTCCACTTTTTTGAAAGTAAATTAACAGATATGGAATAGCACTGTTAACAAACTTAACAAAAAGTTATGGAGTTATTAAATTAAATTATTTTGAAAAGTAAATTATCAGATATGCAATAGCACTGTTAACAAACTTAACAAAAAAAAAAAGTAATAAAATATTAATTCAACTTCTCGTGTGTAGAAGTAATTTGAAAATATAATCATTATTGTCTTAAATCAATCATTAATATTGAAAAAAAATCCGGATTAACAAATATTATTTAATTAAAAAAGAATATAAATAAAGAAATCTAAATAATTAATTTTTTTTTAAATAAAAAACAAAGTATTCCTAAGATAATGTGAATTTATTTTTATTTTTGAAATATCTTAAATTTTTAAATTTTGTATTTAAATTTTAACTCTATTTTTATACGAATCTTATCTTAATTGATAAGTAAACCCCTCAGGATAATAAAAATTTTAAAAAATTTCTGAAATGACTTATTTTTTAATAAAAAAAAATGTTAAATTATTATTGTGTTTTATAAATTTAATCTCTATTATTTTGAAAAGTATCTTATCTTAATTGATCACTAGTAGATAAAAGATAACAAAATTTTTCCAAAAAAAAACAAAAGATTATAAATTTTTTATAGATAATTTATTGTTAAAAAGTAAAAAATCTAAATAATATCAATCTCTTGCATATCAGAGCAGTTTAAATAAACGACATCTTCTTCAAAAAATATATCTTCCATTGGCTCTAAAATAACAGGTTCAATTATTTGATCGATTGAAACCCAACTTATCTCTCTAATATCATCAATGTAACGAATCAATTCATTTAAATCATTGATATCAATATCGGTTTGTGTCTCTGCATTAACTGTGTTCAGAGTTGGTTCATTTTGAATTCCTAGAAAGGTAACCATAGGAATATTAAGTCCAGGTGATATTATGTCATCTCCAGAAGATATTGTTGTAAACAAATTATTTTGAGATAATATGCCCAGTTCAGTATTAGGAGTTGAATATATTATTGAATCATATTGAATACCAGGTTCGATGTTTAGTTCTCTCATTGGCTCAAAAAGAATACTATCTAGTACTACTGCTTCGTATAGCATGTCAATATTTTGATCAATATTACTCCAATCCATAAAATCCATTTCTTAATTGAATGCAATTAATTTAAAATATAGTCAACAATTTATACCAAATATTATAATTTATTCCATTTTATAACTCCATTTTTTACTTTACCTGTGTTACTAAACAAAAGAAAAAAATGCATATTTAAATAGAAATTCTTTTTTTCAATACAAATTTCTAATTTTATTCATTTTTAAAAAATGAATTACAGTTTATATGACCATTTCAATATCGATAATTTTGACAGGATTCTTGATCAGGTCGGAGGCGCTGAAGATTATATATCTGTTCAAGAAGTATCAAGTGTTTATGTAAGTAGTTGGAGATGTCTACAGAAACGTTTTAAGATAAAATTTAGTCAAGAATGTGATAGCTTTTCTGAAGCTAATAATATGGTTATAGACATATTCAACGAGCTTTATCAACACATCGAATCAAATACAAAGCCAAAAGATAAGGTCAGAGTGGTCTTTTGTCATCCAAGTTTATTGTCTAATGTGTCATGTGCATTTGTTGAAATTGAAAGCTTCAGTTCAAGACTTATGATCGAGATGTTACAACGTGTTAGTCAATCTAGACGAGAATTAAAAGTAGATGATGACCTTTTATGCCTTGTACAGATATTAGATTTACCAACAGGATCGGGAAATAGACTAGATGAATATTCAATACAAAAAGATTGCATAAAAATTGTCAAAAATAATGATAATCTTTGTGCTTTAAGAGCAATACTTATATGTAAAGCATTTGCCGATAAGAAAAAAAATAAGCAGGCTTACTGTCATGTCAATAGTACAGTGTTAGAGAATAAAGTATCATTCTACGCTAAAAAGTTACATATCATGGATGAACCAATGGGGTTAAACGATATAAAAAAAATTGAGATATTTTTAGGTAAATATTCAATTACTGTTCTTGGACCAAATGGTTTTGAAAAACTTTACGTAGGACCACCAAAACAATACTATCTATATATTTGGTACAGAAACAATCACTATAATGCAATAACATCAATGACATCATTTTATAATAAGAAGTTCTACTGCCACAAGCACAAAATAGCTTATTCAAAAAACTCGTTACATGTTTGCTCATATAATTGTTCAATGTGTAATCGTCAAAATTGTGAAATAAACGAAAAGATTGAATGTAAATATTGTAAAAAATTATGCAATAATGATACTTGTCATCGTATTCACCAAGAACAGAAATGCATAATAGCTAAAAAATGTCCTGTTTGTGGATATTTTAGAAATAGTAACCATGTATGCGTCGGTGAAATATGGTGTAAAAATTGCTCCTTTTCAGTTAGTAAAATAGATCATAAATGTTTTATAAAAACAGAGCAAGAGAAAGATAGAGCACGATGTAAATTTAAAGGATACATCTTTTTTGATTATGAAGCAAGTCAAGAGAAAGGACTTCATGAACCAAACTTGGTCTGTGTTTTAAAAATATGTTCAGAGTGCATTGATGTCAAAAAAATGTCATGTTTTGAGTGCTGTAAAAAAGTATTTAGTACCAACAATTCATTTTGTAAATGGTTATTTAAACAATCGCATTGTATAGCTATCGCACATAATATGAAAGCGTATGATGGAGTTTTTATAATGAATTATATTGTAAATAATCTTACACCATCAGATGGATTACCATATGTGATAAATAGTGGTAGCAAGTTACTTTCAATATCATACAATCAAGTTAAAATCAAAGACTCATACTCTTTTATTCCAATAGCATTATCTGAATTTCCTAATGCTTTTTCTATTAAGGAAATAAAAAAAGGATTCTTTCCTCATTTATTTAATACAGAACAAAATCAAAACTATATTGGCCCATATCCATCTAAAGAAGCATTCGGTTACAAATTTTTTTCAACTAAAAAAATAAAAGAATTTGATGAATGGTATGAGAAAGTATCACGATCGGTTTTTAACTTTAAAAATGAATTTATTGAGTACTGTTGGAGTGATGTACTTCTTTTAGCAGAAGGCTGTTTATCATTAAGAAAAATTATTATTGAAATGACTTTTAAAGATGGTGAAGGGGTTGATCCATTCCAATCCGCTATAACAATAGCTTCATTATGTCATGTGATTTATAGAAGAAACATCTTGAAGCCTCGTGTACTAGGATACATTCCCGAATGTATAAAAGAAAAAAATACCTCATTCAAGGCACGTGTATGGCTGAATACTTTTAAGAATGTGAAACACGCATTTAACGGTGGTGAATACAAATTTGGAAAGTACTTTGTAGATGGGTACGATCCAATAAATAAAATTATATATGAATTCAATGGATGCTATTATCATGGTTGCCCAAAATGTTTCACACCAATTACTTTCAACTCAACTCTAAATTTACTGATGGGGACAATACATAAACGAAATGTTGAAAGAATTGAATATTTACAAGAGCATTGCAATAAACTAGTACTATTATGGGAATGTGAATGGGATGAACTCGTGAAAAATAATAATGAACTAAAACAAATGATTAAATTAAAAGACTTTGAATCACCTTTGAATCCAAGAGATGCATTATTTGGAGGCAGAACAAATGCTGTAAAATTGTATCACAAGTGTATTGAAGGAGAAAAAATTTATTATAGTGATTTTACAAGTTTATATCCTTTTGTACAGAAAACTGCAAAATATCCAATTGGTCATCCTGTAAAACTTACTGAAAATCTTCAATCTATTGATAATTATTTTGGTATTGCGAAATGTAAAATACAACCTCCACGCCGTCTTTATCTTCCCGTTTTACCTGTAAAACTATCAAAACTAGTATTTTCTCTATGCAGCAAATGCCCGGCACTTAATCAACAAACATGTGATCACACAGATGAAGAAAGATGTATTACAGGAACTTGGTGTACACCTGAAATTTTAGCTGCTATAGAAGAAGGCTATGTTGTTATTAAAATATACGAAGTATGGCATTTCGAACAAACCTCTCAATATTGTAGTCAATCTAAAACAGGAGGAATTTTCACTGATTATATTAACATGTTTCTTAAAGGAAAACAAGAGGCTAGTGGCTATCCTAAAGAAGTAGTAACTGAACAAGACAAATTAAAATATCAAAGTGATTATTACGAGAAAGAAGGCGTACTTTTAGATATAGATAAAATTGAAAAGAATCCTGGAAAACGATTTGTTTATAAACTAGCACTCAATTCAATGTGGGGGAGGCTTGGTATGAATACTGATAAAACACAGTACAAATTAATAAACAACACAGATGAATGGTTAAAAATGGCTAATGATGATCAATTTATTATTAGTTCAATAGATATGAAAAATGAAAATATATTACAAGTATATTACAAAAATTTATACAATTCTGGAAGTGTTGAGACAAGTGTAATACATGCTTCTATGGTAACATGCTACGCTAGACTAGAACTTTATAAAGTTTTGAAAAAATTGGATAGAAGGATATTATATTTTGATACAGATTCAATGATTTATACAGTCCGAGAAGGAGACTACATTCCAAAACTTGGAAATTATTTGGGTGAATTAACAAATGAGATAGATTCAAGTGACGGAAACTTCATTGAAGAATTTGTTTCAGCAGGACCAAAAAACTATGCATATCGCACCGATAAAGGTGTCACTAAATGTACAGTAAAAGGATTTGCCCTTAATAATCTAACAAAACTAAAACTGAATTTTGATTCAATAAAACAACTAGTCCAGGAAGACAGAACACAAAAAATTCAAGTTGATCAACTGAAATTTAGACGCGACAAATATGATTGGAATATCAAAACAGAGGTCATAAATCAACAGTATGGTTTCGTTTATGACAAGAGAGTGTTATTCGATGACCTTTCAACTCTTCCTTATGGATACTAATTTCTATGAATTTCTTTTTTTTGTTTTAATAAAGTATATAAAAAAACAATGAAATAAGATATTTTTTTATCATTTTATAAATTTTATAAATGGCAGAAGGTAGAATAAAAGAATTAATTAGATTATTACTATGTACTATGCAGGAATTTAGAGAACAAAATTGTATTGGTTGTCAGGACGAATTAGGAAACCAATTAGATCATAGTTGTTTAGTTGCTGAAAAGTGGGAGTATTATTATGATGCCATTAAATATTTATATGAAGGTTATGAAATTTCAGAATTAGAATACGATATTTTAAGAAATATATCTTGATAACCTATAAACTCTTCAATTTGGCTACTAATTTTATATTGGTTATTATTTTTTCTTTTGTTCAATAAAATACTATAAATTTAATGAGAAAATCTCTTTTTTTCTTTCATTAGAAAATTTTAAAAAAATGAGAATTGTCAGAATTATGAATTTAATAAATGAGAAATTAGATAAATTTATTACCGAAAATTGTGAAGGTTGTGTTAATAGTTGGGGAAATCAGTTGGGTCACACTTGTTTAACTGAGAATAAATACATATATTTTGAGCACGCTGTTCAGTATTTATATGAGATAGCAATGATAACAGAATTTGAATACAACATATTACTTGCCTTAAATTCAGAGTACTAAAAAAAAAAAATGGAAAAATGGACAATATCAAATATAATATTTATTCATCCTTTTACTTGTATGATAGCAGGACCAACTCAATCAGGAAAGACACATCTTGTTTATGATATATTACGATATAATCAAATTATCATTTCACCTTCAATCACAAAAATATATTATTATTATTCAACATGGCAAGAATTTTATAATACTTTCAGTTCAATCAATCCAAATGTAGTTTTCATTCAAGGACTGCCAGATATTTCGGAATTTAGTTCATTAGATAACAATTTAATTATATTAGATGATTTAATGAGTGAATGTGAAAAAAACCTATCTGTTCTCAACTTGTTCACAATAGACTCACATCACAAAAATATAAGTGTTATATTTATAACTCAAAATTTATTTTCACAAGGAAAATATTCAAGAACAATTAGCCTCAACTCACATTATCTCATTATTTTCAACAACCCGCGCGACAAGTCTCAAATAAACACTATATCTAGACAGCTTTTTCCAAATAAACATTCATTCTTCATCGAAGCATTCGAAGATTGTGTCGAAAAAAAATCATTTGGATATATTTTTGTTGATCTAAAACAAACAACAGAAGGCCGTAATAGAGTTCAAACAAATATAATACCTGGAAAACAGAGAATTATTTACACTGCAAAATGATTATTTATCTATTATTCCTAAATATTGTTGCTTCAAAAGAATTATTTTCTTATGGGACAAATAATGAGTTAATATTACCTAAAGGATACAATATAATTACACTGGACTTGACTCAACCAATAATATTCTTCAATAATGTTTACTCAAAATTGCATTTACATTCCGATGGTTTCATAATTTTATCAAATAATTCTTCTAATCGTATTCATGATACTCCATTAGATAATACTGCGGCTCTTGTTTTATATTGGAGTAAAACAGATACAAATTTAAATGATTACATAACATTTAGAGAAATTTCACATCCTTACAAGTTAAAAAGTTTATCATCTAAATTCTATTCTAAAGTTGGAAATTTTACAGCCTCATTTGGATTTATTGTGACTTGGTTTCGAGTTAGAGAGTACAATATCAATAGTAATAACACAAATACTTTTCAGTTAATGCTTTTAACTGATGGATTCCAAACCTGGGCCGTATTCAATTATAATGAAATGATGTGGAGAAATATTTTATATAATTATGAAATGTGTTTTATAAAAAATATGGATGAAATAAAATACTCAATTTTTTCAGATATTAATTACCTACAAAAAAGTACTAATATTAACCGAAATGGAATATGGGTATTCAGAATAGATGGATTAGATGAAAAAAATAGTTCAAGAAAAATTATTGCATTAAATTTAGTTTATTTATTATTTTTTCTAAATATTTTTTATTAAATTTAAAATAAAATTATCATTATAATTATCAAATAACTTTTCAAAGTCTTTTATATTCATTCCTCTACATCTTTGATAAAGAAAGAAGACACAATAAACACCACATAAATGAGATTGATAACCTTGAATACGTTTGTTGCTATTTGTCCAATTAGTTGAAGTATGGTTAAGGTATTTTACCAGACTATAATGAGAAGGATGAAAGGCTAGTGAATCAAAAAATTCTGCATTTCTATTTTCATCATAGTAAACTGCTAACCAATGCTGACCAGGCTCTGATCTCTCATCTGTGTTAAATACAAAACATGATGGATATCTTTTTATGTAGGGTAATTCATCTCTTGCAAAAACTCCCAAAAATTCATTTCTTGTAAACTTGTCTCTTGTCAACAGATTTTCTATCTGAATTGTATTCATATTTTATAATCTAAAAATAGCTCTCTGTATTTGTTTATTTCAATTAGATTGTCATATTCCAAATACATAATAACCATAACAGCTGTGGTCAATAATCTATCAAATGATAGTGTTACAACTAAATCTCCAGTTTTTATAAGATTAAAATGGTCTCCGCTACACAGATCAGGAGATAGATCGTATGCATATAATGCATAGCCTCCTGGATAGTCTTGTCTAGTAATAAAATTTCCATAATCAGGCCTATCTATACCTTCAAAGAGAGTGTTATAGCCTCTTATATATTGTTTTTTATCATAATCAAATGTCAGCGCTTTATAATAGGGTGCTTCCTTCGAGTCAACCATGACTGATAATTTATTGAGATTGTAGTGTTTGAAATTAAAAGGATTCTTTTCTTTTTTTCCTGTAAAACTATCACCATCAACCATTCCAATAACCAATCTAATTGGTAATACGCCTTTGCTTACATTTGGTAGACTAATCTCTTGAATATTCGGAGTAATTGTTGCGTTTTTCAGAACTACCCTTTTGATAGGATATTTTGCAGTGGCTTTTTCTAATGCCATGCTATGTGCCAGTAAGATTGAAGGACTTATTTGACATTTTCTAACATATAAAAGAGCTTTTTCAATTCTTGAAAATATTGATGATGTTGCACTCTGCATGAGACAAAATTCGTCTTTATTTTTTGTAAATTTTACTATAACTGAAATGTTATTTAGAAGATAGCGATCGCTGTTAAAAATGTCACTATGAACTCGTGTTAGAAGTTCTAGTTTTCCTCCTCCTTCTATAATTCTTTGACGACGATTTGAAAACCCTTCATTAATTGAAGTTACTGCCGGAGTAGATGTTGGATTAAGAGCTATATTTAGATTTTCAAATTCGTATGCTGTATCTTTATAGAATAAAGATGTTTGTAAGAATGTTTTCTTTGCATCTTCACCATAATTTAAAAGATCTGATAGATATGCTCTGTAAGCGTATGTAGCATTTGAGGTTTCAAAACTTTTTCCATTAAATGAAATGTCTATTTGAGAAAACATAGTACTTCCAAAGTTATTTATAGGGGAACATGCATCAGCATTAGTAATTGCTATGTCATTTCCGCTAGCGTCTTTTTTGTAAAACCCTACAATTAGATATAATGTTGTTTTATTAAGTTGTATATAATCTGAATCTGATCCAGCAATAGCAAATTCAAGAGGACTAGCATCCTGAACTCCTGTGGTAGGTTGTATTTCTCCCCAGCCACCTGTATCAATGCTCGTATTTGTAGGTGGTGTGTAAAAAAGATCTAATTCTGATTTTGTACATTCTAATGAATTATGTATTGATTTATTCATTTTAGTCGAAAATATCTAGTTTTCTCTTTTTTGAAGTTTTTCTTCTTTCTTTGAGATTTCGTTTCCTTTTATAGCCCTCGCCTACGTGACCTCCTAGATTTTTTACAACCTGTTTGAATCTATCTTTAGCACTATTCTCTATATCTTTGCCTGAAATTGAATCCACAGCTAAATTAGAAACACCACTAATAATTTCTTTCCCAATATTTCCTAAAGTTGGCTTTATATTTTGTTGAATAATTGGCAATGCCCAACTAATGAAACGTCGAAAGGCACCTCCCAGGCCATAACCTCTTTGATAACTTGCTCCTCTAAAAACATTATCTACACCATTTGCTTGATTCATGTAATATGTTTTAAAATCCATTTTTACGCGGCCGAAAGTGCAATTTTACTATAACTCTTCCGTCTTCAAAAAATATTTTTTTGCCTGTATCATCTCTGATGTCTATATTTATACTAGTTATGAGGGTTTTGTTAACTGAAATATAATGAGGATTATCAAAATGTGCTGACACAACTGTTGCATAATCTTCCCCCGGCGTACTTATTGTTTTCAAGAGAGGTGCTAAAGTATCTCCTACATACTGAAAATCAATGATATCGGTATACACAAATAATGCCTGTGTTATGTTAAGTATATTTTTGCTAACTAATAATGGATCCTGATACAATGTTATCACTTGTTTATCCACTTTGAATAATTTACCGAGATATCCACTGAATATAAAATACGAATTTCGATTACACATGAATGATAGTCGATATTCAAAATAGAATAGCCTTGGATAATTATCATGTTTTCTTATATTTTTTTTTTCAACTTCTATATCCTCCGCATATTCTAGTTTTGCCAATTCACTGGTAATATAGACTTGATCTAGCCATTCATTTATTCTTTTAACCAAATTTGAAAAGTCTTCACCATCACTTATAAAAAGTTCAAACTCATTTTCATCACCTTCTAAACTGTACGTGAATGTTCCCAAGTAGTTCATCCATGAATGTTTGTAAATCATTTCAACAAGTGCTACCTCATACGGTATATCGAATTTTAGAGGCAATTTAAGTTGAGTAGTATAATTTGTAGCAGTGTTTTCACTATACAATTCTACAGATGCATTACTTGGTAAAGTAACGTAAAAACTCATTCTTCTATTTTTTGAATTTCTTGTTCATAAAATGACCCTTCAATTATCTCGTTATTTAAATCTTTCAGAACGTATGACGTTGGAGTTCTTGGTAAAATTTTATAAATGACAAATATTTCTCTCGTCCAGTTGGGCGTATAACCTTTTTCAAAAAGAGTTTTGTATTTTACTATTCGTACTTTATCTCCTGTTTTGTATTTTATTTTTATAGCTTCGTCTTTAAATCCGTAAACATGTTCCCATATTTTTTTCTCGTTTTTTTTATTAACAGAATTTGGTGTAGTATTTATAGTTCTATGATGTGAATTATTATATGAGTTAACAAGATCAGGTAGAATTTCAATATAAACTTTATTTTTTGCATGTGTAAAGTATCTCCACATTTTTTCTTTTAAGGTACGATTAAATCTCTCAACTACGCATGCTTTAAGTTCAGAGTTTAATGTATACAGTTTTACACCTAATGATTTAAAATATCCTTTAACTTGTGCATTAAGAAATTCCTTCCCCTTGTCTGTTTGAATTTTGTCTGGTTTTCTTTCACTCATAATATTTTTAAAAGCTTCTAGAACACTATTGGCGGATTTATTTTTTAAAGGGATAGCCCATGCTTTTTTACTTAAAACATCTATTACTGTGAGCAAAAATTTAAATCCTTTATTTGCTCGTGATAATTTACTCATATCTACCAGATCTGCTTGCCAGACATCATCTATTCCATAAGATATAACTTTATTTCTTTTTATTTTCTTTTTTAATGACTTATGCAGGGTATACTCTTCTTGTTGTGCAAGCCAATATTTAACTTCATTTAACTTAATATTAAGTTTTCTTTTCTTAATTTCTCTCATTAAAGAATCTACTCCAGAAAATGCCGAAGCATTGTTTAAATTAAAATATAAATCTTTAAGAATTTCGTTTGTTTTTTCCATATTTTTTTTTTATTGAATTTTTATTAAATAAATTTAACTAAAATAATATAACTAGTTTTTATATGTATCCCATAATGTATTTGGCTGATTTATATCCATTTTTTGATAAACATTTTGAAGGGATCTCATATATTCATTTTTATACTTTTTCTTTGTTGCATATCTCGTATTTGAATAAGGTTGATCAGTTTCCATGTCCGAGTCGTTATTGGTTTGATTGATTTTTTTTGTTCTTCTTTTCTTTATAGTTTTTAATATACTTCTATTGTTTAAAATACTATTATTAAGGTTTCGTTTTTGTGCTTTATATTTTTTGGGAGGAGAGGGTGGTAAAAGTGATGGTTGTTGTGTTATTTCTTCATCATGAGGTTCATTTATATTGGAAACAGTTTGTTGTTGCGTAATATTTTGTTGAGGTTGTTGACTTGGTTGTATTGTACTTGTTATCTCTGGAATATTTTTTGATAATGCTTGATTATATAATTTTGATTTGGAATCTTCTGCTAAACTATTATTATTCAATATTTGTGATAGATTATCTGTTTTGTTGAGACATTGAATGTCATAAGGTACTACCATCCACTTGTTTGTGTATTTCATGATGAGATTAAATTTGAAACTATTGTTGCTAGTCCTGATACAATAGATGGTATTAAAATTTCTAGAAATCCTCCTTTTTGTATAAGCTGTTTTTTCTTTTTAATAGTTGATTTTGAAATGATATTGCGTAATTGTTTCTTTTTTTTTGATAATTTTGCTATTTCCTGATTAGATAATTTGAGATTACCATTTAATATATTTAAGATAATTTCACATAAGGCATATATTTGTTCTTTATGAGCGTTATTTATAAGTAATTTTCTAGTATTTTTTTTTGATTTGCATAAATATTCTAAAAATTCTCTATTGTCTTTTATTCTATTCATACTTTTGTCTCAATTTGGATATCAAGTTTTTGTAATTTGTTTATAAGTTTCTTCTGATCACGTAGAGGAATTATCCAAGCTTTATTTTTGCCGTCATAAGTTTTTTTTTCCATTTCTTTTATAGCCTTGACAATGTCTTCTCTATATTTAAATGTAACTACACAGTCTTTACCAGTGACATCGATTGTGACAATTTGTTTATCTTCTAATAATTCTTCTTCTTCTTCTTCAATAACTAATTCATCATCATATCTAGCTCTTTTACTACTTTCACTGAGTTGTATTTTAAGTGTAGTCATATCTGATATATTATCCATAAAGTTATCAAATTCATCATTAGGAATTATCCACTTTCTCATTTTTTCATTATAAGATTTTCCTTCTATATTTTTTATAAGCTCTTTGAATTCGTCGCTTTGCTCAATACTATATGTAAAAGACTTGTAGGACTTGTTTATCACTATCTTAATCATTTTTAAATCTTGATACTCAAAAATATATTATTTTCTGAATGAATTTTTATATATTTTTCTTCACATTTTTATAGAGTTTTTTTTAGAAAAAAATTAGCATTAAGGTTAGAAATAATTTTATTCATAAACAATTTTTGACAGAAATTGATTGAAGTAAAATTATAATTAATTCATAAAAAAAGTTAATTTTATTCATATTTTGTAGATTGTTATTTTGATATCCGAAGTTTCAAAAATGTCATCAATTATTCTACTGACAATATTCCAGTCGAGTTTATCAAGTCCTGCACCTATTTTTGGCATTGCTATATGATTTATATTTAGTTCTTGACATCTTTCATGTAATTCTTTAAGACTGCTTTCCAAATTTTTATACAATGGCTTAAAGTAATATTTTGACTTTGTTACAAGATAGAATATGTATCTATTTTTGTCTTTCAAAAATGCGCAATCTCCTGTTTTTCTTTCTATAAAAAAAATCATTATTTTTTTTTAAAACTGTTTTAAATTATCTTTATTCTTACTTTGAGCTTTCAGTTCGTCTACTCTTCCAAATCTTCTTTTAAATTCGGCAGCAATACCCATACCCATTCTTAGATCTTCACTTACACAATGGGCTAACGAGACGTTTGAGTCAAAAAGATTGCCATACACTTGGGTGAAATGTAGACTCATCTTTGGTATCTTGAATAGATTTTCATAATACTCTTTATCGATGTTTTTTTATTCGATTCTATGTTTATCTTGATACATTTTTAAATACTTTTTGAGGTTCTGATTTTAAAAAAACGCACTGGTATTATAATATATTGTAGATGAGGAGGAGTTTTATAAAGCTTTTTCTATTGGTCTCTTATTTGACATCTTCGATTGTTAAAGTTTGGTTATGGTTATTTTGTTTTTTAATATGATTTTGGTTCATTGTATTCAGGTCACATAAATTTAACATTTTTTATTTAAATCATTATTTTTTTTTAAAAAAAAACATTTATCTTATCACGAAAAATTTCCGTTATTATCTGTTATTACATAACATGAAATATTCTTAAAAATAAGATAATATTTAATTATCTTTTTTAGAAAAAAAATGGTTTTTATTATATATTTTTGATGGGGCGCCCCTTTATATTATTTTGTCTATTATATAATAACTTTTTTTAAATTTTTATTAAAAAATGTTATATGTCAGTTTATTATACAATCAATTTGATTTTATAAGATTATATAAGAATTAAATATTTTTTATATTTTTTAATCTGTTAATTTTGATTATTTTTTGTTTTTAATTTTTTATGACTTTTCATTTTTGTTTTTTTCATTTTGACCCTG
>Ga0316217_10005043_pt1 | contig 13890 bp, 20 predicted proteins | sample 1anoAmetaG_FD_203633 | JGI IMG/M metagenome (GOLD analysis project Ga0316217, IMG submission 203633) | Freshwater microbial communities from Trout Bog Lake, Wisconsin, USA - 1anoA | ecosystem: Environmental > Aquatic > Freshwater > Lake > Hypolimnion/Profundal zone | place: USA: Wisconsin...
CCTCACTTCCGGCTGTGCCGGCGAGACGCTCGACCCTCCTCAGCTCACGCTGATCCTTTGCGGAATTACCGGGCCCATTTGCGGCAAGACGTCAGGGGTCAGGACACCTACGCAGGCGCTCCAGCATCTCCTCATCCGAGAAGCGGTGGTGCCGCCCGAGCATGATCCCCTGGGCGGTGTGGAAGTCGCTCTCGTCGACGATCGCTTCGAACGCGTCATTCTTCCGGACCCACGCCTCGGGCGGGTTCTCGACCCGCTTCACCTTCAGCTTGAACGAGCGGCGGTTGTAGACGTTCCGGCCGATGTACTTCTCGTTCGTCAGCACCTGGTGCACGGTCGCTCTCGACCAGCCGCCGTCGCCGCTCGCGTTCAGGAGCGCGGCGATCTCCGACTCTCGGCGCCGCTCGTGGATGAAGAGCCGATAGATGCGGTGGACGGTCTCGATCTCTTCGGCGGGGCCGGGGACAAGCACGACCCGGTCGGTCTGTAGGCTCTTCTGCTCGCCCGCCGCGAGCACGCCCTTGGGCTCGCCAGCCTGGTTCACGAGCATACGCCGTAGGCCGCAACCGGCCGCTCCGCCTTGGCGGAAGCCGGTCTCGATGAGGCGACACTGCCCCTTGAAGACTTTTGCCGACAGCTCGCGGCTGTACTCGCCGGCCATCGCCCGCTTCAGCGTCTTCATGACGTTGGAGCTCATGCTCCCGTCGTTCGAGAACTGCTCCGCGCAGTATTGGACGGTGACGCCGAGGCTCTTGCACTCGTACTCGAGGTGCGCGGCCTGGTCGACGTCCTGGAACCGCCCCCAGCGGCTCACGTCGTAGACGAGGATGGTCGTGAAGTCCGCCTTGCCCGAGCGAACCAACTCGAGAAGCTCCGTGATGGCGTCGCGCCCCTGGGTCGTAAGGCCGCTCTTCCCCGAGTCCTCGAACGTGCGGACGATGTCGATGCCGTGTTTCGCGGCATAGTCGCGGATGATGTCGGCCTGATTCTCAGTCGAGAACTGCTGGTGGTCGGTGGACATGCGCACGTACTGAGCGGCGCGAATCTTTGTCGTCATGGTCAGGGCGTCTCCGGGGAGGCTGAACCGTCTTGGGCCGCGCGATGCCGCGACACATCCTGGGTACCGGAGACCTGCGGCCGCAAACGGTGGGATCGACATCCGACGTCACATGAGGCGTACGCCCGGCTCGAGGATGTGAAGCGCGGCGGCGACGTCTGCAGGACCGTGGGGGCCGATGACGCGCCCGACCCAGAGCCGCTGAAGGACCTGGTGACGGGTCCAGTCGAGCTGCGCGACTGTGATGAAGAGGCCGATGTCGTCCGCGTCGTGCTGCGCGAGGATGCTCACGACCTGGCGCGCCGCGGACCGAAGCCGAGCGTTCCACCGTCGACGCGTCCGCTCGGAGACCGGGGCATCCCCGGAGCGTTGGGCGGCGCCGGCGATCGTGCGTCCCACCGTCTCCCAATGTCGCCACAGGTGACGGGCGACAAACGCTGGCAGCACGCGCCAGGTTGCCCGACAGCTTCGATTCGCGCAGATGTACCGCACGATGTCGATGCGCGGCACGCGCGAGTTGCCGGGTAGGATTCGCTCAAGGTGGTCGTGGAGGTGAAGCGGCGTGGCGCCGCACCGCAGGCAGGTCGGCGGCCGGTACCCGTCCGGGTGACACAACCGCTTCTCGTGCTCGGCGAGGTCGTGCACGTCGACCGCGATGACGGTGCCGCCGTGGTAGCGGTTCCGCCGCGACTGGACGAGGCACGCGTCAGGTGTCGGAGGCCCGACGATCGCTCGTCCTGGACCAACGCGGAGCTCACGCCGAGCCAAGGTCGCCCGGAGAGCACGGGCTAAGAAAGGCTCGCAGGCCCCCCGCCAGGCGTGCGCCTGACGGGGGGCGAGTGGGGCAAGCCGAGCAGTTCTTCAAGTCGACTTGAGCATCCTGGATGACCGGAGCCGGGCGGTGGCGTCGGAGTAGGCTTGGCGCACACGCATGCAGTGTCGCTACCGTGTCGGTGCTGCAGGCGCGGCGCTCTCGACGACCAGGGACGCGGCGGCTCCGATGTCCAGGGTGACACTGGTTCCGTCCGCGAGCTTCCAGCTGGTCACCGTCCCCTTCGTTGCGCCCGCGACGCCGTAAAGGGCGGTGAGCTTCGCCGGAAGCTCGCCGAGTTTGTCCGCTTCGACGAGGACGTCCACGAGCACGCGAGCGACATGTCCGTCGCGCAGCCAGACGATCGCTCGCGACCAATCGGTACCTCCGCGCTCCCCCGGAAGAAGGGCCACGGCGCCATCCCAGAACTTCTCGGCGTCGGGGAGCCCGTTTGCCACGAGGACCCCGAGCTTCGCCGAGGCGGCGTCCAGCTCCGACCGTGACGAGTAGACGGAGAAGGTGCTCGCATCGTCGGCCTTCAGCTGGTGGTCGGGCCGAGACGCGCGCGCTAGCCCGATCCCGCCGAGGGCACCTGCGCGCCGCGCGAAGGTCCGAGCGAGAGTCTTCTCGTGCTGAAGGTAGGGGCCGCGGCACTTGCCGTTCGCGACGCGCGAATGAGCCTCGGCGTCGATCTGCGCGAGCGACATCGCCCCCCCGACGTACTTGCGAAGCCTCGTGGGGTCGACGTCGTCGCAGCTGTCGGCGATGACGGCACAGACCTCCCGGCGCGCCTTGCGCCCCTTCGCGAAGGTTAGCCCTCCGCGGAAGAGCGATTCTGCCACGCTCGCGACCGCACCGACCGCCGTGGCACTGTGTGACCGATCGGCTTGGAGCAGCGCGGCCTCGGTCACGGCCCCTGCACGCAAGCTCCCACGCAGCTGCGCGACGGTGTACATCCAGCCGTCCGCGATCTCCGCGGAGTCGTCCCCACCGAGCCGCGTCGCCTCCGACAGGATGTGCTCGAGCTCGTGCGCGGTGGGCCCACCGATGTCAAAGCTGCGGGCGCAGAGCGACTTCGGCTTTTTCTCCGTCCCAGGGGCACGGGCTCGGGGTGGTCGCCCCCGACGAGCTGCGCTTCGCAGTGCGAGATGTCCTCACCAGCGGGAAACTTTGCTTCGAGGTCGGCCCGGGTCATGCCGAGCTTCACCTCCGAGAACGGTGCCGGCAGGTGGAAGACGGGCTTGGCCTCCACGGCGGGAGCAGCGTCGGCGACGCCCGCCGCGGGCTTGCTGCATGCCGCCATCAGGCCAAGCAACGAAGCCGCGACGAAGGCGGCCATGGACTCGGTCGTTCTCATCTTCTTTTGCCTTCAGTAGGTGGTGGGAGGCGTGTCGCGAGCGGGTGCTCGCGGACCCCGCGGGTTGTCGAAGTGGCGCAGCCGCAACACCAGCGCGCACTCTCTCGTCTCGTACTCCGCTCCGCGTCAGCTCGCGGAGCAACTGCGGCGGCAGCAGCCTACGTGGCCGTCGGTTCGAGCGCCTCGTAGTGGTAGATGATCGCCTCGCCCAGCGCCTTGATGACGCCACCGGCGACGGCTCCCTTTACAGCCCAGCCCGCAACGGGGATGAGGTTTAGCGCTTCGAGAGCCGCGAGCTGGCCCGCGACCGCGGCGATGCCGACGGCAGCGGCGACGCGCAGACCCTCCGCCATCGTGAACTCGTTGCCGCGGTAGATCTTTCCGATCTCGTACGCCATGTGCGACTCCATCGCCATGAGCGCGGCCGACGTGGCGCCCGGGACGACCGCAGCGATGACGATGCCCGTTCCGATGACCAGGTACGAGTGAACCCAGACGCGGGCGCGCTCCTTCTTCGACTTCATCGCCGTGCTCCGATCTCCGAGGCCATCGTGGTGGACGCCGCAAGGGCGCTGACGGAGCCCGTACGGGTGCGACGCCACCTGTCATGGAGCACCACCATCGGAGTGTCTGTCAATCCTATAGGCTGTTCACCGGTTCGCAAGCATCCGCGACCGTTCGCGGCGTGTCGTTCGGACAGACAGTGAGACGCAGACGTGAAGCGCTGAGCATGACGCTCGAGGAGCTCGCGGAGCGTTCCGGTCTGTCGCCGAACTACGTCGGCTCGGTGGAGAACGGACGGCGTGACCCGTCGCTCTCCACCGTGCTGGCGCTCGCCAAGGGGGTCAAATCGACGCCGGGCGACCTCCTCGGTGGCGTGAAGGACCTGAGCCCAGAGGCGTTCGAGGCCGGCCGCCTTTTCGACGGGGTCTCATCTGAGATTCAGGACGTGGTCCTGCGGCTCCTGCGAGCAGTCTCGCGTCGTCGTCGTTGACCGTAAAGATCGGCCACGACCTCAGCAGCGGCGTCGTCGAGTCGCCTGCGGACCCGCGCTAGCTCCGCGCGGCCAGCCACGATGCCAACGAAGAGCGCTCGCCGTTGAGAGCGAGCACGGCTGAGCAGCCGGCAACGTCGTCTACGTCCTCGAGCAGCGCCAGGTTGACGAACACCGTGCCGTCCTGCGCCATCGCGATCGGTGCCGTGTGGGAGCGACGGCTCACGCAGACACCGCGCTCGCAACGGCGATGAGGAGGCTCGCGGCGAGGAAGAGAATGTTCGCTACCGTCCGGAGAGCGGTGAGAACGGGTAGGAGAAGGGGCACGGTGGGGGTCTTTCGGGGAGAGAACGAGAGCGGCGCAGCCCCACGGGGGAGCGCGCCGTTCCCAGGGTTGTGGGTCAGTGGCCGTTCGTGCCCGTGAGCTCGCTGATGAGGCTCGACGCCTCGGACCGCGTGAGCGTCTGCGGGCTGTTCTTCCCATAGCGCTCGTCGACCAAGGCCGTGAGGTGGTTGCCCGACCACCCCTTCCTCCGGCACGCCGACTGCAGCGCCGCCAGCTGACGGGAGGTAAGTCGGTCGTCGACACGTGCAGGTCGATCTTCCGACCGCGATGACGCACCGGCCGACGTCGCGCCGTAGAGCTCGAGCCCGATGCCGAAGAGGGACGCGCATTTCTTCGTGCAGTCCGAGCTCGCGCTCTTCAGGTCGTCCGCCAGCGAGACCTCCTTGCCGGAGTTGTCGCGCGTGACGCCGCTTCCCCCGAACGCCATCTTGGTGACGCCGTCGATGGTGAGCTTGCCCAGGACGATGACCTCGTCGGCCATGACCTCGTGCTTGACGACCTCGAACGACCACTCAAAGTCGGCGGCCTCGTTCAGCCTGGCGATGACCGCATGGGTCTCGATGTAGCTGAGCGACTTGCCGCCATGTCCCGGTCGAGTCTTCACCTGTTCGGCAGCGAAGGGTCTGGTGAGGACGTCCTTCTTCATGACCCGCTCCCGACGTGCCGCGCGAGCACGTCTCCCGCGAGGGCCTCGAGCTCGAGCCTGCGGGCCGGCGTAGCTGATCGCGCGGTGGAGGTCAGAGCGTTCACGAGGTTGTAGAGGGGCATGTGTTCGGGCAGAGCCGGGGCCTCGGCCTCGCGCACCAGCTCGGTCTCGAACGCCTTCTTCTCCGTGACGGTCAGCTCGCGCATCCCGTCGACCAGCGACTGGACGTCGTTCACCATAAATTCCACGGCGCGCTGCCACTGGGTCATGAGGCCCCTGGCGTGAGCAAGGGCGCTCGGGATGGCCTCGCCGATAGCGGCGCGCAGCCGGTCGCTGTCGCCGACATGGCGGAAGGAGAGCTGGCCGCGACGCTCGGGGCTCCGTAGCCCGTTCGTGCAGACCAGGCGCCAAACCATCGGGCTGACGTGGATCGCGCTTCTCCCGAAGCTCGAGGTCGAGATGTCGATGCCGACGTTGGACGTGTCGCCGACCTTCACCGCCACCTCCTCGCTCGGCAAGATGAGGCGCAGGTTGTCCACGAGCCCGCTGGCGACGCTGCGCACGCGGACATCATCCAGGAGCCCGAACCGGACCAGGCTGGTGCGCACGCAGTCGAGGAGCTCCTCGGGGTCGAGGGGCGCGTACCTGCCGCTGACGACCGCCGCTACCTCGTCGCCGCGCATCCGCAGGGTCGCGGAGCTGGAGTCGTCGTGCTCGGCCAGGAGCCAGTTGGTGGTCGCGAGCTGCAGGGGGGCCGGCAGCCGGCGGATGAACTCGACGGGCGCGCCCACCCTGGTCATCAGGTTGGAGAACGCCGTCGACCGGAGGGGCTTCGGTGCGTGGTGCCGCGCCAGGGGGACGAGCGCGAACTCGCCGTCCAGCGGCGCGACGGCCCACGTCTTCAGATCGCCGATGGGCAGGTCCTGGGCGGCCCCGTCCGTGGCGTGGGCCTGAATGATGCGCTCGGCGGCCTCGTCGAAGCCGAGTTCGACGTCCTCCCAGCGCGACGGCATGTCAGCCGCCGTACGGAGAGGACCGGGGATGGACCGCGCGTCGCGGGTTGTGCTTCCGTTCGTGTTCATCGAACCTCGTGATGGGTGGAGGGCGCGCGGAGGCGCAGCCCGATGGTGGAGAAGCCCCGGACACGCGTGAGCGGTCGCTGGGGCGAACTTGACGACACTCCGAGCTGATGCCCTATCGCGACGGCGGTGCCCTCGGCTGACGACGTCGATGCGGTCGGCGTTACACGAGATGAGGTCGCCGATGTGGTTCGCGCCGGCCTCTGCAAGGCGGCGTTGTGATTTCTCGATGAGCGCGGGTGCGCCATTCATGGGGAACTCCTGGACGGCGAGGCCGTCAAGGTCGGGCGGGTGGGATGGGCGCGCAGGGGCCCAGCCCCGAGATGGCGTCGGGAGACGCGTGGCCGCTACGAGGGCCCGCCGCGGCGCGAGCGCCCGCGGTCAAGTCTCCGACGACCCGGATATATACGTCCTTGAGCGGGTGGCTCGACCCGCAGACCTCTTTCGGCCGGTAGCGAGCCCCTTCGGCGTTCAGGAGAATCACATGACGACATCCGACCCCCCACCACGACCGAAACACTTCGCCAAGGGCGACATCCTTGAGTGCGACGGGCACACCTACATCGTCGGCGCGGTATCCCCGACCGCAGTCTGGAGGTCGCCGCGCATTCGGGTTCTGCCCGTCTCGCCTGGCGCCCTGCTCGTGTCGCACCGCTGGTACCACCAAACCCGCTTCAGATGGGTGCGATCCAGCCCCCTACTCATTTTCGGCTGACGTTGGTGGCCGGGTAGGGGCCGTCGGGAAGAGCGCGGATGACCCTGACGGGTGCTGCTACGCGACCTCGACGTCCGTCACGAACACCACGTCGGGCATGTGCTCGTTCTTTTCGTCGGCCACGTCCTCGGCTGCGTCTACCGCCTGCCCCATCGCGCCGATGAGTCGGTGCCGCTGGTTGCCTCCGAGCAGGGGGAACGCGACCCTCGGCACCCGGTGAACCGCCGCCTTCTTCAGCGCCGCCGCCGTGCAGTTGTAGATGTGCGCCGGCGTGTAGGTGTTGTCGTCGCTCCAGAGCGCCACGAAGATGAGCGTACGACCCGTTGCGGTGACGACGCGCTCAGCGCAGCCGAGCGCGAGGTTCGGAAAGGGGACCCCCTGCTTCGCGACGGCCTTGCTGATGGAGCCGTACCACTGCGCGTGGGTCTTGATGGGGATGACCGGCAAGTCGAAGGTGAAGAGGTCACCGACGACGATGCGCTCACGAGCCAGCTTGCAGAAGTGCTCGTCCCGCGCCGGGTCGTAGCGCTTCATCGGAGGACCAGTAGCTGGTCGAGCCGCGTCTTCGCCACTTCGTACCTGTCGGGCTCTGGGACGGCGAATACAACCCGCGTGATGGGAGCTTCCGGGCCGTCGTGGAACACCTTCCGCATCCCGTCCACCATCGCCTTGAGCGAGACGCCGGGTGAGAGACCCCCGCTGCCGGCCCCGAGGAGCGGGAACGCGACCGCGATGGGCCCCTCCTTCTCGGCGAGGAGGACCGCCCTGGTGAGCGCCGCCTCGGCCGAGGACGCCACGCGCGCGGCCGACGACGTGCCGGGGTCCCGGTAGTCGACGCTCGGGACGTGGAGCACGAAGCGAATCTTCTTCGAGGTGCCGCCAGAGGTGAGCAGACAGTCCTCCGGCTCGAGCTCGCCGTCGAACTCGTCGTCGAGCTTCTCCCGCATCTCGTTCTGCAGCACGTCGCCGCCGCACTCGTTGAAGAGCGCGCGGGAGACGCCGCCACCGAGGACCGCGTCCGGGTTCGAGGCGTTCACGACGGCGTCGGCGCCGGTGTCGATGATGGAGACCTGTAGGACCTCGATGATACGGCGCATGGTGACCTCCGTCGTCCGCCTGTTCAGCGTAGGCGCTCCACGGGATGGTAGAGGATCGAAGGTCCCTGCGCCCCAGCTCAACCGCCCGTAGTGCGGCGAGCGCGCTGACGTCGGCATCGACTGCCCACCGCCGTGCGCAACGCCCGTCCCCGTTGACATCCGTCACGCAGCGGTGACTCCTCACCGGAGGAGGCTCACATGAAGCATGACGTCAACTTCACGCTCCCGATGCGCGCACTCGGCAAGGCAGACATCGAGTTCCAGGTCTGGGGCGACGGGACCAAGCTCGGCACGCTACGGGTGTCGAAGGGCGCGCTCGTCTGGTTCCCGAAGGATCATAAGAAGGGGCACAAGATCTCCTGGGGGAGCTTCGACACGCTCATGCGCGACTACCCGACGGCGGAGACGCGCTGAAGCGGATCGGCCGCGCCCGGCGCCCCCACGCGCTCACACCGCGAACCCCATCTCGTGAAGGAGTTGGCCAAGCCATGCGCCGGGCCTGGGCACCGCAGCAGGAACCGGCGGCCGAAGCTCTATCGTCAGGACGCGCTCGCTATCGGCGGGCACGACAAGCCGGGGCTTCCAGTTGTACCCGCCCCGACCGCCCCGGTACCGGACATGCAGACCGGCGGCATCCACGTACGCTGCCACGTCGATGAACAGCCGCTGAAGCGAGGCCGTGCGCGCCAGCGTCTCGCGCTCGATGGCGGTCGTGAAGTCCGGCCCCCTGAACGCGATGTACTTCTTCTCACGGTCGACGAGCACGTCGCCAAGCAACAGGTCCGTGTCCAGCACGGCCCCGCGCTCAGTCCAGCGCACAGTGGCGCCGAGCGTCATCGCTGCACGCATCGCGACCGCGGCGTCCTCGAGCGCCTGCCGATCCTTGTCCATCTCGCGGCGTCGACCGAGCCGGGCTCGCACGCGAGGAGCCACGACGTCGTCCGGCATGTTCACGCTCGCGCGCAGGTCCTCGGAGGTGGACCCGAGCGCGGCGGCTAGATCTTCGGCGTGGTCGAAGAGGAAGGCGCCGATGTTGGCGGCGCCCTCCTCCGGTACGCGCAGGAGCTGAAGGAGCTCCCGCAGGGGGTCACGCCGCGACGGCTTCACGGGGCTCGCTCGTGGAGTCGGGGAGGACGGGGATGCCGGGCATGTCGGGGGAGATGACCGGGGCGCTCGCGACGGTCGTCGGCCTGCCCACCGACTTCGCGCCGAGCATGGCCCGGAGCTCCGGCAGGTTGCCGCCGGTGCCGGCGGCGATCTTGCGGATGTGACGCGCGACGGCGAAGGGGTTGAGCTTGCGAGGGACCCGGAGCACGTCGGTGCCGAGGGCCTTGAGGATGCGGCGTTCTGCGAGGGTGGACGGTCGGAGAAGACGGCCTTGTATGCGCATGTAGAGGGACTCCTTGTGGATGGAAAAGGGCGAGGCGCCCGGAGCCTGCGGAACAGCCGCGAGCTCGACGGACGCCTCGGTGACGCGGGTGAAGGTCAGCGCGTGTACGGACGGGGAGACCAGAGGGGGGACTGGTCGTCGTCGTAGTTGCGCTCGGGGAAGCCGCGGTCGGTGACGCCGCGCTCGACTACCCCGCGCTCGGGGTAGGCTCGCTCAGGGACCTGGTACGCCGGCGCGGTGACCGCGGGCTGGCGCGTGCCGACGAACAGCAGCGCGCGCCCGTGATCCAGGATGACGAGGCCGGTCGCCGTCTGGCCGTCGTGGCAGTGCAGCCGGAACGGCGGGTTGGGCTTCACGGCCTCGAAGACCGTTGCGGCGAAGCGCCGTACCTGGGGCGCGGCCGTGGGCCAGGCCACCTGGACGAACGACAGAAGCGCCTCGCCGATGGCGGTGGTCAGGCCGTCGGCCACAGAGCCTCGGCCACGACGGCGACGAGCAGGCCGGCGAGCGCGCCGGCGAAGCCCTTCTTCGCGGCGTCGTTGCCGATGACGCGGTTGAAGAAGGAGGGGGACGTGGAGTCGGTGTTCGACATGGGGATGAACCTCGGGAGATCGAGCGGCGAGCCGTCAGGCGGGATTGCCTGGCGTGGTCGCGCTCATGATCCTTTTTCCCGAAATCGCCTGGAAGTTGCGGCATACCCGAGCACACGGCGCCGGCTTCTGTCGTGCTCGGCCGGCGCAGTCACCGGTACTCCTTGGCAGGCTGCGTCGGGGCGGCGCGCCCGACGGCGCCAACGCGGTCACGCCTTCCCGAAGAACCTCTCGGGGGCGTTAAGGAAGTCGCGCGTCACGGCGACGTGCTCGAGATCGACGTACGCGACCTTCGTGATGGGGCTCGTGTCGAAGCTGTAGATCCTCGCCGCCGGGCACGCGAGCAGGATGGGGGAGTGCGTAGCGATGATGAACTGCGCCCCGGCCCGCGCGGCGGCGATGACCAGGTTCAGGAAGGCGATCTGTCTCTTCGGCGACAGCGGTGCCTCGGGCTCATCGAGCAGGTAGAGTCCGCCGGGCCGGACGCCCTTGGTGAACACGTCCATGAAGCTCTCACCGTGGGAGCGGCTGTCATGGCGGGAAACGTAGCGGGCGGCTGCGAGCTCGTCGGGGTGTACTGCGACTGTCCTGTCGACCAGGGGATCGCCCGGCCTTACGGGACCCTCGGTACGCTCGCGCTGAATCCTGGCATCCAGCCGCGCCTGGCTCTTGTGGTACCCGAAGAAGTCTTCTGCTCGGAGGAAGAACCCCTGACGAGATCGGGGCGACCAAGCCAGCCGGAGGCTGGCCCCGAGCTGCCGTGCCGGCGCGAGCGTGTCGTCGAACGCCACGTCCGCGCTGCCCAGCGCCATCAGCTCCGCGGCGGCGGCGATCCCCTCGAGCAGGGTCGACTTGCCCGAACCGTTCTCTCCGACGAAGAACGTGACGCCCGTGTTCACGTCGAGCTGCGGCAGCGTGCGGATCTGCGGCACGGAGAACGGGTACGGCGCTCCCTCGGGCGAGGAGTGCTTCAGTGAGATGCGGACGAGGTGGGGCATCGGGCGTCCTAATTCGTGAGGATAGTCGCTAGCCTGGTCGCCCGTGTATCACCCGTGCAGTTCGTCGCACTGCCCGCATCCGAGACGAAGATGACCGTCATCCTGTTCGCCGGGAGCGACATCCGCGTGAACCCGCGCCTGCCCGATCCGTCGTGGGACGCCGACCGTCGCGGACGCTACCTCCTTCGGCCCGAGATCGTCCGTCCCCTGTCCGTCGACCGGAGCGTCTGGGCACGGCCGGAAGGTGCCGGGCAGGGGGTGGGCGACCCGCTACCCTGGATCTGGGTCGAGGAAGTGCGGCGTCGCTGGACATCCTCGCGGGGCGGGAGTGGCGGCGGCTGGGTCGTCATCGCCATCGGCGTGGTTGCCGTCGATGTGGAGGCCCGAGACCACCTTGCGACGGATTGGGGCATCGACACGGAGCTGGAGGTTGATTCTGCCTGGCGGTTCCTTGGCCACGATGTTGTGGACGAGGGCAACATCAGTGGCCTGAGCAACTGCGGGTTCGACGACGCAGGTCTGGGGAGCCTCCGTGCGGCCTGGGCGTCGCGCATCAACGACCACGGGCTTCTCGCGGATCTGTCCGACGCGATTTCCTTCCGGTTGATGACGGACCGACGCGTGGCAGAGCATGCACCGTTCCACGTCTGCGGCATCTGGCTGGTCCCGTAGCTATGCCCCTACCGGAGCTCCCGATCCCCGTTGACTCCCGCTCCATCCCCGCGCTCTCCTTCCGCCGTCAAAGGAGCCCGACGATCATGGCCAAGCCCGCAGCCCCCAAGAAGAGCAAGCCCCTCTCCAAGAGCGAGATCCTGAACGCCGTCGCCGAGGCGGTCGGTGAGGAGGTCTCGAAGAAGCAGGTGAAGCAGATCGTCGAGACGCTCGTCGAGGTCGGCCACAAGGAGCTCAAGAAGGGCGGGACGTTCGTGCTGCCGGGCTTCGCGAAGTTCGTCGTCGTCAAGAAGCCCGCCAAGCCGGCACGCAAGGGGATCAACCCGTTCACCAAGCAGGAGCAGACGTTCGCCGCCAAGCCCGCGAGCAAGAGCGTGAAGGCGCGGCCCGTGAAGGCCATCAAGGACGCCGTCGGCTGAGCGCGTCGAGCGAGGGAGCTCCCATGGCGAAGGTGAGGACGTGCCTCTGGTTCGAGCGCGACGCCGAGCAAGCCGTACGCAGCTACGTCGAGCTGGTCCCGGCATCGCAGATCGAGCACGTGCAGCGGTCGCCGGGGCCGTGGCCCGGCGGCAACGCCGGTGACGCCATCGTCATCGACTTCACGCTCGGAGGGCAGGCGTTCCAGGCGCTCAACGGCGGCACGCGCGTCGACTACGGGACGGCGGCGTCGATCTCGGTCGCGTGCGCCGACCAGCCCGAGGTGGACCGCCTCTGGGCCGCGCTCACGGCGGATGGTGGCGCCGAGATCCAGTGCGGCTGGCTCCGCGACCGCTGGGGGGTTCCCTGGCAGATCGTCCCGACCGTCCTCCCGCGCCTTCTCGCACACGAGGATCGCGCGGTCGCCGCCCGCGTCTTCACGGCGATGACCGGGATGGTGAAGATCGACATCGCCGCCCTCGAGCGCGCCGCGAAGGGGTAGCAAGGAGGGGACGACCTCGCTGGCGAGACGGGCCGTTTGCCGGCGGTTGTGGCCGGCGCACCGCTTCCGCGCCGTGGCGGGCGTCGGGGTCACGGTCTGGCCCCGGCCTTCCACCTCGGGTTCTGGGTCGATCCAAACGACGACCTGACCTACCAACACGGGGCGTCGAGCGGGATGCGGACAACGGGAGGGGCGTGCTGTTCGGCATGTAGCCGATGCCTTCCCTCGACGCGCCGGTGCGTGCCTGCTCCGCATTCCGAGGGCGGAGCTTCCAGGTGTCCTCGCATGTCCACTCCTGTCCATTCGAGTCCACTCGACCCCGAAACCCGATGCTAAGAAAACCTGCGTGATCCCCGACACTTGGGACATCACGCAGGTCGGCCCCTCTTAATCCGTTGGCTGACGGTTCAAGTCCGTCTTGGCCCACTAGTCTCTCGGGGAAAAGGTTGAGGTTCGGGGCGGCGATCAAAGCCACCCGCGCCGACGTGCGCCGGATGACCAGCGAGACCGTTGTCGGCACCGAATCACACGACTAGGTGTTCGGCATGGGACAGCCCGCCGCGGGGTTCGAGCAGCTGCCGGCGTCGGACCCGGAGGCTCGGCTCGCGTCGACCCTGACGAGCCGCGAGCTCGCCGGCGTGGTCGCCCTGGTCCGGCAGGAGCAGGCCGTCGCGCAGCGGCTCGTCGAGGGGAGGGCCAGCGCGGAGATCGCGGAGATCCTCGCGCGGAGCGAGGCGACCGTGAAGTTTCACGCCGGCCACGTCCTGACGAAGCTCGGGACGACCAGCCGGCAGGGCGGCGTCGCGACCCTGATCGCCGAGCGCTGCCTCACGTGACGCCGGACACGGCCTGATGCACGCCGCGGACGCGCACCCCGCCACGCCGTCGTCTCTTCGCGGCGTGCTCTCGTACACGCGAGCGACGATGCGGCTCGTGTGGCGCTCCTCGGCGCCTCTGACGCTCGCGCTCGGGGGGCTCACGCTGGCGGCGTCGGGCCTCCCGCTCGGCATCGCCTATGCCGGCAAGCGGATCGTCGACGCCGTGGTGAGCGGCTCGCGCGACGCGACGCTCCGCTGGGTCGCGCTCGAGCTCGCCGCCGTCGCGTCCCAGGCGCTCGTCATGCGCGCCCTCGGTCTGACGCGGACTGTCCTGGGCGCTCGCCTGGGGGTCGACATCAACACGGCGATCCTCGAGAAGGCCCAGACGCTCGAGCTCTCCC
>Ga0316217_10005044_pt1 | contig 13885 bp, 12 predicted proteins | sample 1anoAmetaG_FD_203633 | JGI IMG/M metagenome (GOLD analysis project Ga0316217, IMG submission 203633) | Freshwater microbial communities from Trout Bog Lake, Wisconsin, USA - 1anoA | ecosystem: Environmental > Aquatic > Freshwater > Lake > Hypolimnion/Profundal zone | place: USA: Wisconsin...
GATTCCGGTAGACCGTGGGCAGGCCAGGGCGGGGACGGGCCATGCTGCCCCAGATCTCCTCCACGGTCAGGGGCCGGTCGGAGCCCTGCAACACCCGCAGGATGGCCTCCCGCTGGGGGGTCCGGCGCAGGCCCGCGTCGCGCAGCGAAGGGGTCTGGATGGAGCTGGCGGGAACCTCTGGGGCGGACTTGGGCATGACCTCAGGATGACCAAAAAGCCTTTGTTTTGGAAATCATTCGCCGGGGTCCGTGTTTCAGGCATCCTGTTCTGATGCTGCCCCAGGATCTTCCGCTCGCCGTCGAGGAGCTGGACGCCTCCCCGTTCCTGCCCCTGGCGTTCCGCCTGGGCGCGACCTTCGGCCTGCTGGCGATGCACCTGGCGCTGCCGGCCGAAACCCAGGCCGGGCTGCCGGGAGAGGGCCTGTACCTGGCCGTCCTGGCCGGCCTGTTCCTGGAGAGCGTCTGGGAGGCGCACCGGTCCATCGGCCTGGGGCTGGCGCCTTTCGCCACCCCGGCCGCCGGGTGGATCCGCTTCAACGTGCTCCTGGACGCGGCCCTGATCGCCCTGATCATCGCCTTCCAGGGGGTCGACCAGGCCCAGCTCGCCACCGTCTACATCTTCCCGGTGCTCGCCTCGGCGTTCTACCTGAGCATCCCCGAGATCGTCGCCGTCGCCGTGCTCTCCTCGGCCTTCCACATCGCCAGTGTGCTGTTTTTCTCCTTCGGCGTGCTGCCCGCGTTCGGCCACTCCGGCTACGCCCGGATGCTCGATCCGGGCCGTCTGGCGTTCATCCTGGGCGCGGCCACGGTGCAGATCTTCGCCGCCGCCCTGGTGGTGGTGGTCATCCGCAAGCACCTGGAAGGCCTGCGGATGGACCTGAGCAAGTCGGAATCCGTGGTGGGCGAGCTCTCGACCCTCTACCAGCGGGTGTTCGAATCCATGTTCTCCGGGCTGATCACCGTGGACCTGGCCGGGCGCATCACCTCGGCCAACCTGGCCGCCCAGAACATCCTGCGCCGGCCCCTGGCGCCCGGGGAAGCCATCGACAGCCAGGGCTTCGGGGCCCTGGCCGACCTGGGCAGCCGGCTCACCGAGGGGCGGTTCGAACTGGACGTGGCCACCCCCGGCGGGGAGATCCGGATCGTCGGCGGCAACCTGGTCACCCTGCTGGGGACCGGGGGCCAGACCTCGGGGCACCTGCTGGTGTTCCAGGATCTCACCCAGCTCAAGGTGCTGGAGGAGCGGACCCGCACCAGCGAACGGCTGGCCGCGGTGGGGGAGCTGTCCTCGGCCCTGGCCCACGAGTTGAGGAATCCCATGGCCTCGATCCTGGGCTGCGTGCAGATCCTCCGGCAGGGGGAGCACGCCCGGGCCACCCTGGACCGGGTGCTGACCATCCTCGGCCGGGAATCGGAACGGGTCAGCGCCCTGGTGACCGATTTCCTGGACTTCACCCGGCCCCGCCCCGCCCGGATCCAGCCGCTGCGCTTGCGGGAACTGCTGGAGGAGTTCCGGGCCAGCTGGGAGACCGACCGGCGCAACGAGGGGGTGCCCCTGGCCTGGGGCGACCCGCCCGATGCCTGGATCCAGGGCGACCCGGTCTGGGTGCAGCAGGTGCTCGGGAACCTGCTCAGCAACGCCCGCAAGGCGCTGGCGGGCCGTCCGGCTCCGCTCATCCGGCTGGACTACCGGCTCACCCCCGCCACGGTGACGGTCGCGGTGGCTGACACCGGGTGCGGCATGTCCGATGCGCGCAGGCGGATGATCTTCATCCCGTTCTCCAGCGGGTTCGAGGAGGGGACCGGCCTGGGCATGAGCCTGGTGTTCCAGTTCGTCCAGCAGATGGGCTGGGATATCCAGGTGGAGAGCGCCGTGGGGCGCGGAACGCGGGTGGCCCTCACCATTCCGGTCCACCCGGGAACCTTTTCCCTTCCTGGGATTGCTCAAGATTCGCTCATGGAGTGAACGCCGAAATCCTTGCGGACCGCCTGGAAAGGTGGGACATTGCCAGCATGAACCGCAAGCTCATTCGTCCCGACCTCACTGCGATCAAGGAGAAGATCGGCCGGACGCCGGTGGTGAAGGCGGCCGCGGACGCTCCCACCGTCCCCGCCGTGCCGGCCGAGGCCACCCTGGCCGCCGGGGGCGGCTCCGCCCCCGGCGGGGCCAGCGCGCCCCAGGGCACCGGCAGCCCCAGGCGCAAGATCGCCCCCCCGGAGCAGACCAACGCCGAAAGCTTCTACTATCTGAAGCAGATGCAGTCCAAGACGCCCATGGTGATCGTGCTCCAGGACGACGAGAAGCTCCGGGGCGTCATCGAGTGGTACGACAAGCACTGCCTGAAGATCAACCGGATCAAGGAACCCAACGTGGTGGTTCCCAAACACAACATCAAGTACATCTACAAGCAGGATGAGGAACCCAGGATCCGGCGCAGCCGGGGCGGGAAGAAGGAGGAATCCTCCTCCCCGGACGTCGAGCTGCCGCTGTACGATTGACCGGAAGCCCCAGCCCCGTTCCCGGTCGCGAGATCCCGCCATGAGCCGACGTCCCTGCCTAGCGATCACCCTCGGCGACCCCTGCGGGATCGGCCCGGAGCTGCTGCTCGCCTCCCTCCCCCGGCTCAACCGGTGGGCGGAGCTTCTGGTGGTGGGCGCCCGGGCCGGGGTGGAGCTGCTGGGTTCCGGCGCCGGCGCTCCGTCCACCTGGCGCTGGGACGTCCCGGCCGGAGCGGCAGAACAGAGCCTGCGGGCCGGGCCCCGGGACGGCGGCCCCGAGGGCGTCGCCGCCTGGCTCGATCCGACCCCCGAGGTGCGTCCGGACCAGCTCACGCTGGGCCGGGGTTCCGCCGTCTCGGGCCGCTGCGCGGTGGAGGCGGTGCGCCTGGGGGCCGAACTGGTGCGCTCGGGCCGGGCCGATGCGCTGGTGACCCTGCCCCTGGCCAAGGCCGCGGTCCACCTGGCCGGCCTGCCCATCCCCGGGCACACCGAATTCCTCCAGTCCCTCTGCGGTTCTCCCATCTCCAGGATGGCCTTCGTCAGCCCGCGCCTGTCGGTGGTGCTGGACACCGTGCACCAGAGCCTGCGCTCGGTGGTGGAGGGCCTGTCGGCGGAACGGGTGGCCCAGACCCTGATCTTCTCGGCCGACCGCTTCATGCAACTCACTGGAAAGTCCGGGCTGAAGGTGGCCCTGTGCGCCCTGAACCCCCACGCCGGCGAGAACGGCGCCTTCGGCCGGGAGGAGGCCGTGCTGGACCAGGCGGTCCTGATGGCCGAAGCGGCGTTCCGGGGCTTCGACGGCACCGCCGCCAGCGCCCCGTTCGCCCATGTGCCCTCGCCGTTCGGGCTGGATCCGGCCCCGCCCGGCTGGTCCATCTTCGACGGGCCGGGGGATCCCGGCGCCACGGCCTCCGGCCGGCTGTCCGCCCCCAGGTTCTTCGGCCCCCTGCCCTCGGACACCCTGTTCCAGCGGGCCGCCCGGGGCGAGTTCGACCTGGTGGTGGCGCTCTACCACGACCAGGGGCTGATCCCGGTGAAGGTGCTGGAGCCGGACCGGGCGGTCAATCTCACCCTGGGCCTGCCCTACGTGCGTACCTCCCCGGACCACGGCACGGCCTTCGACCGGGCCGGGAAGTGGTCCGCGGACGCCACCAACTTCCTGGAAGCGGCCGCCCTGGCCGTTCGCCTGGCCGGCCGGGCCAAGGGCCAGCCCTGGCGGGCCTCCGCCTCCGATTCGGCCCCGGCCGGCGCCGGGAGCCGGGTTTCCCGGTGAACGCCCACGACCTGCTGTTCGCCCTGCTGCTGCCGGTGCCGCCCTGGCTCGGCTTCCTGATCTACCGCTACCGGGGCCGGGTGGGCATCAGCTACGGCTATTTCCTCGGCGGCATCCTGGCGGTGCTGGCCCTGCCCTGGCCGCAACTGGGCCGGAACCTGCCCTCGCCGCACCTGGGCGGGGCGCTGCTGGGCTTCGCCCTGTTCATCGCCTCGCACCGGGACGGCGGCAAGGGGCTGCGCCGGCTGGCCTACGGGGTGGGCGGCGCCAGCGTGTTCGTCTGGTTCATGGGGGCCCAGCTGGGGCTGGACATGCGCTCGGTCCTGGCCTTCTGGATCATGGCCCTGCTGGACGCCGGCCTGTGGCTGGTGTTCTCCGACCTGGGCTACCGGGCCACCCAGGGGCGCTGGCTGGCGGTGCGGATGCCGGTCACCGGCGGCCTTGCCTTCCTGGTGGCCACTGCCATCTTCCGCAACCTGCCCCTGGGCGCTTCGCCGCTGGCCTGGGCGCCCTCCCTGCTGGCCGGGGTGCTGCTGGGCCTGGTCGGTCTGCAGCAGATGCTCTGGCTGCGCCGGCAGGGCATCTGGGTGGAGGGCCGCGGGGACGGCTTCCGCGTGGCCATGTCCGCCCTGGAGGGCGACAAGCCGCCCGAAGGCCCCACCCTGACCTACGCCATCGAGGCCCGCCAGGCCATGTTCCTGGTGAACGAGAAGGGCATGCTGCTGGAAAGCAACACCGCCTTCAGCCGGATGGTCGGGTTCCCGCGCAACCAGATGCGCGGCTACCTGCTCCAGGACCTGTTCCAGGGCCGGGACGCCCCGGCCTGGGAGGACCTCCAGGAGAAGCTCCGGCGCGACTTCAAGGGCAGCGTCCAGGCCACCCTGGTGCGCAAGGACTCCAGCTTCCAGAACGTCCGGCTGGAGGCCGTGGCCTTCGACCGCAACCTGGCGCTGGTCTGGATCGCCGATCCCCAGGCGGGCACCCTGTCGCTGCGGGGCGAACTGGACGCCGCCCTGAAGACGCCGGTGCTGGGCGCCCAGGAGGCCGGGCGGCTGGCGGAGAACGCGCTGGGCACCATCCTGCCCGCCGTGGAGCAGATCCTCGAAGAGACCTGGAACGCCCGGACCCGGGACGCCGCCGAACGGATCCTGGTGGCCGCCCAGCGGCTGGTGCCGGCCTCCGGCGGGCGCCAGGGCGGCGCCTCCCTCCCCCACCTCAAGGCCGCGCCGGCCATGGAGGCCATGCTGCCCCGGCTGCGGGCCATGCTCCCCGAAGGTTTCAGCGCCGCCCACCGCACCCCTGAGCTCACCCTGTTCCTGGAGCCCGAGGCGCTGCAGCGGTTGGCCACCCAGATCCTGCTCCACGGCCGGCAGGGCCTGGCCCAGGGCACCATCACCCTGGTCATGACTCCCGCGGTCCTGGGCAACCGCTCCTGGGCCCTGTTCACCCTGGAACTGTCCGGGCCCCCGGCCCGCTGGGACGGGGACTTCCTGGGCCTCACCTGGCTCCAGGATACGGTGCGCGAGTCCCTGGGCATCCTGGAGCTGGAGCACGACGGCCGCGGCTTCCTGTGGCCGAGGATCTTCCTGCCCTGCCAGAGCCCGGAGGGCCCCGCCTCCCGCTTTCTCCAGGACCGCAAGGTCTGGATCATCGACCAGGACCCGCTGGCCCGCAGCGCTCTCTGCGCCCTGGTGCGGGACGCCGGCGGCGAGGCCGTGGCCCACCCCGGGCTCCGGCCGTTCCTGGAGAGCGCCCGCCGCCAGGCCCTGCCCGACATCCTGGTGCTGGAGCGCACCGGCCGGCTGGAGCGGTTCCAGGCCCGGCTGCGCCGCCTGGCCGGACCGGGCGCGGTGCCCCGGATCCTGCTCCTGGGCGACGGCCGGCCCTGGGCCCAGGGCGACGGCTCCAACCGGCAGGGCGGCGCATCCCGGGTCATCCTCCTGGGCAAGCCGTTCCCGGGCCAGAATTTCCTCCAATGCCTGCTGGCGCTGCTCCATGAGCAGCCGCAGCCCACGTCCCAGGAGTCCCCATGTCCACCGTCGCCCTGATCCTCGCCGCCGGTCTCGGCAAGCGCATGAATTCGGACCTGCCCAAGGTCCTGCATCCGGTGCTGGGCGACCCGGTGCTGCTATGGGTGCTGCGGGCCCTGCCCGCCCAGGTGGAGGCCGCCGTGGTGGTGGTGCACCACGGCCGCGAGCGGGTGGAGCGGGCCCTGGCCGCCTGGGCCGCGCAGGGCCTGCTGCCCTGCCCCGCCACCACGGTGGACCAGGGCGAGCCGCTGGGCACCGGCCATGCGGTGCAGGCTGCAATCGGGGAGCTGGACCGGCTGGGCGCCGGCCGAGTGGTCATCCTGTGCGGCGACGTGCCGCTGATCCGCAGTGCGACCGTGGCCCGGCTGGCCGCGGCCGAAGCCACCCTGCTGGCCATGGACCTGGCCGATCCCGCCGGCTACGGCCGGGTCATCCAGCGCCGGGACGGCACCCTGGAGGCGATCGTCGAGCACAAGGACGCGCCCGAGGCCGTGCGGGCCATCCTGCGGGTCAACGGCGGCGCCTACGCCCTGCCATGGGGGCCGCTGAAGCAGGCCCTGGGCCGGCTCACCAACGGCAACGCCCAGGGAGAGTACTACCTCACCGACGCGGTCATGGACCTGGCCGGGCAGGTGCCGGTCGCGGTGGACCTGTGCGACCCGGCCGAACTGATGGGGATGAACTCGCGCCGGGACCAGGCCTGCCTCCAGCTCTTCGCCCGGGACCGGATCAACGGCGGCTGGATGGACCAGGGCGTGACCTTCCTGGACCCCGCCAGCGCCCTGGTGGGCCCCCGGGCCGTGCTGGGACGGGACGTCCTGGTCGCCCCGGGGGCCCGGCTGGAAGGCGCGGTGGCCATCGGCGAAGGGACCCGGGTGGGCCAGGGCTGCGTGCTTACCGACTGCAGCGTCGGCGGCGGGGTGGAGCTCCGGCCCTACTGCGTCGTCGACCGCTCCACGGTGGCGGCGGACTGCGTGCTGGGCCCGTTCGCCCACCTGCGCGAGGGCAGCCGGCTGGAGCGGGGCGTGCACGTGGGCAATTTCGTCGAGACCAAGAAGACCACCCTGCATGCCGGAGCCAAGGCCAATCACCTGAGCTACCTGGGCGACGCCGAGGTGGGCGAGCGGAGCAACATCGGGGCCGGGCTGATCACCTGCAACTACGACGGCTTCCACAAGCACCGGACCGTCATCGGCAAGGACGTGTTCGTCGGTTCCGACTGCCAGCTGGTGGCGCCGGTGACCGTGGGCGACGGCGCCCTGATCGGCGCCGGCAGCACCATCACGGCCGACGTGCCCCCGGGGGCCCTGGCCCTGACCCGGGCCCCGCTGGTGCTCAAGGAGGGCGCCGCGGCCCGGCTCCGGCAAAAGCAGAGGGCGAGGAAGCTGGACTAGGCTAGAGTTGGTTACAGGTTTCCCACTCCATAGGAATCGCATGCTGGCATCGCTGCTTGAGCAACTCGGCGCAAAACTCCTTGAAATCGTCACAGAGGCAGGTGATTTCGTCACGGTGTCAGGCCGCAGCTTCGTCAGCATCTTCAGGCGCCCCTTCGACCACAGGAACTTCCTGTACCAGCTGTCGGCGGTGGGGGTGAACTCGATCCCGGTGGTGGTGCTCACCTCCCTGGCGGTGAGCATGGTCTTCGCGGTGCAGCTGTCCTTCGGCTTCCGCCAGTTCCAGGCCGAGGGCCTGGCCGGCCAGGTGGAGGGCCTCGCGGTGGTGCGCGAGCTGGCCCCGGTGATCACCGGGCTGATGATGGCCGGCCGGGTCGGCTCGGCCATGGCGGCGGAGCTGGGCACCATGGTGGTCACCGAGCAGATCGACGCCCTGGAGTGCCTGGCCACCGACCCGGTGCACTTCCTGTTCGTGCCCCGGCTGCTGGCCTCGGCGATCATGCTGCCACTGCTCACCGGCATCGCCATCTTCGTGGGCTACCTGGGCGGCTACACCCTCCTGGTGGGGGTGCAGGGCCAGAGCGCCTACGTCTACGGCCAGGACTTCTACAAGCTGATCAGCGGCCGGGACCTGCTCATCGCCCTCACCAAGGGCCTGGTGTTCGGCCTGATCATCGCCCTGGTGGGCTGCTGGCGCGGCTACCGCACCCGGGGCGGCGCCGAGGGCGTGGGCAACGCCCCCACCAGCAGCGTGGTGACCAGCAGCCTGTGGATCCTGATCTCCGACTTCTTCCTCACCAAGCTCCTCCTTGTCTGAGTCCGCCGTGTCCGTCATCGATGTCGTCAACCTGTCCAAGTCGTTCGGCCGCAAGGTGGTGCTGGACGGGGTGAACCTGGCCGTGGCCGAGGGCGAGAGCCTGGTGGTCCTGGGCGGCAGCGGCAGCGGCAAGACCGTGCTGCTGCGCTGCATCCTGGGCCTGTTCCGGCCGGATGCCGGCCATGTGGACCTGGAGGGCCGGACCATCCAGGACCTGACCCGGGACGAGCTGTTCGAGGCCCGCAAGAGCATCGGCATGTGCTTCCAGATGGCCGCCCTGTTCGACTCGATGTCGGTGGAGGAGAACGTGGGCTTCGCGCTCATGCGCCACACCAGCATGACCCTGGCCGAGCGGGCCGCGCGGGTGGAGGAGTGCCTGAACATGGTCGGCCTCAAGGGCACCCAGAAGCTTCGCCCCTCGGAGCTGTCCGGAGGCATGAAGCGCCGGGTCGGGTTCGCCCGGGCCATCGCCCTCAAGCCCAGGATCCTGCTGTTCGACGAACCCACCACCGGCCTGGACCCGGTGATGACCGACGTCATCGGCCGGATCATCCTCGGCCTCAAGGAGGAGCTGGGCGTCACCAGCATCACCATCACCCACGACCTGAAGAGCGCGTTCGAGATCGCCGACCGCATCGCCATGCTGTTCCGCGGCAAATGCCTGGCGGTGGAGCCGCCCGAAGCCTTCAAGGTCAATCCCCACCCGGTCATCCAGCAGTTCCTGCGCGGCGACGCCGAGGGCCCGTTCCTCCAGGACCCCCCGCCCCCGGCCACCGGCAAACACCACCCGCACCCTCCCACCCCCGGAACCGACCATGAAACTTGAGACCAAAGTAGGAGCCTTCTTCATCCTGGCCGTGGCCATCATGGGCACCCTGATCCTGCGCATGGAGAAGATGGACCTGTTCAACGGGCACTCCCAGAACAAGCTGACCACCGAGTTCGACCAGGTGGCCGGGCTCAACCTGCAGAGCGCCATCCGGGTGGCGGGGGTGAAAGTGGGCGCGGTGACCGCCATCGACCTGGACGGTCCCAGGGCCAGGGTCACGCTCGGCCTGCCCAAGGAGTTCGTGGTCTACAAGGACGCCTCGGCCTCCCTGAGCTCCATCGGCATCCTGGGCGAGAAGTACATCGAATTGTTTCCCGGCCATCCCGAATCCGGCCTGCTGCCTGAGGACACCGCCATCCCCAGCCACACCGGCGTGGGCCTGGACAACCTCATGGAGACCGTGGGCGCCATCGGCAAGGACGTCAAGAGCATCACCGGCGCGCTGAGCGAGTCCATCGGCGGCGAGCAGGGCCGGCAGAAGCTGGACGAGATCGTCGACAACATCCGGGTGCTCACGGGCGAATTCCGCTCCATGGCCCAGGAGAACCACGGGACGATCAACAGCACCATGGCCAACGTCCAGCAGATGAGCGCCGACCTCAAGGACAAGCTGCCGCGCATCGCCCAGCAGTTCGAGGACCTGGGCCGCAACCTCAACGACATGGTCAGGCAGGGCAACCCGCAGCTGCAGGGGATGCTCGCCGATGTGCGCAAGCTCACCGCCAGCCTGCAGGAGACCGCCAGCAACGTCAATTCCATCACCGACAAGATGAACAAGGGCGAAGGCACCATCGGCAAGCTGCTCAACGACGAGACCACGGTCAACAAGATCAACACCGCCGTGGACAGCGTCAACTCCATGCTGGGCGGGTTCAAGAGCATGGACCTCAACCTGGACCTGAACGCCGCCCAGTGGACCCGGTTCAGCGGCTCCAGCGGCGGCATCGGCATCGATTTCGTGCCCGCCCGCGACCACTGGTACTCCCTGGGGTTCAACACCACCCCCAACGGCAAGATCAGCGTCGGCAGCGGCACCTACACCAGCGCCACAGGCTCCAACCCCGGCGTCACCACGACCACCACCTCGGTCACCACCGACCAGGCCTTCACCCTCTCCGCCCAGTTCGCCAAGCGCCTGGCTGAGCACTACGTGCTCACCGCCGGCATCATCGAGGGCAAGGGCGGCGCCGGCGCCGAGTACCGGGCCCTGGACGACCGGTTCCGTCTGGGCCTCCTGGGCTACGACTTCCAGAAGGAGAGCTACAAGCCCAATCCCCGCTACCGGATCACCAGCAGCTACCAGTTCTACAAGGGGATCTACGGCCAGGCGGGCGTCCAGGACCTCGCCAACACCGATCTGCGGACCTTCTTCGTGGGCGGCGGCCTGCGCTGGACCGACGAGGATCTCAAGAAGCTGGTGGGCCTGGCCTCGGTCGGCAAGTAACCGGCTATGATACCTAGGCCCGCTCCCGGGACCTGAACCCATGACCCAGCCCTCGCCCCTCCCTCCCGAGAACTGCCGGCTGTTCCTGCTGGTGCGCAGGGGCGTGCCGCTGCTGGGCGCGGCCCTGATGCTGGCCCTGGCCGCCCTGGAGCCCGGCGGCAGGGGCTGGTACCTGCTTGGGGCGGTGGCGCTGCTGGCCGAGGTGCGGCCCACCTTCAAGCGCGGCAGGGCCTACCTGGACACCCGCGGCCACATCCTGCGCTGGGACGGCCTCTGGGCCCGGGCGCTGCGGCCCCTGGCCCGGAGCATGGGGCTGGAGGAGGCCTGGATCCTGTCCTTCTGCGCCTGGAACAACCGCAAGGTGTCCCAGGCCTTCCGCCAGCGCAAGGCCCGGCGCGCCCTGGTGCTGCTGCCCCACTGCATCCAGCTGGCCCGGTGCAAGGCCGACGTGATCCAGGACCTTGGCAAGTGCTACGAGTGCGGCCTGTGCGGGGTGGGCGAGCTGCTGCCGCTCAAGCTCAGCCGGGGCTGGGAGAGCCGGATCACCAACCGCAGCCACAAGGCCTACCGGGAGGCCCGGGAGTACCGGCCGGACCTGATCGTCGCCGTGGCCTGCGCCGACCGCCTGCTCAAGGGGCTCACCAAGCTGCCCCAGGTCCCGTCCTACGTCATCGCCCTGGAACTGCCCCACGGCATGTGCGTGGACACAGGCTTCAGCGTCCCCCACCTGATGACTGCCATGGACTGCCTGGTGGAGCCCCGGGAGCCCGCCGAACCCGGCCGGGTGGTGCCGCTGCACCGGGAGGGGATCGCCTAGTGGCCGGCGACGCGCTGCGCCTGCGCAGGGCCTGCGGGCGGCTGCTGGGCCCCGAACTGACCGCCTACCTGCTGCACCTGCGGCCCATGGAGTGGCCGATCATGACCGCCCACTTCCTGCTGGGCACGCTCCTGGCCGCGGGACTGAGGCTGCCTGCGGCGACGCTGCTGGGCTGGTTCGTGTTCGTGGTGCTGCTCAACGGCGGCACCCTGGCCATCAACAGCGCCTTCGACCAGGACGAGGGGGACATCGGCTACCTGGTCCAGCCGCCCCGGCCGCCCCGCTACCTGCTGCACGTCTCGGCCCTGATGCTGCTGGCCGCGCTCGGCCTGGGCTTCCTGCTGCCGCCGCTGTTCGCCTGGAGCAACGCCGCCTGCGCGGCCATGGCGGTGCTCTACTCGGTGCCGCCGGCGCGGCTCAAGGCCCGGGCCGGCTGGGACCTGCTGATCAACTGCCTGGGCTTCGGGATGCTCACCCCGCTGGCCGGCTGGGGCCTCACCGGCCGGCCGCTGCCCGCCGGCATGCTCTGCGCGGCCATCGGCTTCGCCTTCCTGTTCGGGGCGCTGTACCCGCCGACCCAGATCTACCAGATCGGCGAGGACCGCGCCCGGGGCGACCGCACCCTGGTCATCGTCCTGGGCGAGGGCGCCAGCCTGGCCTTCGCCACCGGACTGGCGGTGGTGGCGCACCTGTGGTTCGCCTGGGGCGGCCTGCGCAGCGGCCGCAACCCCCTCCCCCTGCTCATCTCCATGGCCGCCTGGATGGCCGTGCTGCTGCCCTGGTGGGCCAGGTGGCGTACCTGGACCCCCCGGCAGCATCAGCAGGGCATGTACCGGGGCCTGGCGGCCTGGGCCATCACCGACCTGAGCCTGCTGGCCCTGCTCTGGCCCCGGTGAGCCCGTGCTGACCCCCCGGGTGGTCCCGCCGTTTCCCCTGGAATGGGGCTTCTCCACCCGGCTCGACCCGGAATCCGCCCTGCCGCCCGTGCGCCTGGTCCAGGTGCACGGAAACGCCGTGGTGGAGGCCTCCGGCGAGCTCCAGCGGGCCGACGGCCTCTGGACCTGCGCCCCGGGCCTGACCATCGGGGTGCAGGTGGCCGACTGCGTGCCGGTGCTGCTGGCCGGCCCGGTCCAGGGCCGGCCCTGGGCCGCCGCCCTGCACGCCGGCTGGCGCGGCGCGGTGGCCGGCATTCTGCGCCAGGGGGTCCAGGTGTTCACCGGACTGGGCGGCCGGCCCGGCGACCTGGTCTGGGCCCTGGGCCCGGCCATCCAGAAATGCCATTTCGAAGTGGGCGAGGAGGTGCTGGCCGCCGCCCGGCAGGACCCCGCCTGGCGCGATGACCTGGCCGCTCCTGGCCCCCGGGGCCGGCCGCACCTGGACCTGCATGGCTTCCTCAAGGCCCAGGCCGCCGGCCTGGGCCTGGACCCGGCCCGGGATGGCTCCATCGGGCTGTGCACCTACTGCTCCCCGGACCTGCTGCACTCCTACCGGCGCGGCGACCTCCAGGGGCGCCAGTGGGGCTGGGTCCGGATCGCTCATCCCGGCCAGCGGTAGCCCAGGCCCAGCAGGAAGATATCGGCGTCCCGGTCGTAGTTGCTCATGACCCGGTTGAACACCAGCCGGACCATCCAGTGCTCGGCGAGGCGTTCGGACACCGACAGGGAACCCAGGCCCGCGACCCGGGCCGGATCACGTTCGCCCGCCGCGACCGGGTGTTTTTTGTCGATGAAGAAATAGGGGCCGAAACCGATGCCGACGGTGATCCGGTCATTGAAGAAGGCGTTGACCGCCCAGCCCTGGGTGGCTATGCCGCTGCGCCGGACAATCAAGGGGTTGCCTTCATAGATCAGCGAGGCGGTCCAGTCGATATGGCGGTCGAGACCACGGCGGTATTCCATGGCATAGGCCCGTCCCTGGGGACTGAAAAAGGTGTTCACCACGCTCTGGCCGCCGAATACAGTGAATTCATGCTCCGTCAGATAGGCCCGTTCGCTCGGGGTGTCGCCGAGCTCACCCTGGATGGGCTTCTGGTCGTGGCCGAACCAGAAACCGACGCCCAGCGCCGCGGTATTGGTCTTCATCTCACCGGCCGGGCTGATGTGGTTGAGAACCGCCCGGTAGAACCAGCGGTCCGACAGATACCCGGTCCCGGTGACACTGAGGATCGGGGCGGTGCCGTGCACATCAGCGGAACCGCCTCCGGGCAGCATCTGGGTGTCGTCGTAGTAGTAGCCCCCGGCGCCCAGGGCCACCGAGAAGCGGTTGTGGTCGAACGGCAGCCGGGCCCAGACCTCCAGCGCCGAGCCGTCCCGGTGATGGCCGGGCACATGCCCTTCATTGATGTACGCCACCGACACGGTCAAGGTGCGATAGAAATCCTGGGCGTAGTCGACTTGATAGGTAAAGGTGGAGTGGCCCCCCTCGTCCGTGTGCATCCAGCCCTTGGACACCGTCACCTCCTGGCCGTTCAGGCCAAGACAGGCAAAGGCCATCAGCATGGCCGACAGGAGCCATCTGGGCGGAACAACGGACAGGTGGACCATGGGGTATCTCCGGCGCCGCAGACTGGGTTGCGGGTAGCAGTCATGGCAGAGCACCCTTTGTGCCATCGGTTAAGTCATTAATTAAAGAAGGGTTGTCCATCCTGAACCAAGGTCGGGCCGCACCGCCCCATTCAAGTTGGATGCCTCGCACCTCTAATTTGAATGGGTCCCACCCGGCCGCCCACCTGACCATGAGCATCCGGAAGCCGGCTGCGGTAGAATACCGATTCCGGCTTCACC
>Ga0316217_10005045_pt1 | contig 13885 bp, 13 predicted proteins | sample 1anoAmetaG_FD_203633 | JGI IMG/M metagenome (GOLD analysis project Ga0316217, IMG submission 203633) | Freshwater microbial communities from Trout Bog Lake, Wisconsin, USA - 1anoA | ecosystem: Environmental > Aquatic > Freshwater > Lake > Hypolimnion/Profundal zone | place: USA: Wisconsin...
AGGTCGCTGGCGAGGGGCAGCCGCCCCAAATCATCCGCGTTGACGATCAGCATACAAATCTTCGGCCGCCGCCTTCCGTCCCGCCGACTTGAACATGCGCCGCAGACGCGCCATCTGCTCCCGCCGGTGAAAGGCCATCAATTCCGGCGAAACTGGACGCGGCATTCTGGTCAAGCAGGCCCACCAATAGCCCGCGAAAAAATAAGCTCCGCACAACACCAGCGGGCGCTCTTTCATTTGGAACACGCCGCGCAAGGATTCCCAGACCGGATGCCCGCCGACATAATAAGCCTTGCGTCCATAATGAAAGCGGACCATGAGCCCGCTGTGATTGCCCGTGCCTAATTTCCGGTGATGGATGCAGACTTTCTCGCAAAAAGTTCGCGTCTGCCAGCCTTTCATCCGCGCGGTCGTGACCGCGATCCAGTCAATCGCGCCGCCTTTGATGGGGACATAGCCGCCCACTGCCTCAAAGCAGCAGCGCCGGAACAACTGGCACGCGCCGGAAACGTGCTGAAGATTTGAGAATTGATGGTCATAGGTGTGCTTGCCCGGCTGGTCGGAGACTTCGACGAACGGAGTGCCGGCCACGCCCAGTTTTTCCTGATTGGCAAACTGACCCAACAGAAACTCGTAATAATCCGGCTCAAAAGTGATGTCGGCATCCAAATTGCCGATAAGGTCGAATTCAAGCTCCTTAAGCCGGGCATAACCGGCATTGAACCCGTGCGCTTTGGCGGCAAACTGCCGGTCGCGGTGCTCGGGCATGCGCAGCAATTCGATCCATGCATGTTCGCTGGCGAAGCGCTTGACGATCTCGTCGGTGCGGTCGGTTGAGCCATCGCTGACAATCACCCATTTTACCGGTCGGATGGTTTGAGCCACCACCGAACGAATCGTGCCCTCAAGGAGGGCCTCTTCATTCCGCGCCGGGGTCACCAGCGCATATTTCAAGGTCATGGGGAGCAAAATCTCAGTGGGTGTTCACCGGACGGAACCCATCAGTGGAACTGGTGCCGGAGGACAGGCCGGATGCTCCAGCTTGCCCAGCAAGTGCGCCAAGGCCTTGAACATAGTCCCCTGCCCCCAATGGAACATCGGGGTTTTGATCATCACCCAGCCCAGATCCCGGTAGTAAAAGTGGCCATCGGCTGCCTACATGTGATCCAAGGTCCAGCCCGCCACCTGAAGGGCCAGCTTCAAGGCTTGGGCATCGCCGTCGGCAAAGAAAGTGAGCGTGTCAATGGCTTGGGCCGCGCATTGAATGTCTATCGGATACGCCCGGTCATGATAATAATTGGGGCGGCCATCCGGTTCAAAAAAGCTCTTTTTGAAGTAAGCGAAGGCCTGCCGCATGGGCGCGTCAAAGCTATGGTCGCCGGTGGCATCGCCATAGCGCTTCACACTGTCGAGATTATATCCGGTATGAAAATTATCTATCCAATGATACATCGGGGCGACCCCGTAAAACCAGGAGCCATCCGGATTCAGCCGGGTGCAGCTATAGGTCATCGCCGATTGAGCTACTTTGAGCGCTTCGTCCCGGCCGGTCAAGCTGCCCACTCTGGCCAGCAACGCGGCCCCCAGCAAATTGGAATTATGAATCGAACTTTGCTTGAAGGCGACATAGCTCAGGCAATCGCCGGTCGGGGTTTGTTCCCGGGGAAGGGATAGAATCCAGTCGGCCACGCTGCCAGCCACTTCCAAGTATCTGGCCTCGCCCAATACCTGGTGCGCTTCCAAGAATGACTGGCCAATGAGGCTGCTCCAGACTATCGTCGGTTCCTGGGCGGGAATGGTCCCGCCACGGGTGGAGAAGTCAAAGTGATTGCCCCAACAATAATGGCTGGATTTCGGCGAGCGATGCTGCATGAGCCAATCCAGACAGAAACGGGCGCGCTCAGCATAACGGTGGTCGCCGGTTTGCGCAAACCGCTTGGTATAGCCCCAAGCCAAATATCCCATCCCCTTGGTGGAAGTGTGGGGGCGGATGCCAATCCAAGGGCGAATATTGAAAGGCACCCGCAAGACCGCCGCCGTGAGCAGCCGCTTAAGAAAAAACCGTCCGCAGGCAAGCTGCCGCAAGGGCGACAGTTGGCCATCTCCCGGATCGTAGGCTTGGTAGTGGTGATTCTCCACCCACCGGCCAAGTCCATCCAAGCTGTTTTGTAATCTTGCTTTCACAATGGTATCCGCTACTTGACCACCAAGGCGTCGGCTGGGGTGGCGGCTTCCACTCCGGGATTCACCCTGGGACAGCCAAAGTCCGGCATTCCGGCCAACGGTCCGGTTCCGGTCGGGTGCACGGGGCGGGTTTCAATCAGGGCATCCACCAGTTCCAGATAATCCTTCTTGCGGACATTCCAACTGTTTTTCTCGGCGTATTCCAAAGCCGCGGCAACCATGCGCCAGCGGAGTGTGTCCTGCTGGAGCATTTCCAGCAGGGCAGTGGCAAGGGCGGTGGAATTGCCCGATTCAAAAAAACGCACCACCGAGTCGTTAAAATAAAAACGGTCAATCTTGGTGCTGGAAACGACCACCGGCACGCCCAACGACATGAATTCCATGATCTTGGTGCTGTAAGCTTCGTTGCCAAATGAATCCGCCCGCTTTGGCACCACTCCCAAATCCGCCTGGGACATGATTTCCGCAATCCGTTCCACCGGCACCGGCTCAAAAAATCGAACCGTTTCCGTCAGGCCCAACTCGCGTGTCAAGGCCAGCAACTGCGCCTTCATGTTGCCATCGCCGTAGATATGCAGTTGGGCGCCAGGAATCTGCTCCACAACTTTGGCCATGGCCTGAATGGCGATATCCAGTCCCTGATGCCATTGCAAGCCGCCCGGAAACATGATGACTGGCGAGCCCGGACGCCGGACCTGATTGCGCCGGTAAAAAATCCGTTGGTTGACGTTGTTGATAAACACCGAACATTTCGCTTCCGAAACTGAACGGGCAACGAATGTCTTGTGCCACAAATGATTGGAGATGATGACGTGATCGGCAAAGTGCGCCGAAAGCCACTCCACTAGCTTAAGCGCTTTCACGCCGAAAGCACCCGGTTTCAATTTGAATTTGCTGGCGTAGAATTCGGGCACCACGTCATGAATATCGAGGATGATTTTCGCGCCCGTCAGCCTGGGCAGCCAGGCAGAAAAGACCAAAAAGTCGGGAATATTGTGAACGTGAATCAAATCGTAGCGCTTCACGGGATGCTGGCGCGTCAAATAGGAGCAAGCCAGCAACCAGAATTTTATCAACGGCAAAAGATACCCGCGCTTGCCTTTTTCCTTCTTGCCATAGCGCTCCTGAATCCGATGCACCTGAACCTTGCCCACCATTTCCACATCCGATAAATGCGGTTCCCGCTTGATGCCAAAAAAATCCACCGTGTCACCTCGCTCGGTCAGCGCTTCCGCATACCGAATCACCCGGTTATCAGTCTGGTAATCGGAGTAGGAAACCATGCATATGCTTCGGCGTGCCACCCGCGGCTTGGCCGGGCGAAATCCAGAAACGTAGGCCGCCATTTCCCGCGGAAGGGGTTGCCAATAAAGATCGCCGTAGCGAGCCCGGGCGTATTCCAGAAATTCGCGGTAATAAGCACAGGGAAATTCCTGGCCCAAGTCTTCCCGCGGATCAAACGCCACCCAATCTGGATGCACGTTAACCAGTGCCATGCCTCCCTTTTCGGCGATCCAATCCAGCTTCCGCTTCCAAATCTCCGGGGAGGTTTCTTGCAGCACCAAAAACAGAGTGGAGTCCTGGGGCAAGGTGTAAGGCAGCTCCACATAGCCCCCGCCGTCCGGATGCGGCATCCAGAATGGGAAAATGGTGTCCACTCCATCTGGTTGCGGTTCAAAGGGATCGGTATCGAACGTCGAGGAATCGTACCGAATATTCAATTGGTGCAGCCAGTCCAGTTCATGCAGCATGAAACCAGAACGAAATCCCTGCGCACCCCAATCCTCCAGATAGCCGTTGATGCTGCGGGCATTTTCGGGAAACACCTTGCGCCGCCAGTACAGTTTGCCATCGTGACGCAAATCGTGTACGCCGACCTCAAAACCATTGCTCACCAACTCCTCGCGCTGCGCGGCGGAGACACGGTATTCGTCGCCTTCGGGAATGAAATTGAACGAGGAGCGGAACCCGAGCGCTTGCTCAAGCTGCATCAACTGGCGGCACTTGGCCAAGCCAACGGCGCCTTCCACATCATGGGTGAGCACCAGCGCAAACTTTTTCCGGTCCGGCCAGCCCGGCCAACCGGGGGGAGTTGCTCCAGCCGCCTCTCGGATGGGCCAAGAATCCGTCGCGCGCCGCCGCTGCGACTGCGCAACCACCCTTCGCGCACCCATCCGCAAACGCTTCGGCAAAAAAGGCTTGAAGCGGTAATAGAGTCGGTTGTTCAACATGGCTAGGAAGCGATAAACCAATTCTCCGTCAATTTGGGATAAATCATTCCCATGGTCCGCGCCGGCGGGTCACGTGTCGGAATGGAGCTCGTGCTGCAATTGGGCAGGAACGTACTTCCGCGTTTTGTTGAGTACGACGGCAGCCTGCGCCTTCGACTGAAGGAGCAGTTGGTTAGCCTGTTGGACGACCTCGCAGTCGGTCTTTTCGGACTCAATAACGAGCATCACCGTGTCCATGAAACCGGCCAGGCGGGTGGTCACGCTGGTCTGCGACACCGGGGGCATGTCGAAAATAATGTAATCATAATCGCTGGCCTTGAGCTTGGGCATGAGTGCGGCAAAACGCTTGGGCAAAATGCGGGGGAGCTTGTCAACATTGGAGCCCTCCGAAACCACGTAGAGATTCTCCTGCACCCGCGCGTGGTCGCGCTTTTCACTGGTCAGCGCATCATCCAAACGACAATCCATCTTGCCGTGGACAAACTGCTGGGCAGCACCGTCCTCCAGATTCATGTCCACCAGCAATACGCGGCCATCGCCGGTCTCCGAAAGTGAGGCCGCCAACCCGGCAGAAATGGTGCTGACCCCCGCTCCCTTGCCGGCGCTGGTGATGGTGACCAACTTGGGCTTGCGCGTAAGATTGATGGATTCAAAATAATTCACCAGCCGATCCCGCAATGCATCGCAATGTGAACGCAACGCATGATTAATCTCAGGCGACGCAACCTCCAACACCCCGATGGCGGCTGGGCTGGCTGCGCCGTTGCCGCCGCCATTTCCATTCACGTTGCCATTGCCGCTGCCGTTGAAGGCCAACCGACGGCGCTCCGATGCGGCCACCCGGCGGCGCGGTTGATGATTCAAATCCGGGATGGACAGGAAGAAAGGCATCCGCAACTTGATCCGCACGTCCTCGGGGCGCTTGACGGAACGGTCCAGATAAAACTCCATCAAAAAAGCCCACAGCATTCCGGCGATTAGTCCGCTGATCGCCATCATCGCGGTCGTCTTGTATAACTTGCCAGAGTACTTATACGGCGGCGACGGCTGCTGGATCACTTGGATGTTGTTCCCGCGTCCCGGTCCCAGTGCCTCATCAATCTGCGCTTGGATCTGCATGGATTGGTAGAACTTAAAATTGTCCTCCAGTTGGGATTTCTTACGTTCCAGCTCTGAAATCTTCATTTCAGCTTCGTTCAAGCGGGCCGATTCCAATTGAATCTCGTCGAATTGCGCCTGCAACTCCTTGATACGCAGCGGCAAGGCGGCGACTTGAATCGAATCAACGGAAGCCGGCGGCAAGGCGGTGAGCGAATCGGTCCCCGGCGCGGCGCTCGTGTCCAAATCAATCAGCGCGGGAAACTTCTTCTCCAGCTCGATCTTGGCATTGGCCATCTCCACCGCTCGCTGGCGGTTTTCCTTGACCAGTTTATTCTCGTCGGTATATCCCTGTTGAAGATATTCGTTCTGGCGCCGCTCCAAATAATTCAGCTGCCCGCAAACCGACTTGTACCGGGCCAGATCGTCGGTCGGCACGCGCGACAAGGCATTGGTGACGGGGTTCTTGGGTTCCGGAGCACTGGCCAGTTCGCGGAGGCTGGTCTGATGCTCCGCCAGGCTCGCCTTGGCCTGCAACAGCTCCCGGCGAATGCGCGCCAGTTCCTCCTCATACGACTTTTCCGCGTCCGTGACGGAAATAATCCCCGCATTGGTCTTGGCCATGCGCAATTCATCCTCCGTGTGCTCAATTTGCGTCCGCAACTGAAAAATCTGGTCGGCCAACGTGTCGTCCGTGACACTGATGGGCCGGTGCACCAGCACATGCTTTTCCTGATAATCCTTGATGAGCTCGGCCAGCACCGGCCGCACCAAATCAATATCGGGATGATGAAACGTGACCAGGATGTCAGCGCTGTCCTTGATGGGGTCCAACTTGAGACCGCCCCGGATCATCCCGGCCGCCGCGTTGAGATCATTGCCGCCACCAGACTTGGCCAGGAGTTTTTCGGCACCGAAGTTGGTGGCCACCTGCATCGCCAGATCCAAACTGCACATGATCTGCATTTCCAAATTCAACACATTCAGGCTGTTTTGGTTGTCAATCAGCGAGGTCATCCGCGAATTGTTTTCGGAAGGGTTGAGCGGGCGGTTATCCGTCACATAGCGGATGAAAAGCACGGCGTCCGACTGAAACACCGGCTGCCTGGTCAGATAGAAAGCCGATGCCGCCGCCACTCCCAGCACGGTCAGGACCAAAATGATCCATTTGTGACGGAAGACCACAAAGTAGAGGTCGGCCGGAGTAAATCCGGCCGGCGGGGTCTCAAGATTTCGGCCTGTATTCATTAAGCATCCAAATTACACCATATTTGGGCGCGAACATCACGCCCAATGTTTGTAAAGCAATTCCCCCGCCCGACGAGCCAGGCAAACCGGCAACCCTCGGAACACGCGGTTGTGCCAGCCGGCAATCCCCTCGGTTTCCACTTGGTAGCAGTTCCTCCGCAAATCAAATTTAACATATTCCATCCGTTCTTCATCCGCGCCCAAATTCAGCTTGAATCTGCGCAGTCCTTCATTCGCCAACGAGGTTCTGCCCAGATGCAGACTGGCGACCCCCTGCCGGGCCAGCCACCGCATGGCCTCCCACATGACCAAGTTGTTGGGACGCAGATTTTGCCGGCGAAAATCGGACGCGCCAAACTTGTAAATTGCCCGGCCACCGAGGAAAAAATAGACGGCTCCCGCGATTTTTGCCCCACGCCAGGCGGCCAGCACCACCATTCCCTGCTGTTGTGACACGATATGCCGCCAGATGTTCAGGAAAAAACTCAACGGCTGCGGCGGCAAGCCATGCCGTTTGCGCGTCAGGCATTGCAAATCATAGTAATCGCGCACCGCTTGCTCACTCTGGCAAACCTCCACTGTCACGCCATCCTTTTCCGCCTTGCGCACCGCCCGGCGGGCGGAACCATCCATTCGCTCAAACAGCCGGGCCTCCGCGACCGCCAAATCCAACCGATGGCCATAAAATGCGAGCGAGGCGGGAGCCTCACCCAATAACTTCCGGCCGCCGCGAAGCTCAATGGAATTCCAGCCGTGTTTCCAACCCCACTCCACCGCGTTTCGCCACAGCGGCCGGAACTCCGCTTCGGACGAGCACAAGGGCGCACAGTCGTCTGTAAAAGGCAGCGCAATCCCCCGCCGACCCGTCAACCAACTATCCACTTCCATCAGCGGCAGAAGCGCAGGACCAGCCGCCTGCCAGACCGGGGTTAAACCGTAGGTCTCCACCAAAACCCGAGTCCATGCCGCACCCTGAAAAAAAGAAAAACCCGGGCGCCGCGTCAAGGCCTCATCCCAATCTGGATGTTCAAGTGGATTGACCGGCTCCAAAACGACTTTACCTTCAGGGGGCGGGCTTGACATTGCCAGGCCACCGACCTCCTTTGGGCAGCCAAATGGACTGTAGGTTACGTGCCTCAAATCAACCGCGCGGTTTGAGAATGCGCGCCGGGTTACCCGCCACCGTCGCCCCCGGCGGAACATCCCGGAGCACCACGCTGCCGGCGCCAATCATCGCATTTTCGCCGATGGTGATGCCGCACAGCAACACCGCACCGGAGCCAATGGACGCGCCGCGCTTGACCAAAGTCGGAATGCAGACCCAGTCTGCCTCGGTCTGCAGCTTCCCGTTGGCCGTCGCACGCGGATGCCGGTCGTTGGTAAACACCACATGGTGCCCGACAAACACCTCCTCTTCCAAAACCACGCCTTCGCAAATAAATGTGTGGCTGGAAATCTTGCAGCGGCTCCCGATTCTGGCCCCCCTCTGGATTTCCACGAACGTGCCAATTTTCACGTCGTCGCCAATTTCACATCCATACAGGTTGGTAAAACCGAAAATGCGGACATTGCGTCCCAATTTTACGTCCGGCGCAATCTGTCGGAGCATTTCGAGCGGCTGACTCATGCAGGCCGGTTCACTGTCCGTTGCCGTTCAGGAGAATCTTCACCTGGGCCTTGCGCACCGGGCGAGGCGAACGTTTCTTCTCGGAAACCACCCCGGCCGACAATGGTTTGGAGTTTCCCAATTCCGCACCGCGGGCCACGGCTCCATGCGCCGGACTGTGTGCGTTGGTTGCTTGGGCGGCAAAATCCACCGGGGCTCCCCCTTGGCGCAGCGATTCCGACGATGCTTCAAGGATTTTCACCAGTTCCGTGCCGCGCAAACCGCAACTGACTGGCGCCGCGCCAGTGCGGATGCAGTCCAAGAAATGCTGACACTCGGTCTTGAGCGGTTCCTCCTGCTTGACATAGGGGGCGTACATGTCGCCGTAATGGTAGGCGTATTGAAATTCGCCAAAGGTGTCGTAGTGCGGCGGACGCTCGACCCGCATGTCAAACACGCGGATTTTTTCGAGCGGCGCCAGATCGTCATAGACAATCATGCGCTTGCTGCCCACGATAGTCATCTCCCGGACTTTGCGCGGATCCAGCCAACTGCTCTGAATGGTGGCCGAACGCTGATGGGAAAAGCTCAGGCACATGGTCGTCACGTCTTCGATTCCCGGGGTGACGTGCGCGCTGCCGCGACAGTTGACCGTTTGCGGCATTTCCCGCATCAAGGCCAGGATAATCGAGAGGTCGTGCGGGGCCAGATCCCACGCAACATTGATGTCCTTTTGGAACAGGCCCAAGTTGAGTCGGCGCGCGGAAATATAGCGAATTTCACCAATATCGCCCTTGTCAATGATGTCCTTGATCTTCTGGACCACCGGGGAATACAAAAAGGTGTGTCCGGTCATCAGCACCAAGCCGTTTTTCTTGGCGAGTTCCACCAATTCTTCGCATTGCGCCACGGAACCAGCCATGGGTTTCTCGATGAAGGTGTGTTTGCCCGCCCGCAGACTGGCCAGCGCCATCGGGAAATGAGCATTGACACCGGTGGCAATGACCACGGCGTCCAAATTGATGCCATTAAGCATGTGGTCGTAATCTGTCGCACTCGCCACTTCGGGATAAAGCGACTTGAGATGCTTCAAGCGGGCCGGGTTGAGATCGCACATCATCCGGAGCTGGCATTCAGGCAACGCCCGGAAATTCCGAATCAGATTCGGACCCCAGTAGCCACAGCCAGCCACCCCGACTTTGATTTTCTTTGTCATAGTATTTCCTGATCTTGTAACGCCAAAAAGAGCATCCCTGATGCCGCTTGTGGAAAAATCAGCGATTTCAGTGATTGGCCACCCGTAACGGCAACTGGGTTGGCTCACTGGCGAGCTGCTCCTCGGCCTTTTTCCGCAACCGATTATCCCGCATCTGCACCAGCAATGCCGGCACGGTCCGTAAAATGATCTTTAAATCCAGCGCCAGCGTCTTGGTCCGCGTGTATTCAATGTCCAACTGTATCATTCTGGTGAACGTTGTCCTGTTTTTGCCGCTCACCTGCCACAACCCGGTCAGTCCGGGAATTCCATTGAAACGCTCCCGCTGCCAAGGCAGATATTTGGCGGCTTCGTAAGCCAGGCACGGGCGCGGGCCCACTAGGCTCATTTCACCTTTGAGAACGTTCACCAATTGCGGCAGTTCATCGAGCCCGGACGATCGCAGCCACCGCCCTAGCGGAATGATCCTAGAGTCCCCTGCCGCATCCATCTTGGTCATGGGAACATTCGAATCCATGAGCTCTCGCAGGTGCCCTTGGTGGGTGGAGGTTTCCGCGCCGCAGTGCATGGTGCGAAATTTGAGGCACATAAATGGCCGGCCCCGGTATCCCACGCGTTCTTGTTTGAACAAGATGGGACCGGCGGACACCAGGCGGATGATCAAGCCGATAAATACCGACAACGGCAAAACAACCGGCATCGCCACCAGCACAATGGTTACGTCCAGCACCCGTTTCCAGCGGGGCAGACCAATGTTTTCATTGTTGTTCATGCTTCCCAAGCTCAATCCTGCGTTTCTACAAGGCTCCGCACTTGTTCGTTTGAAGCTTCGCTCAAACGAATTTGCTCGGCTCCGCTGACGGCGGAGTACCATACGTGATGGCCAAACCGCAAAATCACACGCGCAACCTCTCGGCACTGGCTGGCGCCGCCAAAAACGGCACCACGTCAGCAATGGCATTCTTCTTCAGCGTGACCACTTCTGCTCCGACCTCCACGGTCGTGCGTCGCCCCAGGATATCAAGCAAGATTTGCACCCTTTTCCTCGCCGGCAAGCTTTTTAGCACTTGCGCGCTCATCCCGGCAAACGCGCCTGCGGCCACCGTCACCTCATCCCCCGGTGCCAGCCGGCGTTCCACAGTAAGCGAATCATCCCGCTCAAAGCACGCCCGCAAATCTTCAACGATCGCATCAGCCACCCGGGGATATTTGCCGCCAAACTGCACCAACTTGCCCATCCCCGATAGAAACTGAATTTCGTCAACCTTTTCCTCCACCACACAACGAACAAAAATATAGCACGGAAACAGCGGTTCCACCACCCTCATCAATCCGCGCCGCGTAAGCTTTTCCATGCGGATTCGGGGGAAAAAGACCGGCAACGACAGTTGCCGGCGCAGATTGGCCGCCGCAATGTGTTCATGCTTCGGCTTTGTCCGCGCGCTATACCAAGCTGGCTGCATAGCTTGTATGGTATAGACTTTCTCCATTCCTTTCAATCATTTTCAGCAAGTGCCTCCGCGGCGCCGCCAACATTTTATCCTGGAAAATACGACGCCCCATCAACGCGACTCCTCCCCAACTGGCTGCGGACGGGAAAAAACCTTCTCTTTTTCAAAAGGCCACGCTCGGATCTCCATGTCCTTAATCTATACAACCCCGAGACAGTTGTCCAACATTTTTTCGACAATAATAAGCCTACCTAAAAGCCTCAATAAGAAACGGGAGAATAAAACCGTAAAAAACCTGCCTTCAACTCGCGGGAAAAAGCCATGCTGGACCATCCCCAATTGCCAAATTACCAAAAAACCAACGCAGAATTACTGAAGTCGTCACCAAAATCCCTCGACTGCCCAGACTTTTCGCCCAATTATCACACACAATTTACAAGACAGTGTATCCTTTTGAGACACACACAAGACACTATTCCAAGCCAACCTCACCAGGTTGTCGGCCATTTGATCTCGCTCTGCTCCGCCTTCACCCCGGAATGAAAGCCGGTTTCATCCTGATAACCCACTGGAATATCAAGCTTTACAGCATTCTTAAGCCAGGTAATGAGACTCGCCGGGGAGAAACTGGATCCGCCGGTGTGAAACCATGCCTTGTTGGCTGTCATTGTCTGTTTGTATGTCATACACAACCTTAAGCAATACACATGCCACTCTTTATGCGAATCAAACAAAAAACACGCGCCCCTCATTGCCATCCCGGACTAGGCAATGATTTCTTCCAAGACAAGATTGTACCGGTCAGTGTCCTGAAATCAGCCGAAGAAATCCTTGATTACGGCCACCACGCGCTGGATTTGCGGCTCGGTCAATTCCGGAAAAATCGGCAGACTCAAGCATTCGCGTCCAGCCTTTTCGGCGTTGGGGAAATCGCCGGCTTGGTAGCCCAGACTGGCATAACATTTTTGCAGATGCAGGGGCACCGGATAGTGCAGAGCGCAGCCCACCGCATTGGCTTCCAAGTGCTTTTTGAGTTCGTCGCGGCGCGGATGGCGCACCACATAAAGGTGCCATACGCTCTCGGCATAAGGCGGCTGATGCGGCAATTGGAGCGGTGTGCCCGCCAGCAATTCCATGTACCGTTTGGCCACCCGCTGCCGTTCCCGCGTCCAATCGTTCAGATGTTTGAGTTTGATACCCAGCACCGCGCCCTGAATGCCTTCCATGCGGTAATTGAACCCAATCTCATCATGATAATATCGCACCGCCGAGCCGTGCTCGCGCAAGGATCGCGCGCGCTTGGCGAAATCCGCATTATCCGTCACCAGCGCGCCGCCTTCGCCGCAGGCGCCCAGATTCTTGCCGGGATAAAAGCTGAAGCAGGATATCTCCCCAAACGTCCCGATGGTCCGGCCCCGATATTTCGCGCCATGCGACTGCGCGGCATCCTCCACCAATGGCAGGTGATGTTTCCGGCAAAGCTCGCGGATGGGATCCACCTCGAAGGGTTGCCCGTACAGATGCACCGGCATCACCGCCTTGGTGCGCGGCGTGATGGCCTGCTCTATCCGCTGCGGGTCCAGATTGAACGTCGCGTCATCAATATCCACAAACACCGGTTTGGCGCCGACATAGGAAATGGCCCAACTCGTCGCCACGAAGGTGAACGGGGTGGTGATCACTTCGTCGCCCGGCCCGACGTTCAACAACCGCATCGCCACATGCAACGCCGAGGTGCCGCTGTTGAAGGCGACGCAATGTGCCGCGCCACAGAACTTCGCGAAGTCCTGTTCAAACTGCGCCACGTCCGGCCCGAGGCAAAACGAGCAATTGTCAATGGTGCGGGCAATCGCCGCGTCAATTTCCGCGCGCAGTGGTTTGAGTTGCGCTTTCAGGTCAAGGTAGGGAATCGGTTCAGACATAACGAATAAAAACGCAGTTTAACCGGCGGCCACAGCATTGTGAAATCAAAAATGCAAAGTTCCACGAGGGAAATCCGTCAGAATTTCCCCTTTGCTTCATTCCATTCTCTCGTCCAGAAGCCAGGCGCAACCAGGTGGAAAATGAGGCGGGGGAGAGAATTTTGAACAATCGTCAATAAATACGCGGTTTTGTCTTGCCTTGCGGCTCCCGAACCGCTTTAATGACCTCTGCAAGTTTAACCAATAACCACAAATTGAATTGACTGAATTATGGCCAAAGCACTGAGCAAATCACAAATTGCGGCGGAAATCGCCGAGAAGAACGGCATCACCAAGAAGCAAGCCGTCGAAATCTTGGAATTCATCGCGGAACTGGCATACAAGAATGCCAAGAACACGTTCACCCTGCCGGGACTGGGCAAGCTGGTGTTGGTTAATCGCAAAGCCCGCGTCGGCCGCAACCCCGCCACTGGCGAAACCATCCAGATCAAGGCCAAGAAAGTCGTGAAGTTCCGCGTGGCCAAAGCCGCCAAGGACGCAATCTTGGGCGTGAAGAAATAATTTTTGTTTTTACCCCCCCCCCCCCAGGCACCCCGTTGAATCAGGGTGCCTTTTTTGTTGCCGGGCTGAGGGATCACCGAATTAAACCCTCTCAGCGCCAACGGTGCGACTTGCCACCGGCCAACAACCTTGCCCCCCCCCTCGAAAAAAAAAACGTGCAGTCCGCAAATAAACTGTACCCTCTATTCCTTGCCCGACCCGACCGCTACACCAGACTCCAAATCTTCTTCAACCCATCTCTCGTAACCGAGACCAAACCAGCCTTTTTCATATCGGCTAGCCGTTTGGGGATGAGCTGGCCATATTTTTTGACCAAATCACCCTGCGCTTTCCCGCCACCGATGAAGTCCTTGATCTCCTCGTCGCTG
>Ga0316217_10005046_pt1 | contig 13881 bp, 17 predicted proteins | sample 1anoAmetaG_FD_203633 | JGI IMG/M metagenome (GOLD analysis project Ga0316217, IMG submission 203633) | Freshwater microbial communities from Trout Bog Lake, Wisconsin, USA - 1anoA | ecosystem: Environmental > Aquatic > Freshwater > Lake > Hypolimnion/Profundal zone | place: USA: Wisconsin...
TGCGGGTGGTGGGTGGCCAACGACACCCGTCCCGCAGGGACGGCTGAACCAGTGCGATTTGAGACGAGCAAGAGTAAGGACCACCACGAACTTCAATCGTCCCGTTGGGACGAATTGTGCGCCCGGCCTCCGCACCCGCAGTTGAAACTGCGGGCTATTGTCAGAAGCGCCGCTGGCGCTCGGCAGCGTCGGCATTCCTTCCGGTATCAGCCCCCACCGGGGGTCCATGCTCCTCACGCTCGCCGCGCTGTCGCTCTGGCGCAGCGTGTCGGCGGCTACGGTTCATGGGCGCAAGGCGCAAAAAAATTTCAAAGTATTCTCTCCCTGATGCTCGTCGCCGCCGCCGTTCAGGCGGCGGAACCGGCGGCGCATTTCGCCCAGGAAGGGCGGGGGCATTCCTTTGTCTGCACGGATTATGTCCAAGGCAAGGTGTTCCTGATTTCAGCGGCGGGCGAATTGGTTTGGGAATACGACGGCGCCACCAATTGCAACGATATCTGGGCGCTCCCCAACGGCCACCTGTTGTTCAACACCGGTCATGGCGTCAAGGAGGTCTCGCGCGAGAAACAGGTGGTGTTCGATTACGAATCGGCCAGTGAGATTTTCGCCTGTCAGCGGCTGACGAATGGCAACACCTTCATTGGCGAATGCGACGCCGGGCGGCTCCTGGAGGTCAATCCCGCTGGCGGCATCGTCAAAGCGGTGCGGCTGCTGCCGGCGGGCGCCAACGGCGGCCACGCTTTCATGCGCAATGCGCGGCGGCTGGACAACGGAAATTATCTGGTGGCGCATTATGGACTGAATGTCGTCCGCGAATACGACCCGGCGGGCAAAATCGTGCGCGAAATTCCCGCCGCCGGCGGACCGCACAGCGTGGTGCGCTTGCCGGATGGCCACACGCTGATCTCGTGCGCCGATGGTCCCGGCGGGGCGCGGGTTTTTGAGGTGGACACCAACGGCCAGACGGTGTGGCAGGTGCGGGGCGATGAATTGCCGGGCGTGAGCCTGCGCTTCATGGCCGGGCTGGAGCGACTGCCCAACGGCAACACGCTCATGGCCAACTGGCTCGGCCACCGCCATCAATCCGGCCAGACTGCCGACTTGATCGAGGTCACCCCGGATCGCCGCGTCGTGTGGAAATTCTACGGCGGCCCCACGATCAAAACCGTTTCCAGCGCGCTGATTTTGGACGATTTGAAATTCCGAGATGGCGTGCCTGCGGCACTGCATTGACTGCCCGCACTTCGGCAATCGGGTTGACGGTTGATGCGCTATTTCGTGTGCGAGCGGAGTTTTTGGCGGATGCGCTCCCGCGCTGCTTCGGAAAGCCGCTCGGGAACCGCGGTGGCCATTTCCTCCGGATGCGCATTGGCCGCGTTGCGGACAAACGTGATCTGCTTCCCGTAGCGGCGGCACCATTTGCACAGCACGAGGTGAAGGCGCAATCCCACCTGCTGGCGGAACGTGAGCCGATGGTCCAGCGCCTCTGACTGCCAGCGGGTCACCGCCTTGCAATTGGGGGAAAGGTCGGCCAACCCTTGGAGGAGGGCCTTTGCGTTATTACTGAGCCAATTCATTCAGAGCGTGTAGATTCGTCGGGGGACGGGTCGAAGCCTTACACCTTTCCTCCCGCTTTTCATTCCGCCATCCCCGGTTTGGCGAACCAATTCGTCTCGAGACAGCGCCGCAACGCCATGCGCGCCCGATGCAGCATCACCCAAAGGTTGCTTTCCGAGATGTTCAGCAGCCGGCAAATCTCCTTGCTTTCCACGCCATCCACTTCGCGCAGGTGGAACACCGCGGCGACGTTTTTTGGCAGCTTGGCCGAGCAATCGTGGAAGGTTTTCCAAAACACCTCCTGGTCCAGACTGGCGCCGGGGCTCGACCATTCCAAGGGGCCAAGCTCGTGAATCCAGCCATCTTTCAACAGTCCGTCGGGAACAAAGCGGTCGCTTTCCTCGTCCGCATAAAACTCCAGGTCGGTGAAGTTCGTTTCGCGGCTGGCCTTGCGGTAATGGTCGTAAATCTTGTGCTTCAGAATGCCCACCAGCCAGCTTTTCTCCGCCGAACGGCCGGCGAAGCGCTTGCCGCCCTTGAGCGCGGCGAGGAAGGTTTCCTGCACGGCATCTTCCGCCCGGGCCGAGTCGCGCAACCGCATCAGCGCATACTTGAACAGGTAATCCCCGTGCAACTCCACCCACCGTTCCGGGTCGGAGAGGGCGGGCGCTGCTGGCGCGGCAGCCGCCGGCAGCGGTTGGCGCGGGGGGGAATCACCGTCAGCTTGCATGGGAAAAGTATGGTCGCTCAGGTTTGAAATGCAATGCAATCCATCCTGGCGCCGGTAGGCGCAGTGAGGGCGTTTCGTCCGGTCGCACCTCAACAAATCTGTAAGGAATTGTCGGCGGACACGACCAACTTGCACGGAGCAGCAAAACCGATGCCTAACCTCCAACTCAAACGCCAACACAAAATGAAAACCGGTCGCCTTCGTTCCTTTGCGATTTGCAAAATCATGGACGCGGCCGTCCAGAAAGGGTAAAATATTGTAATGATTATCATTATTAGCGGAACCAACCGGCCCGGCAGCAACACGCGCAAAGTCGCCGCGCACGTCGAGGCCAATTACCAATCGCTGGGCGTGGCCACGCGCCTGCTCGATCTCGCGGAGTTGCCCCCCGGGATTTTTTCGCCGACGGCCTACGCCGAGAAGCCGGCCGCCTTCCAGCAATTCACCGACCCGATTCTCGCCGCCGACGGATTGGTCATCGTCACGCCCGAATACAACGGCAGCGTGCCTGGCATCCTGAAATACTTCATTGACATGCTGCCGTTCCCGGAAAGTTTCGAGCGGCGGCCCGTTTGTTTTGTCGGCCTCGCCGCCGGGATCTGGGGCGCGCTGCGGCCGGTGGAACAATTGCAGGCCATTTTCGGCTACCGCAACGCCTACATTTTTCCCGAACGCGTGTTCCTGCCCGGCATTGGCAAGCTGCTGAATGAAGCCGGCCAGTTCACAATCCCCGACCTGGAACAGCGGTTGGCGAATCAGGCGGCAGGATTCACCGGCTTCGTGGAAAGCCTGCGCGGCAAAAAACTACGCCCATGATTGCGGCGGCGATCTTGATTCTGCTGGGAATCTATGTGACTTGCGGACTGGCTTTCGCCGTTCCGTTTGCGCTCGTGGGCGTCAGGCGGGTTGACCCGCACGCGGCTGGGGGAAGCTGGGGCTTTCGATTGCTTATCCTTCCCGGCGCGATGGCGTTTTGGCCGTTGCTCCTGCTCCGGTGGAGCAGGGGGATCCATGAACCGCCCAAGGAATGCAACGCCCACCGTCAGGCCGCGGCTTCTCGGCCCGCGTCAGCGGTCACTCGCCACCTCCCATGATCCGCCCGCTGCGCCAGCGTCATCGCCAGATTGTCATCGCCCTTGGTCTTTTTTTGCCGCTGGCGTTTGCCGCTGGCCTCGCGGCCCGCAAGCCGTTGGCGGCCAGCCAGGCGCTGCCGCCACCCTTGGTGTCGGCGTCCCCACCGGCCGCAGTCTTGGTGTGGAAACAGCGCGACCTTTTTTCAAACGCGCCCGTGGAAGTCCGGTGGCTGCGCGAACCGGATTCCGGCCGTTTCGCCGTTCAGTTTTCCGCGCCCAGCGGGTTTTTGAAACCGGACTTGCTGGTTTATTGGGTGGCTGGGAATGCTCCGCCTGCCGGGACGCTGCCGGAGAATGCGGCGTTGCTCGGCGAATTCGATTCACCCAGGTTGCCGCTGCCGGCCGAAGCCGCGACAGCAAACGGTCGGCTCGTGCTTTACAGTCTGGCGGACAATGAAATTGTGGACGTGTCCAAGCCGATCAACGAGGACCGTTAGCATGAGTGACAACCACCCATCTCCCCACCGGAACGGTTCCTTTCAACCACAGATGGACACAGATGGACACAGATACTTAACCACAAAGAACGCAGAGAACGCAAAGCGAGAGCCGCAGAGGCTTATTCGCTCTGAGCTCTTGGTGTGCTTCGTGGTGAAACGGTTCGCTTTTCTATCTATGTTGATCTGTGTCCATCGGTGTCCATCAGTGGTTAAGATTCTTGTCAACCGCTTTTTTCTGAACCAGGAGAGGGCGTTCTGCGCCAACTGAAATGAGTGTCGCCTACCAAGCAGTCCAATGGAATCGCCAGAAGCGGATTTATGATTTCGTGCTGGTGGGCGGCGTGGCGGCGTATCTGCTCACGTTTGGCGCGGTGACGGAATATCTGTTTCCGTACGTCACGGAGGAGATTTTGCTGCTGCGGGCGTTTGGCACGGCGGCGTTCCTTTTGCTCCATGTCATTCTGTGCATCGGACCGCTGTGCCGGCTCAATCCAAAGTTCCTGCCGCTGCTCTACAATCGGCGTCATGCCGGCGTGACCCTGTTTCTGCTCGCGTTCGTCCACAGCGCACTGGTGGTGGCGACCTATCACGCGGGCGGCGACACGAATCCCATCCTGAGCATCTTCGTCTCCAGCCCGCTTACGAACTCGGTGGCCGGTGTGCCGTTTCAACCGTTCGGTTTTTTCGCGCTGGTGATTTTGTTTCTCATGGCGGCGACGAGCCACGATTTCTGGCTGGCCAATTTGAGCGCGCCGGTCTGGAAGGCGCTGCACATGCTGGTCTATGCCGCCTACGCGCTGCTGGTGCTGCATGTCACGTTTGGCGCGCTGCAAGCCGAAACCAGCCTGGTTTATGCCGGCATCATGGCGGCTGGCTTGGTGACGGTGGTGGGCTTGCATTTGGCCGCGGCAGGGAAGGAAATTCAGTCCGACCGGGAGCATCATTGTAGCAGCCGACGTGAGGAGGCTCGTGCAGGCAGATCTGAAATGCAAGATCCAAAATTTCAAATTGGTCCGAGCCTCCTTACGTCGGCGGCTACGGATGATTGGGTGGACACCTGCGCCGTGGCAGAGATTCCGGAAAACCGGGCGCGCATCGTCTGCTTGTCGGGCGAGCGCGTGGCGATTTTCAAGTACGACGGGAAAATCTCCGCCGTCTCCAATGTCTGCCAGCATCAGAACGGCCCCTTGGGCGAAGGCAAAATTGTCGCCGGCTGCATCACGTGTCCCTGGCATGGCTACCAGTATGTGCCCGAAACGGGCGCCTCACCGCCGCCGTTCGTGGAGAAAGTGCCGACATTCAATGTGTGCGTGAAGAACGGCCGGCTGTTGGTTGATCCCAAACCGAATCCGGCGGGAACGAGGACTGAACCGGCTAGGATTGCAGAGAAATGAATATGATAGATCGCGTGAACCAAGGGAGCGAAGTGAGCATGAATAACGCCCGTCCTCACCCGCATCAGTTGGTTTCTCCCCCTCAACCCTCACCCGGCCTTCGGCCACCCTCTCCCGCTCCTGCGGGAGAGGGAGAAACAAAATGAACGATGACTTTTACATCGGCTGGGAAGCCAAAGCCGCGCCGGGCAGCGGCCGGTTCGTGCGGAAGCTGGCGGCGGTGATGCTGATCGCGGCGATTGGCTTCGCCCTGGCCTTCGCGGCGGCGCAGCACACGATTGGGGTGAGCGCTTTTGAATGGGGCGCCGTGAAAAAGTTTTCCGGTGTGCTCAAGCTGCAACCGTATCCGCATTTGCTGGTATCGCGGCCGGGCATGGCCGGAACGCAACCCGGTTTCTCGACGTATTATCTGGTCGCACCCTTCAAGTTCGGCCTTGACCGCGAAAAACTTTCCGCGCTCGACGGCCAGCAGGTTTCGTTGCAAGGCACCTTGATTTATCGCGGCAACCAGACGATGGTGGAGGCGCTGCCTGATTCGATCAAAGCCGCCGGCGGGCAGCCGCGGTTGCCGCCGGGCGCGGAAACGATTGGGCTGGGCCGCCAGACGCTCGTGGGCGAAATCGTGGATAGCAAGTGCTTTCTCGGGGTGATGAATCCCGGCCAGCTCCTGCCGCACCGCGCGTGCGCGATTCGCTGCCTCAGCGGCGGCATTCCGCCGGTGCTGCTGGTTCGGCAAACGAACGGCCCGGCGCTTTATTTGCTGCTGGTTTCCGCCGCCGGCCAACCGGTGAACCGACAGGTGCTGGATCTGGTCGCCGAGCCGGTGCAAATCACTGGCGACGTCGAACGGCAGGGCGGCTTGCTGATTCTGCGAGCCGACCCGGCCACGTATCAACGGGTGAGGTGATTTGATGAAATGCTTCAATCATAACGCAGCGGACGCCGTGGCCATTTGCGCCTATTGCGGACGGGCGCTTTGTCCCGCCTGCCTTCCCGCTCCGGCCGCGAGCCGCGTGGTTTGTTCGAGTGAATGCCAGGCCGCGCTGGAACGCAGCGAGCGGGCGCTGCGGCTGTTGCTCGATAAAAGCGTGCAAAGCGCGCGCGCCAGCGCGTTTTATTGTTATCTGTGCGGAGGATTGTCCGCGGGAGCGGCGGTGGCCGCCTGGTTCATGTTGCCTTCGCCCTTCCTGATTTACTTCACCGCCGGGTGCGCGCTGGTGTGTTTTGCCGCCGGCTTCTGGCACGGGCGCGGGGCGAAGCAGACGGTTTAGAACCACACAGGTGAAGGTCAGACCAGATTTTTCGATGGGTGGATAAATGGATGAATCCCGAAGACCGAAGTTGGCCGCAAGAGAACACAGCGCGGCCAAGCCGCAACCAAATCGTCCTCGTCCTCGTCCTCGCAATCGAAAACCGGAAAATTCGAGGACGAGGACGAGGACGAGGACGAGGATGAGGACGAGGATGAGGATGAGAAGGAAGCCGCCATATCAATTCCGGACATCCTGAAAGGATGGCAATCATTCAGCCCAGCGTTGGCCGAGGGCATCGGCCTACGCTGGGTTAACGCCGGCCAGGATCATCAACTCTGAAAGAGTTGAATCAAATACCCGAAGCACCCGGAATTTTAACCGCAGGCAACCAAGATAACGAAGGAAACCGGGCCGGGGTCTTCTTCGTTTCCTTTGTTTTCTTCTGTTCAAATGCCTGCCACTTGATCCAACTCTTTCAGAGTTGAGGGCAATTTATGGATGCCGCACCCAGCGTAGCCGCTCCGTGGTCGCGGCAACGCTGGGCTGGATGATGCAATCCCGTTGGGATTGTTTTTTGGCGTAGCGGCGAACTGGTGTTCGCCGCCATATTAACCCGAACCCCGAAATTGGCCGTGAGAGAATACAGAAGCCAAGGTCAGGGGAATGATTGTCAGGGGAATGATTGTCAGGGGAATGATTGTCAGGGGAATGATTGTCAGGGGAATGAAGGGCAGGGGAATGTTGTTCCTTGCCATAACAAATAACCGAGTCTGAACCCGAAAACCGAAGTTGGCCGCGAAAGAACACAGCGCGGCAAAGCCGCAACCAAAGAGGATGGAAGATGGAAGATGGAAGGAATCGCTCTCGGGCATGTTCTTGCGCTTGCCCAAGAAATCCTCGCGAGTTTGCGCGAATTGAACGTATTGCAGTACAAAGAACACAAAGCCAGACGGGCAGATTTTGACGGTCGAAAGGGGACAGATATTTTCCCGCTGAAATTCCTTTTCCGCCCCCTTTTTGCGCTCTTTGTACTACTATTCAGCAAAGTCTCCGCAGCCTGCGCAAATCTTTTCGTCCTCGTCCTCGTTCTCGTCCTCGCAATCGAAAACCGGAAAATTCGAGGACGAGGACGAGGACGAGGACGATTTGGCTGCGGCGTCAGCCGCGCTGTGTTCTCTTGTGGTAATTCAATCCCGGAATTCGGATTCATGCATGGCGGCTACGGCTTCAAATCTGTGTCCAACCATGGTAAAGCCAGGGCGGCAACCGGCCAGAGCCAGAGTCAAGGTGGCAGGCTGTTTGCACCGCAGGCCAAATAGGTGTAAGCTTTCCCGGTTGGCTGCGACCAAAGGAGGTATGAAAAAATTAGCATTATTTCTCGTAGCTGTCGGACTGGCGCTGCCGGTGCTCGGCCAGACGAAAACCCTGCTGAACCTCGACGCCGCCGGCGTGGCCATTCAAGGCTATGATCCCGTCGCCTTCTTCACGGACCACCAGCCCGTGAAAGGCGACCCGAAGCTGTTGCTCAAGCAGGATGGCGCGATCTACTTTTTCGCCTCGAAAGAGCACCGGGATCGGTTCAAGGCGGATCCGGCCAAATATGTGCCTGCGTTTGGCGGGTATTGCGCCTACGGCGTCTCGCGCAACAAGCTGGTGGAAATTGACGTGGACGCGTTTCAAATTGTGGACGGAAAGCTCTTGCTGCAATACAGCAAGGGCGTCCTCAATGATTTCAACCAAGATGCAAAAGGCAACCTCGCCAAGGCCGACGCCAACTGGCCTGGCCTCGTCGCCAAAAAGGGCAAGTAACCCGCAACGAACATCGCCCTGTCACGACCAACCATTGCACGACCAACCATTGCGTTTATGGAATCGCTCACCAAATCCCGTCCGGATTGTGCTTGCGTCGAGGCCAAATTCTCTTTATTTCGCAATGGTTTAAACCAAAGATAACATGAAGCCAGATTCTGCAGATCGTGAGTTGATCCAGGCAGTCATCGAAGCCCTGCGGCAGGGGGAAACGCTGCTGGCCGAAATCAGCGATGAAGCGTATGCCCGCACGGTGCCGGTGGCGTTCAACGCCTCCATCGGCGGCCATTACCGCCACTGCCTCGACCATTTCCGCATCCTGCTCGCCGCCGCCGCGGCCGGCGACCTGAATTACGACCACCGCGAACGCGGCACGCCCGTGGAAACCGACCGCTTCGCCGCGCTGAACGCCACGCGCGAATTGTGCGCCGGCTATGCCGCGCTGAATCCGGCCTGGTTCGCGCGCCCCCTGGCGGTGACCTGCAAGACCAGTTACGCGACAAGCGGATCGCAGACTTCTCCGTCCACCATTGGCCGCGAGGCCATGTATGCCGTGGCGCACGCCGTGCATCACTTCGCGCTGATTGGCGTGATGGGCGGAATCATGGGCGTGAAGCTGCCGCCCGGCTTTGGCGTGGCGCCGTCCACGCTCCAGCATCAAGCCGAAGCCGCCCAAGCCGCAGCGTGATGGGCATGATCGAAGCCCTGCCATTGGCGCCCGACGCCGTTGCCGAGTGGCTGCCCTGGGGGCAGGCGGCGGGATGTTTCCTGGCGACCTTCGTGCTGGAGGACGCGGCGGCGGTCGGGGCGGGGCTGCTGCTGGCCAGCGGCTCGATGTCCTGGCCGGCGGCGTTTACGGCCTGTTTCCTCGGCATCTGGCTGGGTGACGCCGGACTCTACGTGCTGGCGCGCTACGCGGGGCGCGGCTGGTTTGAGCGCTCCGCGTGGCGGAAATTTTCCCCGCAGGTGGCCCGCAGTGAAAAATGGTTTGCGGCCCGCGGCACGCCAATTCTGGTTTTCAGCCGCTGCGCGCCCGGCACGCGCCTGCCGACGTATCTGGCCGCCGGATTTTTGCGGGTGCCCGCCGCCCGCTTTCTGCTGGTCACGGGCTTGGCGGCGCTGGGGTGGACCTTCGCCATCCTGCTCCTGACCCAAACTTTCGGAACCCAGTTGCTCAAATGGCTGGGCGCTTACAAATCTGGCGGGTTCATATTGGCGGGTGCGGGTCTGCTCCTGTTCGCCGCCCTGCAAATGCTTCGGCGGGCGTTTGTGGATTTTGACTCGCGCAAGCTTTCCGCCCGGCTCGGCCGCTGGCGGCACTGGGAATTCTGGCCGGGCTGGCTGTTTTATCCGCCGGTGGTGATTTACTACGTCTGGCTGGCCCTCAAGTATCGCGGCGCGATGCTGCCCACGGCCGCCAATCCGGGGATTTTTTCCGGCGGCATGGTGGGTGAATCCAAGATGGCCACGTTGCGTGACCTGATGAACACCAGCCCGGAATTCACGGCGGAGGCGGAATTGCTGGCCGGGGCCACGCCGGAAGAACGGCTGGAATCGCTTCGCGAAATTTGCGCCCGGCGGAATATTTCCCATCCGTTCATCCTGAAACCGGACTGCGGCCAGCGCGGCGCCGGCCTCAAATTGATCCATGATGAAGCCCAAGCCGCCGCCTATTTGCAACAAATGGGCGCGGCGCTGCTGGTGCAGCGGTTTGCCGCCGGACCGCACGAAGCCGGCATTTTCTATATTCGGTTTCCCGGCGAACCGCGCGGCCAGATCTTCTCCATCACCGAAAAAGTCTTCCCCATGGTCATCGGCGACGGCCAAGCCACGGTCGCGGAACTGATCTGGCGCGATCCGCGCGCGCGCGTTCTGGCCGACAAATATCTGCGCCGGCTGGGCGCGCGACAACAGGAAGTCCTTCCCGCCGGCGAGCCGCTCAAGCTGGTCCAGGCGGGCAACCACGCGCAAGGCTGCATTTTTCGCGACGGGAAACGCCTCGGCACACCGGAACTGGCGGCCCGCGTGGACGAAATCTCGGGCAAGCTGAACGGCTTTTTTATCGGCCGCTACGACGTGCGGTTTGGCAGCGAAGCGGATTTGTGCGCCGGCCGGAATTTTCAAATCATCGAATTGAACGGCGCTTCGGCGGAAGCCGCGCACATTTATGACGCGCGCAATTCCCTGTGGTCGGCTTATCGGACCCTGTTCCGGCAATGGGAATGGGTCTTCGCCATCGGCGCGGAAAACCGCCGGCGCGGCTGCGCGCCGATGAAGCCGGCGGATTGCTGGCGGGAGTGGCGCCGCTATTCCGCGCTGGCCGCCACTTATCCCGCGGCCGATTGAGGCATGTGTACGGTCACTTTCATCGCGCGCAAGCACGGCTACGCGCTGGGGATGAATCGCGACGAACAATTGGCGCGCGCGCCCGGCCGCCCGCCCGCCCAAAGAATCGTCAACGGATGCACGATTCTGTCTCCTTCCGAACCTGGCGGCGGAACGTGGCTGGCGCTGAATGACCGGGGCGTGACGTTCGCGCTCATCAACTGGTATGCCATCACCGCGCGAGTGAAAGGGGAAACCGTCAGCCGGGGCCGGGTGGTCAATGCGGTCTGTGCGGCCAGCCCGCCCGGCTTGGCGGAGGCGGCCTTGGCGCAAATGCCGCTCCAGCGCATCAACCCGTTCCGGCTCATCGGAATTTTCCCCGCCAGCGGCGAAATTGCTGAGTGGCGTTGGGACTTGCACCGGTTGGTTCGGAAGAATCACCGGTGGGCGGATCGGCAATGGATTTCCTCGGGTTTTGATGAACCGTCCGCTCAGCGTATCCGCAGCCGGGTGTTCCGCGCGGCGTTGAAACAAGCATCCGCCGGCCGTCTCGACTGGCTGCGGCGGCTGCATCGCTCGCACTGGCCGCAACCCGGGCCGTTCTCCACTTGCATGCACCGCGCGGATGCCGCGACCGTGAGTTACACTGAAGTCGCCGCTTCTCCACGTCAGGCCCGGATGGGTTACCAGGCAGGACCACCTTGCGAAGGTGCGAAGCTTGATTTGAAAACCGTGCGGTTCCGAGGCCCGGAAGCGCGTGCCAGCGGGAGTTGCGCCGGCGGACGCGGTTGATGGCCGGCTCGAACCAGCGTAATCCAAGCGGCATATCCAGCAACGCATGGTAGGGTTATACCCCATAGCCAGGAACTCATGCCTTGGGTAGGGTGCGGTCAGTGCAACAAGCAAACAACCATACAACTGACTCAATATGAACACAAAAAACATCGTCGCCGTAACGCTCATTGCGCTGGGCATCGTGGTGCTGGCTTCCATGGGGTTGACCTTCACCACTCCGGGCAAGTCTATCGAGTTTCTGGGGATGCACCTGGGGACCACCGACAGCCATTTTATTCCCCCCATTGCCGGCGCGTTAGCGCTGATCGGAGGCATCATTTTACTGCTCGTGAAACCCAAGAAGATCTGATGAACGAAAGCGATCCAGCTCCGGTTGCCATCGCCCCGCAAAGTCTGCGGCTGCTGAAATGGAATGAATTGGTGCGCCGCGGCGATTTCGTGGCCGACGGACGCCAGGGCTTTGAACCGTGGGAGGGGCCGAGCGGATTCCGCGCCGACGCATTCGTGAAACCAATCTACCGGCGACTGGGGCGCCCGCCGGCGGGAGCCAAAAAATAATCATGAAGATACCCAGAGCCATCGGCCGGACCCTCGCGCGACTGGTCAAACAGGTGTGGCGGCTGCCCCAAACCCTATCGAATGCCATGAAGCTAAGGAAGCAGCGCACCGTTTTGGACGAACTGGAAGCCGAACGGCTGGACCGGATTCGGAATCCTCTGAAATACTTGGGGAAGTGATCAATTCGAGGACGAGGATGAAAAAAATTGTGCGGGCGCGAAAAATTTGCTGGATAGTGGTATAGTTGGGTTAATTGTATGAAAAGAATCACCGTTTTGCTGGCCGAAGATCACATGATCGTGCGGGAGGGTTTTCGCAAGATGCTCGAATTCGAAGCGGACCTGGAAGTCGTCGGCGAAGCGCAGGACGGACGGCAGGCGGTGGTGCTGGCCAAAAAACTCCGGCCCGCCGTGGTGCTGATGGATATTGCCATGCCGCATCTCAACGGCTTGGAAGCGACCCGGCAGATACTCAGCGTCCTGCCCGCCACCAAGGTGCTCATGCTTTCCGCGCACAGTGATGACGCTTATGTGGACACGGCCATCGCATCCGGGGCGTTGGGGTTTCTGCTCAAGCAAAGTTCCGCCCATGAGGTGTGCAAAGCGATTCGGGAAGTGTACCAAGGGAAGACCTTTTTCAGCCACGCCATTTCCCGGCGGCTGAATCGGCTGCGGCCGGAATCGCTCGACAGCGCGGGCTTGCTTAAAAAGCAGGCTGGCCAGTTGACTTCCCGCGAGATGGAGGTGCTCCAACTGATTGCCGAAGGCAAGGCCAACAAGGAAACCGCCTCGGAACTTGGCATCGGCATCAAAACGGTCGAGAAGCATCGCGAGCATCTCATGCAGAAGCTCGACATCCACGACACCGCCGGCCTCACCCGCTACGCCATCAGCACCGGCATCATTGAGAACAGCGTGCAGTTGACCATTGTTTAGCGGTGGTTGCGGCAGTCAGCGGACACCGACTTTCAACTCGACGAAATGCTCGCGGCGGTCATCCGCCAAAGGGAGCCTTTCCGACCCAAGTGGCTTGCCGTCGAGTGAGAGTTGATTCTCGCCGGTCGAATCCGTGGCCAGCGGGATGATGGTGATGTGATAAACCGTCTGGTGGTAGCGATAATGGATTTTGCAGGACTTCCAGTCCTTGGGCAGGCGCGGCTGCAAGCATAAGTGATCGCCCTCCAGGTGTGCGCCCAGCAGTGTTTCGATGAGCAGCCGATACATCCAGCCCGCCGCCCCCGTGTACCACGTCCAGCCGCCGCGGCCGGTGTGTGGCGGCACAGCATAGACATCGGCGGCGACGACATAAGGCTCCACTTTGTAGGTGGCAATTTGTTTGGGCGTCCCGCCGTGATGAATGGGATTGAGCAGGGCGAAGAGTTTCCAAGCACGGTCGTTTTCACCCATCAGTGCAAAGGCCATGGTGGTCCAGATCGCGGCGTGCGTGTATTGGCCGCCGTTCTCGCGCACGCCCGGAATGTAGCCCTTGATATAGCCGGGATTGAGCGGCGACTGGTCAAACGGCGGCTCGAACAATTGAATCAGTCCGGCCGGGCGGCGAACCAGGTGCTGGTCCACGGCATTCATCGCCTGCCGGGCGCGTGCCGGCGTGCCGGCGCCACTGATCACCGACCAGCTTTGCGGCAGGGAATCTATCTGGCATTCGGGATTGCTCGCGGAACCAAGCGGTTCACCGCTGTCGAAGTACGCGCGGCGATACCATCCGCCGTCCCAGCCGTGCAGCTCAATGTTCGCTTGCAGTTGCCGCGCCTGCGTGTCGCACCGGTCGGCGAAGGTCGGGTCGTTGCGCGCGCGCGCCAGTCCGGCAAACTGCGTCAGCACGTCGAAGAGAAAGAAAGCGAGCCAGACGCTTTAGCCCCCCCCGGCG
>Ga0316217_10005047_pt1 | contig 13879 bp, 15 predicted proteins | sample 1anoAmetaG_FD_203633 | JGI IMG/M metagenome (GOLD analysis project Ga0316217, IMG submission 203633) | Freshwater microbial communities from Trout Bog Lake, Wisconsin, USA - 1anoA | ecosystem: Environmental > Aquatic > Freshwater > Lake > Hypolimnion/Profundal zone | place: USA: Wisconsin...
TGACTAGTTATCCTCAGTCGCGTTTGTCCTGTTGTGACATGACTGACTCCTTGATTGCTCGTACTTACTCTTACGTACTAAAACTACTAGCTCTTTGTCTCTTCGTTTCACCAGGGAGACCAGTTCTTTGTATTATTCGTTGTGGATGTTGAGGAAGGTGGGGATTAGGATCATTGTTTTTATTTAGTGGAAGTAGTACCTGTTATAGAAAAACTAGTAAAGCCTATCACTGCTCTTCTGCGCCTCAGTAACAAACAGAAAGTGATGTTTAGTTTCCTAAACCCCCGCGTCCTTGATATTTTTGAGGGAAAGGCTGGTAACTGTCTTGATGAAGGTGTTGTAGACTAGAAGATCCTGCAGATACTTGATGAACACTGCCAACAACTATTTGTGTTCCAGATAGTATCTGCCCATCTTGTTGAATGTGTACTGCGAACGGAGGATATAGTTCACTAGATTTAGCACCACGAAGCCATGATTTATCACTTGAATGATGCTGCTCTTTTGTTCTTACTGGGATAGTGAGGGGTACCGTTTTGCGAACTGATGAGTCTCAAAGTTCATCATGAGCTTTTTTAGATAATAACAGTAGAATGAGATGATATTGGTCTGCAAATACTCCTACTTGCTGCTTTAAACCTTAATCTCTATCAATTCTTCAGTTTTTGATTTTTTCTATTGCTAAGGGTTGATATCGGTAGTAATGTATTTTTAGATTTCAGCGTCAAAACAGTCGAAGAAAGATCGATCTTACACTTTTTTGATCAAAGCATGTCCAACAACTAGTGTTTTGATGCGTTGGACCACATTATCACTCTTTAACTTTTTGAGAAAGTAGCCGATAAACTCTTCTTTTTTACTGCACTTGACCTTAGTCTTAGGGCTGTTTATGTTGATATTGATATTATTGCTATTTGTATGCTGGATGTTGATATTAATGTGTATGTTCTGCCTCTCTTCCTGGATCAGAAAGTAGCGGATCGCGAGATCACTAATAGCTTTGGTATGCGGCATCTCATGAGTCTTATCTATCTTGCACTCTTGGAACACTTTTTAGATCTAGGTTTGGGAAGAAAACAGCCTTTTAAACATTTGCTTTTGATAGACCTCAATAAAATTATTTAATGGCATAGATTTAATTCCCCTAAACTTAATAAACGCAACAACCCTTGGTCACACAACTTTGCCCATCCACTATAAATATAATGACTGGTTTCCATTTTCTGACAGATAACCATTACCAACACTTCAAAACCAAAATAAGAATTCTCTTTAAAGGCTAGTCTATTGGGGTGGTGAGCTATGAAATGGCCTAATCTTAATTGCTTTGTTAAGTAATGCTAAATGCAATTTGCGGGCGCAAATAATAATATGAAGAAAGAGAGCAAAATAGACGAGATTAGCAAAATCATCGAGGGAGGAGGAAACCAATAGAAAACAGCCAAGTAGCCACTCAACGAAAGGACCACCAAACTTGTACATACCATGAGAGCAGTTGTCCTCATCCTCGACGTCACCAAATCCATCACCATGAAAGACTTCAAACCTTCACGACTGGCTGCCGCAGTCATAGCTTTTCGTTAATTCATCAAAATATACAAGCAATCCACGCCTATCGCCATTGCCGCTTTAGGTCTATCATCCAAAGGACTATGCAAAATAGTCACGGATCTCACATACAGCACTGAGGAACTAATTTAAAAGCTTTAAGAAATTCGCATTGAATAGAACCCTGGTAGCTTTTCCTTCGAGGAATCTTTGTTTCAGGCCATAAAAACTTTAGACGACATCCCCTCATGTTTCACACGTGAAATCGTGATGCTGCAGAGTTCACCAATGACCAAAGACCAGCACAGCATTGAACAAACCATAGAGATGATGAAAACAGCCCAAATGAGATTAAATGTGGTTAGCATGTGCGGCTGGACTGAAGCCATAAAGGTACATTGATTGTAATGCAGAGATCCGTATAGAAGCTCAATGGAAAATACGTGACTGTGAGTTCATTGTAGTAGTTTTTGAAATGGATAAAGTAGTTGGCTGTTCCTCCAGCTTATAGGTAGGAAGGGGTGAAGAAGCAATTGGTAAAGTTGGCTTTGGTGCGTAAATAGCAAACAAAGGAGCAGAAACGATGCATTTGCCATCTGAAGTTGGTGCAGGTGAGCTACATCTGCACATTGTGCGAAAATGTTATCTGCAAGGAACCGCCCACTCAGTGTCCCATCTGCAGGACCATTCTTGTCATGCCCACTGATCTCTATAACCACACTATTTTGTGAATGTCAAAACTATGCAACATAATCAAAAGTTCATTTTGGTCAGCATTAAGAGCAATATTAAGAATATTAAGTTAAAACAATCAAATGACATTGTTCCATTCCTCGATTTGAAGATTTTGGTCACTGTTGTAAAGATGTCTCAGGAAGTCCACTCCTTCCATTTTCTGCAGTTTCTAAAGCTGGTTGTTTCTAAAGTCCTTGGGTATGTATGGTCCTTTCATCTCTTATTAAACCAGTGCATTCCAGTCGAATCCTTTGAAAAAATCATTTTTCTTTATCTTTTCGAAAGTCAATTAGGTGCGATGCTTCACATTCTTTTAAAGCAGCTGGGATATCAATTTCTTAGCTTTCTAGTCTTTCATGAATTTGGGAAAAGTTAGGTTTGTCTTTTTAATCGAAGTATAGATCGAATAAGGATCGTTTTCTACTGCTTCAGCGAAAGGAAGGCTAAAACACAAAAATTAGTAAAGAATACAACCAAGAGACCAAATATCAACTTAGAAGGAATAGCCATTGCCCTAAAAAACTTCAGGTGCCATATAATGCGGAGTACCAATGATAGTAAATGTCTTAAAGAAAGTATCTGTAGAAAGTTCCTTGGCTGTTCCCATATCAATAAGATGCACTTTACCGTTGGAGTCAACCACCGAATTCTAAGGTTTCAGATCTCGGTAGACAATGCTGTTCGAGTGAAGGTACTAGACTGAGATAAGAAGACAGGCAATGTAATACTTTACCATATCAAGAGGCATTGTCTTGATCTCTCGAATAACGTCGAACATTTCTTTGCCGTGAATGTATTACATCACTAGGTAGACATACTTTTTGTCATGGAATGCTTTGACGAACCCTACAATGTATGGAAAAATGGTCTTTTAGAGGATCTTCTTTTCCTGGATGACTGTTTCCTACATTTCTTCCTTTTTGATGTACTACTTAGAGAGACATTTTATGGCGAACAAATTTGTACCAAACTGTAAATTCTTTACAAGAAACACTTGGCCGAACTGGCCTTATCCTAGTTTTTTGAGATAGATGAAATCAGAAAGACTGAACCTTGTTTTTTAGGTTTTATCTTTCTTGTTTTGGTACCTTACTAGTTTTTTCTTGTTCCCAATGTCCTAAAAAATCTAAGTGAGCCTAGCAAAGGGCAAATAACAGCAGTAGCCATCGCCATTTTTTACAAGCCCATTCTCACAGACCATACTTTTATTGAGCCAGTTATTCTCATTGAATATTTTGCCATCTTCTTGCCGATTAATTGTTCCCTAAAGACAAATTATCAGACCTTAGTAAGTTTGAGGATCAACCTTTTCGTCATTCTTCATGAAAAAAAGATGAAAAGAGATGATGATTCTGTTGATATCGTAAGGGTTGATGTTCTTGAAGATACTAGAACGCATCACAGCCCATTTCTTGATGTTGTAGAACATCAGGCTGCTAATTGAAGACCCAAGGGTGCTTTCCACATCTTTACGACTTATCATTGAGCAGACAGTCTTAGAAACGGCCTTGGCGCTTCCTGAACGTTTCATATTTTCTTTTATTGAAGCCTCTCCAAAATATTCGCCAGGTAATAGCTGGATATCATTTTTGCCTAGAATTTATATCTTAACATTGCCTTCCGAAATGATATACATGGCATGCGCATCATCTCCCACTTTGAAGATATACTCCCCCGGGTTGAAAACCACCATCTTTATTGTGCCAGCTAGTGCGTGGATTTGCTTGTTGGTTAGACAGGAAAAAAGTGGAACTTTTTGGATTGCCTAAACATTTTTTGAATGTTCTTACATTTTCATCTTTTGGATAGTCCTCTTGTAATGAGCCGGTTTCATAACAAAAAATTCGCAGTGGTTCTATCCGCAGTGAATAGAAGCTGTCCTTGCACATTTGAGAAGAAGAGCAAGTTAGCCAAAGGTTTAGCCTTTCCCCTCCGTCCTAACGAATTTCCCATCGATTTAGACGTTAACTGTTCCGTTCCAGATCATAAAGAAGCAGCAGCCGATGTCTCCTTGCTTGAATAGATAAGGAGAAGATGATTTGTTTTTGACCAGAATCATTTCTTGGGTCACAGTTTTCAGTTATCTTTTGCTGAGAGTGCAAAAAAGCGGGTGCAGCAGCAACTTGTTGATCACATAAGAGTGCTGATCTTAAGATAGTTTATTAGATAGCACTTCAAACTCTTCAGTTATAGAATCTGTGTGTAAATCCGATTTGCGAAAACTGTTCCTAATTCTCATTTTTTTGCCACCAGATGCAGGTTCAACAATGGTAGTGGAGGTAACCTGAGCACAACCCATTTTGAATGATATTCTATATTAAATAATAGAAAACAGCAATATATCGAATAAATTTCCTAGTTGTAAATGATACAAAGCCCAATCATATTAAAGGCCCACATTATTTTTATCTCAACATCATTTATTCATCAGGTTTTTGAAGACTGTGGTGATCTCATCAACCAAGTAGGCGAATTTCTCAACGATCACCTTTTTGTCCAGTTTTGGGTCCATGAATTTCATATCTTTCAAAGCCTTGAGTTGAGGGGCAGTCTGGGTCTTGAGGAAGGCGAAGTTTATTTTGTCTGCGCCCGAGGTTTCAGTGATAGCTCTGTGGGCATACTCGTAATACCTGACAATAGCCTTCATCATGCCTGCAGTCTTGATAGGGAAATCGGTACCTTTTAGAGTGGACAGGTGAAGTCATGTTCTGAGAAGGCATTCTGCTGCAAAAACTCACCCTTGATAATGTTCGAAATTTCAAGAGTAAGCTTCTGATCTTCAGAGAGTGAATCTCTACCAACCAACTGCACAATTTCGTTCAACTAGACTTCCTCATGCAGGATTTATTTTATTTTCTGCCTGAGGTAGGAAAACTCTTTGTCGAATTTTTAGTTGAAGTACTTGTCAAGTTGTCTCTCGTAGTTTGAAGTCGAGATTGTCCAATCGACGGCTGGGAAATGCTTCTTTTGGGCCAACTTTTTCTAGAGTCCCCAGAAGACCTGAACAATCGAAAGTGTAGAAGTAGTGACCGGATCAGCGAAATCACCACCAGGAGGACTGACTGCACCCACAATCGTAATAGAACCATTCCTGGTGGGAGAGCCAAGACAAGTAACCTTACCTGCTCTCTAGTAGAATTGAGCCAACTTGGTGGCAAGATAAGCTGGATATCCTGAATCTCCAGGCATTTCTGCAAGACGACCTGAGATTTATCTCAATGCCTCGGCCCAGCGAGACGTAGAATCAGCCATCATAGCCACATTGCGGCCCATATCTCTGAAATACTCAGCAAGCGTAATGCCTGTGTAGATACTTGCTTCTCTGGCTGCGACTGGCATGTTGGAAGTATTTGCCACGAGTGAGGTCCTTTGCATGATTGAGACTTCTTTACCGTTTTTGACAGTCATAAGGGTGGGGAACTCTTCTAAGACTTCAGCCATTTCGTTACCTCTTTCTCCGCAGCCAACATAGATAATGACCTAACTGTTAGAATGCTTGGATAAGGCCTGAGAAATACAGGTCTTGCCGCAACCAAAGGCGCCAGGAATAGCGCAGGTTCCTCCCAAAATCGAAGGGAACATAGCATCCAACACTCGTTGGCCAGTAATGAGGGGGGTGTCTCCGGCTAGCTTCTCAACAATTGGTCGAGGTTGCCTGACAGGCCATTTGTGGCTCATAGAGTATTTAGTCTTCTTGCCATCAAGCTATAGCTCAAGAATCTCTTAGTGGATGTTGTATTCTCCTGGAGGAGCGATATAGGTGATTCTTCCCCTCTGCTTGGGGGGAACCAAAATGCTGTGATCATTGAACAAACTGTTCTCATAGACTCTCCCGATGATGTCACCCTGACTCAAGATGTCACCTTCCTTCAAGTTTTAGGGCTTGAACTACCACAGCTTTTTAGGGTTGAGGGAAGGGACATCAACTCCTTTGGGCACGAACACAGATTGGGTATACTCTGCAATAACTTTGAGGGGTCTTTGGATTCCGTCAAAAATCTGATCCAAAATACCAGGACCTAGTTCAACTGAGAGAGGCTCTTTGGTTCTCTCCACTGGATCTCCAACAGTTAATCCGGCTAAATCGTGATAGAACTACAGGTATCTTCGTAGCACTGGATGTAGGCTGAGTCGCCATCAAGCTTGATGATTTCTCCCACAAGCTTGTCATAGCCAACTTTGACCAACTCATACATTTTGGATCCTCCCATCCTTTCCGCGACGACCACTGGGTTAAATGTATGGTACGTGGGCCTGAGACTTTGAAGATTTTGCCGTAGGAGCTCTCTTTCTATCTCAGCTACTCAATGTAGGTCTTCTCTACTTTCATCTGCTAATAAATCTAATTTCAATAAATCGTATCAGGCATCAATAACTTCATTTAATAGGTAGTATTTAATCATCATTATTCCAATAGATGGCAATTCACCAAACATCCAATTAACTCTCATACTTGACAATATGTTTCATTCGCTTTATCGCAAATAAAAATCCGCTTTGATATAGCTTAGTTTTAGATATGGCCTTTTCAAAAGCTAATTGTGGTCATGACTGTTCGAAACTGTCTTCTATTTTCAGCTAATTTAGATAGTTTTGGTTCTTTCATTAAGTTGGGTCAAATGATAAATATTCAAAGTCCTTCAATATCAAGACCTTTGACCCATTTTCTTTTGTTTTTGTTGCCTTTTTTGTCGTATATGAACCCTTCACCGTGAGGCAGGTCATTTTCGAACTCTCCCTCATAGGCGATGCTGCCATTGAAGTTGAAAATCGTACCTTTTCCGCATTTTTTGCCAAATTTGTATTCTCCCTCATACCTCAAACCATTTTCAAACTTGTATTGCCCAGTCCCATGCTTTTCTCCGTCTTGGAACTGCCCCGTGTAAACTCCCTGCGGATCTTTCAAAGTTCCTTAGTTTTACGAGAGGTACCTTAGCCATGGAATTAGTTTTTGGGGTTAAACCCCCCGTTGTAAACATACTTGGATTCACCTGTCTTCCAAACCAATAACCCTTTTAGTTTATGGCCTCCTTCGTAATCTCCCTAAAACCTATAATCTTTTCCTTCTTAGATGCCTTGCCCTTAGAATTTGTTGACTTTGAACCAACCTTCATACACAATCTGATCAGAGACAAACTTGCCTTTGCCATGAGCATTGTTATTGGAGAACTAGCCTTAGTAAAAGGATCCATCGTTTTTGATGTAGACTCCCTTCCCCTCTGCCTTGCCTTTCGCCCATGATCCGATGTAGATTGAACCATCAATTTTATAGATTTTGCCGTACCCTTGAGGCACCTCAGTTTACTGAATAGTAGACGTATTACCGCTTCGAGTTGCCCCGCATAGACTTCTTTGTCGAATAGCCTGATTGATTTGTCTGCCTAAACCAATGAGTTGAGATCATCTATTTCGATGAAAGAGTACTGTGTTCTTGCAATCTGCTTAGGACACGAGTGCTAAGCGAAGGTATCTAGATAGGCTGATGCTCAATAATGGATTCAACTTTTGGCTCAGCCTCATGTTTGTGCTCATGGTCTTCATAAAATAGCTGTTACGATAGGGTTAGTCGGAATGAGCGTGAGACACAGGTTCAACAGAGGGCTCTTTTTTCTAAACCTATGCAGTCTAAACCTTGACGAATTTGATCTTGTCCTCTGGCTAGTGCTAGGGATAGGTCTATTTGTAGTCAATGTTCGCCACTTCACAGCAGTGCTTATTGCCCATTAATAAATATCTAACTTATACCACCATCTGACAACCACCACCCAATCATAACTTTGTATTCATTACAACACCTGTAATCATTTGTTATAACGATGGACAGAGATATTCTAAACTTCAACCCAATTGTCGTCAGCCGCATGCAGCAGAAACAACTGGAGCTGCATCAACAACGCCTGCAAAACATCAAGGTTCCCCTGTAGATATCCAGTCTTTTAACAAATCCCGCATAGCCACCTCTGCACAGCATCATAACCGTCAGAACAAGAAGGCTCTGCAGCTGGAGTAAGACAAAAAAACAGAAATCGAACGCAACAACCTTGTCCTTTTCAACAGGATGCTCAAGATCATGAAAAGGGAGGACCCTTGCAACAAACCTGGCACTCATGTCAGCCGACCACACGTCAGAGCCTCTGCTGAGTTGAATCGCATCCAGGAGCAGAATAGAAGTACGCTTGCTTTTACTCAGCAATGTATGAGCGAATCTAAAAGCAAAAACCTACCATCGACAACAAGAAACTGTATGAGCAGAGGAGAAAACAGGAGAACATTTTGAAATTTCTAGGCAAATACTCAGTGCATTCGTTACAAAACGCGCAAACACAAAGTTTCCGCAACGACCAGCTGAAATAGTCAGGACTCAATCCTCAGCGCAAAACTTTGAAAGCCGATCACTACCTGAATAAGTTGCAATATGAGGAGCTAGCTATGGAGAGACCAGTTAGGTACGAGCAAATCGAGTGTAAGATATGACTTAAGTAGTATAATAAGAGCTAGATTAACAGCAGTTCAACAACCACTTACAAAGCTACAGCAGGAACAAGAAGTCCTATAGTACTGCGCAAACGGTCAATCATATAGCCAGGCCCTAACCCCTCGCCAAATTGGACAGTCTTCACTCTAACAACCAAAAAAAGGTGCCAATATCAGCCAAGGACATCATTTTGTACAAATCCATCAAGGAAATATGCAACTGCAAATACGAAATAAAGATAGTAAGAAGCCATCTCGCCTATGAGATACGAGCTTTGGCAATAGCAGAGTAGATGTAGGACCCAGCCAACTTGGTCATCCCAGAAAGCTAAGGCAACTAGCTCCTAGAAGAATATAACTACGACTATCGGAAGATTGTTGACAGAATTGGTATTGAAGGCAATTAGCTTGTTTTCTTCTAAAGCAATCAGGAGTTGAGTTATTAACAGCAAGAATAGTATTAGGGTCGCTTACCGACCTCAGAATCTAACAAAGAGAAAAAGGCATTAAAAGCTTACTTCAACCCTTCTCATATCAGCGAACAAAACGAAGAGGAAAGCTATCGCCCAGCAGATTCCATCGGTTACTCTCATAGCAAACCAAATAACAGAGCTGATAGCCTTGGCCCTTAATAAACCGACTATCCGAAGTCTTAGCAGCAGCATCCCAAGAAGCTAGAGACCGAAGAGAATAATGAGGAAGCAATCCCGAAAACGGACCAATTTGGAGATATCAGAGAGCAGGAGTAGGAATAAACGCAGGATATTGTTCTTGACCTTTAAAACAACTATCACGAAGCCCTTGATTAATAAATCATGTGATTTGCATTTTTTGAACTTGATGCCACTTTGGCATACATTAAGCGTTGTAACCCACCTACAATAAAAGACTAGATACAGCTATGAAGGAGAGCTGACACTTTATTTAAAGGTAAGTCTCCAGCAATCTGAAAACATTGTGGTTGGCTTAGTTTTAAATGCTATAAACTGACGAATTATAAAGCTTGTTTATTTGTAACGATCACTTTTATTCATGAATTACAACAGAATACACAGCGCCAGGCCCAAAAACAACATCAAACTTCAGTCGATATCTTTCAACAAAGGATAGTAGCTCAAAATCTGCATAGCCTCTCACAAAAACCTCGCTTCCTAAAGAAGATCCTCTAAAAGCCATGGGGTCTAGAGAGAAAGAGATTCAAGCAGCAACCCCAAAATCGCGAAAGTCTGGGAGATCAAGAGCAAAGAACAGTATTCACTGCAGATTGATGCAATCTACACCGAACTAGAAGATGAACTGATTCAACTAAAAAATAACTTAATCGTCTAGATATAAGATATTATGGCACAGGACCATGGTCTGGACTAGGTTAAAAAAATCAAATTGGCTGGAGTCCTCACCAAAGCCCGCAGAACCGCAGCCCAAATCAAAATGATGCTCTGTGGCACTGACTTCTACCCTTCTAGCGCCGGGCAATCCCCAAAAGCCCGGCCGAATTCCAATCGAAATCGGGAAGAAATTATTAGCGCCAAAATAGCACAAAGGATCACTCAGGTGCTGCTGGAATAGTAGTGATGGGGTGGTGTGCAAGGCGGCAGGCCGAAAGGAGTTGATACATATAATTTCTAATTTGTTTGGAATGAGTTTCTATGATGTTATAAAATAATCGAATGAAGTCAGTTTCTAAGTGCTAGTCGCAAATGCCCGAAATCCTTGACAGATCTCAGCTCCTCTTTGCTCTTCTCAGAAGGAGCTACTAACAGCACTCGCTAGAACATTGCTTCCCTGCTTCTAAAATAATCGACCAGGCACTGCTGAGTACCTCTTTTTTGAAATAGGCAAAAAGTCGCGCGTGAGCAGGCAACTGAAGTAGATAGAAATGAATGAGGAAGAGGAAATCATGGAGAACTATTTCAAAGGGGGCATCTAGTAGGTGAAGGAGCTAACCGAATATTACAAATATTACACCCAGACTTCCATTTCCCATCAGCCCTCTTTCTTCAATATCATGCACCAACACCGCGAACAACAAAAAGCCTACCACTACAACAAATTCAAAGCCCTCTTAGAACTCTCCAATTCAACTAAAAACCCTTCTTCTGAAATCGAAAGATAAGAGGGGGTAGTTGCGCCTTCTTTTTTAATACTTCAGCAACTGACCTTGACTTCTACAAATAACGAAGAGTCGTTACTAATTTAAAAATTAAAAAATAAACTCCAAAAAGATTTCGGACCCAACCGCTATCACACTTTGTAGGAAATCGATAAACAGTATATTTTCACCAAGAAAATTCAGATACATCCCTCTCCTGCCAAAAAGACAGAGAAGCCCAGCCAAAAATGCATAAAGTAGGGCACAGAAAGACCACTCTCCTTCAAGAAAAGGCCTCAGAAGAAAAGAAACAACACTTGTGACGCTTAGCTGTTCTCTCACTATAAAATCTAATCACAGTGCAAAATAAAGCGAAAAAAGAACTCATCAATGGCGTCTCTTACATCCCTGGGCAAAAGCACTCCGATGACCAGAGAAAGCAGCCTCAAGTGTACAAGAGCCGTGTTCAACCCAGTGGGAACCAACGAATTCCAGGTCAAATCCAAGATAGAGGGAGTCAAAGAACGAATCAGACAGCAAAAGGAGTAGCTGCTGAAGAAGAACGAACAAACCAAGCAAAAGAAGCAGGTTTTAGAGCGAGCCAGCCGCAAGCAGAAGCATTGAATTTATATTAAGTGATAAGAAAAAATTAGTATCATCTTTTTGTATTATAGCAATCGATAAGATTAATCTTGGCCCTTATGGTGCCCAACAGCAGTGCCAATGTATTCTAGCTGTTTTCTGTGCTATAACGCAGCTTCATCTGTGTCTGTTTTTTATGCAGCTCCCTAGAAAGTCGTTCATCTGCTAGTCTTAATTTCTGCAAGCGTTAGGACTCGTTTTGGTAAGATCCTTTCAAAATGCTTTCGATTTACTATCGCTTCATCCTTTCGACGTAGTCTTTCTTCTTACGCTCAGGAAGGTAGCTTAGTGTTGCAGTGCGATATTTGTCTTTTTCGGGTTTGGATCTTGAAGAATCTATATTTTAGGGGTTGAGACTTCTCTCTTCTGTTTTGGCTCTTTTCCTTATAATCAATTTGGCCTGCTTTAGGTACTAGTTTCCCAGCTAGGTATGTGTCTTCTTTTTATCCGTTTCTAGGGTCTCAAAAGATTTGCCTTTCTCAACTGCCTAGTTTTTACTGGCTGGAGGTGATTTAGGTTTATACTTTTACCTGACAACTGAAGTATACTAGACAATCCTATGAAGTTTTTAAGTTGCCAATCTTTTGCTAAGTTGTATTTTGTTTTTGCTCTTGGCTTACTCGCTTAGAAACTGGCTTATTTTTTAAGAATGCGCCGGAGGTTGATACACAGAAGGTAAATCTTTGCTGTTGGAATCTTACTTAACCCTTGATAGTTGACTACTTTGCTTCTTCTTCCAATCTTCGTATTATCTTTAATGCATTACTATTTAAGAAAGGTCTAGCTTATTGAGTTTCTATCTTTCCTTGAGGGCTCTTTCTTATTTCTAGTGTAATATCTATGCAGAGATTTAGTCATAAGATTCCTTCATTCGCTCATAGAGCCTTTTTTTGCGAGTGACTTTGTTGAATATCTTTTTGGATTCTTGCTACTGTTGTACCAAAAACAGATGATTCTCCCGCATTTTCTTCAAACTCTACTTAATGGCCTATTTTCTTCTCTAAATTTCCAGCATTCTGGCAGCCTCGGATAGCTGCCTCTATGATTTCAATTCAGCCTCTCTCTCAGCTTATTCACTTTATTGCAACTTGGTCCGATTAAACCTGCGGGTCGAATTATCCTTCTTCATCTGCTGTATGAATTTGAAGTGCTAGGCGTCAGGAAGCAGACCCAACTAATAAAATTTCTAGCCTGAGGCCTACTTATTTTTATTTTTGTAGTAAAGCAAGTTATTTCTGAGCTACTTCAGCTACACCTTGCGCTTCCTCTCTTCTCTTTATTGCTCAATCTACGGCACTTCCTCGCTTATCATCAGATCCTCGATTTTTTGCGTAGTCTAGCTGACCTAACATTGGCCTCTTTAGATCTGGTTTACTACGTTTGATAGAGAGGCATCTGCAAAGCGTTAGGCCACAGTCTCGTGAGGCGACTGTCGATAATAGATTATGGTCTTGAGATGGAAGAGATTTCGCTCTTCAGACGATAAAAACTCATTATCGAGCAGCATTGTTATTATAATATTTGTGATGAAGAATATCCTCTGCATCGGAGGCGCAGGCCAACTCGGACAATCAGTGGTCACCAGACTGTCCAAATACCAAGTCTTTAATGTGGACTTTAGGCCTGTCTCCTCTGCATTCAAAAACATCCTTCTGCAGGAGAATTCAACTCCTCTAATCAATAATCGGTTGGTGCTGGACTCAGTCAGAAGTGCCTAGACCAAATTCAATGCCATTTTGGTTACAGCTGGCGGATGGAAAGGAGGAAGCATCAAGGACTAGGACTACTATGAGAAAGTTAAACTCATGAACGATATCAACCTTAACCCCAGCCTTTTGGCAGCTCACCTCGCCACCAAGTACCTCACTCCTGAAGGTCTCATAATGTTCACAGGAGCTGCCTCAGTATACAACGAACCGCAGCCTGACATGATCGGGTACGCCTTAGCCAAAACCGGAGTTCATTATATTGCCACTGCCTTGGCAGAGAAGGCCGAACAGTACAAGTGCAGAGTGGTAACCATCCTGCCTGAAGTAATCGACACCCCCAGTAACAGAGAAGCGATGCCTAAGGCTGATTTCAAGACATGGGTCCAGCCACAGCAGGTGGGTGAGCTGATTCTGAGCTGGATCGAGGATCTGAACGTACCTTCGAATGGGTCATTTGTGCGACTCAAGGTCAAAAATGGCAATCTACAGCCGGAACTGCTGTGAGGCTTGATTTCTGTAGTTATTATCAACAATGCATAAGCTATGGCTGCATAAGCAGGTGCTCCTAAAAGGTGAGCTCTGCTCATAAAGACAAGATTCTAATTAATGTTGAATGTTTATGTGGCGATAAGTAATTATAAAGATAACAAGATTAAATGCATCATTCATCTTCAATTTT
>Ga0316217_10005048_pt1 | contig 13878 bp, 7 predicted proteins | sample 1anoAmetaG_FD_203633 | JGI IMG/M metagenome (GOLD analysis project Ga0316217, IMG submission 203633) | Freshwater microbial communities from Trout Bog Lake, Wisconsin, USA - 1anoA | ecosystem: Environmental > Aquatic > Freshwater > Lake > Hypolimnion/Profundal zone | place: USA: Wisconsin...
AAGTCGCTCCCTTTTGAAAGAAGGTTATGCCATTTGTTCCGCAAAACTTGCTAGATGGCACACCTTGAATTATGACCTTTTGGTTGCAGTTTGCTTCAGCTTCTATATTATCTTATCTTTGATCAAAATCTTGATACATTCTTTGTCTTTTTGTTTGCTGAAGAGTCTATCAAGCTAAGTTTTGACTGTTTTAGGTGTCCTGTTTCGAATAGACTTTTATTTTGAAACTGATATCTGCTATGATTTTTGTGTCTTAGTTCGATTCACTAATTTTCTTTGGTGTTTTTACAGCATTTTGTGTGAAGGAGATGGGCTGTTCTGTAACTTTTCTAGGATCTTTTTGAGATTTTCTTTGTTTTTTGATTGCTAGTATCTGTGCTCACGTGGCGTAACTTTGCGAGTTGGAGGAGCTGATTTTTGATTGAGAGTATTTTTGAGAGTTCTGAGCTGAATGGTGTTGGACTTTAATTTATGGCGGCACTCGACCAATACTTTAGATTAATGCTGAGCATAAGCGTTAACGAAAGGAGACGGTTACTCATCCTGGGCAAGGAAGATAAGGCTCATAATTGCTTAGTCTTCAACTTTATTGAATTTGCTCATGTTAGGATGTATTTTTAGTAATACCGTTTATTATTAATTTAAAGGAAGTTAGGCAGGTGAATCTACAACTATATCTTAATATTAAAATGGAGATTCAAATTCAATTCACTTCCTACCCTCTTTGATGAAACTTCTAGGCTGGTAAATAGAAAATAAGTGATTTAGGTTGTTTAATCAACAAATATCAGTTTTTCTTCATAATTTTTTGATTAAGATCATAGATCCTTCATAATAATGAGTATCTGAAACGAAGTTTCTTCAAACTATCATCAGCAACAAAAGATATTGAAACCCAGAAACAATGATAAACTAATTAAGTTATCTAAAAAGTTGAGAAAAGCGAGAACAAACAGAAGAACCAAACAAATATTTAGTATAATATTGATTTAATTATTAAATCTAAGATTATTCTATAATTAATCATATTGTGGTAAAAATGGCAGGTGAAAAAGTCGTCCCTCCCAAACCTGAAGCACACAAAAAGAAGGAGTAGAGAGATGCCAAATACGCAAACGCTCTACAAGAGTTGAGAGCTAAAAGAAGATAAGCCAACAAAGCCCAAAGAGCTCTAGCTTTGAAGAGTGCTCAGTAACACGAAGCTAATCACCAAAAAGCAGTCAGAGCTGATATCGACGCCAGAAGAAATGTACTAATCCCTATATCTAGGCCAAACTTACCGGACAGATCTATGTACCTGCACAATCAAAACTTGCGTTCGTTGTGAGAATCAGAGGTATTAACAAACTCAACCCTAAAGTCATCAGAATCCTGAGATTGCTCAGATTGAGACAAATCCATAACGGAACTTTCGTCAGAGTCAATAAAGCTTCATCAAACCTTCTCAGAAAGGTTGAGCCTTACGTGACCTTCGGGTATCCTACCAGAGAAACCATCAGAAAGCTCATTCTGAAGAGAGGATACGGCAAAGTCAACAAACAGAGAATTCCTCTTTCAAGCAACACTATTGTAACTGAATCTCTCGGAAAGATCGGAATCAACAACGTTGAAGATCTTATCAACGAAATCCACACTGTTGGACCTCACTTCAAGGAGGCAAACAACTTCCTCTGGCCTTTCAAACTTAGAGCCCCTCGAGGAGGATTTTCAGACAAGAGACATCCCTTCCAAAGAAGAGGCGACTGGGGAAACAGAGAGGAATACATCAACCAACTTATCACCAAGATGTTATGATTCTATTTAAACCATCATAAACATTCAAATCGTACCTTTCCTCATATTGGAAACCAATCGATAAACTTTGTTAGAGTGTTTAAATATTGCTGGAATCATTTTTCTCCGACCGGCACTTTCCCTTTAGCAACTTGTTTGGCTTTTCCTTCCTTCTTCACATCAACAGCTTTCTCGGTAGCGAAAATTTGGACGTGAGCTTGGCAAGAAAGATAAGGACCGATTCTACCATGGGCTCTGTATGTTCTTCTGCGTCCCTTAGCAGCTCTATCCACCTGGACGTGGTCAATTGTGAGGTTTTTGAGGTTTTTAGCATTGGCATTGGATTCGAGGTTATTAACGAGACCCAAAACAACTTTGACTGATTTTTATGGCCATCTTCCCAAGGTTTTTCCGAATTAGGCGGCTTGACCGGTTCTGCCGATTCCTCCATAGTGCTTGGTGTAAGGGATGCATCTCCTGTGTCTCAAAACATCCTTAAGATATTGTTTGGCCTTGGCAATTGTAAGACCTTTGACAGCTTTGGCGGTCTCATAGGTGTTTTTATAATGGACTCTTAGGTCTCTGGCCGATGATTTGGCGACTAAATTTTTGAGGGTGTACCTTTGGTTGTGGAGGGATTTCTGGAGTATGTAGTTTTTCCCATAACTTTTGATTTAATAATATTAAATATAAATATTAGGAATAATCCCAACATCGTGCTATCTTTGACAGCTTTGACTAAGGGTGGTCTAAAATATTTAGCAAGGTCAAACTTACTGGTTTGGAGGCAGTAGACTTCAAAAATTGATAAAAAGTAGAAATGACTATAAATGTTTGATAAATTCAAAGAGAGGATGAAATTTCTTTGTTTTTTTCCTGCTCATTTTTTAGAAATACTGAAATTGTTGTATAAAAGTTATTACATATTACCCTAAAGCAATATTTATACGATGCGTTCAAGAAGCGGAGGTATTCATTCTGACAGTACATAAGGCTTTCTTCTTGTAATTTTTCGATGATTAAGATGGCGGAACTTTCTCATACAAAAACTGGAATCTTTTACGATTAAGTTACAAACAAAAAGTTGATGAACTAGATCAAAAAAACTCAAAATCTCAAAATCTCTTAGAAAAAAACACACTTATAAACTACCAGTAGTACCCAAAATACCCTCAACGTCTTTAAGCACTTTAATTTCAATGCTCAAACTCAATAAGAACAAGAGTAGTCAAACGAGTTGGATAAAAAAGACTCAAATATTTCCAAAGTGATTCGTTTAGGTATTCTGACCTAAAACATAAATGAATTGAAAGCTAGAGTCGGAAAACAAGCAAATTTGAAATTCGATTTTCTTGAGTAATCGAGATTTATTGATTTGTTGGTTATACCTTACGAAAAGTTGCTTCTTAAAATTTGGCTATTCGATGCCCATTCCTTCAAAGAACACAAACTAGCAACAACTTACCTCTCACACTGTCATGCTTTGTACTTAGAAAGTGGTGAACATTTCGCTTTAGAAGTGGTTCAATCTCAGTAAATTTAGTAGCTCGTCCAAAAGTATTTTTCATTTTTAGTTTGATGATGAAAAAGATGAGATTTGACTCAGGATGAACGCACGAGAAAGATGATATTTTGGTTTCATTTATATGTTTCAATCGCGTTTAGAGTTACTCTTGAACATGCAGCAGCCTTATGAATTTTTGACTGTTAATTAATCTTCCATAGCTTTGAATATTCTGAGATGAGGCTATTCTTTCTATATTTTGTATCTAGCATTCTTGAAACACAACAATATTATCAGCCTTCTATAGCCTTATCCCAACTTTTGAGTGCTACTTGCATACGCACCTTTCAAGAAAGTAATTGATTCGCAAAAGAAGGATTGCAACAGTATTTTTCATATTTGAGGATGTCAGGAAAATAAAACAGATAAAGCCATGGCAATAATAAGGTGGTTTTTGATGCAGGCAGGGGCTAAATCCTCGAAAACTATCATATATAATGTAACTATTAATTTTTGATGATTGAATAAATTCTGAAAATGTCAAAATTTCAAATCCAGCGTTTATGAGCTCTTTCTGATATCAAAAGATGCTTGGTTGCCTTAGTAAGATTTTTCCGCCCAGTTATACTATTTATTAGTATGTAATTAAACTATTGTATAACTTTTGGAGCAAAACATATGCTGCGGCTTTAATAACTTCGGATTATTTGTAAATCAATGGGCAAGGTGGGATCTTTATTTCCGATGGCGATTTTCAATATTTGCTTTTGCTATTAACTGACGTAGCTTCTCGCTTCATATTAATATTATTCCAAGATTAAGATGCCTTTCAAACTTAAGCTCATCAAAGATATACAAAAAAATTTTAGATCCACCAAAGATCTAGACGAAACTGCTGAAAAACTTTAGATTATAAAGGATGAACACACCTAGCAAAAACAGAAGTAAGCTGACATCTATAAAGATCAAAGCAGAAGAAGAGGCTTGTTTTCAAGAACTTTAGTTTCTTTCAGCTCATCCTGTCCAAGGAACCAACGGCGAACCAGCACGTCATCAATTTCTACAACGTAACTAGGCTTCAACTCAGATGTTCGGGATTAACTAAAAGTCCATAAGAGACCCTGGATATGACTAGTCTCTATTCACGACGCTTTTTTACATTAAAAATGTGAAGAAAGTTTAAATAAAATCAAATATAGTGGTCTTACATCTTAGTAACATCCCTTTAGCGACTCCCACATTGTATAATTTTTTCTGATGACAGGTATTACATAGTTGAGAGATTTAAATCCTTTGGGGACCTCCGGTTTTATAACCTGGCTAACTTACTAACTGAAGCTGCCAAAAGGTTAAAGGCCATTGATTAAATTGAAGTCAATCAAAGTACATAAGACAATAGTGAATTCCTGGAAAAGTACATTGAGTCGATGGGGAATCGACTGTACTATTGCCGCACCTCAGCCAACAAAGTAGTGTTTTCAAGGGCTCTGCTCTAGCTTCTTGAGTACAATGTCTAAGACTTCGCTCTTGATTGTGTAAGATTTAGAGGATGTCTTACTGAGTAAGCAAACGATTATTTAGGTTCATTTCAGCTCAGCCTTACTTTGATGTGATTTATAGAATGATGGAAAATATTAGAAACCTCTTTGATTTACTCAGCGATAAAATATCATTGTAAACCTTTTTGGACTCTTCCCTGATCCGATTCAAAGAGTTTATGATAACTAAGAGTAATGTACTTTTGCCCTAATCCAGAAAAAGCTCTACTGTAAGCTGAAAGTCGGTATGCCAAACCCAATGATAAACTTATTTTAGATTGAAGAGGTAATCAATCGTTCTGAAGAGTTCTTTTGCGGAAGCTACGATGACAAAAAAATGCAAATTTAAAGAATGAAGCAGTAAAGGCAAGAGGCTTAAATCAATCATATTCGAAAAGTTATATCGCTTCCCAAAAATTTGCTTCCTGAGAACCAAAAGCTTGTCTCAGGGTACAGCAGTGAAGTTGCTTGCAAAGGTGAGGAAAATTATCAATGATCGGTTCTAATTTAATTGAATTCGTTTAGCTGGGTTTTTGTAACACTTTTTAGATTTACACAATCTATTGGTTAAATGGATTGGTCAATAGCTTATCGTCTAACATATTAAAAGAAATGTGAACCAACAAGACATGATAAAGATTTACCCTCATACAGTTGTCGACTTGGTTGGAATCTTCTAAAAACAAAACCAACTTTAATCCCAATTCAAATTTGATAATTTAACACTATATTTTAAAAGATATTCTATGTTTAATTGTTTGTATGACTAGATTTAAAGATTCAAGAGATAAGGATCTTTAATGGCTCACCATTCGCTATCGATAGTCATGATGTAGTCAAATTGGCAATGTACGATGCCGTCGTTATCCAAAAACTGGGTCAATCAAATGTTACCAGAGCTTTTCCTTTGTAATCTCCTCGAGCCAGAAAGCCATGAGGGGCTTCAGTCCAGGGCAAATCGAAGGTTTGAACCTTTTCTTGGGGAGAAAAGCTACCCATCTTATCCTCATCTTTGTCAACTAACTCATTAGAAGAGTACCTTTTGCGAGCAATTTATAGACGTTGTTGACAAATTTGAGCCCAAAAACAATATCGTTTCTGACATGGAAGTAAACCCTCATGCAGTAAATGCCACCCTCTTTAATCTTAAACTTTCTGACCTACTTGGGGTTATGATTCTTAAAGTCGAGAGTTATGTTTCCTCCAGGCCTGCCTTGGCAGATAAGGTCAATTTTGATGATTTACACTTCTGCTGGCTAATCTTCTTTTAGATTCTCTTCCTTGATGTTGCCCAAAAGGGTCTTTTTGTAGGCTTCAAGAGACTCATCATTCTTGTCCTAACTCAAAATATTTTTACGAGGCATAGCATATCTGATACGCTGACTCTAAAGTTTTCAGCCTTAACTTTTGTGTTTGCAGGAAGCTTCATTACATAAAAACTACGAGATCTTTATCAATCTAATGGATCATGCAACTTTGTTGCCTGGCTCTCGTTTCACTTGGTTTGAGTTTGGTATCTTGCGCAGATTTGTTTTGCTGTACTTGCTGTGGCTCTTTGCCAGAAACAATGTCCTCGAAGTTAAGTTCCATTCAGCCTCTTTAGATAATTATATCCAAATAATATTAATAAGTTCACAATCTTCTTAATCATATAGCCTTTTTACTACTTTGTAGCTTATTTTATGTATGGGTCAGCTTTTTTGTTTTAGTTTGATCAAATTTAAGTTATTCAAGATAATAATAACTTTTTAGGAACTTTGGCTCACAAGCATGCAAATCAGGAGGAAGAATTAATATTTTAGCAATAGGCCAAACAAGAATATTATTAAGACTCTCATTTGCTTTCCAAACAGATCATTTATTGTGATTGTACTCAAAAAGAATAAGTAATGCAATGATTTAGTGATCAATCACTTACTTCACTGAACTATCTGTGCTTTTTTGATGGCCTATTAAGCCGTAACCTGCACAATATTACTCATCAAGGGTGAATTGATGATAACTTTAGCGATGTAGCAGCCTACTCCAAACGTCAAGCCAAGAAGAAAAGGTACTTTGATAAGATAATAAAGTTTGGACTCCTCATTTGCTTCGATGGCCTTATCGACAATGACGTATTTCATGAGACTCAATTAAAATAAGTTTATAATCAACTTATCTTGCATATTCAAAGGAAAGGATAGAAGAAATGAATGTTATGCTTTATGTGACAGTTTATGAGAAGCCTAAAATGCACGTGTTTAGGTGATCATTTTGAATGTTATTTATTTGAAATAGTCGTCTAGTTGAGCAGCTTATTAGATATCTAACACCACATTCTAGTTGTGCCTCAGAAAACAATTGATTTTCGCTTAAACTTAGTCTATTTGTTCGAATAGAATCACTTTAAAGGCCTTTGGATTCCAAATAAAAACATTCTCTTCCACTCCCTTCAAATCAAAGTAAAATTGTGTACAAGCCTAGTGCTAATTAAACCTTATATGACACTAATATCATTCATATAACTGCCGCGCAATCATACTCCTTCAAAATGTTCAATTTTTGTCTGAACAGCTCTGTCAGTTGCGGCACTTATCTCTGAAAGTTGTATTCCTGTATATTAATAACAATAAGCCTGTATCCAGCCAAAAGGAGATGAAGATTCCGATAGACACTTCTTTAATCATTTTTGAAAGTCAAAGGGTCGTAATGCAAGATTCCATCTAGCTCCAAAACGATTTTGTCCTCTAGCAGAAAATCGATATATCGGCTTTACATGTACACCTACTTTTTATAGCTTATCTTTAGATTCATCAAGACGATTTACATTCTGATTCGCATTTCACTTTAGGAAGTTGGCTCTTTTGTTTACCTTGTTTCTTTCAGCTTTGTTTTGATGTACTTTGTTGGGTATAAGCTTTTGATTGTCTCCCGGACAATCGGTTGAGTGCTTACTTGTTAATTGTAGTGAGAGTAGACTTACCAAAAGAAGTTGGGTAGGACTGGAGGTTCTTTGACCTCAGATTTTTACAGAAAGATGAAGCCATTGACCTGAGAGAAGTTAAGGTTCATCCACGCTTAGTAAAAGCAATGATGTATTGCGGCATAGCCGAAAAGATAAGCCAAGCTTTCATACTTGCCCACAAATTAGCTAATGTTCTTTTGTTCGGAATAGGATATAACAGCGTTGAAAATTTTAGACTTGTAAGAAGTGCCATCAGCCGCTCTTGCCCAGACAGGAAAGTACCTGAACAATTTGATCAAATATTAAAAGCTGAGATGGCCTTTGGACAATCTCTATTGCAGATACAATCTGTGGATATAGGTGTAAACCTTGGCTCCATTTTAGGGAGTGCAGTTGTATTCATTCATCAACCTCAACAAGTTGACTAGACTATTTGATTTCATAAACTTCTACAACTTTTAGTTAGAACTACCTGTGAGCCATGGGTTTATGTATGCATCTACCAGAAAATCTTGAAATTTAAGTGCAAATTTGACGAAATAAAACCTATTCTTTTTCTGGTCAACCAGAAGATTCACCAAGCTCTGGTAATCTTTCATCCTGATTAGTTAAAAGTGTGACTCCAGGATGTGAAGGTACGTAAATATCATATGCTGGTACTTAGCTCTCTAGATTGAGTTATTAGTCAGTGCGTCTTTCATTATTTATGAGAAGCAGCTTAGCTGTACTTCATCCATCGTGGCTTCTTATATCTTATTTCTCATTAAGTGCTCTAAGAGGGTCTTGATAAAGTTGTTTAGACGAGGTTGGTTATTCATGTTGATTGCGACTAGCAAACATAGTAAATCTTTAGCTTGCTTGGGTCTATTGACGGATGCATGAAGGTCAAGAAACCTGTCCAACAGCTGCTAATGCCTGGCGACATTATCTGGTCTTTGTAGGATTTAGCTGATGATTTCTTTACATCTTTCGTCGATGCCATCTAGCTTGTTGTTGAAATATGATCTAGGTATCTCTGGTCTCATGTAGTCCTGATGACCATTGTTTTTGGTTATTGGTTCGAAACGATAGTGTGCTTGGAATCGAATCTGCTTCAGCAGATGATGCAAAGATGAACTTATAAGTTTGGTTATCATCGAACTCTGTTTATAATACTCAATTTTTAGTAATCTTCTTCACAACTAAAATTAAGATAAAAGCCATGAAAGTATTTACATTGATTTCTTGCTGCTTTTGTTTATTGCCTTAAGTTGGCATTCTTTCAATATAACATTTAAATGGTTGGAGTTGGATCATTTCAGGCGTTATGCATATAAATGGCTTCATTCTATTTTCGTGTGTGCACAAACTTTCTAGGAGAGGTCTAGAGATCAGAATTAAGAACGTTGTTTTTGTGGCTTTCGTAAATTTGGTTGAAGTGTGAAGAAGAGTTTGTTGGCTGGAAAGGTTTAACTGGTTGTTCGTATCTTTAGCGATAAGGCGAGTTTTTGATTAAGCTTTTATTGAAACTCTTAGGGTCTTCGACGATTGACTTAGAATAGATAGTTGTTTTTTCGGGAGTGTAAGTCCTTTAGAGTTTTTAAGTTTTTTCACTCATCTCTTTTTTTGTGCCTTTATTTTTAAATATACTTTTATTTTCGCCATGTTTGTCTTTTTCTTTTATCACTTAGCCCTTGACTTAAACCTTCATGAGACGCCCCACGTTGTACTGTATGTTATTTTTGGCCTAATTACTGAATTCAATTTTAGTCTCATACGCTTCGTTTCTCTAAACAAGTTATTCTATACGTCGAGATAGCTCATCAAAGAGTTATGAAGTGCTGAGGTTTCAGGTTGTTTGTCCTTTAGGAATACAATCAAACTGGCCATAGTTTTATCTGTTTTTAGACCTTACAATAGGGCATACAATTCATTGAGGGAATCTGAAACCTTTTAGTTAACTTTCTCAGTCTTCTTCATACAATGCAGTCCTTGATCCTGGTTGATCCTATAAATAGCCTAAAGCAGATTTTCCTAAAGCTCCTGAAATGAAAGTTAAAGGACTTGATAAACATATTTTTTGGCACTGAGTACTTTTTCTTTGACAATAGCCCCAATGCCTTGGATTTCTTTCATTAGTTACAACTAAGCTCAGCAAACAAGTACGTTTCTTTTCCGATCTTGCTACAAACTATTAATAGACGACAGGATAAGATTGTACACATCTACCACTGTTTCGCTGATATTGAAGTACTGAGGTTTGATTGCTGACTCAACATGATACTGAGCGTGGTCACGGATGCAGGTGGGGCAAAGAGGCATGAGGCAACTCTCTACTTGCTGGAATGTGTACTTTCTCGGCAGAAGTTGGTGATATATTCCTGAGGGTGGTAGAGGCAGAGTGTTCTTCTTGAGTCCATAACGTATAGTTATTTATAAATGATTAGTGATAAGCAATCAAAAAAGCAGAGATCTATTGTGGTTGAACATCAACGGCTTCGAATTTGTTGTGTTCATTAAATTCATCATGGTCTTGTTGTTCTTAGGATTACTTTTCTTTATGGTGGGAAGGAAGGATTTGTTGGGCTGAGGGATGTTTCTGGGACTGTCTTCCTTCATCGTCGAATGGTAGTGATGTTTCTTTTAGTGCTACTTTGATCTGTTGCGTTTGATTTACTAGTTGATCTTCTACAAGCTGGCCTCTTTCTAAGCGCAGCAGGGTCTTAATCTGCGTCTGAAAGTTGGTTCCTACTGTGGGTGGTTTTCTAGTTTGATATGCTAGAACTAGATTTCAATGTAGTTGGTATGTGCTCTTCTCTTTGGTGTTAGTTAGACTGCTCTAACGTGCATGAAGTTAGCTATATGGTCAATTTATGGGAGCTAGAAGACGTTATTACTAAGCATTTTTGAGACTAAATTGGCCAAAGGTTTATCTTTAGTGGCCTTTATTACTCTTTTTTATGCATTTTATGATATCTAGTGTACCATAGCTAAGTAGTCGTCTTCAGTCTAGGGTTAGGCAGTTTTTAGCCCAGTCAAAAGATAATATGAAATCATTCCGAGATTAAACACAATATTTCTCTTCTTATCTAAGGGTACAATTGAAGACTGTGACTCGTCCTCATTTGATGCAGGTATTATTTGGTTTTAGACTTTGTAAAGGTAGACGTGGTCGCTGTTTAATGCTTCTTTGCTTTGGAAGAAGGGCTCAAAATGAAGTAATTTTACAGTGTGCCGATGCACAAAAATCCATTCTGGTAGTATATAAACTCCTGAGACGCAAGACCTCAAAAAGCGTACATGTTAAAGTAGGTCGCTAAACATTAGATAGAAGTTTTAAGTTGAGAGGGGCGAGATTTGGTTTGTATCAGCAAGTGATGGACCACTAGGCCTTTCGTAAACTACATAAAACTCTCCTTTGTTTTTGAATATTTCGATCATTTTGGGAAACATTTTGCTCTTTTGGCTAAGTTGCATGTTTTTATTCTTCAGCACTTAATCCCAGTTGAGTTTGTTAGTTTTGAATCTTTTCAGCAGGACTGGCTGGCCTGTTTCTCTGCTAAGGGCTGCATAAAGTGAGCACTCCTCGTTTTTGGAGATTTTGAAAAACTATTCGTACTTGTTCAGCATAACTTTATTTTATTATTTTATTAGCGACAAAATCATTTGTAAAGATGCTTTTTGTGAGCTTGCTTGGAATTAGCAACCAAAGTGTTGATTATTGTTGAAATGGTCAAAAAATACTCAAAGGTCACTAAAGACAAATGATTAGAATTAGAAAAATATTACAAAGTTTATAAAGGAAAGCTAATATTGAACAAAAAGTGATGAGTGAAGCTATAAAACTGGCCAAAAGATTGCTATAAAGGGCACATTCAATTGGTTTCTTTCCTCGAATCGAGTGATAAGGATGATAGTCGTAAATAAGATTATTCATGTCTTTTTAAGATGAGTAAACTGCTTCTCTTTGTACTTGTTGTTGTTGTTGCGCTGGTAGTTGCTATTGCTATTGTTATAGCCGTAACTATATTGTTGTTGCAATCTATAGTTATAGTTCTTTAGTATTTACAAACCTTAAGGGGTCTCAACTTTATCATTCCCAATAAAATCACTGTGGTTGAGGGAGATCAGAGGCAAAATTTAGTACATCTTCTCTTTGCGGTAGTATGCGTCCATGTACTCTGTAGTTACTTTGAATTTTTGGAAGCCATTTTTTATGATCCAGTTGCAGCGGATTGGCAACAAACCTACCTTCTAGGCAATTTTGCTGAAGAGATGGTCGTTAATGACAACTGTACCTTGGGTTATCTTCTTCTCACTTTAGGCTTGGGCTGTTTCTATTTCATGCTTTGTCTTGATTGTGGTGGTTATAGGGTGTTCATCCCCGAAAATGTCGTCTTCTTACAAACTTTCTTCACTAGGCTGGCTTGCAGTTTTCGGCCTTTCTTCATCTGAGTCTTGGTTGAACATCCCGTCATCTTATGCTACTTCAACTGCGATTTCTTCCTAATTATCTTCAATTTTGGTCATAAACCCTAGGTTCACGAAAGTATTCACCTGTCTGTTCTGATACTAAGACCAAATATTCTGCTTAAATTTCTCTTATTTTTACTTCTGTTGTTAAGAACTATTTTTAGGCTCCTATTTTCCTCCAAGACCAGCTTGTTTTTTGTTGTTTTATTTGGAGAATGGATTTTTGTTTTAGGAGGCATTTTTGGAAGTCGAAGGAGCATCATTTTGTTACTGCTCTTTAATTCTTTTTTACCTGTAGTAATCTTCAAGGAAGCGTTTTTAATGGGGTTTCAGATTTTCTGCCTTTTTCACCCTCCTGTCTGCCAATTTTTCAACAATCTTTTCTACAATCGTTTAGTCTATCTTCCTACTCTCCATATCTGAATCAATTTCATCATTGGAATTCCAGTCGGGATCGGAAGAGCTTTGGTGTTAGAACTATTTCTTGGGTTCCTTCAGCACATCCATAAATTTATTCCGATTCAAAATGAGAAACTAATTGAGCGATTCTGTGCTGTCCTTCTCAGGGAGTCGCCCCTATTTGTTAAAAAACTTGGGATAGGCAGTGAGTAGCTTTTGGACATAGGTCGGCAGCTCCGAAGTGGGCTAGAATGACTCATAGATGATTTTGAGGGCTTATCTGGGACGAGTGGTCTTTTAGGCATACTTTTTCTTATCATTGGGGCGTTTTTCAGTGCGTTCCTTGTTATAGCCGGGAGCCTCATTCAGGTTTTTGTATCTGACAAATACTTTCTCAGGTTTCATTTAAAAAATACATCATAAATTGTCCAAAGCTAAACTCTTAAAAGCGATTTACCTGCATCGTACTTTTATTGCATTTTGAGGCACTATAATCGAAAAGGAGTTTACCCCGATTAGCTTTATTGATATTCTTTTGGTTAGACGTCCTAAAAAACGAAGAAAAATGGGTGAACATTTCTTGCTTTTTTATTTAGCACTGTTTTCAATATTTTAACTTTGACTATTACGACTATCGATTGTCGTTATAATTTAAATGTACAAACCGAAAGCCTAACTTGGCAGTCGTTCTCAAATGCTCCAATGGATCAACCGTACGCTAAATGTACCACTCTCTTACTCAGATTAACGAAACCAGGATATAAAACTTGGGCAATGGAGTCATCTACGCCATGCTCATAAACCATTTCTACCCCAATACCATTCCTTCTTCAAAAATAGTCTCTAACCCACGTTCTCCTCACGACTATCGGCAGAATCTTCGCCGCTTGCAATAAGCTGTCTCCACATTGGATCTAAAGGGCATTTCTTTCGATGTAAGGAGATATTATAACAGGCTTTTAAAGTCTCCTAAATGACTTATGCTTAAAATTGGAATCTCATTGGCAAGCTTTATAGATGTCTTCCCAGCATTACCGACAGATAAAAACCCACAGATCTGGGCAAATGGCAAGTGCGCAATATCGAAAATAATCCATAAATACCCTTTGCTAAGAATCCTTCAAACCAAATAATTGCGCATCCTAAGATAACACCCATGAAAAACAAAGGAAGTGACGAAGGGGGCAAAATGAGATATCAGACCATTCATTTAATCGAAGAAATCAAAAAAATTGTGATTACTGATAGCCTAAAAGACCGAACAAAAG
>Ga0316217_10005049_pt1 | contig 13878 bp, 13 predicted proteins | sample 1anoAmetaG_FD_203633 | JGI IMG/M metagenome (GOLD analysis project Ga0316217, IMG submission 203633) | Freshwater microbial communities from Trout Bog Lake, Wisconsin, USA - 1anoA | ecosystem: Environmental > Aquatic > Freshwater > Lake > Hypolimnion/Profundal zone | place: USA: Wisconsin...
GTGTCTGGACATGGCTTTCCGCGAGGATGAAAGCCGGGTGCGGGTGGGCCATGGCGACGAAAACCTGGCGGTGATGCGCCGCATGGCGTTGAATCTGCTCAAGCGTGACCAGCGCGTGAAAGTGGGCGTTCACAGCAAACGGCTCAAGGCCGGCCGCGATGATCGCTACCTGCTGCAATTGCTAACGCAAGGACTTGATGCCATATGATTCTGCCCTGCCCTCAAATGCCATTTGGTGTTCGCATCGTTGCCCCACCCGCAAGGTCGGCGTTAGAATCGTCCCCATGGCCAATCCCACTCGCGTCATCAACAGCGTAGCGCCGATTCGCATCTGTGATAACGGCGGTTGGACCGATACCTGGTTCGCCGGCTATGGCGAAATTTTTAATATCGCGGTTTATCCCTATGCCGAGGTGCAGATTGCCGTGTCCGAACAGGCGGAGGCGGCACCGCGGATTACCATCAATGCGGAGAATTATGGTCATCGGTATACGATCGACAAGCCACGCGGGGTTTACGATAAGAACCCGCTGCTGGAAGCGGCCATCGAGTTTATGCACATCCCCGATCACTGCCATTTGGACGTGACGATATTCAGCGAAGCGCCGGTGGGCTGCTCGACCGGCACTTCGGCGGCGGTCAGCGTGGCGCTGATCGGAGCGCTGGACTTGCTCACCCCCGGACGCATGACCGCCCATCAGGTGGCGGCCACCGCCCATAAAATCGAAACCGAACTGCTCGGCCAACAGTGCGGCATCCAGGACCAAATCGCCAGTGCTTATGGCGGCATCAATTTCATGCAGATGTTTCAATATCCGCACGCCTCGGTCAGTCCGGTGCAGATTCCCAACAGCACCTGGTGGGAACTGGAACGGCGGCTAAGCCTGATGTACGTGGGCGTATCGCATAGTTCCTCGGCGGTGCATCAGATGGTGATTCGCGATTTGGAAAACGCCGGGCCAGACAGTGCCAAACTCAAGCCGTTACGGGAGACGGCGGGGCGTTCGCGCGATGCGTTATATGCCGGCAACTTGGACGAACTGGGCCGGGTGATGATCGCCAACACCGAAGCGCAGCGCAGCTTGCATCCCGATTTGGTGGGTCCGGGCCACCAGCAGATCATCGACATCGCCCGCGAGTACGGCGCGATTGGCTGGAAAGTGAACGGTGCCGGCGGCGATGGCGGCTCGGTCACGCTGCTAAGCGGGCCGGATTCCAGCGTCAAACGCGCTATGATCCGTGCCATCGAGCAGGCGAATCCACGGCTACAGAATATTCCGATCTACCTCAGCCGCTTTGGACTGCGGGTGTGGTGAGCATGCCCGGTCATAATTGGCGGGCAGTCTTGACAGCATATGGCGAGTTCTATCGCGGCACACAACCAAGCAACCGCCGGCAGGAGCCAATCAGGCCGCCTTTACCGGCGGCGCGGAAGATGCGGTGCCGCAGCGTGGCTGCGGCATCGCCTTGGATTCGGGAGCAGATCACCCCAAACTGGTGCCGCACGATAAGCCAGGCATGTCCAACCAAAGCGCGCAGGGCCACGCGCGGTCCAAAGCTGGGCTTCATGTAGATGCGTGCCTGCGTGAAGCCGGCCATGACGCCGATCACGTAGCTTTCGGTAACGCGATGCGGGGCGACCCAATGTTTGACCACGGCATGCGGGGTATAGAAACCGCGGAAGCCGGCCGCCAGCGTGCGGGCCAGCAGATCGCTTTCTTCGCCGCCCAGCAGCGATTTACCGCGGCGTCCCAGGTCTTCGCGGAAACCACCAATGCGTGCGAAAACCTGCCGCCGCACCGCAAAGTTCGCGCCGATGGCGCCATGCTCGGTGTGCATTTCCACAATTTGGTCACTGAAGTTCAAGCCGCTGAGAATCCACTGGTAATCGTTGATGAACCAGTCGGGTTTTTGCACGGCTTCCCACCAGAGGGTCACTTTGCCGCCGGAAAAATCCGCGGGGTATTGCTGGTAAAGCCGCGCCAACTCCACCAACCAGGATGGTTCCACCCACACGTCATCGTCCAGGAACGCCAGAATTTCGCCACTGGATTCCTGCACGGCGCGGTTGCGGGCAATGCTCAATCCCGGCGTGGGTTCGACGACGCAGCGGACCGGAAACGGCATCGTCTGGGTCGCCGCCACCACCACCGCGGCGCTATCGTCGGTGCAAGCGTTGGCGACCACCAGCAGATCGATTTGGGAATCTTCGGGCAAGGCGACCTGACTCAGGCTTTGCAGGGTCCGTGCCAGCAGTTGGCAGCGATTGTGCGTGCAGATCAGGATGGAAATTGATGTGGCCATCGAAAATCCGGCGGTAAAGAACCACGCTTGGCCGCGGCCGACTGGCTTAGTGTTCCGCGCGGCGGGGGCCGCGCAACAGCGATACAAACGTCTTGCCGATAACCTGGAGGACTTTGCCTTCCTTGAGCAGCCGCAGCGCGTGGCGGACGCGCGGCCAGCGTTGGCGGCTGCGTTGCGCCACCCAGGGTTGGTCGCCCCAATCCAAATCTTCGCTGCCAGCGGCCAATTTTTGAAAGACCGCGGTGTTGGCAAGATCAGCCACGAACTTCCACTGCGGCATCTCGCAGAGAAACTCGCGCAGCAGGCCCACCGGATAAATTTCGGTGTTGTCCAGCATCAGCCAGCCGCCAACTTTCAAACGCCCGGCCGTGTAATACCAATCGATGAAGGGCGCCGGCATGGCGTGGCGACCGTCGATCAAGACCAAGTCCAAGGCGTCTGGTTCCAGGAACGGAAGGGCACGTTCCGAGGGCTTGATAACAAAGTTGGTTTTTTCCAGGGAGATGCGGTTGGCCGCGGCATATTCCTTGATCTGCTGCACCTCCACGGCGAAGGGCACCACGCAGGTGTGGCGGCTCCCCTTAACGGCAAACAGCGAGGTGGACAATCCCGCGCCGGTTTCCAGCGTCGCGAAATCGGGCGTGACGTGCTGGTCGATAAAACGCAGTGCCGCAGGATTAATCCCCATGGTCACAAACTCACCATTGCCAAGTTGTTGGGGTTTGGGAGGATTCTGGATTAGCTGCTCGACAGTCATCGGGGCGGTTCCTTGTTGGTTGCCGTGATGGCGCTTGCCACCGTCGCGGCTGATTGGCGGCATGGTAACGGTCACGGTCGGTGATTTCAATTAGAGCTGCATTCGCCGATAAAATTCCATGGTTTTCGCGGCGATCAATGGCCAGGCAAAGCTCATCGCCCTTTCCCGCGCCGCCGTTCCCATGCGTTCACGCATGGGTTCGTCCGACAGCAGTTGTTCCACCGCCGACACAAAGCCATCCACGTCGTTAGGGGGGATGAAACGGGCACCTTCGGGGCACAAATAATCGCGTACGTCGCCCACGTCTGACACCACGGCCGGCGTCCCGCACGCCATCGACTCCACCAGCGCGGTGTTGGCAGTGGCGCCTTTCAGCGGCAGCAGCAGCAGATCGGCCTGCTGGTAAAGCGCACGCAACTCCGGCTCGGGAACACCCTGACGCAGCATCGTATTGGCGCAGCCGGTCAGATAGGGATAGTTTCGCTCCGGGGTGACGACCACAAAGTCGGCGGCGAATTTGCCGGCGCGATTGAATTGGTCGATCACCTTATGCAAAGTTTCAAAATCGCGCATCCAGTCGCCCACAATCAGGCACAGGCGGCGCTGGCGCGGTTGACGTGCGGCGGGACAAAAGTAATCCACATCCACCCCATACGGAATCCAAGCCACGCGGTCGGCACCCATCCGTTGGGTGAAATACGGCAACTGTGATTGCCCCATCACGATCACCGCTTCCAACCGATCCAGCCACGGTCCGGCGACCGACGAAGCCGGCAGCAATTCCGGCGGCAGGTGAAAGGTGGCCAGCAATTTCACTCCGGCGAGTTTCCGCAAGCGGGCGGCCAGCCAATAGTGATTATCGCCGTAAAGGAAATGATAGAATCCGCGGCGATGCCAAAGCGCGTCGCGGGCAAACGCCGCTTCTACCCGCAGGCCTTCCGGTGAGTAATACGGCATCGGTGACCGCCCCTTGAGCAACTGCCGCCAGATCGCCAAGGTCAGCAGCTCCCATTTCGCGCCCGCCTTCGGTTCCACGGTCCTGGCACCGGGCACCCGAGGGATCAGCATGTCGTAGCCCGAGTGCGGGCTATGATGCATAAAACGTCGTACGACATAGGTGACCGGTATGGGGTTCGATTCTGTCATTGGGGTGTTTGACCTCATCGTTTGCAAACATCATGCGCCCGGATGGCGCGGCCTGGGGGATGTGCGTACGCCTTTAGCCGGCACGCACCGCATAGATCATGCCGGTCACATGGTAGGGGAAAAATAGCAAAAACGGTGTAAGCCCTCCGGCGAGCAACAATTGCATCAGTTCTTCGGGACGGTCCTTGTCGTTTGGTAGATGCCATTCCATCATCACCACATGCAGGTGGCGCAACATGTTTTGCGCTGCCAAGCGGCGGCAAATGGCGTACTCCGAGCCTTCGCAATCCATCTTCAGAACGACTTTCCGATCCGGATATTTCCGCAAAATGTCTTGCAGCGCTTCACAGGCGTCCACGAGCTGAATGTTCTCCTGCCGCGTGGCGGCATCGTCGCGTTTCCGCACCATCCCCAGCAGACCGTTTTCGCAGCGGAATGTCGCGCTGAATGCCACCGTCATCCCCCCGGTGGCATCACTGATGGCGGCGTGATGGGCTTCGATGCGCGCCGCCAGTTGGGGGTTTAAGGTGATATTACGCACGGCCAAACGGTAAGTCTCCGCGAAAGGTTCATAACCAACGACTTGGGCGTCAAGATGGGATGCCAGATAGAGCACCGAGTAGCCGACGTTCATACCGATGTCCCAGACGACGGCCGGCGCGGGAAGTTGCAGCCCATAGTTGTTGAGTACGAACACCTCACGCAGGATGTACAAATCTTCGGCGGAATGCACTTCGACTTGAACACCCTTGACGTCACAAAGCAGCGTTTTGGCGGCATTGACGCTAAATTTAGCCCCGGCCCGCTCGACTAATTCCACGGCGGGTCCATAACCGGCCAGGATGTGCAGCGGTCCGGTTTTTTCCAGCCGTAAATTCAGTTTGGTCAGCACGACGACGTCCCCGCCACCTTCCAGCACGGCATCGTGTGGGGCCACAAGTTGCCGGGCAAGGTTTTTCGCCCAAAAGCGATTCCGCAGCACCCACCAGGCGTGCAAGAACTTGGCTTGGTTGATCATGCGGCGAAGCGTATTCATAGTTGGTTATCCGGCAGCAGCGATCACTTTCATTGCGGTGATCGTTTTCTGGAAGCTAACACGGTGGCGATTCGACCGTAAATTTCTAGCCACAGCGTCCGATCAAGCCAGCGTACCACTTGAATATACACCAACAGGAATACCAAGGGAACAGCCAGGAACTCGGCACTGAGGGCGATTCGCTGCCGGGGAATCATCGCCAGGGGAAGATAAACCAAGCATGCCGCGGCGGTGGCCACCGCTCCGGCCGTGAGCGGCGTGGCGTTGAGTTTCAACGCGTGCCACCACGGATTGCGGCCCCGTACGATGACCGCAAAGCCCAGAAAACTACTGAAAACGTAATAGATCAAATTCGTCAGGGCGGCGCCACGCGCCCCGTCGTAGCGCACCAGCGGAACGATGAGTGCCGCAAACAGCACGGCAAAGCTTACCGATAACCAAAACAAGGCTTTGAAGCGACCCATGGCCTGATACATCGTACCCACGGGCCAGGCGACCACGCCAAGGATCGGGCCGGCCGACAGCAGCTGCACCAGCAGCACCGCATCCCACCAGCGTTTATGGAAGAACAGAGGGATGGCCGAATGCGCCAGCACAATCTGCAACAGCGCCGCCGGCACCGCGAAGGTCGCCAGCAGGGTGGCGGCGCGGAAAGCGCTGGCATACATGCGGTCCAGATCGCGCTGCACCTGCGAGAAAGCCGGGAACAGCACATTGGTGATATTCCCCACCAACACGCGGAATACCAAGGTGGATAAGTTAAACGCGAAGTAATAAACCCCCAACACGTCGGGCCCATAGAAATAGCCGAGCGTGATGTAATCGCCTTGGCCGATGATGGTGTACATGACGCGGGTGAGGATCACGTAAAGGCTGTCGCTGACCAAAAACCGCCAGCGGCGCCATTGCGGGTTGACGCGGATGGGGATGCGCACCATGGTCCAGTAAAACACCAGGATTAGCGCGTTGAGGATTAAGGTGGGCAACACAAAGCTTTTGGCCCCGAAGCCGCGCCAGGCGAAAAGAACGCTGAGCAACGCCGAGGCGAAATTGCCGATCATGCCCATGATGGCGATCAGCTTGAAACGCATCTGCACTTGCAGCGCGGTGGTCGGTACCACCGCCACCGCGGAAAAAAACGCCGCCACGGCCATGACGTCGACAAGGCCCACCAGCTTCGGCTGATGATAAAAACGCGCGGCAATCGGCGCGGCGGCAATCAGCACCATCATGGCCACGATGGCAAAGGCTGCGGACATCCAGAAGGCGGGATTGGCCCAGAGCTGAAAACGCCGCTGGCGATGTGTCAAAACCTGATCGAGTCCGGGATTGACCAGCACGCCGGCAAAGCTGGTGACGGTGTAGGCCATGCCCACCAAACCCCAATCACCCGGCCGCAGCAGCCAGGCCAGCACAATCTGCGAACCGATGCCCACCAGGCGGTTGCCCACGGTTTGCACGATCAGCCAGAGAATGCCTACCGAGGTGCGATGTCCCAGCGAAACCGGCGTGGGCGTGCTGGGCCCGGCATAATCCAGTGTGGGCGGCAGCTTGCCTTCAGCCTCCAGCGATTGCGCAACGCCGCTCGGAGGCAGCGGCGAGGGCAGCGAATCAGATGGCGGTTGGTTGGTCACGAAAAACTAATCCTCGGTTTATTTCACAGCGTGCGGTTATACGGCCAGTGTGCCGCCGGTTCCAGTGATGCCAACCTTTCGCCGGAGAATCCCGGCAGTGGAAAAAAATCCCGTTGCCGCTACACTGGTTGCACCCTGGCCGAGTACCCAAGTGGACTAAGGGGACTGATTGCAAATCAGTTATTCGCCGGTTCGAATCCGGCCTCGGCCTTTGATTGCGATCAGGCCTTACGACCAATCGCGCTAATCGAACAACACCGGCCTGGGAAGGGCATGGTCAAGGTATGCCAAATTTCGAGATAGAGGTCGCGCCAGCGGAAGGATCCTTGGCTGCTGTGGCCAAGGGAAAGGATCGGCGCGAAGCACTCCCACACATGCCCCAGTTGGACGCGCTGCGAGCGATTGCGGTTTTGGGGGTCATGGCGTTTCACTTTCTGGGCGGCGTACTTGGCCCCATCACCCAGTACGGCGCTTACGGGGTGGCGTTATTTTTTGTGCTCAGCGGTTTCTTGATCAGCGGCATTCTTTTTCGATGCCGGGTCAATGCCCTGGCGGTTGGTCAATCGCGATTGGCGGCCATGCGGCAGTTCTACTTTCGCCGGGCGCTGCGTATTATCCCGGTCTGTTACCTTGCACTGATTGTCGCCAAGGCCAACGGCAAAATGTCCTGGCATGAGCTTAGCTGGCATTTGACGTTTCGCTCGAACTTTTATTTCATAAAACGCGGCGAACTGATAGGCACCGTTGGACATTTTTGGTCGTTGGGTGTGGAGGAACAGTTCTACATTGTCTGGCCGTGGTTAATGCTCTATTTGCCTCAGCGCTGGTTGCAAACGGTGATTATGGCCGTCATTTGCCTTGGGCCGCTGGTTCGCCTGGCGATGGCTGCCGGCGGCGCGCCGGGAATTGTACAAGGCGTATCGCCATTCACGCAGCTCGATTCTCTGGGGCTGGGATCGCTCTTGGCCTATAGGCGTTATGGCGCTACGCCGGTGCGGGGCAGGGTTGGGTTGGGCGTTGCTGTCGCCAGTTTGGCGGGAATCATTGCTGCCCGCATCCCTTACCCCGGCTTCTGGCCGCAAGTTATTCACGCGAGCGGCGATCGGTTGGCATGGAATCTGCTTTTCTTTTGGCTGGTATCACGGGCGAGCGTTGGTTTCGGCGGACCGGTTGGTTGGTTTCTCAATCTTCGCCCGCTGCGCTACATCGGAACGATCAGTTACGGCATGTACGTCTGGCATCTGCTGCTGTGGTTTTTGTTATTGTTGCCGACCGTGTCCTATTGGCGGCTTCCCAGCCAGTTGCCGCGACTGGTGGTGTTTCCGTTAACGATTGCCGTTGCCGCGGTTTCGTGGCGATGTTTTGAGAAACCGATAAACGACTTGAAACGGTATTTCCCGTACAACGGGAGAACAGAATTGGTCTGAACCCCAAATCCCATCGCCGGTGTTTATCGTCGAACGCTTGCGGCGTTTGTGCCAAACCCGAAATAGTGCCGTCACCCCAGCCCATATTCCCCCCAACGTCGATTCACCAAATCCAGCGTGGCCTGATCGAATTTTAATTCTTTCGGCCACGGCCGGGTCGCGCCTTCCTCCGGCCATTTAATTGTGGCGTCGAAACCGATTTTGCTGCCGATGCCGGTTTGCGGGCTGCAATGGTTCAGCACGTCCACCGGACCATGCACGATCTCCGAATCGCGTTGCGGATCGCAGTTGGCGAACATCCTAAACAGCACATCCTGCTCGTTGTGAACGTCCACCTCTTCATCCACCACGATGATAAATTTGGTGAAGCACATTTGCCCGGCCCCCCAAATGGCGTGCATCACCCGGCGAGCTTGGTAAGGATATTCTTTGCGGATTTTGATAAAAGCGCAATTATGGAACACGCCGCTGATCGGCAGGGTGTAGTCGATAATGTCCGGGATGATGGTGCGCAGCAGCGGCAGGAAGATACGCTCGGTGGCCTTGCCCAAAAAATAATCTTCCATGGGCGGCTTGCCGACGATGGTCGCCGGATAAATCGCCCCCTTGCGGTGGGTGATGGCCGTGACCGTAAACGGGTGATACCAGTCGGCCAGGCTATAATAACCGGTGTGATCGCCAAACGGGCCTTCCATGATGCGCTCATTTACATCGACAAAACCCTCCACGACGATTTCCGCGTTGGCCGGAACCTCGATGGGGATGGTGCGGGCCGGCACCAGTTCGATGCCGCGATTGTTGAGGAAGCCGGCAAATAAGAGTTCTTCAATTCCCGGCGGCAGCGGGGCGGTGGCGGCATAGGGCAGTACGCTTTCGCCGCCAAGCACGATGGCCAGCGGCATCTTTTCGCCGCGAGCTTTGTATTTGCGGAAATGGCGTGCCCCATCGTGGTGCATATGCCAATGCACGGCACACTTGCGTGGCCCATATTGCTGCACGCGATACATGCCGATATTGCGCTCGCCGTTTTCTAGATCGACGGTAAAAATCCCGCCCAGCGTAAAATATCGCCCCATGCCGCGTGCGCTGATTGTCTTGACGGCCGCCGCGTCCATCACCTGGCCGCTGTCCAAATCGCCGTCCAGCGGCCAGCATTGAATAATCGGCAACCGATTCAAATCGGCCTTCTCCCCCTCCAGCACCACTTGCTGGCAAATGCCGCTGCGCACGGTCCGCGGCGGATAGCTGCCCAGCTTCATCAGCTCCGGCAGTTTTTTCATCTTCTCCAGCAACGTGGTGGGAATCTCCGGCTTCACCAACGCCTGCACGCGCTGGGCCAACTCGCCCAGCGATGTTGATCCCAGCGCCTTATTGATGCGGTAGTACGATCCAAACGTATTGATCGCCACCGGAAACTCCGTCCCGGTGTTCTCAAACAGCAGCGCCTTGCCCCCCAGCGACGCCGCATAGGATTTGTCCACTTCCCGATGACCATGCGGCGCGGACATTTTGCACACGCGGTCGCAGATCGCAGCAATCTCCAGCTTGGGATCGACCCGGGTTTTGATGCGGGCCAGTTCGCCGTCGGCTTCCAGCACTTGCAGAAAATCCGCCAATGTTTCGCTCGCCATGGCAGTGATGTTAAGCCCGGCAGCCCGTGCCGACAATCTTTCTATCAGCGGTAAGTTCAGCCAGGGTGGGGAAGGCGGCTTCGGTATTGACACAAGCGGTGTTGTAAGCCTTGCCGTCGGAAGCGGTTAGCTTCAGTTGTACACAAAACGTGGACAACTGAACGCCGCTGCTTTTGGCCTCGCGCGATTTGAGCATGTTCCAATAGTTGCGCGGATTAGCGCTATCGGTTAGTGCCGCGATGATGTCCACCACCGAAAAGAACCACTGCTCATCCACCCCTTTGCGGCGGATGGTTTTCGCGCCGAAAACAATCATCGTGCCGCTGGCATCTTTCGGAAGTTCCTCACCCATGGCATCGTCTCCATCTGAAAGTTGCAATCTGTGATTTGAGGTCCACTCACCCACCGCCCACAAACGTCACGATCTCCACCTCATCCCCATCTTTCAACACCGTGTCATACTTGGCCGCGCGCACCAATCGCTTGTTCAACTCAATGGCCACCTTATCCGGTGTCAATTTGTGCGCGGCGATCAACCCGGCAATCGTGCTGCCGGGCGAAATCTCCTGCTCCTGGCCGTTTACTTTAATCTGCATGACTCACAATCCAATTTCCACGGCGAGCCGCAACACTTCCGCCACGCTCCACGCCTGGGCGAAACAGCCCACCGGGCGATGCGGTTCGTCGCCTTCAAAAATCTCCGAAATCTGCCCGATGCACGCCCGCCGCATCGATTCGATCAACGGCGCCAGCCATCGCTGCGCTTGCGCCAGCGAATCGTCATTGCGGCCACTCACTTTCAGATAGGCATCCAAAAACGCGCCGATCGGCCACGCCCATACCGTGCCGTTGTGATACGCCGCATCGCGCTGCCGCGGCGGGCCGGAATAATGGCCTTGGTAATGCGGATCGGATTTGGCCAGCGTGCGCAAGCCATAAGGCGTGAGCAATTCCCGCCGCACCACTTCCACCACCGCCGACTGCTGTTCCGGCAACAGCGGGCTGTTCGGCAGGCTGACCGCGAAAATCTGGTTCGGCCGAATGCTGCAATCGCAGCGATCGCCATCCACCACATCGGCCAAACCGCGGTATGGGCTGATCCAAAAAGTCTTGCGAAAACTCTCGGCCACACGATCCGCCCGCGCATCCTCCCCCAGCAATTTCAGCGCGTGATACCACAACGCATTTATCTCCACCGCTTTGCCTTGCCGTGGCGTAAACGTAATGCCATCGCACTTGGCGTCCATCCACGTAAGCTGCGTGTTGGCATCGCCCTGCGTTACCAACTCATCCGCCGGATCAACCTTGATGCCATACCGCGTGCCCCGCGTGTACCCCTGGACAATCGCCTGGCACGCCGGTCGGAGCACTTTCGCAAACGTCTCCTGATCTCCCGACTCTTTGGCGTACAAAAACGCCGCGTGAATAAACCATAAGCTGGCATCCACGGTATTGTAATGTGGCTTATTGCTATAATCGTCAAACACGTTAGGAATCATCCCCTGATCGACATATTGGGCAAACACGCCCAGCACTTGTTTGGCCTGTTCAAACCGCCGCGTGGTCAGCAGCAAACCCGGCAGCGCGATCATGGTATCCCGCCCCCAATCACTAAACCACGGATACCCCGCGATGATGGAGGTGCCATCCTTCCCATCCGGCGATTTGCGATCCACAATAAAATCATTGGCGGCATGAACCAGCCGCGCGATCGTCTGGCTGCCCGCGCCGCGCGTTCCATGAGCCGCCACCACGGTGCGCCGCCGCTGCAATTCCGCGTCAAAATCAAAGGGCTGCCCTGCGCGGTCCGCCGCCACCAGCGTGATAAACGTATGCTTTGACGAATCGATCACAAACTGTCCCGGGCAATAAAGGTCTTCGCTATCGTCCAGTCCGCGCTCGCTCTCCACCGCATAGGTATGTCCAAACCACCAATCGGGTTTGGCCTCAAATCGTCCCACATCCACCGCCAAATGCAGCATCGCTTGTGGCGTACCGACCGTGGCAACGCGTTCCCCATGCGTTTCCACAAACGCCGTCTTCCCCCGGCGCAACGCATGGAAATCCAGCATCCTTACAAACGGCAGCAGCCGCAATTCCACCTGCCGGCCATTGGGATTGATTTCGTAGCGAATGGCCGCGGTGTTTTGCCGCCAGCCAAGCTGGATGGTTTTGTTGATGCCCACGCCTTCCACGTTGTAAACCCACTGGGCATAGCCATCGAAAAGCTCGAAGCGTTCCAGGTATTGCTCGCCGCGCGGGTGGAAAGTCTGGCTGAACTGATTGATGGAAAATTCCAGCGTGTGATCGGCTTTCCCATCCACGACCATCACTTCCCCCACGCGATTAAGCATCATCACCCGTCCCACCGGCGGCAGCGTGGCCGCGCACAACAGCCCATGATACCGCCGCGTATTGCATCCCACGACGGTGCCGCAGGCGAACCCGCCCAGCCCATTGGTCAGCAACCATTCCTCGGCCAGATGCGGCTGAAGTTCCCCGTAAGTTTCGATGGCGAACAGTGGCATGGCCATAGATTACGCCAAAATGGGGTTGCACGCCAAGGGCAATAACCGACGGTGGAAAACGTATGTTGCCGACAATCCCGGTTTGGCCGGTCCGCCTGTGGGCCGAGGACGGTCTGGCTCTCCCTTGGCTTACCGCTCCCGCGTGGCGATCAACCCAAACCGTGTGGGGATCAATGCTTTAATGGTCTGCGAAATCGTCGGCATACGTCGCCTTGAACGTGCCGCCATTTTCCTCAGCCACTGTTTTCAACGCCTTGGCCACATTGCCAGCGTCCTGCACTTCCTTCTTGTTTTGCAGAAACAGCACGGTGCTAACGTGAGTCTGGTGGTCGGTGATTTTCTGCCGAAAATAGGCCAGCACCTGATCGTCATTGGGGCCACCGGGGGCGTCGAATTCACCGCCAACCAGGAAAACAATTAGTTGCGGTTTCTCCTCGAAGGCTTCATCCAACGCCTTGATTGGGCTTCTCGGGCCGTGAGCCGAAACATCCTTTAGGAATTTGCCGACCGCATCCTGGTTTCTCAGGCTGGCTACTGCCAGCCCTGGTTTGAACGCCACGTATCCAAGCTCATCCTTGGCCTCCTGGTAAAAAATGATGTTGAACGACTGGATAGGCTTCATGCGGTTGATTTCGCGTGTGTACTCGGTTTTCAAGATGTCCATCCGCCCACTTTGCATCATCGAGCCACTTGCATCGCAGACAAAAACCACCGTCTTGATCTTGTCGGTATGTATAGGTGTGACTCGTTGCGGAACGCCATAGAAGTGTATGTGCGGCCTTGAGCTTGCGGTGGGTTGGGTGTCAGGAGCAGTCGTAACGGGAACAGTCTGATTTCGATTTTCGGCAGTGTCACCGTTGGCGGCAATTGCTGCCACAATCAGAACAAGCACGCCGGCGATGAAACACTGTCGCATTGGATAGTCCTTTCCTTGGGCACAAGGCTCAACAAGTCGGCATTATGCGAATTCCCCGGCGGCAACACAAGACGCGACAACGCCAATCCTCACGCGGTCGGTCCGCTGAACAATTGCAGCCCCGGAATATGCGGTTGCATCAAGACATAGTGCGCATCGAAACTCCAGCGCGGCAGGTTGTTCATCGCGGCAAGCGTGGCGATCAGGGCGTCGGGAAAAGGCACGGGCACGCCGGCGCGGCGAAGGCGGCTGAGATTCAGCCCCAGCGCATCCCATGCGGCATCGGGGATGGGAAGCGTCGGGAACTCGTCGAGAAAAGATAAGAGCCGGGCGCGATCGGTGCCGTCCTTGACGCCGTGAAGGATTTCGGCGCGCGTAACCGGGCTTCCGGGTCAACGCTGAATGGCACTTCCATAAGCCGTAACTGCTGAGCCAATAAGGGTTTAGAAAAACAGGCCGCCGAGCCGAAACGATTGTTGTCCGACAACGCTTCGACAAG
>Ga0316217_10005050_pt1 | contig 13878 bp, 6 predicted proteins | sample 1anoAmetaG_FD_203633 | JGI IMG/M metagenome (GOLD analysis project Ga0316217, IMG submission 203633) | Freshwater microbial communities from Trout Bog Lake, Wisconsin, USA - 1anoA | ecosystem: Environmental > Aquatic > Freshwater > Lake > Hypolimnion/Profundal zone | place: USA: Wisconsin...
TCAGCAACCCTTGCGCATTGTACTGGAAAGCCGCTGATCGCCCAAAGGGGTCTGTTACCTCGGTGATGGCAAAAGGAAAATCTGTATTGCCATAAGCCAGCGTGCTCGATTGGCCGATGGAGTCAACGATGCTGGTTATGCGAAGTGAAGAATCATAATTCAATTCGACGGCATTGCCAGCGGGATCGATCAGTTGCGTCATGAAAATGCGACGGGAGGTTCCGATCGACCCGTCGGACAAGCCGAACTCCCGCTTGGCGCCGCTTCGAAACTCCATCTCATAGGTTGAGGTTGAAGTCATGCGAAGAATCGCTTGGGTCATCAACTCCGGCGCATAGGACTTCGTGGTGGAGCTGAAACCTGTGAAACTCAGCGTCCCTCCTCCGGGCGTGTAGCATGTAACATCGCCACCTGGATTGGCGGGATTGTCGGTGATGTAGACGATCCAGTTGCATGTCCAATCCGGGCCGAGATTAGAATACGAAAAGGTCGCGGGCTGGTTGGCGTCATTCTGATTGTAAGTCGCGGTAAATCCGACCCACGGACCGACAGGCGGCCTGTAGCCGACCGGGGTGTCGATGAGGCATAAACTAGCCAGCATGGTGTTCATTGTGTAGGTGGTCATGCCGGAGGAATCCCCGTTTATAATGGTAATGTTTCCGCCACCGAGACAAGTTGTGCCGTAGGGGCAAGTATCTCCATCTGCGTTGCCAGGATCGTTATTATTGCCAGAACCGGATCCCGCGCAGCCGCCGGTCTGGGTGTTGCCCGGACCAGTATTGTTTGGATCTGTGGTCGAGACATTCCCTCTGCCCCAAATCGTTTGAGCCTCGGCGTCCAGAACCGTTCGCCACCCGGGGGGAAGGGGGCCGGGTGGGACCAGGAAAAACCCACTAGCTTCCTGGTCCAACGCGGTGCCAGTCATCAGAAGGCTGCTGTGAAATGTGTGGTCTTTTACTAGGTAGCGATCCCCGTCTTTCCCAAGGAGGGCCGCGTAGTGGCCGACTTTCCAGTGAACCACGGCCGGCATGATGGCGACGGCGCCTGGCGCTCGAAAGGCCATTTGGTAGTTCATTCCCAGGTCCCAAGCGAGCCGGACGAGCTGGGCCATGGAATAGCCATTGGTGGATGATCTTGAGTTGAATATCAAGGGGCTCAGCGTCCTCTTGGGGTCGCGGTGGACCAGAATGCTGCTCAACGCCAAAGGTCCGCACCGGAAGGACACCTCGGGACGATTCTGCATCATCCAGAGCCCCTGATGCGCGGCGTGGTTAAGCTGTGTGCCAGGTCCGGAAAGCGGCCGGTTCGCCGTTGAGTTGAGGAGATTTCTCAAGTCGTGCATACGCCCCAATTTGGAATACATGCGGGCCAGTTCTCCCAGGGCGCGGTCGGCTTGGGGCTTCGCCTTGGGGTCATCCTTATTTTCGCAGTGTTTCCACGCATGCTCCCATGCGTCCAGAGCCCTCGAATAGTATCCGTGATTGTAGTATTCAGTGCCAAGATGCAGGAGTAGGGAGCCAGCCCAGGGAGATTGTGGGAAAGCTGCGAGAAAATCGGTCATGCTCGAGAAATCGTCGAGGTTTGTTCTGCAGGAATAGGAGGTCAGGGCATCAGCGAGCGCTTTCGTTTCCGGTCCTGTCGGGGTGCCGCCCATGGGAATGAGAGGTTCGTCGAATAGGCGGGCGTTCCAGACTTCGGCGATGCTCGGCTGAGCGGAGAAGCGCAGGCCGGCCGTAGCTGAATCCCGGATTGAGGGGCGGATTTCCGCACCAAGCGCAACCTGGGTGCATAGAGAAATGGCGCAGAATCCCGCCAAGATCCATGCCATCGTGCCCGCCAACACTTTTCGCGGGATGGTTGGGCATTTTCTGCTGCTCGGGGAATGCATAGTTATAATGAATTTAGGTGAAATTAGGCACACAATGCAAATCGATTTTGAGCTTTTCGGGGGTTCGTTTTCCGCTCAAAGCGCGAGCAAATAGGCGCACAGGTCGTCAATCTCCTGCCGGGTGAGATTAGAGGTCCTTCCATGTTGACGGCGGGGGTTTTGAGTGGTTACGACGTCACGCACGGTTGCGGCCGAGCCGTCGTGGAGATAGGGGGCGGTGCGCCAGAGTTCAATCAGGGTGGGCGTATAGAACTGATCTCCCGACTGATCGAAAGGTCTCCCGGTGCCGACCTCGTGCTGACGGAGGTCGGTGAAGAGCGCTGGCGGATGGCAAACCACGCAACCGGAGCGGTCAAAGACCCTCTTGCCGCGCAGGGCCGTTTTCGAAAGGTTTCCCCGGATCAAAAACGGGCTGGGCACCGGCTTGAGTGACTTGAGATACTCGTCAATAGCAACGGCGACTTCTTCCTGCGGGTTGGCGAACAGGATCTGCCGAAGGCCGGCTCGGACCGCAGCTTCGGCTGTTCCGCGGACTCCCAGGCTCATGGCGGGCGGTGTCCGGTGGGCAAGTAGCAAACTCTTTGTGTTTTTCGGATTGCCGATGCCGTCGTTGGGGAGATCCCAGTTCAGACCGTCCACGCGCGCGCCACCGGGATGGCAACTGCTGCAGCTCTGCCAGCCCTGGCGGCAAATCGTGGCGTCGTGAAAGTAAAGCTCGCCTTGGCGAATTACGCTCGGCTGCATTTGCGGAGAAAGCCGGATGGATTGGATGCGGGGAGCCGCCTCGGCGGCGTCCAGGATGGAAAGCGTATCCGAGAAGTAGTTGCCAACAAAGACTCTGTCGCCCAGCGTGGCTACTGATCGCGGTCCTCGGTCTACCGCCGGGAGTTTGATCCTCCTCCTCAGGCCGACGAGGAATGAAAGGTCATTGGGCACGTCGGCCCGAATGCGGGAGATCGAGCCGTAATCCCCGGAGCCTGGCGAAGCCAAGACCACGGGCAAGTGAGCTACTTTGGACAGCATTGCCGGGAAGTCGATGATGCTGATCTCGTGTGTCCCTGCATGCGCCACAACCAGGCATGCCCCACTCCCTAACCAACCCACACCCCAAGGATTCGCGGCACCACTTTCCAGGTCGTCCAGCAGGATCGTGTTAAGGATTTTCATCCCTTCAAGATCGATGATCGTAACGGCGTTAACGTTCATCCAACCGCGCTCGACCTGGTCGGCCGGCAGACGGAAACGTGAAATAAGGTGCGTGGCGACCGCGTACCTCCCGTCGGGCGAAATGCGGATATCATTGAGGGATGTGCTGCCATCGGGAAGCGGAAGTTCTTTCGCCACCTTGCCGGCTACCAACTCAATCACGCTGACGACAGCGGCCACAGTGCCTGCGTCCGCAGGGCCGCTGGGCAACATGTTGGCCACCAGGAGGAATTTCCCGTCAGCCGTCAGCGTCGCGGCCACTGGCTCACGTTGGACCGGGATGCGAAGCAGTTCCCTTCTCGCTTTAAGATCGATCACGCTGACATCGTCGTTGAACCGATTGCAGACCATCAGCTTATTGCCGTCCGAGCTGAGCACGGGGGCTGTTGCCGTATGGCCAACTCGAATTCGAGCGACCGTTTTGCCCCTCGCCAGGTCGATAGTGCAGACGGTGCTCTCAGGCGCGGCACAAGTGACAAACAGTTCCGCACCGTCCTTTGCAAGAGCCAAACCCGAAGGTGGGGCGGGCACCGCCAGGCGGGAGGTGACTTTCTGCGTTGTTAAATCGAACCGCAACACGCAGTTGGCCGTGGCACAAGCGACGAACAGACTCCGGCCGTCTTTTGCGGTGAGGAGTGCGGCTGGCGACAGACACCCGCTAGTATCCTCGGCACTGGCCACCGGCGGATGCTGCCAGATCGGGGCGGATGCCCGTGCCGGGCTGGGAGCACTCGACCCGAGAACGTCCTGCGCGCATCCGGCGACGAGAGTCACCACCAAAGTAAAAAAGTTGGCTTTGACCAATGCATTCATGGGTATATCACAAAAACCCCACACCAGGAGAGAACGGCCCCGGGCCAAGAATAACCCAATTGCCGAGAAGATCTGGAACAGGCAGACTGTCGCCGCTTCGCATAGTTTGTTCACGTCAAAGCGCGACCTTCCGGGAAGGGCTTTTTCATGATTGGTGCCGGGCTTCATTGGTGCGGAGCTTAGCGTAATGTGAACGTGCCCCAGTCCGTCGCCGTCTCATTCCCGGAGGCATCGTCGCGTTCCGCGTAGTAGGTGCCGGCGGTGGAGCTGGAAAAGGTCAACGCCATGTAACCGACCTGACCTGCCTGCTCCGCTGGGGCGGTCCAACTTGAGACGAGCAGGCCGCCAACCGGGCTGTACCGCTGAAATGTGTAGGTGCCGGCATCCGCGTTCCCGGAGGTGCCCCCATCGGCGAACGTCGCCGCACCAAGCACCTCAGTGGCTCCTCCCCCTTGGTGGCTGATCACGCGCAGAGTTTTCCCAGCCACCGTATCGGGTGCGGTGTTCGCCGTGGGAGAAAAAGTAACCGTGGCGGTCTTGACCGTTCCGTCGCTGTTCGTGAAAGTGAGCGTGGCCGTCGTCTTGGTTGTGAAGTTGATAACCCATGCTTCCTGGCCTCCCGGCGCGGTGTTGGATGAGCCATAAGCATTGCCTGGCGGCGACGTCCGCTGGCCTGAGATGATAGCGGTATCAGCGGTCAACTTTGTGTAGGTGTAGGTACCGACGAAATTCTGGTCCGGGTTCGATCCGGGGAGCATGGTCTCGCTGTAGGTCCCGGCGCCAAAAGTCCTTGTGAACGCGGGCGACGCCGGCCACACGGTCATTCCCGTAATGGAGAGTGGGGCCAGGTCGCTCCTCGTGTAGGTGCAGTTCACCGTGTTGGTCAAGGAGATGTTTCCGGCGTCGTCTGCGGCAAAGGACTGCAGAATATTGGCACCGGGGACCAGCGAAACATTGGCCGCAGACCAGTTGGTCCACTGGTTCAGGGTCATCACCGCCCAGTTCGTGCCGTTGACGATGAGCCAAACGTTGGTCACTCCGACGTTGTCGCTGGCCTTACCGGTTACCGTAATCATGGCATCGGCCACGATCGCTTTGGCTTTCGGATAAAATATCTGGTCAACCGGACGCTGCTCGTCCCGGAACGTGGCGGTGAACAAAAGGTTCGAGGCCGAATGGAAGCCGAGCTTGGGGTTCGTGCCTGTCTGGCTGCCGCTCCAGCCCTGAAACCCGAAACCGCTGTGCGAAGTGGGCACTGCGGTGAGCGTGTAATTCTGGCCAAGGCCCAGGAGCAGCACGGTGGTAGTCGTGAGATTCCTCGAAACTCCTGGACCGGCAAGCTGAACCTCGCCTTCGCCCACGATCCCTATCTGAACGGGCGCAAGCACCTGATAAACGATAGCGGGCGAGGTGTTCGTGGCGGACGCGTTGCCGCTGCTGTCCACAGCGTAGGCGCGGACGTGATTGGTCCCGGCCACAAGCGGAACCAACGCGCTCCAGGAAGTCGTGCCAGAGGCCAGGACCCACGGGTTCGTGCCTGCCTGAGAGTAAGACTCGCAAAAGACCGCGGCCACGGCGACGCTGTCGGCGGCGATGCCCGCCACGGTCACGAGATTCGTGGCGACCGTTAAGGCGGACTTTGGGGAGGTGATCGCCACCGTGGGCGGGGTGGCGCTTAAGTACGCTCCATTAACGTCATTGGTCGCGGCGTCGACGATCGAAATTGTCTGGTTCTGTGGTGTTTTCCAGCCGCTGACAGGCTTGAAGGAAACCGTATGACTTCCCACTGACAGGTTCGTAACGGTGGCTCCGCTCGCCTCGAAGACGCCGTTATTGTCTACCTGCCACTTGGCCCCGGACTTCACCGCTCCGGAAGGTGCAATCGTTACCCGCAACGAGCCGTGAGTCGGCGTAATTACGGGATTGGTGGCCGTTAGCCCCGCTTGGGCGACATAGAAAGCGACGTTGGTCCCTGCCATATAGAAGTTGCCACCTGCGTAAAGGTTACCGAGGCTGTCCAATGCGAGGGCATTGACAGTGGGTCCAAAAGTGTTAGCGCCTTGGTCGGTGTAGCCGACGCTATCGCTTCCGCTCATCCCTGATCCGAGCGCCGACCATGTGCCTCCGTTCCATTTGGCGATGCGGTTGGCGCTCACGCCTCCTGCCGTTGTAAAAGCACCCCCCGCGTACAGGTTCCCGGAAGTGTCAACAGCCAAAGAAAGAACCACTTCGTCCACCCCAGATCCGAGTGCGGACCATGTCTTTCCATTCCACCTGGCGATGCCAATGGGGCCGCCCACTGTTCCGAAACTTCCGCCCGCATAAAGGTTCCCGTTCGCGTCGCAAGCCAAAGCATATCCGGTACCATCGACAAGACCATGACCGAGCGCGGACCAACTCCTGCCGTTCCATTTGGCGACGTTGGTGGCGCTCACGCCACCCGCAGTTGCAAAGGTTCCACCCGCATAGAGGTTTCCGTTCGTGTCGCAGGCAAGAGAGAAGACTGCGTTCGGTTCATCGGGCAGACAATATCCAACCCCCGAACCAAGGGCCGACCAATTAGTGCCGTCCCATTTGGCGATGTTGGTGGCGCTCACGTCTCCCGCTGTGTCAAAAAACCCTCCGGCGTAGAGGTTTCCTTTTTTGTCGAAAGCCAACGCATAGACACCGCCATCGATTCCCGAGCCGAGGGGTGACCAAGTGCTGCCATTCCATTCGCTCACCATAGAGCCTCCTCCCGCGTAGAGGTTCCCAGTGCTATCGCAGAGAAGGGCGAAAACACCGCCTTCGATCCCTGAGGCTATTGAAGACCAGGTTTTTCCGTTCCATCTGGCGATAGAGCTGGGCTGGGCGCCGCTGGAATCCGTGCTTGACACGAAGAGGTTCCCGGAGTTGTCGCAGGCCAAGGCATTGACCTGGCCGATTACCGCCGTGCCGAAGCCGCCCAAATCTATCCAGTTGGCATCGCTGAAGGTCGGATCAATGCGAACGGGATAAGAGGCATTGGCATCGTCCACTGCCACTGCAATATGTCCTGGCGACACCACATCCATGCGGGCGGTGAGTTCCCGTCCGAGCGCATCCGTCACCCTCAGCCGATCATAGGCAAGCTTGCGGCCTGAGACATCTAGAACGAGCTGGGCGCCATCCTTCAATGGCTCCGCCTGGGCGCGTTCAACCGCCAGGTTCACCCGTAGCGCCCCGTATCCGACGGGGCGGCGCGTCACGATGAAATCCTGCCTGATACCGTCCATGCTCACGGTGTATTCCTCCTGCAGGTCTTCGCGACAAAACCGCACTCTCTCGGACTTGTATTCGACCTGTCCCATTTCGGTCAAAGGCAGTGGCGGGCAGCTTTCCCGCCCCACTGACCGCGCGACGACACGGAATGGGGCGCCACTGGATGGGGCGGCAGTCGAAGTCAGCCACAAACCCTGCTTGTTAACGTGGCCTTCCAGTTTCTGAACCAAGCAACGCAAAGAGGCTCCTTCCGGGGTTTGGAGGAGGGAGAGACCGTTGGTTTCCCAATGCCTGCTTCCTGTGTTTCCACACTGGGCAGGCGGGATCGCGTTGCAGGCTGCCTGCGCCGCCAGCGTAGTTACGGACATTTGTATCAGCGCCAAGAATCCGAGGGCTATGCCCCCAAAGGGAAGCCAGACGCGACCGATTGGTCTTGTGTCACCGGGGAAGTTAACTGCGTGAAGATGTGTGTTCATGACTATGGTTGGAATTATGTGTTACAATAATAGTGCCTTCTTGGTCGAGATCTCTCGAACAGAAATGCTCCGCGCTGGCGCACTGATACTGGACTTGCACGGCAACAGGGAACGCCGCAACAGCAATGCAGGAGAGGGAATGCGGGCGCGTTTCACGATGGCAAAGAGCAAGGCTGTCGCATCCCGAACAATCGTTGGGCCGGTGTCCGGAGTGGCGTGAAAAGACTCCCATGGGCTCCTTGTCTTGGCTAAAAGCTCACGGCAGCCAGCCTTTCCAACGCCTGCTCGATGTTTTCTCGGGCAGCCCCCTCGGTCGCCAAGCGGATTCGCTTCAGCGCGACAAAAGCATCGCGAGGCCGCGCTGTGTGGGTGGAATGGATTTTCTCGTGCCACACGACCTGTTTGTCTGACATTCGAATGAGCCGCCAATCGGCCTGCAAGTCCACTGTCATGCTGATTCCCGCCTCGGGTTGGGAGAGATCCTCAAGGGTGGTCACCAAGCTGAATGCGGCCTCGCCAGAATCGGCGATGCTCCTGAAAAGCCCGGTGTTTCGCAAGGATTCGGTCACGGCCGAGGCGAATTCCGTGTTGGAGATCAGCGGATTGCCCATTGGATTGGTCTTCTCGCCGCCCTCCACCACAACACTAACCGAACCGTGAGGAGTTGTGGCGTGGGGCAACTGGCTGCCGATCATCCCGCGCGATTTTGCCGGGCTAGCACAACCGGAGAGAAGACAGCCGACGAATAAGCTAAAGCATAGTGCGGAAAGATACGCGTATTTCATAATCAGGATTTGAGAGCTGTGTGGGAATTGTGGTACGGTGGCTATTGGAGCCGCTGTTGGATTGGATCTGGCACAACACTGAATAAATTGCCCGTCTTTTCCTGGAAGAGAATTCGTGGGTGGCCCTCGCGAAGAATGTGCCCTTCCCATTGAACGCGACCAGGCGCTAGTGGGTCGTAACAGGCGAGAGTGACAGGGGGGGTCGTTGGACGCGTTGGGTCAGGATTAAGGAAATCTCGATCCAGTAGCGCGATTACTTCGCTCATTCCTTCATTCATGCGCCGATGGAGAAGCTCATGATCCGACGATACCCATTTCGCAACCGCCGCGGCATCCCGTTCAGACCCGACCGGTTCCGAGAAATAGGTGTAGTACCGAGCGTAGGCCGCATTGGTTTGTCCCTGATGAAAATACAACAAATGCGCTTGCATTACGAGGGCCGAAGCGTCGTAGGAAAGGTGGTAAATGAAGCGGATCTGGACGACGGGGTGCTGATTGACCTCCGTCACCGTGACGCGCCTGGCTTGGCTGGTCATTTCCTGGCGCAACGAATGAAGCCACGACGACGAGCTCAAAACGTTGGAAATCGAAGCTTGGAGGTCGGTTCTGAACGAGGCGCCGAGGCCGTGCCCGGCGAGCAGAGCACTCATTTGTGCCGCTTTGTCTTTGCGGTCATTATTGGCAACCTCATGTGCTTCGACATCGGCAGCGTGGTAAGCCGCGCTGAAAAGCACGTCCACACCCAGCCCCACTAGGCCCGAACCTCCTCCAATGGGTGGGGCCGCTCCAGCATGAGTGACCTTGGACGCCACAAAGGGATCATCCTGGGCCAGCACAACTCGGCAAACAGCGGGACTGCCGGAATCGATCGTTTCCGGAAGGAACTGCGCTGTATGTCCATGGTGAACATGGTGCGTGGTGCCACAACCAAGAAGTGTTGTCGTCAGGGCGAGGGCAAGTCGAAGTCCGATACGTTGGAATGATTTCATTTCAATCTTTGGGTGGTTTGTCGTTGCGGAAGATTACGTTTAAGACTCAAAAGGGCCTTGGGTGTTTGCGGCCGCCTGATGGCGGAACGAGTGATCGGCCTGCCGACTGGGACCGCTGCCGGCAGATTTGCGGCGAGACACGCCCAAACAGCGGGGGAGCAGTTCTTCGCACAAGTGGCTGCTCGGATTGTCCCCAAGGCACTGGGGAGCGACAGATCACGAGGAGCCAGAGGGCAACCTGACATCACAGCATCCCGTTTTGCCGTATCGGCGTTCTGGTTCATTGTCTGCTTCCACATCATTGGAAGGAGATGGCCGTTCACCGAATATAGAGGAAACGGCGGGTAATTGTTTCGCGAAATCGCCTTAGCCCGAAGTGGGGCGCACACGGTACCGGTGTCCATGGACCATATGGCCTTGCGAGATTTTCGATCTAAATCAGGCAGATTGACACGAGCCGCCATTCCCGCAAGGGCGCGGGCAAGCACGTTCGCTTGGTCTATGGCGACCGCTGTTTGCGTGGTTGCCGTTCCCGTTCTCAAGGATTTCTTCCTGAACGTTGCCGACTCTGCGTTCGCTGCCCGATCTGAGGGTAATGTCGCGTGATGCCGGTTCATGGCGTGGCAGCGGGTTCGGTTATCAGCGCTTTTGCCTCCTTGTAAGCAAGCCAGCAAATCATCGTGTTGTGGGATACGGGTTTTCCATCGATCAACGGTTTGCGAGCAGCTTTAGGAGGCGGGGTCATTTGTGCTTCGGCCTGGCTGAGGAGGCTTCGGGCATCAGCCAGTCGATGCTGGCGGAACAGACACATAGCGCGGAACAGGCGCGCGGTTCCGAGAAGGTCGCGATACTCGCCGCCCTTCTGCTCAGTAACGCTCAGCGCGCGCTCGGCGTTTGCGTAATGGCCGTTGCGGTACTGAGCGAGCCCTAGGGCGAGTTGACACCACGGCAAGCGAGGTTCGCCGTTGTCGAGCTGGACCGCCCGCCGCGCGAGGTCGAGCGCCTTGGCCAGTTGGACCGGATCGGTGGACGGGCTCAGGCAATACGCCACGGCGGCGCATTCCGCCGTTAAGGGTGGGGCCGTTACTTCGGTCTGCTCGACCAAGCGTCTCCGCGTGGCTTCATAATGAGTGCCCTGGCCGAACCAGGCTTGCCAGGTTGCCAGCATGAGTACGGCATCAGTTGCCCTTGGGTTGACCTCACAGGCCTTCAGCCGAAGGGCAGCCGCCTCCTGGTTCCGACCGGCGGCGTCATAGGAATTCGCCAGACAGACCTGTGCCCAAAGCGTGTCAGGATGTCCCCGACCGAGCACCTCTTGGCGCAGTGCCAGCACTTGTTCCTGCAAGCTCACAGCATCCTTCCGCCGGCCGGCGTCGTTCAAGGAAGTCGCCAGGTCGCTCATTGCATCAATGGTGTAACGTTGTTTCGACTCCCGGCCCTTCCCGGACAACGCCAGAACCTCCTCGCGCAACTTGAGGGCCTCCGCGCCACGACCGGTTGCTTCGAGGCAGTTGGCCTCGCAACGCATCGCGGAAAGAGTGCAAGCGTGATCGGGCTTGAGGACCTTGCGGCAGAGCGCGAGTGCCTCGCCCGCCAGTTTAAGTGCTTCGCCTCCTCGGCCTGCATCGTCGTAGCTCGCCGCCGTATTGATCATCGCCGAAAGCGTGTTCTCGTTATCCGGGGAGAGCACTTTGCGGCGTAGAGCCACTAACCGCTCCCACGAATCGATGGCCTCTTCGCAACGGCCCGCCTCGCCGTAGGAAACCGCCAAGTCAGCGAGCGCCGAAAGCGTATCTATGTTTTCGGGTCCCCTTGCCTTGCTGGAGCGCGACAGCGCCAGCACCTGCTCCCGGAGTCTGAGGGCCTCGTCCCAGCGGCCCGCGTCGTCGTAGGAAATGGCAAGATTCCCCATGGCCGTAAGGGTATCCGGGTGATCTTGTGCAAGAAACTTGCGGCGGAGTGCCAGTACCTCCTCCCGCAGCTCGAGAGCCTCGGCGTGCCGACCAACATCGAAGGAAATCGCCAAGTTTTCCATTGCATCGAGCGTGTCCGGGTGACCTGGGGGAAGCACTTTGCGGCGGAGGGAGAGCACTTGCTCCCGCAGCCTGAGGGCCTCGTCCCGCCGACTGTCGTCTTCGTAGGAATTCGCCAGATTGGCCATGGCTATGAGCGTGTTGTGGTGTTCAGGACCGAACACTTTGCGGAACAATGGCAGCGCCTCCTCGTTGAGTTTCAGCGCCTGGTCGAGTTGGCCGACTTGCTCGAACGAATGCGCCAGATTGTGCATCGCCGCGAGAGTATCGGGATGTTCCAGGCCAAGGACCTTGCGACGAAGCGTCAGCACATCCGTGCGCAGCTTGAGTGCCTCGGCCTGGTGGTCGGCCTCGACGGCAACGGCCACGTTCTCCATCGCGTCGAGCGTGTCTGGATGCTCAGGACCCAGAACCCTGCGGCGAAGGGGTAGCACGCGCTCCCATAACCCGAATGCCTCGTCGTAGCGACCGGCGGCGTAATAGGACACCGCCAGGGCGTTCATGGCAGTGAGAGTGTCAGGGTGCTCCGGACCGTTGACCTTGCGGCGTAGCTCCAGTGCCTTCTCGTGCAGTTTTAGCGCCTCGTCAAGGCGGCCGATCCTGTAATAGGACGCCCCCAGGGCACTCATCGCCGCAAGAGTGTCAGGGTGTTCGGCGCCATAGATGGCCTGGTAATAGTCTCGCACCTTTTCTTGCAGCGGGATGGCCTCGCCATCCAATCCGAGTTCGTGGTAGGTCTTGGCTATGGAACCCTGAAGTCTGGCTCGGAGCCCGGGTTGCTTTGCGAGATCGCTTTCCAGCCTTCTGGCCGCGCTGGCCAGAGATGAGGCAACCGTGACACTGCGGCCGTCGAGTGCCGGATCCGGGCTTCGAAACACCTCGGTCATAAACTTGGAAATCTGTTGTGATTCGGCCAAGCGTTCTCTCGCCAGGATGGCCTGCCAGACACTGATTCCTGTGGCGACCATCAGCACTGCGGCGAGCAGTGCAGCCCCGGCGAAAAGGCTCCTGTTGCGGCGCCAGGCCTTCTGAAGCCGGTAGGAAGCGCTGGGAGGCCTGGCGAGAACCGGTTCGTTCTGCATGTGCATCCGGAGGTCGACTGCCAGGCCGTTGGCCGTGTCATAGCGCCGCGAACGGTCCTTCTCCAGGCACTTCATCACGATCCAATCCAGATCTCCCCGGATCAAATTCCGGAGGCGCGCGCTTTCGGTGCCGCGCTGTCTGGCGGTGGCCGTGAGGTCCGAGCCTCGCAACGTGCTTAGCCGCGCGCTCGGACGCGGTGCCTCGACCTCCCGGATTGTCCGCCGGATTGCATCCAAACCCTCCTTGGCCAGCTCGTGCGCATCGAAAGGCGTGTGCCCGGTCAGCAGTTCATACAGCAGGACCCCTAGGCTGTAAATGTCGCTGCGGGTATCAATGTCCAGTGCGGTCATGCCCGCCTGTTCCGGACTCATGTAGGCGGGCGTGCCCAGGAACTGCTGCAATTGCGTGGAAACCGTCGCGTCCGCCAGCCGACCCTCCGTCGCCTTGGCGATGCCGAAATCAATCACCTTGGGCACGGGAACACCGTCCTGGAGGGCGACCAGAATGTTCGAGGGCTTGAGGTCGCGGTGGATAATGCCCTTCTGGTGGGCGTGCTGGATGGCCTGGCAGATCAGGATGAACAGCTTGAGCCGTTCGCCGGTCGGAAGCTGGTTCGCGTCGCAATACTCGGTGATCTTCGTCCCGCGAACCAATTCCATGACGAAGTAGGGCCGACCGTTGTCCGTCGCGCCCGCGTCGAAGATCCTGGCAATGTTCGGATGGTCCATCATGGCAAGCGCCTGGCGCTCAGCCTCGAACCGGGCGATAATTTGCCGACTGTCCATCCCGGGCTTGATAATCTTGACGGCGACGTGGCGTTTAACCGGCTCGCGTTGTTCGGCCATCCAGACCTCCCCCATGCCGCCTTCGCCGATCTTTTCGAGCAAATGGTAGCGGCCGATGACGGCACCCGCCGGCGCTTGGATGGTCGGGCCGGGCCGGAGGGGATCAAGATGAGCGTCAGGCACAAACGAGTTGCTCGCAAGTGCCGCGTTCCGACCAAAGAAAGCGTCTGCTTCAGGGGCACTCCCCAGCAACCGATCGATCCTCAGGCGCAGTTCCGGTTCGCCTTTGCAGGCTAGATCCAGATACTGCCGCAGCTTCTGCGCGTCAGCGAACTGCCGGGCCGCGTTGAAGATGACCTCTTCCTTTGGGTCTAGTTTGTTCATAAGCGGACAGCCACAATCGTCTTTCTACTAAGGAGTACGCCGCTTCGCGTTCAAACCCGACAAGCTCGGAGAACTTTTTTGTCCGCCGAGTGGTTTTATGTGGTCGAACAGCCACGCCTTGGCGTAGCGCCAATAGCGCTCGACGGTGCGGGGAGAAATGCGAAGGAGGTCCGCCGTTTCGTTTTCGTCGAGTCCA
>Ga0316217_10005051_pt1 | contig 13877 bp, 6 predicted proteins | sample 1anoAmetaG_FD_203633 | JGI IMG/M metagenome (GOLD analysis project Ga0316217, IMG submission 203633) | Freshwater microbial communities from Trout Bog Lake, Wisconsin, USA - 1anoA | ecosystem: Environmental > Aquatic > Freshwater > Lake > Hypolimnion/Profundal zone | place: USA: Wisconsin...
AAAAAGTGTGAGCATTTGACATCATATTTTGTGACCTTTTTGATGAAGTTTGGCAGAAGTATCTTCTAAAACCTAAAAAATTTTCAAGTTAACCGCAAGACTTAATAAGTTTATTAATTTTACTCATTAAAATATTTAGTCAAGATAGACATATGCTGAGTAATACCTTCCAAATCCCTTTGACCTAGCTCCAGAACAGGCTTCCCAACAAAACCCTCGATTGCTCTTTTTCAACCTCAGCTTCTTCTTCTCCCAGAAACGAACAAGCATTCGATTATTGCAAATCTTCTATAAGGAAGGATAAGGAAAAATCGCAACTTTGCAAAAAATACTTGGAACATGGCTTTTGCCCTTATGAGAAAAAATGCAAATTCGCACACGGCTCTCACTAGCTACGCAAGAACCAGCAGCCCAACTCTAAATACAAAACCAAGGAGTGCGGAGTTTACTTGTAAAAGGGACATTGTATGTACGGGTAAAGATGCAACTTTATTCACAAACATGTGGAATGCCTTGGAGAGACAAAGAGCGAAGATGCCGGGTGGCTCTAGATAAAGGCTTAGGCAAGATCCTAATCCCGCCTTCTTACATTATTGAAACTCTGTTGAGCTTCATTGCTTGATTATATTTCTACTACTCTTTACTTCATTTTTCTTGGAAGAACTCTACTTTTCATCAGCTTGGGATCTTGAAACTGAGCAGAGAAATCAGTAGATTGTATTATAATAGGCTAGGGCTATCATACCACCAAATTAGATGGCTTACGATTTAACATACTTAATTAAAGTCATTGACCTCAAATCCATATAAAACATAAAAGAAAATCAGTCAAACACAAAAGTCAATCTAGGAAACAATTCAAATCACTCTTTTAGCCATTCGTTATTGAATTTTTTATTGTTAGACTAGTTTGAAAGATTTTTAAAGAAATTGATATTTTGTGTTAAGAAATTTCTCAATTAAAGCCAGTTTCCCTACTCAAACATACTTTTTAAACATCATCTTAAGCAATACATTCAATAAAGCCTTTAAAAAGCTCTTAATTGGCCACTAGAATTATTTTGGCTAAGAGATAAAGTAATATGAAGTAATGGAGTTGCAGTTGCCAACAATCAATAGATATCTGTTCCCTACTCAATCAACCTTTGGTTGTATTCTCCTTACAAGAGTACTTTGTTCATGTATTTCAGCCTCTCTATCTCAAAAGTGTAATTCTCATTTATTTTTGCCAGTTCCTCGTTTTATTGCTTAAATGAGGCAAACTTCTTGTAAAGGTTAAGATAGGACTGCTTAAGTATTTGGTTTTCTTCGTCGGGAGTCAAACTCAACACTTTCTTTGGCTCTGCCTTCTTCTCTTCACGGATGTGATTTGACGCCTAAATCTCCTCCTCTAGGATCTTGATGGCAAGTTCCAGGTTGTTGTCAAGTTCTTCCAAAAGGTTACGAATTTTAGACTTATCAAGATTCTAATAGAGTCTGAGAATGGTAAGTAGATTTGTCTCCAATTCGTAGTCATATGAACTGTAATCCTGTTTATAATGCGCAATAATCGAATGCTGAGTGGTGGAGTGGCTTTTGGCAAGGAGGGCTTTTACTTACAACTTGCTTGACATTGCAACCAAGTCTAAATGAATTACAAGCTATATAAAGCAGACAATTTAAGCAAGGGTTTAAATCAAAATCAAAAATTGGCTTCTTGCAATTTTCATCAGCCTATTTTAAAAATTTTTACGGAAAATAGGCAAAAAGCATACCAAATTTGAGAAAGATGGTCTTGACTAATTAAAGATACGAAGTGTTACTTAAAGATGACTACTTTGACCTATGTTTTAATTAGAAACTGTTTCTATTCTGAAAAAATTTCAATCACTATAACTCTACACATATCCATTATTAAGAATCTTTGGTTTATCATTTTGTCCAAGAAGCAATTAAGAGCAAAAATAACCAATTTAGTTACAGTTGAGCGTTGCAGAGTGAAAGTTGATAATAAGGCCCTTTTTTTTCAAAATTTTGTCTTGTTACTTATCTTTAATATAGCTTATCTCAAGTCAAAACAAAGCAAAACTTGTTTTTATAAAAATGTCTTATATCTTTGTTTTTAATTTTGACTTCTTAAGTTGTGGGCCATGTAAGTCGACAGCTTTTAGTGATTATTCATTAAATATAATAATATGGATTTCAAAAACATCTTCAGCAAAAAAGAGGAAGAAGAGGAGTCTTGCTTTCCGAAACTAAGCTTCAAAGAAAGGATGATTGCTTTCGCCATTTGCGTTGTCCTCGGTACGCATACAAAGATGAAGGTTACGTACTCCAGATCTTATCATTTGGAGCCTTGCTTAGCGTTGCGACTGGAAACCCGGCTAAATTTGCAATTATCTACTCCCTTGGAAACGTACTTACTCTTGCAGCGTACTCTTGCTGAAAATTAGGACAGGTTTCTTGATTGGATTCCAAAGGCAGATCAAAAATATGGCTGATACTGATAGAAGAGTGACAAGCATCATCTTTATCGGAGCTCTGTTGGGAACTCTTGTGGCTGCTTTGGTATTTTAGAGCAAAATCCTGGTAATCATCTTTTTGGTGGTTCAAATACCTGCTTACATTTGGTACTGTGCAAGCTATATCCCTTTTGCCAGATCTTGCATAAAGGCATGCCTTTAAAAATGCTGCAAAAAGGCCACTGCTGAATGATCCTCTAAAATTTAAAATTTAAAATTAAGATTATAAAGAAATTCTGAATTTGTCTTGTATTCAAATAATGTTTTTAAGAGCCAAAGGTTCAATAAATTAGGGATTAGGTACACTTTATTGAATGCCTTACTATTTTTGTGCACTAAACTTAGCAAATCGTAGAAATCTTAGCCCTTAGAAAGTCTTTAGCCTACATAAATACTGCAGATTTACACTAATAAACTGAGTCAGCTTTTTTGGGGGTTGAATTAGAATTTTTAGAGCTACTTTAATTGATAGCGAATGAGATCAAAAAGGAAACTCCAACCATAAATATCTGGCTAATTATAATCAAAATTACAATCTCAGTAATCACAAAAAGTTTTGCCTACAAAATCACCTTTTTAGATTTAAGAGAATATTTAGATTGGGTAATTGAGCTAAGTTTCATTTAGTGCCACTTTTTATAATTTAGCTATTATACGAGTAACTATGTAGAGAAACAGTCAGGAAATCAATCTAAGAGAGGGTACTAATAGAGCCAACAAGTACCAAGAGTCGGAGGAAATTCATGCTTGCGAATGTGGCAAGAAATACTTGACCTATACTGCTTTATATTTGCATGTAAAACTCAAGCACGGGCTCAGACTAAAAATCAGTAAAAACCTGCACAATCGCACAACTTAAAGGGTTAACTTCAAAACCGTCATCACCTATTTCCTAAAAGAACTCTAAACTCCCATTCAAAACATTACAAAAATATAACCGAACCCTCAAAATGATTCTAGAAAGAAATAAGCTTTCTCTGTGCAAATAAAGCTGATAAGTGACTATTTACTTACACTGAAGAGGAAAAGACATGTAGAAGGCTAGTCTTTGAGTGTAGTCCAATCAGTCATAAGCAATCTCCTAGATTACTTTTTGTGCCTGAGGGACTTGTCCCAATCACAGGAATTGGAGTAGGAAGAAATGGATATTACTTTCTATTTCAACGAATTCGTTGTTTACTTTATGCCTTTGCTCAAATAAAATGGTAAAGTTGCCACTTTTCAACTCTAAACAGTGGTCAGTATCCTGATGATTTTTTACAAATGGCTTAAGAGTTCCTCATTAACTACAGTTGAGTTGAAAATTCATGAATAGTATTGCACCAAGACATAAAACTGATCTATTGTTTCCTTATTTTTATTTCATTTTTCTACTTAAAGAGACTCTATATTCCAAAAGATTTCAATTTACAAACATTTTTGTCTTTAGATCTTTCCTTCTATCTTTTATCAGAAAGTATACTTTCTGTCCTAATGTTTCGTTATCTTTCTTTTATGGCTGTTTACAATTGAATTACTTGGAAGTAATGTTTTGAAAATTGTTTCTTAAATGCTCAATCAAAGATATTTAATAAAATTTAGGCTTCAGCCGTTGAAAATGTAAATAACTTAAAGATAAAGTATTTATGCATTGATTAGATATCATCAATAAACCACGGATCGCTATCAAGAGTGGCTTTAAGGGTTAAACGAATCAAGCCCAAGATCTTAGAGCTAATGGTAAACAATCGAAGTTTGAGTGCTTTGTTTGGTCTCAGTCTTAAAAGCATTTAGCTGTAAAACAGTGTTAATGATTCCTTCAATTTTGAAGTTTATGGATTCTTCTTTTACTCTCAGCTAAACTTACTTTTCAGTTAGTTTCTAGATGTGACTCTCCTAGAGAAGCTACTAAGAAATGTCGATATTTTGGATATCGCAAGGCTACTATTAGATAGCCAATAGCTCTTTTTGGGTGGCTTGCTCCTCAACTATTTGATTCAGCTGTAAATTTTGCAGCTAAAGTTTTTTGGTCTTTGCCTACAAATCTAGAATTTGCTTTTGGTACTTTTTAGTCTATATTCTGTACTTATTGATAAAGCCTTCATACTTTTTGATAGTTTTATCCTTGCTTATCATCATTTTGTACATTTAGTCACTTTAGTTGGAAATATTAAACTATTATTCCTTTTTGGAGAGGATCCAACTCATAAGTTAAACTCCTTGTTCCCCTGAAAAGGATTTAGAATGCTTCATATTCAATTTTCCTGTCTTCTCTTTCTCAATTTTTATAAACTGCTCAGAGACAGCCTCTTAGAATGCTAACTAGCTGATATTTCTTTTTTAGGAGTGATCTTAAATCGAATGTCTTTCAAAATTATTGCCAGTCGGAGCTATATACATGGAAAGTGTTGAGGATTGTAAATTTAAAGGATTTTTGCAGTAATTTGGAGCCTGTTTAATGCAGACTGAAAGAGTAGAACTCTACAAATTCAAAAAATTTTGATCTTCACTTCTAGTCGGAGTAATCCAAACTGAAAGTGATGAGCTTTATAAATTCAAGAAAGGTAAGCTCTTTTCTTGAGCTTTTTGTAAAATTACCTGCAGTTACTTGATTTGAACTTAGGCAAAACAGCTTTCTTTTTATCTCTGCTAACTAAGTTCCCTCAAAAAGATAAGCTAATTTTGCATTTCTTCAAAAACCTTTTGCATTTCATTATTTTCAGTTAAATATTTCAAATTTGCAGCTTTTAAGGTAGCAGAATTATTGATGTGGAGTTGTAAATTTGTTCTAAGCTGTGTTGAGTCTTCCGTTGCCTTTTGAAGCTGGAGATTTAGTTGATTTTTTTGAAGCTAGGCTTAAAGCAAAAGTTTCTTAAATATTTGTACTTGATCTTGCAGCAATAATTATGTTTTTTTGAGCTAATTATTCAAAGTTTTCATTTTTTGATCCTATCTTTTGACCTAAGCATATTCTGCAAGTAGTTTTTAATTTTGTTTAGATTTGCCCTAACTTTATAGCGCTAATGAGTTATTGAGGTCTCGAAGTAGGTCAATTTATTGCTGCAAGTCATAGATGATCTCTTCTTTTTTTAAAAGCAGTATATTTAGTTAGAAATTGCTTTACTAAAAAGTTTCAGCGTTTTTAGACGTATTTATGTGGACTTTTTCCTCTTCAGCTTACTTCTTTTAACTTTACGATTAGAGAGATGACAACTTGATTGAGCTCTTTGACAAGAAAGTGATGAGTTTCTGACACTCTTTGAGCTTTTTGCTGAAGTTCATATAGTTGACGGAGTTGGGAAAATTCTCACAGACTGCCTTATTAGTCCTATTTGCTTGGTTTAAGCAATCATAGATGCCTAGGATGCTCTAGTCACACCTTTTGATTTCTCTTGCCACTTTGGAAGCAGCTCTCTTGAACTAGGAGTTTTAGATCTTCTATATGGTCTATTCCAAAAGACAGAGGTTGCCCTGGTAAATGAGGTTTAGAATGGTTTCTGCCTGTCTGTGCTGCTTTACGTACTCTGGAAGCGATACTACCTTTTTTTCAGTCCTTTCTTCAACTTCACTTTCGTCTATCTCCTGAATTAGATTTTTCAATCTTTTATCTAAAGATTTAAGTGTTTTCTCGGATTTTTCGGCTTAGATTTGGAACTTTTGTTCCAACTTTGTGAAATTTGAGCTCAAAGATTAGATTTCCTGGCTCAAAATTGAGCGTAATTAGATTTATTTTTGGAGTGCTGGAAATTTTGATAACTAAGGTTAGAGTTCAAGAAGCTAAAGCCTGCTTTTACCAAATTAAAATTGACCCAATCTCTGCCTTGCCACTGCTTATTCGATGAAATTGAAGATTTAATGAAAATCTAACACTTTATTGGTCTATGAGCATTGGTGCTTGATGACAGGTGAGATTTTTTAGGTAATGTCGGACAAAAACAAAAAGAATTGATCTAGTGACTAACTAAGTTGCTGTTCAATCTCTTTAAGGCATTGAATATGATGGCTAGGACTGAAGCTCAGAGGTTTTTGCATTTTTTGATGAGTATCTATAAGTTAAATCTAAGATAGACTGTTTTTGAGTTGCTGTAGGAGTGAATAAGAGTGAGCCTGGAACATAGTCTCCTTCTAGTTTTTATTGAGAAAGGATAAATTATAAAAAGCCATCTGAAGCTGTAATTATATATTATCCTTTTCATTAGTGTAATAATATTTGATTAGCCCAAGTTATGATAGCTCTAAGAAGGATCTCAACTCTTGTCCTTTCCAAACCGACCCCCAGACTCGCAATGTGTTTCAGCGGAAGCAACTGGAAGGATAGGGACGAGGCTGCTTAAAAGGTCTACATCTCCCAAGCCTAAAGTAAACATCAGGCCATTCAGAGTAAACCATCAAGAAGCTTCTCAAAAAGGTTGAGCTGGAGCAAGAAGACAACTAGTCGAATCTTGAGTAATTTGAGCGCAAATTAGCCCAGATAATGGGTCGATACAAAATCAATAACGAAGCTTTGGCTCATGACATCTTATAACTGCACAGAAACCTCTCGAAATGATCATCAGCTGGGATAAGTATCAGCCGTATAAACCAATAATCATTTGAGGTTTTCATTAGCAAGCGTCTTTTGATGCGCTAAATATATCCATTTTCGACTGCATTCTATGAAGCAAAAATTTTCTGAAGCACTAACACTGGATTGAAAGAAAGCTGCCAAAGTGAATAACAAACAGATAGTTAGTGATCATATAAAAAGTAATCATGGCAGATCCTCACACAGAGGGGATGTAGAAAATTGTTCGCTCCTTTAGACTGTTTCCCTTTTTCAGTATCCTCAGGTCATTAGCAAAAGAGTTGATGCTAACCATGGCTTTTATCTTGGAAGCCATTATCGAAGGCAACTCTTTTTCTTTGCCAAACATCTTGATGTTGGTTCGTTTTTGGTCCAAATTGAAATTTGTGTTGAACTTTTTGGATTAGTTATTGAAAGATTTTCTGAACGCTCGAAGGCTATCAAAGTGGACCTAACTCTTTTTGGCTAAGATCCTATGATAGCCGCCATTGAAGTTGACTTGCAGTTGCGAATTGCCATTAAAGTTGACTTGCAATTGTGAATTCAAAGAACCTGTTTTTGCTGCATCTGGTTTGTCAATCTCCTAAGAAGCTAAAGTTATCATATTTGGGATGATCTGAAGATTGTTCATTGGTTCTTCAGCTTAAGAATCATCACTGTCGAGCTTATAGTCGTTTTAGACTTTGGTTAGCTTCAGAGGGCTGGAGATTTATTAGTTTTACATTTTTAACGACTCTTTACCTGAAAAAAGTTGGTTTTTTGATCTCTAGTTTGAAGGTTTTAATCGTATTTTTAGCTCATTTACGTTAGATTTGGTCAATCGCGAATTTCTAGCTGGTGAATTACCCTCTCTCGATGGAGACAAGGATGGTTTTTTGTTTGGACCCTTTTACAAAAGAATCACTACTGAAGACTAATCTCCATCTTTCAAAAAAGATCCAATATTCTAAATCTTAGCCTTTTTAATAAGCAAATAATACAAAGCCTTCACTCCTCTTTAAGCAAGTTCTTTGGTAGAAGATGGACCTTCAATGCTGTGATAGATCTTTTTAAAAGGTAGCTAAAAGCGATTGGGTGCCATTCTCATCAGAGCAACAGCTAGATTCATTTTTAGATTCTATATGACCTACAGAGTTACTTGAATGGACTTAAAATGACTTTTCGGATTGTCAATTCTTGACTAAGGATTGAGCTACACTAAATCCAAGAAAGACTAACAGATTTCTTTGCCTAGCTTGTGGAAATGCTCGATTGTATAAAACTACTTTGCTTACTTGAACGTAGGGTACTTGTAGTTGATTATCAATTCTGTATCAAGCTCTTTCTAAGTAGGCCTCACTAAGGTGTCCTCTGGGTTTCTTGCCTCTTAGATTTTGTTGAGGACTCTACTGGTGTTATAGTTGCACTAAAGAGTCCAAGAATAGGGATTTTTTGTTGCTTTGAATAAAGCTACTCTACCTGCTCCCTCTTTGGAAACATGGTCATTGATGTCTTTACAGTACATATTCTTCTAAGTAAAGTTGCTGCCCTAGTACTCAAAGATTTAGCTATTCATTGACAAAATCTTGGGAAACAGGCATATTTAGACCTGCTTATTCAACTAGTTAGTAGAATTACCATAAATAAATACTCCTTTCCGAGCAGCATGAGCATGCAGGTCCAAAAAGCCAAAGTATTTGCCTTTGCTATGAAAGTGAATGATGGCTTTCTTTATTGCGTAGATTGGGCTGTGAACTTTTGGAGATGGGTTTATATAGCACCGGTTTAGATTGATACCATTTGGGTCAACCCTATAGTGACCTCTGGCTACACCATCGGGATTCAAGATAGGAATCAAGTAAAAAACAAACTTATCTCTCAAAAGTCTCCCTTTTTAAGAGTCCTCAGTCAGTTCTTTGATGATTCCAGTCATGACATGAGAACTGGGCACTTCTCCAGGGTGTACCCTTGCACTAATAATGATGCATTTCTTCTAGACTGCAAACTCCTTGGGTTCATCTCCATTGTAAAACAAAAACTAGTCCTAAAACTTTTAATTCTTGTTGGAAATGCCTTTTTTCGAACTAATAGTAATGAAGTCTACTGGCCTCCCTTCTAAAGACTTTATGATAGCTGATCGCTTAAAATAGAGATCTGGTTGCTTCTCACACTTTTCCTAGATTTAGCTTAAAAAGAGGTTGTTTTCTGTATTGGACCAAGGGTAGAAAAAAGCGAAAAAGACTTTTTCGTCCGAGGTCATGGTGTGCTTAAAACTCCATTAGATCCAACCTTCATTGTACTCCTTTATAGTAACTTTAGTACGATCTTGGATAAATCTATTTTTTGAGTTATTCTTTTCCAATCTTTGCTGCTTTATTCTCGAAAAACAGGAACTAGGCCTTAACTGAGAAGTTTGGACTAAATTGTTAATTATTTTACTTGATTTTGCATATTTTTGATGTTGAAAGTCGCTAGTGTTCCTTTGATAAGTCCTTTCAAGGAGAAGTAAAACCAGGAGCGATATTGGTTTTTCGGATGATCGACAGCAATCCATATATTGAACTGCATAAGAGTAAAGATACATTGTTGCCATTGGTCTTTTAAGCATTATAAAGGTTGCCTGAATCAAAGTTGGACTCAATCGTGATTGATCCAAATTCAAATTTTTTGTGAGAGGGAGGCTGAGGATAGCCTGAATCTGCCATTTTATATTAATAAAATTAAAGTTGGCCCATATTATTCACTAATAATCAACTCGTAATAAAATTTGTAATTCCTCACTCAAACGAGGTTCGGATTATTTATTTGATCAGCTTTTTTTCAAGGCTTTCTGTGGCTTACAAATAAAAAGTTTGAAATAGTGTCCTTTCCTGAAAATATCTGTTAAAACTCTTTTTGTATTTGCTAAAAGTTAATTTAGAAAAAGATTAAGAAAAGTTAGTAAAAGAATTAATATTGTTTTAAATAATTAAGGTACGAATTCGTACATATATAAATTACATGAAGAAAGGTAAAGACAACAAGAAGAAACTTGGCAACTAAGTCAAATAGCCCAACAGAAAGGAACTTATGTCCATCTGTAGAAATACAGAAGACATTGACGTTATTCTTGAGTACACACACTCCAAAGATAACGATGTCAGATTAGAAGCAGTTAAGCAACTCTGTCCCTGCAAAGTTCAAAGAGACATTGAAGTCTTTTGGGACAGAGTGTTTGAACTAGTCGGCGACGAGGATGAGAGAATCAGGAAGAGAATTTTGCATATTATTTGCGACGGTAGTCCCGAAAGGCTAGAAGATAGAATCTACGATGCCTTAATGGAGTTCAACAGAGATAAAGATTCAGACATTAGGAGAACTGCTCACAAAGTTTTGGCAAGCTTTGAGCACACAGGCAAATGGAACATCTTGTGAGATTGAATGATTATGATATTTTTTGATCTCATATCAATTAAAGACTTCAAATCAAAGCTGACAACTATTTCAACCCATCCAACTCCTTTCTAACTTTTGCTAAATTAAAGCCTAAACTAATATAAATCAAGAAGTTCTTTCATTTTTTAGTAACTCTTAAAAGATGGGCTTTATACTTTGAAAAATCTTTTGTGGACTCTAGTCTCCGTTAATATGATATACTTTTGCCTATCTCTAGAATCGATCTAAAACTTCTTTCGTTTGTGTATTGTAGGTCAAGAATCTTTTGCGAATCACTTCAAGATTATCATCACTTCTGTTATCCGTTTTAGATCTCTTCAACAGCCTCTTCAGCATTTCTTATTAGGTACACTTGAAATGCAAGACAAACGAATTTGAAGCAAAATTCTGAGAAGAATTGAGCCAAGAGTTAAGGTTTTACAGATTACGTGGAAACCCATCAATCAAGTAATTGTTGTAGTTCTTTTGGTTTGCTAACATGGCCTTTTGTAAAAGTTTAACTGTGATTGAGCTGGGAACTATTTTTCCTTACAAAATGATATTTTAAATAATGTTGCCGAACTCCGATCCTGGTCTTGATTGTTACTAACGAAGTAGCTGGCCAGCAGAAAGATGCTTGAACTTGAAAGCCTCCTAAATAAGGGCAGATTGTGTTCCTTTTCCCGAACCTGGTCCTCCAAGCACAAAAACCACCTGAAATAACTTTAACATTAATAGCCAATTAAAGAGGAATCATTTCAACTATGAGTAACTCAGTAAAAAGCATTTGGAAGATAGCAATTTAAACCAAAATGACACCTGAATCACTCAGTAGGCCTTTAAATAGTAAGAAATTGACTTTTTAGAAAAATAGGATAGGCTGATTTAAACTGAGCTTTGTTTGATAAGGTAGACTATGATGAGTTTTTCGCAGATTTGTATGATTTACAAAAGTTGTTTTTCGGGTAGAGGAGTTCCTTCTGCTGTGCATCTGAAATGGAAGTGAAATGGGAATGTAATGTTGATTGTTGTTCAACAGCCATCTAAATAACCTCACAATATTATAACTGGAAGGATGTAAAAGGAGTTTCTGACAACATTCAAAAGAAAGTCTCACCGCGAACGCTTCTACTCTTCAATGAACTACGAAGAGTATTCCGAAATCTATGGCCCTCCTGCACCATTATTTAAGTATCTTCATCTTTGACTAGACCTCTGGAAGATCCTCTAAATTAGATGCCACTGCTCGAGCTTTAAACTCCCCTCCCTATACCTCCTTCCTAAAACGATGAAGATCAAAATTTATTAGGGAGCGTCAAAATGGACACAATCCTAGAGATAGATGGCAGCGAAAATTTTACTCAAAACCTTCACAAATCGCCCAAAAACGACTTTTTGTTTAGCAATTCGAAACCTCGGTAAACAATCATGGCTGGGGATGAGATTTAAGCCCCAAAAAGAGTGAGAATAAGAATGCGGTCACAAAGTGACAACTCAGAATATTTGATATTTAACTTTCTTTAGAGAGTAAGCTAAAAGTAAAAACTTTTTGATTTAGGGGTCGAAAGAAAGTTAAGCTGGATTGACCGTTAATAGTGATTTTATTTTGCATGATTATAAAGTTACTTTACATGAATAAAAGGGAGAGCCAATGAGCCAAATGTTTCAAATAGAAAAGCATTTAGCCTCTAGGAAGAAGAACTTTTGCCCAAAATGGATGTTTTAAATGAATTAACTTTAATAGCAATGATTATGTGTTAGGACGAATCAGCATCCCTTGAGGGGAAGGTTTTCAAGTTTCGCGATCAAGCAGATGCAAGGCCAGCATTCAGGTTGCATTTTGTTGAAGTATTTCAAGCAAGCGAGATCTGCTGCGGTATCTGATCCTCCAGCTTCAGCGGCTTTCTTGCAGACAGGGTAGGCAAGTCTGAAGTCATCTACGCAGGCGATTTGCATGGCCTCAGTGCATTGCTGGGCAGCCGCGAAGCAAGCAAAGAGGGCAATAAGTGCGAGAACAATGAGTTTCATATGTAGATAAATAATCGATTATGAATGATATAACCAAAGTTCAACAAAGCTATTACTCTGCTTTTCATTAATAGAAAGATGAAATAGGTTTTTTGTTTTTGTTATGATTTTTCATGTCCAACAATCATGTTATTACCAACTAAAGCATTTGCAATTGAAAAAAATTGTTTGGTATTCTTGAAAAGGTAGTAAACAAGTTCTAGACAATTAAGAGAATCATTAGTTGTCTTGTGCAAAAAGGATGGTTTCTCCTCTTTGACGCAAAATCTATTACAACTTTCTCAAAGTGAATCCAGATTATTAGTACTCTCCCCAAAACAAAATCTTTTTTACATAATCTTTGAAGGTGCATAATGCCAATCTTTTGGGCTAATTCTTTTCGGAAAAGTGGCAAGATGAAGCCCATTTCACCCAGTCCTTACTTTGAGCTATTTCAATCCATTTCCCATAACCTTTCTCCAAAATGAGGGTAGATAATAAGTAGTCATACTTCGGCTCCCATTATTTTATGAAATGTGACTTTATGCCTTGGAAAATAATAAAATCTCCTGCTTATTTGAATTTCTATGGACTAATTTTACAGATATCGACATTGGCCTTCAATCGGTATAGCCTCACTACTCTTTTGTAAATGAATTCAGGCTACATATGAGTGAAATTACCTTCAAATCAAAAAAGTAATAACTTAGGTTTTCACTGGTTTCAGGGCTGGGAATCTTATACAATACAGCTAAGAATCGTTTGGAGTATCTTTAGAACTATTTTCTGTCGTTTTAGTCTCCTTTAAAGGTTCCTTTTGAGAACAGTTTCAGTCTTTCGAACATCTCTCCTGATACATAGTTGAATCCAAAAGCTAATACAAATTGAAGAAAAACGTTTCTTTCCAATTATTTCCAAACACTTTGAGATTCAAAATGATGCCAACTTTCAATTAGAACTTCTTTGAGCTCTTGCGAAGCATTGATTGATTTCTTGTAGGGCGACTAATCAGTGTTAAGAATTTTATTTGTAGTGAGATCATAGATAACGATCTAAAGTTAAACATCAATCTCCTTATAGATCTTTTTTTTATTTCTCAAGAAATGTCTGTTACAATTTTTGAACTCATGCACAATGTAAGTCTTTTTGCTATCACTTATCTTTTACAGCTATATCTCTTAAAGGATGTTCTAAGGCACTTGCTAATCAAAGATTATGTGAGAAAATTTGGCAATTTTGCCTGAAAGGTACTTTTTCTACTTCGACCAGCGTTAAATAGGCAAGATTATTAGATGACATCTCAGTTGATTAAGCAACTAAAACATAATTTACTTCTTTTTTAGCTCAGAAACTTGTAATTCAGTGCCTTTTAATGTCACCATATTCAGTTGCAGACACAATTCATTAATTCTTCTCTACCATCTGCCAATCGC
>Ga0316217_10005052_pt1 | contig 13876 bp, 9 predicted proteins | sample 1anoAmetaG_FD_203633 | JGI IMG/M metagenome (GOLD analysis project Ga0316217, IMG submission 203633) | Freshwater microbial communities from Trout Bog Lake, Wisconsin, USA - 1anoA | ecosystem: Environmental > Aquatic > Freshwater > Lake > Hypolimnion/Profundal zone | place: USA: Wisconsin...
CAAAGCTGTTTATTATCTAACCAGATTCTACTTTCCTGAAAGTAGCCTGTGCGTTTGTTGATTATGGATGAGATATGTGCTTAGATTGCTGTAGATTATGATTCGACCGCAGAAGAGGATCCAAAAACATCTCAAAGTTCTGGCTGTGATAGAGACTTTAGAGGCGGCTCGGAATCAGACCGTGATTAAACTCTATCGCGAAGTTCCTTAGCTATTGAATAGCCTGATCGAAAGTGAGTCTATCTGTATTTCTGTAAAGAAAGTTCTTGATAGAGATGGCTGAGATGTGTTGATTGACTAAATTTTAATTGCAACTCTCTAAGGACTCAACTATACTCCTAACCATTTCTTCTTGACCTATTCTATTGCCTACAATGCCTATTTGCGACCACTGAGAACCAGCCCATACCTTCACGATTCCTTTTTAGTTGACTCCAATAAATTAACTGCTGACCCTAAAGCAGCCCAATTCCCGGGCTAGTGTTTTGTAGCCTTCTAAAGATTGGTTATAAGCGTGGATGTGGTCGGGCAGGGGTAAATCTCTAAGATCAAAGATTTTGATTGGTATTTTTTCGATGAAGATATGTGCGACTGATCGACTACTGCAGATTTAAGTGCTCTTCTCCTCTTCGAAATAGTAGGCAGCAACCCAGAAGGGATGGTTTTTCCTCTAAAAATAGAGCTGCCTCTAGTGCATAAACTGCTATTGGTCGACAGTGTATATTCTGTGCTACTCGATATGTATATTTCGATTATGATTATTTTGCCAGAGGGTGATGAGGTTGGGGTTGGTGGTGACCTGCGTCCATTCCTTGTGGTTGAAGTTCTCCCCGCTCGGCGGTTAGTTGCCCATCAATAGATCTTATTTAAATATACTCAATTTAGTAATACCCCATAAATCTTTGAATTAGTGCATTTATTAATCTAATTTTGATCATAATTTGTTTCAACTTCAATCCAAATATCAGCCAATCATTCGAGGTACCCCTAGAAGACGTCCTTCATGTCAGCACTCTTCTTTATTAGGATGTTTATCTCTTTCTAGAGCCCTTTTATCTGCTCCTCTTACATTTTTTGAGAAAATATTTACATAAAGTTTTTGTATAGATGGTGCTATAATTTCAACATTATTTAGAACCCTTTCAAAGCTTTGCTTGCTATCTTTTTATCTCTGGCATCCGAAGCGAAAATATCGCTCTTTGGTGCCTGCTATCTTGCACTTTATTTTGGAGAAGTAAAATTCCCTAAGCCAGCATACTGTTCAATTGAATTAGGTTTCTTGCCTATTTTTTAGATTTCTTTCATTATTTGATCTCTTTTTTACTGCAAGACTTTAATAGTTCTATCTTTCTGCTGTAAGATTTCTTCCATGGACGTTATTTCAGCTCTCAACTTTTCATTTTCCGCCAAAATAGCAATATTTTGTTCCTTCAAAGAGTACAACTAATTTTTGATTAGATCGATTTCCTACTACGTCAATCTCTATCTTTAGCTGTTTGCCCTATCTTCCTCCTTAATGACAGTCAACTTGGGTGCCAGCTATTCCGGATGCAGAGAGCTGAGTTTGTTTTAGTAGTTGTTTTACATATCTTGCTTCTACTTGCGGAGCACTTGGATCATGTGCTTGTATTATTTCAACTTTATCTACATGTGGCTCATCTTTTTGTCTTTTCCGAGCAGCTGTTAATACATATTGTCCATCGATGTTTTATTCTAAGCTACTTGAGCTTCAAGGATGCCTAATTTGCGGTTTAAAGATTAATGTTTGATTCGTTACTGATTTAGTTATGATTAGTACTTTCTGCCTCTGATTTTGGACTATTCCTATTTGTCATTTATTTGCTGGAGAAGAGCAGTTTTTTATTTTTATTGCTGCTAGAGGTTTGCATAAATCTTTCGCAATTCATTATCTTTTGTCTGGATTGTCTTGACTAGTTTTTCTGTCTAAATTGAAAAATTTCTAATTTGTTCCTCATAACTCTTTACCTTCCCTATAACATTTTCAGACTCTTTTTTGCTCGCTTATAAGGAATTACGAAGATTAGTAACCTCTTTGGACAATTTCTCACTTTCTTCATGAGCAGTTTTGATATTAATATTAGCATTTTACTGAATAATGCTTTTCTATTCCCCCAATCTTTTGAGGTTTACTTTTGCAGCTTATAGTTAGTCGTTTAATTGCCTGCATTTGCTTTGAATCTAGATAATATTCTTCTTCTAGTTTTAAATTGCTTTTTTTGATTAGCCTAGTTATTTTTACAGTTTTTTTTTGAGCTGAAGAAGATTCTATACTTAGCTATTATTTTAATTGCCCATCAAGCTTTCAAACTGGACACGATTTTATCTTTATTTCTGAAGCTATTCGATTCGACTTTGTAACTAGTGGTTTGCCAAATCTAACTTTTTTAGTAGTTAATTTGTTTAGTTTTGTTTTGACTTTAACATATTTTACAAAACGGTTAAATTTTATTTCATTTTTTACTGGCTTTCTATTAATTTCTCTAGCTCTTGAGCTAAGCTGTCCGCTTTTTTTGCTTTTATCGTTTACCCTTCTAAATTCGTTTTTATTTGTTTCAACTCTTCATCCAGTTTTGAGTTAGCAGATGTCATTTATTCGTTCAGGCTTGTCTTCTCTTGAATTTTATTAGTTAAAATCTTGATCTTTTCATTGCAGCTTTCAATGCTGAATGTCAGTTATAGGTTGAGCTTCTATAAGGAACTGCTTTTCTCTTTGAAAAGTTGGGCTTCTTTTCTCAGTCTTTCCAATTCAACCAGATTGAGTTTAATTTCTTGCTCTTCCTCTTCGGAGCGGAAGCTAGAAACGGTCTACACTTATTGCTTTCCCTTCTGTATATTTTGCTGGTTTTATTTAAGCTCCTTGATCTAATCCAAAAGCGATGGGATCATGTGATTAAAGTTTTTGTCTTTTTAGAACGACTTTAGCCTGTCTTCAGTGGCGTCCAGCTTCTACTCTAGCTAAGCATATCTAGTTTTCAGGGTTTTGTTCTGCTGCTCTATCTTCTTGCATAAATTCACCTTCTCTCTGTAAACTAGCAAGACAGAGTTGATGTTTTTTATTTTGTCAGTATTGATTTAATTCTATTTCATGAAGTCTATTTCTTTTTTGAATTGTGCCTCATTTTCTGAACTGAATATTTCAAGGCTGGTTTGCAGGTTGTCGAACTTGATAGTTAGTTATTCATGCTCGTTGGTCATTCTGTGGATTTGGCTGTTGACTACGTCATTTTTTTATGAGAGTTCGTCTGTCTTTTCGCATTGTTTCTAAAACTACTGACGTGCCAACTCAAGCTTAGTTGCTTCATGTGTACTTTTTAAACCAATCCGGCGATATATTTCTCTTGGTCGTGGTAGAGATCGACGAGGGCTTTGGCAGCCATTCTGGAGACTATTTTTGGGTCAGTTGTGTACTTTTTCTCGGGAATCGAGTAAATGTCTGCCTATTTCTTTTTTTTGTTTCCTATAAACTTGTCAAACATTTAAATTAACAATCATATTAAATCTCAATTCTCATCGTAATCTTATCAATAGATTTGGCACAAGTCATCAAATCCAGATTGTAGCTCAATTCCTTGCTCTTCTTAAAAGACTATTCTCTCTAACTTATAATATATCTCTAAGCACACTAGCTATTATTGAATAAATCAGATAGAAAATTCATTGGAGATATCGCCGCTTTTTTGACTATTTAATTTTGCTGACGTAGGGTTAGTTCTGCCGACCGTTGTCAACCACTAATCTATTGTTACTCATTTAGTGAGTGTCCAAAGTCAGACTATTGATCGCATGTCTACTGGCAATCGCGGAATTCTTGAAGCTGAGGTTTTCTTGAACTTATGTTTTGTTGCTATACTACTGTTTTTTTATTTCAGGAAGGCTAAAAGCCAGCATTTGGTTATCTTACTCTTAAATAGTATACTTGAACTCAATATTGCCGACTGCGAGATTGTCCTTATAGAGATAAGCTTTGTGCTGTCTTGTTTTTGAGCCAATCAATTCTGCAAGCAAAATGGTCGCACAGCCTTCGTTTATAGTGTTTTTGTAGGGCAGAGAGAGTAGGTTTATGTAAAGGCAGGAGTGAGGCTCCATGTGTTTTATTTTTATCTTGTCATCCCACTCGACATAGTTTTCGAGGGTTTCTTTGATGTTTGTTTGAAATTTATTTGAACCATTTTCAAGAAGGCATCTTTTTGATTTGGCTTGTCCTAAAGTAAATGTTGTCACCTTGATAGACCAAATCTTCATTATGAGCTTTTTCGTGTCTAAGCTTGGTCTCTCGGTGGCTTCAATCTTTGAGTTCTATTTAGAGAATTTGTGATTTTTATTGTTTGAGAAATGATAAATTGATTCAACTGACTATTTTTCAGGCTAAGTTTTCCTGTTAACATGTTTCTTCCTCCTCTCCAATTTAAACTAATTCGAAGACGCCATTTTGTTACTGCGAGATCTCCTCATTTCACTTGGGTTAGTTACATCAGTGCTCTTATTATGCTTTACCAGTTAGTCTTGCTATTTTTAGGTTTTTATTTCTTACTTTTGTATTGGAGTTTGCTTTGATTTGTCTAAGGACAAATGGGAGATTTCGAAATTCTCTGTTTTTAGATCTCTTTAGAGATTTTTTTTATCTGTTATTGGCTGAGTTTCCAGCGCCTTTGTAGAAAATTTATTTTTGCTGCTTTCATTCTTTATTGATGATTTCAGAACTTATTTTAGGTATTGAGCTTTATTCATACTGACTGAAGGATTTTACTAATGAAAACGACTCTCGTACTGGTTAACAGCCGAAATGTTGAGTTCAGCAATGGGAGTTGCAGGTTTTTTGGGAGTTTTCGGTTGTTGAATAGTTTAAGGTACAACACTTATTGATGAAGCTTAGATAGTATTCTTCCTGGAATCCATTTTTATATTCTTATAGGCCTCTCTTCTCTTTTTTATCTATTCTGCAATATCTGACAATTAATATGGCTTCTAACGAGATGAAGTATTTATGTTCTGCAAGTTATCGTTTAGAATTACATTAACTTTTTAAACTTGGTTCTCAATTCTCTTTTTTTTATCTTTGTCATCATTTCCAGGTTTGATATTGTTGGATTTGAAATATACGTGGTTTTTTACTTATGCCTCTGCTTCATTTTATGATTATTAGGCTTACTATTTTACTTCGTCTGGTGTTAGCAAATTGTTGGAATGAAAATGTCTTTACAGGTAAGAAAATTTGCTTAAAAGGCTTTACTTTTTCCTGTGCTTAATTAGTGAGTCTTTTCTGGATGATGAAAGCTTGCTTTGAGCATTTGAAACGAATGAACTTTTCTATTTTAGCTCGCTGAATTTAGACTAGATCTAATCGAGTTAGCTACGCTGTGATCTCTAACTCGCTTTTATAATAGGAGTATTGAATGGGCTGTTATTCTCTTGCTGATTACTCACACGAGATTTGTCATCTACTTTTTGGTCTAAAATTTGCTCTTGTATTTGAGACTGATCGATATTAGAAGGGCTAGGCTCATTCAAAGGTAGCTAATTTGCTTTCGGCTTTTTGTTTGTTGATAAAAATGTTTGATTAGCCTACTATTTTATGACTGGTTTGCTTTTGTTCGAGTCTTTCTAGCTTTTTTATTTAGGGACACTTACAGTTTCTTAGTTTCTTATTGGTTTTTAAGGGAAAGCTACATCTTTTGGACCATGTCCCTATATCTCCTCATTTTCACTCTAGAAACGTCCGAATTAGTACTGATTGGCTTATTCATCTTTACTCAATTCCTTAATAACATTATTGGTATGGTACAAAAATTATTTGTAGCCTCTGAGTTCATCTTTACACTGTTTGAGATAAATTTACATTTTTTAGTTCATGGCTCTGAGCTGCTAGGTTTTAGAAGCATTCTCAGGGATGTTGAGTTTTATGACTTTGAAAGTAAAAACAAGTACATCTTGCTGACCTGAGGTTTAATAAAATTTAAATGATTCTCCATCTACAGAATGCGAAATCGTGGGCGAGGCTTCTCCAATTTTGACAGTTTGGCCATTGGTGATGGTGCTGACCTAAATGCGTATCTGTTCGTGACTGCCTCTGCGGCAAGGCCACAGCTGGTAGACATACTAGAAGCCATGCTTAAATTAGTTATCAATCTAAATAGTAAAATGCGTGGCATTGGTGAGTTTAATTACATAATTCTTCCTTAATGATGATTTACTTTGTTTTGTTTCAGCTGGCTTAGGCTCAGTAAGTGGGCCGATAAGTATTACTGCATTATTTTATTTTAATAATAACTAATAAAATGCTAAAATGCGTTGCACTTTGATCAGTTTTGGAGCTGCAGGATTTCGCGGACCTTGGACTGGTAGTTTCCTCGGATCTACTCATGTGACGAAGTTATTGTGTTGCTTAGTTTCTCTTACATTTCTTAGATCAGCAAGCAAAGTTTGTCCTTTACTTGCTATGACAGCTTGTTTACTAGTAGGTCGTTTTCTTCATCACACTCGTAGTATTAGAGGTAGTTTTGAGCGATGTTTATGACGTGGTCGGGGAATTTCAGGATCTTCATCACTTAAACACCATAGCTCTTCTGCATCTTTCCCTCTTAGACTTTGTATTCCAATACAAGGTTGCCATTTTATACCCGACAAGTGGTGAACATATTCTTGACCCCTGGTATTTCTTCGGCCATTCGAGTCATTTCGTGAAAGTGAGTGGCGAAAAGGCAAAAGGGGTTGATTTATTTGTGGAGATGCTAGCATATGGCCCAAGCTATTCCGAATCCTTCGCATGTGCTTGTTCCTCTGCCTAATTCGTCGATCAAAACCAAAGAATTTTTTGTTGCTGTCTCTAGCATACAAGAACTTTCTAACATTTCGCTCATGAAGGTTGAGATTCCTTTGACTTGGAGATCGGAGGCTCCAACCCTCGTAATAATTGCATCTATGACAGGGGTTTAGAATTCCAAAGCAGGTACATAACAGCCAATATGAGCTAGATAAGTACAAACTCCAATCGTCCTTATGTAAGTTGATTTCCCTCCCATATTCGGCCCAGTTAGAACAAGAGTCTTTGAGTTCAGCATTTGGCAGTCGTTGGGGACGCAGTTTTTGACACAGGGATGGCGCATTCCTCTGCCAACTAGACCTTTTCCAAAGCGTGGTCGACACCACATCCCGTTAGAGGTGGTCACAAGCGAAGCTATCGTAGTTAACACATCTAATTAGCTCAAAACATATGATAGCTATTACATGACAGGATAGTAACCAGCAACGAGCTAAAACATCTTTTTTAGGAGAGTTTGCTGCTATATCTGATACAGCTATTCAACATGCTTCAGCTTTTCACAGAGTTTGGTGAGATTGTCAGTGATGAAGGTTATTTTGGTCTGTTTGGCAGTTAAAAATTTGTAGCCTGGGGTCTACTTAACTTTGTTGATCGAATTTTTCTTGTTTGCCTACAGTACATACTTATGGGTATTTGATGGAATCTTCTCAACTTAGAGGTCGAGATGCCTGGCAACTTTGGCAACCTACCCGTTGATCGAACTCTAAATCTCTTTTCTTTCTTTATTGATGGCTTCCAAGCTGGCTTGAGTCTAGGGTCTAACGAAAAACTAACTATCTCTTGATCCACTCATATCAATACCTTTTTCAATCATCTTGCTGATTTTACTGATAATCTCAACATTCTTTTTAATGGACTCATAGACTTCAATGATGATGCCGTCTGTTATATTCTTAGACTCCAAGTTTTTGACTAGTTAGAGCAAAGATTAGACTACGCGGTATATTTTCATGAGATCTGAAACCTCGCATTTGACTTTTTTGCCTGTTGCCACCTTGTAGAAGACGAAATAGAGCCGATCTAAATCAGGCAACTTTTTGAGTTAGTTCTGGATGAGGTTTTTGATGCTTGTATTGGCAATAAAGAACTATATTTTATCTAGTCTTGCCTCTAGTTCCTATTGGTTTTGTAGAGGCTGCTTCATCCATCTTTTCAAGCATCTTGTCCCGAAGCTGGTCTTACATTTGTTGAAAATTTAATACAAAGTGTTATTATTGGATAGGATCTTTTTCTCCATCTATTTCGAAAAGATTTGCAATGCGTTGATAGTTGATTTGTCCATCATCATGCTTGCCTTTAGGTTAACAAGTTTTAAGTCGAACTGAGCTTTGTTAGTGTTATCTCTTTACAGATTGATGACTTGTAGAAGTTTTTACAGGACTGCTCTGAGCTTTTGAGTTTAGAGCTATTTAGTGTACATATTGTAGGATTTCTTCAGCAGAAAAGATAAGGCTAGTTGCACTTATCCTTTTCCCAACTTTGATTCATGAATTTTTGTTGTAAATTCTGAAAATTTTTCCAGGAGCTTCTTCTTCTCGCTTTTGATTTCAGGGATAATGGCATGGACTTCGAGCTGGCATTCGCTTTCTTTAGGGTTGGCTTGGATAAGAAATGACTCAAGGTAGGAATAATGTTCATTATCTGTAAAGGAGCCGATGGAGAAGAGCCTGGCTGTGTTGCTGTAGGTGGCAAAGCAAATTTCTCTTTAAACCCCGATAAGTTCCACATTGACAAATATGTTCAAAGATTGTTTTTCCTCTTCTTAAGCTTAATAAATCATAATTTTATAAATGGGCGCAAACTAACTTGAATCTCTTACTTAATTTTGAAGTATTATAGAAATGACCATAAATATATTTAAGCTGCCGATGATCATAAAAACTGGTTTGTTTTGGTGGGTTTGCTCATTTTGTTTTTGAAATCGAAGAACATGCTGTTAGACATTATATCTGCTTTTCCTTGGGTTATGTCTTTTTGTCGTTTGAAAGATTTCCTTCCTGTTTCCTCCCCCGCTACTCCGTATATTTCTTTATGAATATCAACTAGTTTCTTGGGTCTATGCATTTTGTTGTACTATTAAATCTACTACTAATCAATCTCCACTTTTTGCCCGATTAGAGCACTTCCAGTAGCCATTAAATGCTAAGGCACTCCCTGGTTATCTAGTTTTACTTCCTTGGCTTTCATCTAAGCTCTCGTTTTCCCTGAGTTGAAAATTGCATCAAACTAATCTTCTTATTGCCGGGCTAGCTTCTCTTTTTATTTTTTCATTTACTACAGCTGCTTTTCAAACTGCTATGCAAGTTATTATCTGTCTTACATCGAAATGCAAGGACCTAATGCATTTGGCTTAGTTTCAGTCATTTCTTTTTTGTACAATCTTATTGGCTCAACTTATTCATTATCTTAGGCCTAAGCAGCCTTTGAGTGATTCTTCTTTTGCTTTTTGCTATTTTTTTCGATATTTTCTTCGGCTGAAGATTAGTTATCAGAAGTTTATTTACGGCTGCCGTTTTCAAGATAGTATTCCATGGCCTCAGTAACTTTATGCCTGATAAATTTTTCTAAGTTCACTTTAGCAGTTTCTATTTTTTTGTATTCTCCACTTTCTTTTTTTAGCGGCAAATACTTAAACAGTTTCTTAAGGCATTTGTAGAGTGCTTTGTTCTCAAGGCCGGAAATGTCGATTTGCCCGTCTTCATCAAATGTTTTGAACATATCATAAAAGTCGTCAAGGTTATCCTCGTAGAGATCAATGAATTTTTAAATGTACTTGGTTATTTTCTTGAACTTGAGCTCTCTTAGATTCTAGCCTCTGCCTTCACTTTGGCTAAAATATTTTAGCTTTTCCTATTATTCGTTGTATTGCTTCTTTTGCTCTCTCTTTTATTTTTTGTGTTGTTTCAGCTCTTAGCGTCTTTTCCGCAGCTTTTGCCTCAAAGTTTTGTGTATTTTGTTTGGCTTAGCCGTATTTTTATCATTGTTGTTTTATTATTTACCCATCCTATTATTTATTTGTTCCAAATAGTATAAATCCGCAACCATTTCCCACAAGCCATACTAATTAAATGGATAGAACGAAAAGTCCAAAAACACCGATTTCAAAGAAAGAGCGAGTATCAATCAAGGCAAGCCCCAATGCTGATTGGGATTGGAGGTAGATGGAGAAACTTGCTGCTGATGTGATGAAGCTTAAGTTGTAGTTCTCAAAGCAGGTTCTCGAAAAATCAGCAGAGAAGTAAAGAAGGACAGCAAAATGTAAAACTACATTTATTAAGAACTTACAGAAGCAGAGAAAGATGGAATCTATCGATCTGTTTGTGAGGATTTCAAAAAAAGTTAGACTACTCTTAGCAAAGCATTTCAGTTTATTGATGATCTGAGAACACCTTAGAAGAAAAAAGACCGCTTACAATTTGAAATAGATAGTTTAATTTGTTAAGGAAGACCTTCGAATATGCCTGCTTAGTTTGACCCTTGGTAAAGTTCTTCAGAGTAGCCCATTAAGAAAAAAAAGTTAATACGTAAGGCCGAGTTCCGCAGATCGAAGGTTGATGCATCTAGGATAGCCTAACCCAAGTCTAAAGGTCCGATTAAATAAAACAAACCATTATTACACCGTTTTGAATTATAATCTGAACGAACTCCAGTAAAAAAAACGAACCCTTAAAACAGAAAAAGTTCAGTCTCTCATAAATGATGCTATTAAAGCTTTGATTCTATTGCTTTCTTAGTAGGAGTAGGAAATAGTCTCTCCTGAATTAATTCATGTTGTCGATATTTTTGCATTTTGAAGATAATTATCAACTGTTGGTAAAAATTCCAAAATGGATTTTACTGAAGAGTTAGCTTAAAATTTTTATAAACTAAGCTTACAGATTTTTGATTTTAAATTAACTTATCTCATAGACTGGCTGCAAAACTTTTATAGGCTAATCTTCTTTTAATTACTCAAAACTGGGTAAACTTGTTTAAACGGTATTACTTAATTATTTATCATAAAGGTGTCTATTTTTCACATAGAGTTCATGAGGAAAATTTGTTTGATGGTTCTTTATTAAATTACAATATGTGCTATTTTTCTTATCTTATGCCAAATGACTTCGATTATAATTATCTTCTATTCGTTCGATTTCTAAAACTATGTGGAACTGGAACATGGAGAGATCATAAGGGAGGAAATCAGCTAAAGGTTATCTTGAGAATTAAAGGTTCAAGAATCGCTAAAATTCTTTTGCCACGCAAAAAAACGACTTAGTGCCGGATGTTAGAAAAAAGTATGTGGAATTAAAAGAGAATCATCCTCACTTCCAGCCGATTTACCAGCCCACTCAAAAGGCAGTAAAGTTGAGCTATCTTTAAAATTTGTCTCCCAAGCTGCTTGACAATTCTTTTGCTTCATTAAAATACCAAAGCACCAAAGCTTCACAAATTCTATGATCACTATATCAATCATTTTAGTTATTCTTACCTCAATCGCAGAGTTTGAGCCAAATCAACGAGGTTTCGCTTTACCTTCTTCATTGTCTGACTTTTAATTTGCAAAGGGAGTGAGAGTTTACTAAATCAGCTGTCAGAATGAATTTTAAAAAATCAACATCAACCCTTGGTTTTGAAGTCCCCTCTCCAAAAATCATCGTCTTAGTTTTTGTTTGTGTAGTTTAGAGGTTTTAGTTTCGCTTGGGTTTTCATTTCACGCGAAGGTAAACGACCTTGAATTTATCGGGTTGGTATTTAGACCCTTTGGATTTTTTGTTCTTTTAGATCCATTTTGTCGTCGAAAAGGTCTTCATTGGCGAAGAAGCGATTGAGTACAGCCTTGATATCAGTCATTCTATCCATGGCAACCTTCATCTGCAGATATTTGTTCTCCACTGCCTACTTTTTCTCTTTGATGTCTTTGTAGCTACTCTACTGTTCTTTCAACTCATTTTCCAAAGTCGAGTTTCGCTCTTCTAAAGCTGCGATATCGGCATTCAGCTGCTATTCTTTGGCGTTTTGCTAGTTTAGGCGATAAGTTATATTTTTTTATTACCACTTTAGCTAGTCATACCTTTGTTAATTCAGCAGTACCTTTGCCGAAACTAGTAGTTTTTGGACTTTTACTCATGGAGTTTTTATTCGGCTTCAACCTTCTGGCTCACTGTTGTTGTCAATATTTATGTCAATTTTTCTCTGATCTTCTATGGAAGTCCTCTCTGGTCAACTTGATACAACTTTTCCAGCTGTCCATTCCGCTGCTAGATTAAATTCGATATTTTTTATCTTTACTTGACTTCGCACTAGAGCAGCTATTCAGTATCATTCAGCGCATCCTTCATGGGTCCAAACTTACTTCGGCTTGACTGATTCTTTAGGAAAGGTATTGGATTAGTTCTGTTTTGTCGCTTGGTGGTTCTGCTTTTTAGGCGATGCGTCTCATTTCTTTAAGTTTGCTGTGAGTTGGAGAAGATGGCAACTATTGATTAGACATGATTTTAAGATTATAATTAGGTAAAATTAATCATCATAGAGAAACTAAATAGCCGAAGCGCTTCAGTTCCTCTATCCTCTACTTACATTTTCTGGGGTTGATGTTATTCTGGCCAAGTTGAAAGTATTTTAGCACATTTGATTTGTCTTTTTTTGCTTATTGCTATAGAATCTAGAATATTTTGGTTGTGAATGCATTTTGAGAGAGATTTATGATCTACAGATGTGAGATTGCTTTAAATAGGTCAGGCAATATCCCATCTGTTAGTTGGTTTTTCATTAGCCGAAGAGATTTCACTTTGGAGCATTTTATTAATTTTTCGCAGACCTCTTTTGCAGCTTCATCACCCATCTCAAAACCTGTAAAATCAGCTATTTGTAAGTTATCTCCTTCTAAAGCTTTGAGAATCTTTTGAAATTTTTCAGGATCTTTGACTTTTAAGAGATTTCTTTTAGCTTTATTTTTCAGAAAAATAGGTGAAGGTAAGGGAGCAGTTCCTCTGGGAAGATATTCTGTTTTTAGCCTCAATTTGGGATTATTGAAACTAGACCTTTTATCAATGGCCTGAGGCATAAAGCTGTCAAATAAGTAGTCTTTGCTTTTGGCTTTTTTGATGGTCTTGGGTTATATTTGGACAGAAGAATACACTGGAAAGAAGGAACTATCAATTAGGTTATTGCTCTAATTCTGTGAATCATTGACTGTAGAAAGATTACCTTTTTAATTGAAGTTATCCTCTATGTCTAAAAGGCTGACATCTTAGAACTGTGGGGTTGAGTAGCCTTGTATGAAATCAGTAGACTATCTTTTTTATCTATGCTGACCTGAAAAAGTTAATAATTTAACGGCTTTTTTCAGATCTTGCTAAATGCTTTGCCAGTAGCTGACTTTGGGGAATTATAGGTTCGATAATAGAACTTTCCAATAGCTTTATCGCTCTTTTTTCAGCTCATTCAGAATATTTCTGCCTTTATTAATCAGATTTTGTTCATTTGATTGCAGCATTTCAGCAAAAAACCCGATTTATTTAGTAACATCATCAACTTAAAGATAAGCCATACTATTCAGTACTTATTTCTCCCATTAGTTAATTAAATCTTATTTTTTCGAAAAAATCTCTAGATTGCTGCTCATTTTCGCTTAGAATATGTTTAGCTCTTTTTAGATTTATTGCTTTAACTCTAATTCGCGCTATTATAAGATTCGCTTTAGTGCTGTAAAATGTGTTTTGATTTGGTCGAAAAGTTCTGTTTTCTTGTTTTCTAGCAAAGAGTTGAAAGAGTTACTAACCGCATTTTCATTCATTTCTTCATGCAACTGCTTCCTTTCCTCCATGACTTACGCCAACTAATGAATCCATTCTGTTCTCTTAGCCTCTAAATCTTTGATAGTGGTGCAAGCATGACCTTTATGGACTCCGAACAAAGCACATTAAGCACATATATGGATTTTTTCCTCTAAACATATGATATCAAGAGGTTTTTGATGCAAAAGGCACCTAGTTTCGTCCAAAATAGAGCTTAAAGATACTACTACGTAAAATAATATTTACAAGATAGGCT
>Ga0316217_10005053_pt1 | contig 13876 bp, 16 predicted proteins | sample 1anoAmetaG_FD_203633 | JGI IMG/M metagenome (GOLD analysis project Ga0316217, IMG submission 203633) | Freshwater microbial communities from Trout Bog Lake, Wisconsin, USA - 1anoA | ecosystem: Environmental > Aquatic > Freshwater > Lake > Hypolimnion/Profundal zone | place: USA: Wisconsin...
TAGGACCGAAATTGGAAAAGACTCTTCAAAAAATGTGTTTTATATTTATAAGCTAAAAGATCTTTGAGAATCAAGTACCAGTCCAAAAACAAATATAGTGATTCCAATGAGCTTAGGGGCAAGTTAGATGAAAAACAGTCCAAAAATAATAGCTTCAACCTAATTGTAAAAGTCTCCTTTGAAAAGAGAAGAAGAAAAGTGGCTAAGAGCAACTTGAAAAAAGGCAATAGGACAAAGACAAAAGAAAAAAGTTAGTAGCTGTAAACACAGTAGGGGAAAGTTGATAGGTAACGATAGGAGTCTGTTTCCAAAAAAAGAAGCCTTAAAAGTTAAAACTAACGAATACAACGCTACAATAGCCTGTACCTGTTCGGACTCAACTACATTGCTTATACCTAGAAGCTGGCAGCGATTGAGCATTAGTTTAACTCAGCCCCTGCAGAAATGTTTATGATGGCTATGTCAGAACAGCAATGTTCAGAATAGTTGGATAGGCATTTAGACGAATTCAAAAATGTGCTCTTTTCAGCACAGCTCAAAGGCTATATCGATCAGCACAAGATACAGTAACTTGAGGCTGCCTTGAAATTCAAACTCAATGCCCTTTTGCATCTGAAACTAAGACAGTTCCCTCAAGACCTAATCGCAAAAATAGGGCTGGTAATCAAAATTTATAGCTTGCAAACAATCTAAGAAGTAAGGATGATTATAGGAATCCTCAAACTTTGGCTAAGACTTTTTTTAGGAAAGATGAAAGTAGGGCGAAAACCGAAATAGCTGCGCATGAAAACTGACAACCTGACTACCCTATATTAAGAAATAGCCAATATAGCCATTTTGTAATGATAGCCAATCCTTTTTATGCATCTTGTCTCATCCTCATAATGATTGGTTGGTTTGATTGGGTACAAGAGATTAAAAAAGCCAGGCTTTGCAGGATCAGGCATGGGCTAGATGCTTTTGGGTTGCGGGTGTGGGTATAATATTAGTAGGGCAGTTGAATGAGCTGAAAGAGTCATTATAGTCTAGGGTGATGTTATTATGAAAAATTGAAATCAGCTTTCCTAATTGCTCTATTCTTGGCTGTTCTCCGTCTCCTAGTGGGTGTTGTAGACTTCGCACATTTTGGTCTACAGCTCCTCGTAGTCCTCCAGCGAAACGTATAGATTGTAGTGCAGCTTTTAAAAGATTTCGAGTTCGAGCTGGTGCAGATGCAGTGCATTGACTCCTCCGGCGAACTCAAAGGCCTTGTTGTCATAGTAGAAGTCATCCTGGAATTTGGCGGCGAGGAGGACTGCGGTGAGGAGGGTCTTGTGGACATTTTTGGCATTGAGGCTGAAGTTCTAAATGGCCAGGTTGTAGCGGTCGATGTAGATGATGGCGATGACGAGGCACTCGGGTGAGAACTGGGTGTATTTGTGGAGTCTGCGGAGGAAGTGGGGGATGGAGATGGGGGGCACGGCGGGGGAGTTGAAGATGGACTCGCAGGGGGCGCCTTCCTGGTCGATCAGGTCGTTGAGCAGTTCGGCGGTCAGCACGATCAGTTCCTCGAGCTTGGGGTCTGCGGGCTCGGGCTATTGCAGGTTCAGGTGATTATCCATAAATTATTTCGACCAACATTACTTCATAAATTATCAACTTTGGACTCGACACCCATCCACTTTCTATTGCTACAAAAGGCATCCTCGCGGAGGTTGCTGTGTGTCTGCCGTTCAATATCTCCATCGGTCTTAGTTCAGATGTAGATTTTTTTGTTCCTTGCCACATCTATTGAAATATGTAGGGTGAGTTGAGCTGCTTAGCTATTGGGGTCAACTAATAAACAGATATCACAGAATCCACTAAGGGTTCAGGATTTGTTGGCGCAGAGTGCAAGGAAGCGAAGCTTTATATAAAATATCTGGTGAGTCGTTATTTGTACTTTTGGCAGTTTACAGCATCTATTCTATTATAAATCGTTATGGATCTCAGCAACGAACAAGCTGCCAATTACCAATCATTGCGACTAGCTTCTGATATGACCGAGATTCTATCAGCTACACTACTGGACACGGTTAAGGGCTAAATACTCTTGTGCCATGATTGCCGCTTTCTCTATGCAGCCAAGGTCACCAAAAATGCAGCTTAATTGAGTTTTTAAAGATTTAATATCTCCAACATTCAAAAGGTGTTTGCTATCATCAAAAACTATCTCGCTGTGGTACAGCATGGCAACAAAATGGTCATCATATAAATCTAGCTGGGTAAATAAGGCTAGATAGTACTTAAGCATGTCTAGAAACAGCCAATAAAAGCATTCAAGAGCTATTTTTTGAGAGAAAAATTATGTAGAATATGGTCTACCTTCATATCTCCTACCTCGTAAATGAGTTCCAGGTATACCGATTCACAAAAAAAGGCAACTGGGGGCACATTTATTATACTATTGACCCTTCAAATAATATCAGAGTCACCCGAACAATATATATGAAAGTAAATTATGTTTTGTCCAGAGAGGAAGCACCTCTACTACTTTAACAGCTTCTACGAAAAATTTGTAAACTTTAAGGACATCGAGCAATTGTAAGATCATTTAAGTTGGTAACACAAAGCATCAGTTCCGGCCTATGTCTGCGAACCTAAAACGGAGTAGCTCTATGCGGTCATGAGTAACCTTGCCGTAAATACAGGCGACACCAACATCAAGTACAAAGTAGCCGTTGATGGGGCCTACTCGGCAGATGTAACTAACCTCATTTAGAAGGCAGGCTCACCTTCCTTCACTGTCCGCACCTATCTTAATATGATATTGGTAGCAGATAGTGAGCTTGACCTTTTGGCAGTATTCTAAATCAAGCACAAAGCCTCCGCCTTGGTCGCAATATAATATGGATGTTTGAGTTGGTTTTGGAGTTCAACTCACAAACTGGTTGGCCTATCAGCAGACCGGGCCTCAATCACACTCATCCAAAAGCTGCAACTGAGCCGCAGAGATCGTCAACAATAAGTTAGCAACTCGTCATAGCTGGTCGCCAACTGATAAATGGTGGGACATACTAATAAAGTGGAAGTTAGCTAAGAAGGCGAAGCTATATGGTAAGATCGCAAGCTTAAAAAATAATAGACCTATGATGCAAATATCAAAAGCATCACTCCATCAAATAAGAGCAGAATCAAAAGTAAGTGGAGTAGAGTAAAGCTGAGTGGAAGATGGGAGCAAAAGAACCTCAATGATCTTATGATAGTGGATTATCTGTACTAATGTGTGCTAGTGACTATCATCTGTACAATAAGTTGTGTTATCTGTGCTATCTGCATTGTGGATGTTATGTGAGTGTTATGTGCTGTATTATCTGGTATCATATGTAGTTATGTGGTATTATGTGTGGTTAGTTATGTGGTGTTGTGTGGTATAAAAAGTTCCCTATCCGGGGATCGAACCCGGCCCGCCAGGGTGAAAACCTGGTATCCTAACCATATAGACTAATAGGGACTGTTGCAAACTAGGCCCCACCTCCTCCTATCTACTCCATCTCACTCCCTAGCCTAGTCAGCCTGCTCTGCAGTCAGCCCCTTTAGTTATTCGCTATCACCTTCCCTAGTTATCACCCCCGCCCAGTTATAGCTATCACCCCGCCTGGCTACACTGGACAATGACTCATTTAGTATTATGCTTCAAACATCAAAATCTGGGGTGCTCGATGCGCACGTTCATGGGCTTGAACTCCATGTGTGCCTGGAACACGCCTTGCCTATTGTCTCTCTGCTGCTTGCCCACGCTGTAGAGCGGCATGGATTTCTTGTCGGAGCGTTTCTGGGGGCCGACTGACTCGGTATTGTCGTAGGTCTGGTTGAGCTGGGTCCTGTTCTGGTGGGAGGGGTCCCTGGGGCCCTTGGGGATGGACCAGTGGGGTTTGTTCTCGTTGAGACTGGTGAAGGTGCTCTTCTCTGGGTGGTATGAGCCGGGGCCCACGATTTCGGAGGTGGAGTTGAGCTGGATGAGAGGGTCGAGGCCCTTGACTGCTCTTCTGGCGTAGAGGCTGTATTGGGGCTGAACTGGTATCTCTGGCTTCAAGGCAGGGTTGTACTCTGGTCCGGGAGTCATCTTGTATTTTTTCTCAGGGAGAGGGAACTAGGTTAGTGGTATTTTACCCTTGAGTCTCCGCCGAACCTGGTGTTTCCATTCTGGTTCCTCCTGGCCTTGTCCGCCTCATTGATGTCCAGCTGTGTCGATAACCACCTACGTCTATGTCCTTGCGGAAGTAGTGTTCGTACTTGGCCTTGGTGTCCAGGGTGTTCCGAGGGTTGGTGCCTATTTTCCATTCGGGACCCTTCGAATAGTTGAATTTGTCGGTGACGTTGTAGTTGGGCCCTTTGGGAGTCTGCTTTCCGAAGCAATCGACCACTGCCATTTCTTTGGACACGAACTTTTTGGGTTCTGCATCTCTGGTGGCGGTGCCGAAGGAAAACTGTGGGGCAGATGGTTTTTTGCTTTAATTCATTTCTCCGAAAGCCGAGTAAATTTCGGTGTTTGAGAACTTGATGAGATCTTGGTAGGTGTAGGCCTTTTTCTATTGCTTGTCTTTCTACGGGGATTTCACCTCAGCCATCGCTTAATGTAACTTTATTAATTAGATCAATAAATTTTACTTTATTAGCAACCCCACCCGATACCCTCCTGCTACCTTCTTATTGGCTCACTACCTTCTTGTGGGCTCAGACAAGCAGCACTTCCAAAGTTACTCCAAACTATCAATAAGTTCGATAATTCCCCTTGAATCCAATTCTACTGATGCGTGTGGGTGTTGTCTCAATTATTGAGCATAGGACTAACATAGATTTGTGCGAATAGAATAAATTAGCAGGTATGCCTGATAAAATAATATATAATAATGAGCCCAGCCCTCCTGTTGGTGCTACTGCTGGCTACGGCCACCCACTGCATCAAGCAGTACGACTTCAACGCATGCCGCATCGGCAACTGCAACTCCGAATAGCTCAACTGCATCTCCGAAGAGCAGGGATGTCTCAACACCTTCGCCGCAATGCGCACCTGGTACTCCACCCACTATCCAGTTTGGCTGGGTGCACTGGCAACGCCCAGTACTACAACCCTTGCTGGGTTACTTGCAAGAATTCGACTGCAAGGTCCAACTCCAATTGGCTTAGTTTGTCCCTCTGCTATGAGAATGTATGCTATCTTGGGGCATCGTGGCTGTCACTCGCTTTGGCTACGCTCATTGTTCTTTATCTTTTGTGATAACCTTCTTTACCTTCATACCATCATCCCTTCATCCCTTCATTCTAGATATGATATCCCTTTCGCTTGTTCTATTACCACAAGGTCAATCTATTCTCTGAGACTAGTCAGCCCACTCTTCAGAGTTGTTGTTCTGGGTATGAAAGGGTATCTGTATTTATGGTGAGGCAAGCCAGCCTATATAACACAAAGTGATCACTTCACTGCTGCTTCTGGATGGGCAGGAACAATTTGAACTCTGGGGGTAGTTCTTCCTCACTATACAGTCTATCCGAGAAGTAGATCCTCCTGATGCGGCAATTCGCATGGATGGTTACTCTCAAAGTCTAGATGTAGTTGCTGCCGTAGGCTCTTCTCGTGAAGTCTGACAAATTGAACTGGATTTGGTTCCACCCCTCGTCCAGTCTCATTGGCATCGTGCAGATGAAAGGTTTGACCCTTGTGGTCGACTGATAGTTTGAAGCTCGGAACCTTCTGCGCACGTTTTTGTCGTCAAGCACTTGAACTTCGAAAGTGAAGTATTTTTTGAGCTGCCTAAACAAAAGCGTACGTTTTTGATGATCATGACGAGGAAAGGGAGTTTGATGCCTAGGGTTTCGTTGGGGTTTTGAGGGGAGGTGATGAAGGCAGTGGTGACATTGGTGCCCATGATCTCCAGGACAGAAGATTGGATGTCTTGGTCGGTGAGTCTTTTGATATGGCCGTTGTGAACTGGAGTGAGGGGATGGGTACTTTATTTTTCCCAGATTTGGAGGGGTTTGCTGCCGATGCTGTAAAGAATGGAGAGGAATCCAGATTGGTAAGTGTTTTTGAACATTTGTGAAACTTCTAAAGTATAATTACAGCCAGGCGAATTTAATTTAGGCAGATCTCCTCAACCATCTGCCTCGCTTTTGGTCTAGCCTCACTCATGTTATGTCCCTAAGCAGTCACTTTGATGACAAAGTCTGATGTCGATTTCGAGAGGACAATAGTTTGACATTAATCGAAACAGATTGGCTTTTGAAGAAGGGTTAGCGGTTTTGAAGCAGAAGCAAGGAATGACAATAGTGTAGAAAATATAAAAATCATTTTTTGCAACATTTGTAGATAGGAGTTGTGTCTGGCTTTTGGAAAGAATATTTTTTAATGCGGTTGGAAACCCAGCGCTGATGATAGTAATCTAAAAATTACCCAATCCTTGAGTTTTTACTTTAGACCTTTGCTTCCTTTTTTTCACTTAGCTTCTACTTGGCTGGCTTCGACAAATTAGATTTAAGGCCTGTTTCGATTTTTTTCTATATTTGTAAGTCTTTAAGAATATTTCCTATCTTAAGTTCCTGATTGTCCTATCCTGTGATATGTATGGAAATTTTATAGTCAATTTTTTTCTATTTGATCTTATTCTAGACTTCCTAAGTTTGAGTTTGAGTGGTCTGGCATCTGAGCAACTGAGATTATGTGCACATTTCAACCTCTTTCGCTTATTTCTTGTGTTTGACCCCCGAATAGTAGCTTTGGCTCTAGCTAAGTTCTCTCAAAGAAGTTTTTGGAGAAGATTGCCAATCATTCGTAAAGTCATATCTGTTCTCTAGGTCTTAGCTTTCTATTTCCATGTGGTTCTTAAGAGAAGTTGAGGAACATGGCTCATCTTTTTCTAGGCTCTGCAAGAAATCATCAGTGAGAAATGCATTCTTGCTAGAGCTTTGTGCTGAGTTAGCCTCAAAATCCATAACATCTCTAAACGAACGAAGACAGCGTGTTTTATTGAGCCTACTACAGAGATGCTAAATAACCAAGCTGGCCTTCTTACTCTCCTGACACTTCATCTCAAACCTTCGGTTGAGATCCACTAGCTATCTCTCGTACTAGTTCCTTTCCTCTCTGAGCCGGTCAATGTAGTCTTTCAGCTTCTAAAAAGTGATGTTGTCCTTGACCCTGCTGCCGTTCCACCTGATGCTGCTCTCTGACCCGCATCTGCTCAGACGTATGTTATTGGACGAGGGTGCGGTTGTTGAGCTGAGCCGATCTTCATAGATGGCATCCAGGCACTCCTTCTATTCCTGGATCCACTCTATATACGTTTCTGCCTCGGCCATTTTCCTCTTTAGCTCGTAGTTTTCTTCCTGCGTCAGACCAAAAATACCTTTAGCTCCTAGATGTAGGCAGTTGCGGAGCCAAAGGTTTGCCTCAGCTCCGTCAACTTGGTATCTCTGAAATAGACTTACTCCCAAAGGGCCTAGAAGTTGTTCAGGATGGTAACTGCTTTAAGACTGACTTACATGCGAATCGCAACACTCTTTATAGCTCTCTGCTCAATCTTTCGTGCTAAATCACCGAAAACTAATACAACGCTGAATCTTAAAAGAGTTACTATCGAAATGCTATTGGTCGCAAAGTCTGAGGTTTTTGCAATATTTTTCGGGAAAGGTGCTGAAGTTGGTTTCCTGTATTTTGGTGAGTTCTATTTTGAGCTATTCAATTTGGTCAGTTGAAAGAGGACTTCGCTCATGCATGTGGTCAATAAAGAATATAATTATCAAAGTATGGGCTGATAATAGTATTAGTTATTGCACTTACGACCTCCGCTTTGCTCAAGCCAAGGAGATCCCTATAACCCAGTCAATGGGGGCTTTTGCTGATGTTGCTTTAAATAAAACTGCGGGTGACAAATACTAACAGAAATGGAGTCAGAGATGGACAAACCAAAAACCATAACAAAAAGATTTATTTGTGTTTAGCTATTTTATGACGAATGTATCTATTTCAAGGAAACTTGTTTACTTCAATCAAGACTTTTTGGTTTACTCGACTTTTTTCATTTCTTATCCTTTCTGAGTGCCAGAGACCTGGCTGTAGAGTGATGGAAATTGGCTCTAAAGAGTATGAGTGTCCAAATGCTGAACATTTAGGTGTTGCTGGAGAGTTGCTAGGGGGAAGGGAATGTTCATGTTTTGAAGCTGGGTTGGATTGGGCAAAGGCGACAGCATCTAGACTTCATCTTGCGTAAGTCCCCCAGAGTTTTGAAGATTATTCAAGCCTTTGACTATTACTTTTTCCACTTCATACTTCGCGATTAGACATCGATCCTCTGTTCCTGTGATGGTCACTATTCTTCTGTTTTTAGAGTATTATAGCTTGCTGAGACAAACAGCTGCGCCAGTCTCATTGTTGATCCGTTTGATAGTTTCTCCCCCTTTGCCGATGATCAATCCAACCAACCGCACTGAAACTTAAAGATCTGTCCTGTAAATCTCATTAGCCGCTCCACAGCTTATGTTTGTCACTGAATTCAGGTACTTCTTTGGGTCTTCAGCTGATCCAAGCTCTAAAGAACCATCTTACTTGAACTTTTTATTTGAGCTCTCCATTCTCTTTTAAATCAAATAATTGTTGCATTCCTCAGATGCCAGCTTGAAAGGTTGAACCCTTTATCCTCTCTAGACTAGTAAGCCTACTTTTTCGGCCAAACTGTTGTGATTGACTGAATGTATGAACTGTGCTATTAATCTATTAATTCAAAGAATGCAGAAAAATCAAAATTACGACTACCTGATCAAGTTGCTAGTGATTGGCAACAGCGGGGTAGGCAAGACCAACATGTTGCTCAAGTTTTGCGATAATAACTTCATGACCTCCCACCTCACCACCATTGGAATCGACTTCAAAATCAAGACAATCCTCATTGGGGATGATAAGGTCAGATTGCAGATTTGGGACACTGCTGGTCAGGAGAAGTTCAAGACCATCACTCAAACCTACTACAGGGGAGCCATGGGGATTGTACTCACTTACGCCATTAATGAAAGGTAGACCTTCGAGGACATCCAGAACTGGATCAAGCAGATCAAAATCCATGCTTCGGACAACGTTGTGAAGGTCCTGGTCGGCAACAAGATAGACATCAATGATCGCAAAGTGTCATATGACGAAGGGTAGCAGCTGGCAGCGGACTTGGGGGTTAAATTCTTTGAGACTAGCGCAAAAACGGGGGAAAAAATCGAAGACCTTTTTTACTACATGGCTGGGGAGATTAAAAAAAAGCTAGACGAAGAGGAGAAGGTAGGGGTGATATCTTATACAGGATCCAAGCTGCAGAAGCATAGTGTTGACAAACCCGAGAAGGAAGACTGCTGCTGACACATCTCCAACTTACCCTGATTATGTGTGGTTATCTAATGTTCAGAAACTGGCTTGCTTCTTGAACAGACTTGATAAAGAGACATTTGCTTATAGCTCGGTAGCTCTTTTGCCTTGTTTTTGCTGAATCTGGGGGTGCTTATTTTTGCCTAAACAAAATAACTAGTCTTGACCTGCATTTTATTGAATAGATGAGCATTTTTGGGGTATGTGTTTCTTGAAGGAGATTAGGGCCAGTAGCGATTCCTTAGATTTCTGAATTTTGAATTAATCTGCTTTAATAATATGAATGTTTGGATTAATAATATTTTTAATAATATCAAAACTTTGTTTAATGAACTCAACTTTCATTTCTGAGTAGTTTCCAGAGCCCAGTCACACAAAAGAGCTATAAAACAGCTAGCTACCCCTGAAAAAGTTCAAACCTTGGGTCTATCGTCCGAAGAAGGTCATCTACAGCCTTGAAGCAGCACAGCCCGCGCGCAAACCTTTCTCTACTTCTCACTGGAGCCAAGAGTAGAACAAGAGATATAGCCGATTCTTGACCAAATTCAAAGCTGTGATAGAAGGCTCCAAAAAGGAAAGGAGGAAATGGCACCTCAACCGAGTCATGAGTAAGGAAGTTGGAACTCGTTCTCATGAGCAATGTAGGAGCCACCATCAAAAAATGCTCAAAAACTACAAAAACGTGGAAGGAATTCTGCAGCACCTTCAAAGAGAGGACGAATAAAGAATCCATTCTGAAGTTGAGGTAAAGACTTCGCTGAAAGAAGAGGAAATGCAAGAAGTAAATCTATAAGCCCAGCTTTAGAGCCTATGGCCTTTCGAGAATCCTGACTAATCTTCAGGCATCCGTTTGACCTTCCATTTCAATTTCGACGACTCCCTTGATTATATGTGAGATTTGCAACAAAATTCCACCCCTCTACCTGAAACTTCAGTGAAGATTGCTAAAGACTAGCTGAAGCAGATTGACATGATTAGGTGATGATTCAGCGGCATTTGAGCTTGTTATTGAGTTGTTGAGGTTTCGATAATAATCGTCATGTCATGATGACGCGATGACGCAATCGCGATTTAATTTCATATCATTCCAAGTCATAAGCATTAATTGTCATCATAGCCACATTCCCATGTTTACGGCTTCCTAATCTTCATCCGAAATCACCAAGATTCCAGAGGCTATTGCCTCTCTCAAACCTTGGTATTTTAAACCAAAGAAGTCCTTGTTTCGAGTGGATGATGACCACTCCCAGCTAAAGAAGCGTAAGTTCAACTAGCTGCACTGGAAAGGCTAGGAAAACCTGAGGTACGCTGAGTTTCTATCAACCTACCTACATTTGGTTGAGAGCAAGGTCCCAGAAAAGCGCAAGTTCCACCTTAACAGAATCATGAGCAAGCATATCAGAACAAGGTCGCCCCAGCAATGCAGAAGCCATCATCAAAAAATGATCAAATCTTTCAAGACCATCTAGGCTATCATTGAGCATTTCCTAGGGCACAAAAGTGGTCCAGCTTAACAGCAGCTAACTTTTTAGGACTGCTTTGAGGCTGAAGTGGCACCCAAAGATGTCTAAAGAAGTCATATAGATTAGTTTCTGCATAATGCTGAAGATATTATCGAGCCGAAAAGCAGCGAGGTTGCTTCGCTATGGCCTTTGAAAGCCAGAGACTAGTGCTTGTAATTTGGTGAAGATTAGTGGTTTTAGCTAGATATTCACACCTTCCCTCAACTCTAATCTTGGTCACTCTGATCCTTCATACTTCATTTATGGCACTTCTCATAGCTTGTAGTTTGTTTAAATTATGAAAAACCAAAGACTCTGGTTAAGGATTTGCAGCTAGATTGTCCCAATTAAGGCATAAATCTAATTAGCTCAAATAAGACTTTTGAAAGATATTGATCACTTAATTACCCTTGAAATCAAGACATTTCATTTCGATCGTATCAAAAATATAGCATTTCACTTGAACCACGGATTAGTACTCAAAATAACCCTTAAATCAAGTAGCCACATACAAAACACTCAAAAAACGATGCTATTTGTCCTTTAGAATGATTTCATTCTAAAAGCACAAAAAATAAGAAAGGCTACTTAAGGTATTGAATTCAATTGCAGTTTTGAGTTGTCTAGATCCTAAATGTAGATAAGTAATGAAGAGAGGATTAGGGCATTCAATCATTGAGAAATAATAGCTCTGTCGGCTTACATCATCTTGTCTCTTCTTCCGTTGACGTTGAAAGCAATCTCAAGTTCGTCAATCATGATTCCCAGGAAACTTCCAGAGACTCTGTAAAGTCCAGTTTGACCGGCAACTATCTCAGAGAAGGCATATGAAGCAGTGTTATAGCCAGGGTCATTCACAATGATGTTTCCACCATTCACTGATTTGGCCAAAACCCAATGTCCTCCATTGTGAACGTTGAGGATTACAACATTGTTAGAATTCAGGTTGGATTAGATTTGATTATTGCCGATTTTGCCAACATAGCTTAGTCCAAGAGGCGACACAGACCCCCAAACAAACAAATCTCCACTGACGTATCCTCCATGGCCTTTCAGCCAAGTGTTGAGAGTTGAGGGATTATAGCTTTTATTGTTGCCAGCCAGAGCCATGGCGACTGAGCTGAGGAGACATCCAGACTTGCAAATAGTGTTAGCAGAGGTGCCAAGTTGCTAGTTGCCCCATTTGGCATCACACTGCTTGTACAGAGGGTATTCCTTTGAGAGAGAAGCTACTACGAGGAGAGCTACAGCCAGGATCTTGAAGTTCATTGTAGATTAATAATCAATATAAATAAACCAAAAGTAGATTTTACTTTTACTAGTAATCCTGTCTCTTCTCATAGCTTCAGAAACAAAGGCTATGAATATTGATGAGCTAAAGCAGGAAGATAACACTTGTTTGGTTCTCTTTTGATTTATCTTTTTCATCATTTTATCGTGAGTGTAAAGATTCACAACTTCCTAGGTTTCTATCTGGATTGAGGGCAGTAAAATTCAAAAAGGCGCATTAGAGTTCAGAGATATGAAGCATCAAATTTTCAAGTAGTTCAGTTTTACCAAAAATGTTAAAAATTGAAGATGGAGCAAGAGGAATCAAAAGATAAATCAAAGTTGGCCGATCTTTTGCTTACTGCCATTCATCAAACGTCATCTTTACTTAATTCTAGCCGAAAAAACTGCAATTGACTCAATTCTATGGACTTTACTATATCAAATTTTTTTTAGTTCTTTTGTATTTCATAGGCGTGTAATGCAATCAGATGACAATGATAATCATTGTTTGGTTTCCCTTCTCTGCATGGTCTTCTTGAGCAGCTAAGAAGTGCTTTGAGATAGTGTCAACTTCTCAGCTATTGCCTTCAGTTGTTCGCTAGGCCTGTAACTGCTCAATTTAGAGGACAGGCCTTTGATTTCTTTAATCTTGTTCTCATAGAACTGTCCGCCTTTGTTTCTAAATTTTTTTAACTCTGCGATACCTTGGCTCATCTCTTCTTGAACCAATTTTGATTGCTAAAGAGTCTTGCTCATTCCTTCAGCTTTAGCATATGTGAGAACTGGGGTTATATCCTTAGTAGGTGGTCCTCCTGAGGTTGTTTTGAATTCTAGTTTGTGGTCTGAGAACTCCTCAAAGTCATAGCTTTTGTCATCCTCACTTTTCAAGGCCTCTTTCTCTCTGAAAATATCAATCAGCCTGTAGTTTGTTGTTTTTACCTTTTCTACCAAAGAATTGTGCCCATTGAATCCTATCTAGCTTTTGGCCACCAGTTTTCTGGATTTTATCAGGGAATTGAGTGTAGGCCCTATCAAATCTGACTCTCTTTATGACTTTTCTGAAATAGGCTGCAAGCTGCGGGCGTCTTTTTTGTTGTTAAGTTCGTTTTCGATGATGTTTAGCAGCCTCTCATTGAACTTGAGGAGTGTCTAGATTTATGTCTCGTGCTGAGAATTGAGTTGTTTTTGGTGCTATATCTCTTAAATGATGGACTCTATGACTTTTCTTAGTTCTTCGTTCTATCTTTTCAAGGACTCCATAGCTATAATAATTGATTAGAAATGAAGAAAGAATAGAAAGATTGAATGAAGTTATGAGATAATTGTTGTTCTTTTGAATGGCTATGGTCTTAGCTCAAAGTATTTTGTATGATTTTCAAATGAAGATTCAAAGCTAAAAAATTATCCTAAGTTAGATCGCACAAGTTGTAAAAACCCATGAAATATTTTTTATATTAAAATTACAAAAGCAAAGCATTAACGAGAATTAAGCTCATTAGCTTTGAGAGCAGAAGTGTAATTAAGCCAAAATCTGATGATTTCAAAGAGTAAAGGCCAAAACAAGATAATCCCTATAAGAAGTATCATAGATCAATATCTTTAATAGCTGTTAGCCTAAAAACCGTAAGTAAAGTTTAACTTTTCCTAGCAGAGCTTACCAAGTGATATAGTGCTATCGAATGATACCTAATAGTAACTGATGAATGATATAAAGATATCTCTGAAATTGGGGTTGGGG
>Ga0316217_10005054_pt1 | contig 13876 bp, 10 predicted proteins | sample 1anoAmetaG_FD_203633 | JGI IMG/M metagenome (GOLD analysis project Ga0316217, IMG submission 203633) | Freshwater microbial communities from Trout Bog Lake, Wisconsin, USA - 1anoA | ecosystem: Environmental > Aquatic > Freshwater > Lake > Hypolimnion/Profundal zone | place: USA: Wisconsin...
GGTAACGCGCCTGCAGCAGGAAGCTGCGGCCGTAGGGGTTGTAGTCGAAGATGTTGTAGGGCTGGTTCGACGTCCCCGGATAGCTCGCGTCCGTCGGCGGCATCTTGTCGAACACGTTGATGATCGATGCGGACAGCTGCAGGTCTTCTATCGGCGTCCACGAGACGTTCAGGTTCGCCAGCGTCCATGCCGGCAGGGTGCCCGCGCCCGGCGTGGCATAGCCGGCCGCGAGCAGCGTCGCCAGGTAGTTCGGCGTACGGCCATTGCGGGTCACGTACACGGTCGTCGCCCAGTCGCCCTTGTGCCAGGTCACCGAGCCGTTGACCTTCGACTTGAAGTCCGTGCTCCAGTAAGGGTTGCCCAGCAGGTCGATCATCGGATCGCCCGGGTACTGCTGGTACGTGTGCTTGGTCATGTCGGTCCAGGCGGCCTGGAAGTCGAACGTGCCGATGCGACCGGCCTCGAGCCGGTAGTTCGCGGTCAGCGTGAACGCATTGACGGCTTCCTGGGAGACGTTCACCTTCGGCGTGAACACCGACACGATCGCGTTCGTGGTCGGATCGCGCGTGACCTGCGAGAGGGCGGCGACGCAGGTCGGCGAGGTGATGTCGAGGTGGCCGAGGCGGCACTCCGACTCCGTCTGCAGCAGCTGGTCCGTGCTCTGCTGCGCGACTTCGTCGGTGATCTGCCAGTGCAGGTAGTCGACGTCGAGCGAGAACATCGCCGTGGGCGTCCAGACGATGCCGGTGTTCCAGACCTTGGCATTGATCGGCTTGAGCGACGTGTTGCCCTGCGTCGTGCCGAACACGGAGTTGCCGGACAGCGGGCAGCTGGGGATGTTCGCGCCGGTGAACCCGCGCAGCGCGCACTGCCAGTAGTCGGTTGCGCCGACGTAGAAGCCGCTGGCGCCCTGGAACTCGTCCGACAGCGTCGGTGCCTTGAACGCGGTGCCGTAGCGGCCGCGTACCATCACCGTGTCCACGGGCCGGAACTCCACGCCGAGCGTGTAGGTCGCCTTGCTGAAGTGACCGCCCTCGACCTTGTAGTCGTCGTAGCGGCCCGACGCGTTGACCGTCAGCAGTTGCAGCACCGGCAGTCGCAGCTCGGTCGTGAACGCCGAGCGCGTCCGGTTGCCGCCCGAGCTTCCGGACGCGGTGTAGCCGAACGCGTCGCCGTTGAGGAAGCCCGGGTCGGGGTCGTAGCTCCAGCTCTGGCGGCCGCCTTCGGCGACGAGCGCGATGCCGGCCTTGCCGCCCGGCAGCGTGAACAGCGCCGAGTCGGTCAGTTGGCCGCGAAACAGCGTGTTCTCGGTCCGTGAGTAGTTGGTCAGCCGGCCGCTGAACGAAGCGTACTGCGCCGGCGTGACCGGCTTGTAGAACGCCGCGTAGTCCGGCGTGAAGGCGGGGCCGTTGATGGGATCGCCGAGGTTGGGCCCGAACAGCGGCGCATAGAAGGCTTCCAGTGGCTGCGTGAGCAGCAAGTGTTCACGTTCGGCGAGGCGCTGCTCGTTGTAGGTCGCGCTGACGTCGTACGTCCACGACGTGCCGCCGATCGGTGCGCGGATCCCGATCGTGCCGCGCGCCATGTTGGTGACGCTCTCGCTCAGCGTGTTGTTGAGGTTGCCGACTTCCTCGGGCGAGAAGATGTGCTGCAGGTTGACGTAGTCGTTGAGGTTCGGATCGTAGAAGTAGGAGTACTGGTTGTTGACGAAGCTCGTGTTGTAGGCCGCCGTTCCGTTGCTGAACGTGGTGACGTCGTTGCTGTAGAGCAGGTCGGCGTAGAGTTCCGTGTGCTCGCCGAGCCCCTGCGTCGCGCGCAGGTACGCCTGCGTGCTCTCGTCGCCGTTGTTGATCGTGTAGTAGCCGGCTCGCGTCGTGCCGCAGTACTGGCCGCGATTGGCGCGCGACTGCACTCCGACCGTGCCGCCGAACAGGCCGGCGACGTTGGCGCAGTTCGCCGGATCCTCGAAGTAATAGGCGTTCGAGCCGTCGCCGTTCGGGCCGAAGTAGCCGTACACGAGGTAGTCGCGCTCTGCGACCGCCGAACTCGTGCCGCCGCCGAAATAGTTGGATGTCGGCCCGCGCTGGTAGCCCCAGATCGGCGCGGTCTTGTCGTACTGCACGCCCGCGAGGATGTTCAGTCGACCGAAGTCGAAGCTGTCGGCGAGTGCCACGGTCTTGTCGGTGCCGCCGCCGTCCTTCGTGAAGCCGACGCGAGCGTCGAGGTAGGCGCCGTCGAGCTTCTTCTTCAGGACGATGTTGACGACGCCGGCGATCGCGTCCGAGCCGTACAGCGACGACTGGCCGCCCGGCAGGATGTCGATCCGCTCGACCAGCGCCATCGGTATGCCGCCGATGCTCGTGAAGGTGTCGGTGCCGTTGTAGAGCGCCGGGTAGTCCGACATGGGCAGCCCGTCGATCAGGTACTTCACGTAGCTGGGCGAGAGGCCGAACATCGACAAGGTCTTCGCGCCCTGCGTGAAGCCTCCCGAGAACTGCGCGCCCTGCGTGGAACCGGTCGAGAATGCGCTCTGTTGCAGCGCATCGGCGATCGTCGTGAAACCACGCACCTGCAGGTCTTCGGCCGTGATGGTCGTGAGCGGCGCGGCGGTCTCTTCCTTTGGCATCGGGATCAGCGAGCCGGTGACGACGACCTCCTCGAGCGTCTCGACGGGCGCGGTCTTGGCGCGCTCCTGGGCCTGCAGCGGGCTCGACAGGACGAGCGCCGCCAACGCAGCGTAAAGGCGATGTTCAAATTTCATGCGTGGTCTCCCTGCCTCGGACATTGTTCCCGCTGACCCGGTCGTGGTCGGATTTATTCCCCGGAAAATCAACGCCATAACCTTCCTTGTCAAGGTGATATGAAAAATATGCACAATACGAACTTACCAGTCCCGCGCAGGGAGCGCACCCTGCCTGCGTGGCCGGCCTTGGGCGCCGAGCATCGTACGGCCGTTTAGACAGACGCGGCGCGCTTGGCTAGACTGCGCGCCCGCCCACCGGGGTGGGGTCGTGGCGTGGTCGACGGGGTCGCGTGCGGCAGCGAACGAGATTGGCTAGGTAGCTCAGCCGGTTAGAGCACGGGATTCATAACCCCGGGGTCGCGGGTTCGATTCCCGCCCTAGCCACCAACCTTTCCACCCGATCGGCTAGCATTCCGCCAGCCGGCCCGGAAATCCCCCGACCGGTAACCCGGCATCCCGCCGTCGCGAGGCCCCGTGGCGATACGCCCCCGCTGCCAGATCCTCCCTCCTGTGTCCGGGCCGCGGACGGCACGGTCTTGAAGGGCGACCCTCCGCCGCCAGTCGTGACGGTCACCGTCGACCGCTGGGCGGCAGGTCGGACGGAACGGGTCCAGGACGAGGTGGCCGACGAACGAGCGGTCGCCTTCCGCTACCACGGGGTTTCGCACGTGGTGATGCTGGCGACGCCCGCGGATCTGGAGGACCTTGCGGTCGGCTTCACGCTCAGCGAGGCGATTGTCACCCGGCCCGACGAGATCCGGTCCGTCGCGCTGAAGCGCCTCGACGACGCTCTCGAGGTGGACCTGGACATCGCGCCGGAGCGCTTCTCGCTACTGCTGCAGCGGCACCGCAACCTGACCGGGCGCACCGGTTGCGGCATGTGCGGCGCCGAAACCCTCGCCGACGCGATCCGCCCGCCGCCGGCGCTGGCCGGCGGGCTGCGGCTGTCCGCCGTCGGCCTCGACGCCGAGCTTGGCGCGCTCCAGGCAGGCCAGGCGCTGAACGCGCGGACCGGCAGCATCCATGCCGCCGCCTGGGTGGTGCCCGGCGAGGGCGTGGTGCTGGTGCGCGAGGACGTAGGCCGGCATAACGCGCTCGACAAGCTGGTCGGGGCGCTGGTGCGCTCGGGCGCCGAGCTGGGCCGCGGCTACGTGCTGATCACCAGCCGCGCGAGCTACGAGATCGTGCAGAAGGCCGCTACGGTCGGAATCGCCGCGATCGTCGCGGTCTCGGCGCCCACCGCGTTCGCCATCCGCGCGGCGCGCGAGTTCGGCGTGACGCTGGTCGGCTTCGCCCGGCCCGGTCGGCACGTCGTCTACGCCCATGGCGAGCGCTTGGATCCCTGACAGCCGAATCAATCGCTTCCCGATGGAGAACCGCCCATGACGTCCCCCGCCGGTGTCCGCCTGAACGACGACGCCCTTGCCCGCCTGTGCACGGAGGCGCGCACTTTCTCGCACTGGCTGCCGCGCCCGGTGGCGCCCGAGCTGCTCGCCGAACTGTACGACCTGGTGAAGTTCGGGCCGACGTCGGCGAACTGCCAGCCAGGCCGGTTCTGGTTCGTGACGAGTGCTGAAGGCAAGGAGAAGCTCAGGCCCGCGCTGGCGCCGGGCAACCTCGACAAGACGATGGCCGCGCCGGTGACGGTGATCGTCGCCTACGACACCCGTTTCCACGACCTGCTGCCGCGGACGTTCCCGCACGTCGATGCCCGCAGCTGGTTCGAGGGGAACGACGAGCTGATCGAGCAGACGGCGCGCCGCAACAGCTCGCTGCAGGGCGGCTACCTGATGCTGCTGGCCCGCGCGCTGGGGCTCGACTGCGGGCCGATGTCGGGCTTCGACGCGGCGCTGCTCGACCGGACGTTCTTCCCGGATGGCCGCTACCGCAGCAACTTCCTGTGCAACCTAGGCTACGGCGATCGCGCCTCGCTGCACGGCCGCAACCCGCGGCTGGCGTTCGACGAGGCCTGCCGCCTCGTCTGACGCGGCCGCCGCCGCGCGGGGCGCGTCAGGCCCGGCTGCGGGCGCTGTCCGGGAAGCCCACCCAGACGCGCCGCTGGAAGTCGAACAGCTTGCACTGGCGCACGGTCCGCCAGTACTGGCGCATCGAAAGTTCGATGACCGGGATGTCGGGCACGAGACGGGCGAGCTCGGCCTGCGCGGCCTTCAGCCGGTACAGCGGGATGCGCGCGTCCAGGTGATGTGCCGCGTGCTCCATGATGTTGTGCAGCAGCAGGTTCCACCAGGGACGGATCTTGTAGCGGACGGTGCCGTGCAGGATGCCCTGTGCCTTGAGCCAGCTGGACTTGTCGGCGTACCAGACCACGTCCGGGTGCGTGTGGTGCAGGTAGATGACGAAGCCGACCGTCCAGTTCCAGACCAGGAACGGCACGAGGAAGCCGAGCACGATCGCCAGGGCGGTGGCGCCGGCGCCCGGCGCGGAGAAGGTCGCCAGTCCGGCGATCCACAGGGCCGCGAACGCGGTCACCAGCAACGAGTCCCAGGTGTACTCGGCCCGCTTGCCCGGCGCGTTGGCCTTGCCGGGGAAGTACATCTTCTTCCACCAGATCTCGACCAGGTAGTACGGCAGCGGCCCGAAGGCGCTGCGGTAGACGCGTTCAACCAGCTTGCGGGCGGGCGACAGTGCCTCCCACTCCGACGGGTCGAGCGGCTCCCAGACGAAGTCACGACCCTTGAGGTTGTTGAAGCCGTGGTGGACGACGTTGTGGCCGACGCGCCAGAGGGAGTAGGGGGTCAGCGAGGGCAGGAACGCGATCCGGCCGAGCACCTTGTTCAGGCCGTCGTGGTCGGTGAGGCTGCCGTGGCAGGCGTCATGGCCGATGATGAACAGCCGCACGATCGCGACGGTGGCGAGCACGCCGCCGAGGATCTGCAGGCCGAGCGAGCCGCTGGCGGCGACCAGCCACTGCGCCACGCCGAACAGGGCGATGTCGGCGACCAGCAGCGCGAACGCCAGCGCGGTCGAGCGGCGGTAGTAGGCCGACAGGACCTCGCGCAACCGCGGGATGCTGTAGGTCTCCGGTGCGGCGGCGGCCGGAGGAGACGCGATGGAGGTGGGGGCTGCGGACATGCGGGATGCTCGTGCTTCCAGGGGGATTCGGCGGGCGGCATTATGACTTGGCGGCGCCGCCCCGCCCAGTCTGCATAATGGGGGCTCCTCCAGGGATTGCGAGCAAGGCCCCATGTACACGCTCTACTACATGCCGGGTGCGGCGAGCTTCGTCGTGCACTGGCTGCTGCTCGAGACCGGAGCGCCGTACGAGCTGCGCCGGGTCGATGGCGCGGCGGGGGAGCAGAAATCCCCTGCCTACCTCCAGCTCAATCCCAACGGCTTGATTCCAGTGCTTATTGTCGACGGCAAGCCGGTCTACGAGGCGGCGGCGCTGGCACTGCTGCTGGCCGAACGCCATCCGGCCGCGGGCCTTGCGCCGGCGCCGGGGACGCCCGGACGGGCCGCCTACCTGCAGTGGATGCTGCACCTCGCCAACACCCTGCAGCCGGCGTTCCGCAACTGGTTCTATCCCGAGGAGGCGGCCGGCGCGGAGCACCGGGAGGCTGTCCAGGACCGCGCGCGCCAGCGGATCGAGGCGACCTGGGACCGCCTCGAGGCCCACCTGCTGGCCGCTGGTCCCTGCATCGCGGGCGGCGCGCCGAGCGCGGCCGACTTCCATGCCACGATGCTGGCGCGCTGGTCGCGCAACATGCCGCGCCCGGCAACGGGATGGCCGGCCATCCGCCGACTCGTGGAGTCGTTGTGCGCGCGGCCGTCGTTCCGCGTCCTGAACGAGCGCGAGGGCCTGACGGAATGGCCTTGAGCCCACCGCCGGGCGCGGCTCCGCTGCTGCAGACCGCCCGCCTGCTGCTGCGGCCGCCCCGCCGTGAGGACTTCGACGACTGGGCGGCGTTCGCCGCCGACCCGCAGTCCATGCGCTACCTCGGCGGGCCGCAGCCCCGGGCGGTCGCCTGGCGCGCATTCACGCTGATGGCCGGTTCCTGGGCGCTTTACGGGTTCGGCATGTTCTCGGTCGTCGAGCGTGCGAGCGGGCGCTGGATCGGGCGCGTCGGCCCGTGGCGGCCCGAGGGTTGGCCGGGCAACGAGATCGGCTGGGGCCTGCGCACCGACGCGACCGGGCGCGGCTACGCCGCCGAGGCCGCCGCGGCCGCGATCGACTGGGCGCTCGAGGCGCTCGGCTGGGACGGGTTCATCCACTGCATCGACGCCGCCAACCAGCGTTCGGTCGCGCTGGCGCAACGGCTCGGCTCGGCCTGGCTGCGCAATACCGTGCTGCCGGTGCCGATCGGCCTGGAGGTCGGCGTGTACGGGCAGACGGCGACCGAGTGGCGCACGCGCGCCGCTCAGCGCGGCGGCGCGCCCAAATAGATCCGCAGCACGAGCCGCTGGACGAAGCGGCCGTACGGCGGCCGGAACAGTCCTACCGGGAAAAAGCGGTGGCGCCGGAACACGGCCTTGCCGTGCGACAGCTCGCGAAAGCCTTCCTCGCCGTGGTACGAACCCATGCCCGACGTGCCCGAGCCGCCGAAGGGCAGGTCGTGGTTGAACACGTGCCAGCCCCAGTCGCCGACGGTGACGCCTCCCGAGTGGGTCCGGCGCAGCAGCGCGGTCAGCGCCGCGCCCTCGAACCCGAACGGGTACAGCGCCAGTGGCCGAGGCCCGGCCGCCACGTGGGCGAACGCCTCGTCGAGGCTGGCATAGCCGATCACCGGCAGGATCGGGCCGAACAGCTCCTCGCGCGCGATGCGCATCTGCGGCGTGACGCCCGTGATCACGTGCAGCGGCAGGCGCCGGTCGTCGCCGACGGTGCCGGCCACCAGCACCTCGGCCCCGTGCGCGCGCGCATCGGCGATCAGTGCGAGCTGGCGCGCGTGCTGGCGGTCGTTGACGATGCCGGTGTAGTCGGCGTTGCCGGTCGTCGTCGGCACCTGCGCCCGGAACGCCGCCACCACGGCGGCGGCGAAGTCCGCCACGCGCGCCTGCGGTACCAGCGCGTAGTCCGGCGAGACGCAGATCTGGCCGCAGTTGAAGGCCTTGCCGTGCGCGATCGACACGGCCGCCGCGCGTAGGTCCGCGTCGGGCGCCAGGATCGCCGGCGATTTGCCGCCCAGCTCCAGCGTCAGCGGCGTGAGGTTGTCGGCCGCGGCGTGCATGACCGCCGGCGCGATCGCCGGCGAGCCGGTGAACACCAGGTGGTCGAACGGCAGGGCCGCGAACGCCTGCCCGGCCGCCACGGCGCCGCCGATCACGGCCACCTCGTCCTCGGCGAAGCACTCGGCCAGCATCGCGCGTACCGCAGCGCACGTGCGCGGTGTCGATTCGGACATCTTGATCATCGCGCGGTTGCCGGCAGCCAGCGCCGTGACCAGCGGGCCGAGCGCCAGGTACACCGGGAAGTTCCACGGCGCGATGATGCCGACGACGCCCTTGGGCTGGTACATCACCCAGGCGCTGTTGGTCGCGAACAGCAGCTCGGTGCGCCGGCGGCGCGAGCGCATCCAGCGGCCGAGGTGACCGAGCGCGTGGTTGATCTCCAGTACCGGTCCGAGTACGTCGGCCATCTTCGACTCGAACGCCGAGCGGCCACCGAAGTCGGCGTCCATCGCAGCGGCGAGGGGGTCCTGGTGGCGGCGCAGCGCGGCGCGCAGCGCCTTCAGGCGTCGACGCCGCGAGGCGGCGTCCGGGTACGGTTCCGCCGCGAACGCGGCGCGCTGGCGCGCATGGATCGCGCCCAGGCGGGCGATCTCAGCGTCGTCGCTGCCCGGCGCCGCGGCGTTCACGGTGTCGGCTCCGGCGCGCCCTTGCCGCGGCGGAAGACCGCATACAGCACGAGGGCGACGGCGATCGAGACCATGCTGGCCCAGAACTCCTCGACGTGCGACGGCGTGATGGCCATCGCCACCAGCACCGCGAGCATGCCGGCGAGGGCGAGGTAGCTGAGCCAGGGGAACAGCCACATCGGCAGCAGCGGCGGCGGCGCGCCGGCCTTCTCGCGGCGGCGCCGGACGACGACCTGCGAGATGACGATCGCGGCATAGATGACCACGATCAGCGCGCCGGACGCGTTGGTCAGGAACGCGTAGACGTACTTCGGCAACAGGTAGTTGGCGACCAGGCCTGCGAACCCGGCGACGCTCGCCAGCAGCACCGAACGCGCCGGCACGTGCTTGGGCGTCGTCCTGACCAGCGCATGCGGCGCATCGCCCTTCTCGGCGAGCACGAACAGCACCCGCGACGCGACGTAGAAGGACGAGTTGAGGCAGGAGAGCACGGCCGTCAGGATGATGAAGTCCATGATGTCGGAGGCGCCATGGATGTGGAGCGTCTCGAGTGCCGCCGTGAACGGCGAGTGACCGGGCTGCACCTCGGTCCAGGCGAGGATGCTGCAGACCACGAAGATCGAGCCGACGTAGAAGATCAGGATGCGGCTGATGATCGTCGAGGTCATCTTGGCGACCTGCTTGGCGGGCTCCTCGGATTCGGCGGCGGCGATCGTGACGACCTCGGCTCCCATCATCGAGAAGATCACGGTCGTGACCGCGGCGAGCACCGCGAACCAGCCCTTGGGGGCGAAGCCGCCGTGGGAGTACAGGTTGGCGAAGGTCGGGCCGGTCTCGGAGTGGAACCCGAAGGCATGCGCGCCGCCGATCAGGATGAACGAGATGATGGCGGCCACCTTGATCGAGGCGAACCAGAACTCGAACTCGCCGTAGGTGCGCGCCGGCATCAGGTTGACGCCGGTCATCACGATCATCAGCGCGAGTCCCGTCGCGAGCTGCGGCAGGGCGGGGTAGTGGTCGTGGATGATGTTGGCGCCGGCGATGGCCTCGACCGGGATGACGATGATCCAGAAGTACCAGTACAGCCAGCCGACGGAGAAGCCGGCCCAGTTGCCCAGGCCCGCGCGCGCGAACTCGGTGAACGAGCGCACCTGCGGCATCTCGACCGCCATCTCGCCGAGCGCCCGCATGATCAGCAGCACCAGCGCGCCGGTCAGCGCGTAGCTGATCAGGATCGCCGGCCCGGCCGCCGCGATCGCGACGCTGCTGCCGACGAACAGCCCCGCGCCGATGATGCCGCCGATGGTGATCATGGTCACGTGTCGCGGCTTGAGCGACCGGCTCAGCGAGTGGTCGTCGGCGGGTGCGGTGGCGGTCTGCGTCATGGACTTGGGCTCCGGCGCCGGATGGCGCGGTCCCGAGGTTACACAATGCCGCGCCCGCCGGCAGCCGGTTCTGCAGTATTGTGGGCCCGGGCGGCGTCGGGGCCTGCAGGCATCCGGGCCGATGCGGCCGGGGCAGCCGAAGCGGAGGCAAGCTTGAACGCGATCCAGGATCCGGTCTACGAGGATGTCGCGGCGGCGGCGCGGCGCATCGAGCCGCACGTGCGGCGCACCCCGGTGTTGTCGTCGCCGGAGCTGTCGCGCCTGCTCGGCGCCAACGCCGACTTCAAGTGCGAGAACCTGCAGGCTGCCGGCGCGTTCAAGGCACGCGGCGCCTGCAACGCGGTGCTCGCGCTGGATGACGCCCATGCCTCGCGGGGCGTGGCCACCCATTCATCCGGCAACCATGCCGCCGCGCTCGCCCGGGCGGCGCGCCTGCGTGGCATCCCGGCCTATATCGTGATGCCGCGGGGTGCGCCACGGATCAAGCGCGCCGCCGTCGAGGAATTCGGCGGCCGAGTCCAGGAGTGCGAGCCCACGCTGGCGGCCCGGGAGGCCGCTGCGTCGGCGCTGGTGGCGGCCACCGGCGCCACGCTCGTCCATCCCTACGACGATCCGCTTGTGATCGCCGGCCAGGGGACGGCGCTGGTGGAACTGTCCGCGCAACTGGCGCCGCCCGACGTCGTGCTGGTGCCGGTGGGCGGTGGCGGGCTGCTGGCCGGCACGTCGCTCGCCAGCCGGCGTCTGTGGCCGCGCACGCGCGTGATCGGCGTCGAACCCGCCGGTGCGGACGACGCGGCGCGTTCGTTCCACAGCGGCAAACTGCAGCCGGCCGGGTCGCCGCAGACGATTGCCGACGGGCTGCGCGGCGCCCTGTCGGCGCGGACCCTGCGATTGGCCCGCGCCGGGGTCGACGACATCGTCACGGTCGGCGAGGACTCGATCGTCGCGGCGATGCGGCTGCTGTTCGAGGTGCTGAAGGTCGTCGTCGAGCCGTCCGGCGCGGTCCCCGTGGCGGCGCTGCTCGAGGGGCGGGTCGGCTCCGGCCGCGTGGCGGTCGTGCTCTCCGGCGGCAACGTCGACCTCGACGCGCTTCCATGGATGACCACGGTACGCGGCGCTTAGGTAGTTCTCGCACGGGATTAGGCACAAGTTGGCATGCTCGCTTCGGTGCGCCCGGCGTAGGCTGTTTTGTTGAAATCCTCAGGGAGGGTGGCCCATGTTCCAGTCCAAACACATCCTGGTGGCGTTGGCCGACACCGCCAGCCGGTCTGCCCCGGCGATCGCCCGGGCGGCCGAGATCGCCGCCAAGACCGGCGCGCAGGTGACGCTGTTCCACAGCCTGTATAGCCCCTACCTCGCGGGCGAGCAGTTCTACAGCCCGGTGGAACTGGAACGCGACATCGAGACGGCCGTGAACACCCGCAAGGAGGCCCTCGAGCGCCTCGCCAAGCCACTGCGCGACGCCGGCGTAAAGGTGAACGTCCGCTGTCGCTGGGACTACCCGGTGCACGACAGCATCGTGCGCGAGGCGGTCCGCGAGAAGGTCGACCTCGTCATCGTCGGCAGCCAGCGGCATGGCATCGCGGCGCGGCTGATCCTCAGCAACACCGACTGGCAGGTCATCCGGCTGTGTCCGTGCCCGGTGCTGCTGGTGAAGACGACGCGGCGCTACGAGCGGCCGCGCGTGCTCGCGTCGATCGATCCGCTGCATGCGCACGCCAAACCCGCGGCGCTCGATGCGCGGTTGCTGGCGGCCGGGGCCGACATCGCCAACGCCTTCGGGGGCAAGCTGCACGCGGCGCACTTCTATTCGCTGGGAACGCCGCTGTCGACGGGCTTCATGATCGAGCCGCTGCCGCTGCCGGTGGAGATCGCCGAACAGCACGCGGTGGACGTCGGCAAGGCCTTCGACGCCCTGGTCGCGCCCTACGGGCTCACGGCACGGCGCAAGCACGTGCGCAACGGCCTGCCGGTCGACGAGTTGCCGGCGCTGGCCGATGAAATCGACGCGCACCTGGTGGTCATGGGCGCAGTGTCGCGTACGGGGCTCAAGCGGCTGTTCATCGGGCACACGGCCGAGCGCGTGCTCGACCGCCTCAAGAGCGACGTGCTGATCGTCAAGCCGGAGGGGTTCAAGACACCGGTGCCGCGCCGTGCGGCCAATAGGCCGGTCGTGCTGCCGCCGCTGTAGGGCGGCGGCGAGCGACGCCGCGTCCGGTCAGTGCCTGGCCGGCACGGCGTCGAGGGCGTCGTCCGAATCGTCCTCGTCCAGGTCCTCGTCGAGTGCCGAGGCGATCTCGTCGCGTGGGTCGCGCCATTCGCTCTCCACGCCGTCCGCAGCCAGCGTGTAGTCGCGCTCGGCCGCGTCCGGGTCATCCGTCGGGCCGATGGCGTCCTCCGGTGCTGCGGCCGGTTCGATGGCCATCGCGAACCACGATTCGAAGTCGAACTCGTCGACGTCGCCGTCGCAGTCCTGGATTTCGACCGAGCCCTGCCCCTCGTCCACCGCGACGACCTGGAACAGCTGTCCCTTGTCGCGATGCGAGTACCATTGGCCGATTTCCGGCATCAATCGAGTGGTCATGATCGCCACCCCGTCTATTGCCCAAGTGCCGGGCCATGCTACGTCCGTGCTGTCTGCCCCGGATGGTGGGAAGTGCGGATGAAGACGGCCCCGACGCCCCATCGCGGGGCGCGGGCGGCCCCGCCGCCCGCCGCTGGTGCGCACTGCGCCGGTGCGGGCCAGGCGGATCAACCACTTGCGGCGCGCCGGCAGTGAGCTGGCGAACGGCACGCTCCGTGCAACGGCACCTGAGGGATCGACCATCTTCTTCAGGGGAACACGCCATGACCGCGACTCGTACGACTGCTCTCCTGGGTGCCTGTGCCATCCTCGTGGTGACCGCGGCCCGTGCCGACGACGCGCCGGTCGCGGCGCCGGCCGCCGACGCGTCGCCCTTTTCCTACTCCGGCTACCTCGACGCGTCCTACACGGACCTGTCCGGGACCGGCGCGTTCACCAGCGGCGTGGCGGATCGCGTCTTCGACGCGAAGCACAGCGGCTTCACGCTGCAGCAGGCCGCCATCAACCTCGGCTACCAGCCGAAGGTCGGCTTCGGTGCGTTCCTCAACCTGACTGCCGGTGCCGACGCGGACGTCATCGCGCCGTACTCGCTGTACGGGAAGAACCACAAGTTCGACGTCACCCAGGCCTATGCGCAGTACGCGACGCCCAGTGTCACGGTCATCGCGGGCAGGTTCGTGACCCTGGCCGGCGCCGAGGTCATCGCATCGCCGTCGGATCCGAATTTCTCGCGCTCGTTGCTCTTCGGATTGGCGATCCCGTTCACGCACACGGGCTTGCGCGCGACCTATGCGGCCTCCGATAGCGTGAGTCTGGTCCTCGGCGTCAACAATGGCTGGGACGACCTCAAGGACACCAACACGTCCAAGACGCTCGAGGTCGGGGCCACCTACGCACCGGTCAAGACGTTCACGCTCGCGGCATCCGGCTACTTCGGCAAGGAGCGCATCGGCTACATGACCAACGCCGGCCCGGAAGGGCAGCGCTCGCTGCTGGACATCGTGGCGACCTGGGCCGTCACCGAGAGGCTGACGGTGATCCTCAACGGCGACTGGGGCGAGCAGCGGAATGTCGCCGACGGCGTCGCGACGCCCCACGACGCGAGGTGGAGTGGGCTCGCCGGCTACCTGAACTACGCGTTCAGCGACAAGTGGAAGGGGTCGCTGCGCGCGGAGTATCTGGACGACGCCGGCGGCTACCGGACCGGCGTCGTGCAGAAGTACAGCGAAGTGACCGCCACGCTCGCCTACCTGCCGGCCAAGGCGGTGGAACTGCGCGTCGAGGGGCGTGTCGACAGCTCGGATCGGGCGAGCTTCGTCAAGAACGCCGCCGGCGACGCCGCATCAAG
>Ga0316217_10005055_pt1 | contig 13876 bp, 14 predicted proteins | sample 1anoAmetaG_FD_203633 | JGI IMG/M metagenome (GOLD analysis project Ga0316217, IMG submission 203633) | Freshwater microbial communities from Trout Bog Lake, Wisconsin, USA - 1anoA | ecosystem: Environmental > Aquatic > Freshwater > Lake > Hypolimnion/Profundal zone | place: USA: Wisconsin...
GGTCCGCCACCCTGCTTCCCATGGCGAGAATATTTTGAAATGATTCGCCGAAAAGCGGGATCGGTAACATCAGCCATAGGAGCAAGGCAGAAAAAAGGAGTTTTCAATTGTTTCCAAAAATTATTCATTACGATTTTTTCTTTGCGGTGACGACAGGTTTTTTAACGGCAGGTTTTGCTTTCGCTGTCGGAGCCGCTACAGGAGTACTTGTCGCGCTTTGTGGAGACAAAGGCTGCGCACTTGGAGTTACAGTTCCGAATTTGTAGTAAATTTTTCCTGCAAATCGCAGATCAATATAGTTTAAGGTCGACGCACTGGTCGCGAGCGTCCCTGTGAAATCCTGATCATTCGCAAGCAGATCAAGAGCACTTATGATATCAGCACTTGTTTCAGTGTTAGTAATGATGAGCTCCGTCACTGGGCTTACAATCGTATTTTTAATTTGATCAACAGTAATCGCAATATCACCTTCATTAATCGGCTGACCTCCTGAAAGTGTATTCGTGTCCAGTAAATATTGAACGCTTAAAATATGCATCGGATAATTTTGAAGCGTATCCAAAGTATTTGTAATGAACTGAAATTCTGCGGGCGAAGCAAACCGTTCCCCAAGAGGATTTGGGTCTACCGTCTCGGCGGAAGAAGCCGTACCTGTAAAGGTTATGAAAACTCCTGGAGTAAATTCTGGAGCTTGATCATAAATGATGCCGTTTTGATCCACGAAATAACAATCCGTGGCATCAGCACACCACAAGTATTGCGGTTTTTTCTCGACAACTGTAACGGTTAAAACATTTCGGTCACTGAATTCAACCGTATCGCTTTCCAAGCTCGGGATTTTGGAAATAAGATAATTTTGCATTCCTGATTTTGAAAAGAAAAGCGCGTTCGTTCTGGGAATAACCAAAACATAGTTTCCAGAAATGTATTGCTCCGCGATTTGCAAGACATCATTCGGGTCGAGAGATTGCGTACCCACTACATTTATATGATTAATCTGAAAAGCGGGTTTCCGCAAAAGCGCAATAATTCCAGCAATAATCGCAAGGATTAACAATAAAGTCACAAAGAAAATCTTCGTGCGTCGTCCTTTGCGCACTTTAGAATTCTTATCAAATTGGACTTTTGTTTTATCCATTAGTTTATGAAGGAAAATTACTTTTTAACAATAAGTTCTTTTCCAAGATATTTTTGAAGAATGAGAGGGATTTTAATTGAGCCATCCGCCTGCTGATTATTTTCAAGAATGCACGCAACGATTCGAGGAGTAGCAACTGCTGTGTTGTTCAATGAATGAGCAAATCGTAGTTTGCCTTCAGAATCACGATAACGAATATTTAAACGCCGTGTCTGGAAATCATGGAAATATGATGCCGAATGTGTTTCTCGATAAGTGTTCTGCGAAGGCATCCAAACCTCGATGTCATATTTCTTTACTTGGCCCTGGCCTAGATCACCTCCGCAATTTACGACCACATGGTAATGGAGTCCAAGCTCTTGAAGAAGTTCCTCGACATTAGCAGTGATTTCTTCGTGGAATTTTACTGTTTCGACATGACTCGCTTCGCACAAAACGATTTGTTCAAGTTTAAAAAATTCATGCACTCGGATTAAACCTTTGGTGTCCTTGCTGTGCGAACCGGCTTCACGTCTGAAACACGCTGAGAATGCAGCTATCTTGATCGGAAGTTTTGATGATTCAAGAACTTCATTACTATAATAAGACATTGTTGCGACTTCGCCCGTTCCGGCAAGATATTCATCGTCTTGAGTTCGATACAAATCATCTTCGCCTCCTGGCAAATATCCCGTTCCCACTAACGTGTTTTTTGTAACCAAAGACGGCACAATCATCGGAGTAAATCCTTTTGAAATAAGCCGATCATTAAACAATTGCCACAAAGCCATTTCAATTTGTGCCGCTTCATTTTTCAAAAAATATCCTCGGAAGCCGGCGACTTTTGCACCACGCTCAAAATCAGCAAGGTCAAGCGACTCGCATAGTTCAATATGATTTTTCACTTCGAAATTGAAATTCGGTTTTTCACCCCAGTCGCGAACTTCCATGTTGCCCGCATCTGAATCGCCTTCCGGAACAGAAATGTCAGGAACGTTCGGAACTTTCAACATTAGCAAATGCCATTCATTCATGACTTCTTTCAGATCGTCTTCGTGTTTCTTCAAATCATCTTTTAAAAGTTTCATTCGGTCAATCAAAGATTGACGCTCTTCTGGAGTGGCACTTGGGATTTTATCGGAAACAACATTTTGTTCGGCTCGTAATGTTTCAACAAGTGATAATTTTTCGAGTCGCTTCACATCGGCCGCGATAAGTTCATCCACATTAAAATCGATATGCTTTTTTCTTGCTGCCTCTTTAATAAGCTCGGGATTTTCCCGAATGAATTTGATGTCCAACATAATGAAATCACTATAACAAAAAAATCAAGATTTGTCAGTCCTTTATCGAATTTTTAACTTACTTCTCTAAAATGTACTTCATGGACGACTTTCCCATTTACAATCTTGCCGCGGAATTGATTTCAAAACATTTCGGCCATATTCCCGAGCCTCCCAAAGGACTCAAAATCCGAGGAGCCTTTCCGAAAAGTTCTCATTTAATATTTCTTACCGTGGTGGGTTCGCGCCGATATACGCCATACGGAAAACAGGCTTGCGAACACCTCATCGCAGGACTCCGCGGATATCCGATTGTGATTGTTTCAGGTCTTGCAATCGGAATTGATGCTATTGCACATCAAGCCGCACTCGACGCAAATCTTTTGACCGTTTCATTTCCTGGCTCGGGCCTCGCCGAACATATTATTACTCCGCGCGAGAACTTCAGCTTAGCCTTGAATATCCTGAAAGCCGGAGGATGCTTATTAAGTGAAGTCGACGACTTTCATGGCTCACCGAAATGGATCTTTCCGAAAAGAAATCGACTCATGGCAGGAATTTCAAAAGCAACTCTTATTATAGAAGCTACAAATAAGTCCGGAAGTCGAATTACTACAAGGCTTGCCACTGAATATAATCGCGACGTTTTTGCTTTGCCTGGATCTATTTTCAGTGACAGCTCAGAAGGGCCAAACGAATTATTGAAACTCGGCGCAACGCCTGTGACCTGCTCTCAAGACATTTTGTTTGCTCTCGGTTTTCAAGTTTCAGAAACTCCTATGAATGATCTTTTTTCGCAATGTGATCCCGAGGAAGAGCGAGTTCTTAAACTACTAGGAAGTCCGAAGCAGCGCGGGGACCTTATTCGAGAACTTGAAATTCAAACTTCGAAGGCAAATATTTTATTCACACAAATGGAAATGAAAGGGCTCATCAAAGAAATTGGCGGTGAAATCCGCAGAGTTTAATAAAGGAATGATCTCAGAGAGCTTTTGAGATGAAATGTATCCCAAATTTGCAAATTAAAATGAATAATGGTACTTGTTAATAACATTATATGAAACTACTCATTGTCGAATCCCCTTCAAAAGCAAAGACGATTGAAAAGTATTTATCCGAAGACAAAGCGAACTTGAAGGATAAATATATCGTGCGCGCATCCATCGGGCACATCCGAGATTTGCCAAGTTCGAACAATAAAGCGATTGATATTCCGGCCGGATTCGTTCCTCATTATGAAGTTTCACCAGGCAAAGGCCGAGTCATCGATGAACTCCAAATGCTCGCAAAAAAAGCCGACGAGGTCATCCTTGCAACCGACCCCGACCGCGAAGGTGAGGCGATTTCTTGGCACTTGCGAGAAATTTTGAAAGAGGCCCACATCAAAGCTCCTATAAAGCGAGCAACCTTTCATGAGATTACAAAAGAAGCCGTGACCGAGGCCTTGCAACATCCTCGAGACATCGATGAAAAACTTGTTCAGGCCCAAGAAGCTCGACGTGTGCTCGATCGACTGGTCGGGTATGATTTATCAGGCTTGATTTGGAAAAAAGTTCGCTATGGACTTTCAGCAGGGCGCGTTCAATCCCCAGCACTTCGAATCATTATGGAACGCGAGCGTGAAATTCGTGCATTTAAACCCGAAGATTTCTGGGTGATCGAAGGAGTTTTTTCTCCAAAATCAAACTCGGGCGGAGCGTCCCCTGTAAAAGTAAAACTCACTTGTGTCGATGAACCTCGTGATATAAAAATCGTCGAGCACATTTTAAGTACCGGCAAAAAAAATCCTTGGATCGTAAAAGATATCAAAGAATCAGAACAAAAACGCTCAGCCCGAGCGCCATTTACAACTTCCACTATCCAACAAACCGCAAGTACACGGCTTGGATTTTCACCTTCGCGGACCATGCGAGTCGCACAGCGTCTTTACGAAGCGGGACATATCACCTACATGCGAACCGACAGTACCAACATGAGTAAACAAGCGCAGGATCAAGTGCTCGCCCTTGTTGAAAAAAAATACGGAAAGGAATACGCGCAGGCAAACGTTTATAAAACAAAAAGCAAAAACGCACAGGAAGCCCACGAAGCCATCCGACCGACTCATTTTAATATTGAATCCGCTGGCCTTACCGAAGAACAAAAAGAACTTTATCAACTGATTTGGGAACGAGCAGTTTCTTCGCAGATGAGCGATGCAAAATTGCTCAAAACAAAAGTCACCGCAAACGTAACTCTTGCTAGTCACTCCAAGTCAGCTACTCCTTCAAACTCTAGAAAGAGTATCGGCGAAGAACTAGGCGAAATTCCAGATTTCACCGCAACAGGATCACGCCTTCTTTTTCCTGGCTGGCTTAAAGTAGACTCTGATGCTCGAGGCGAAGACGTTGAGTTGCCAAAAATGGCTACTGGCGAAACCTTGCATTTAATTTCCTTGGACAGTTTTGCAAAACAAACGCAACCGCCGAGTCGTTACACCGAAGCCGGACTTGTAAAAGAATTGGAGGCTCGAGGCATCGGCCGACCTTCAACCTACGCATCCATCATGCGCACTATCGAAGACCGTGGCTATGTTTCAAAGCAGGGCAAGACTCTTTTCCCCACAGACACAGGCGATGTGGTTTCAAGTTTCCTTGAAGAAAATTTCAACAAATATATTTCTGATTCTTTCACGGCTGAAATGGAAGACGAGCTCGACGATATTGCCGACGGTAAACGCGGATACGTAAAAACTCTTTCCGATTTTTACGGACCATTTTTAAAAGACGTTGAAGCGAAAGAATCCATTCCTAAATTGACAACTCTTGGGGATGCGCCTCTAGGTCTGAAATGCCCTGTTTGTGGAAGTCCAATGGTTATCAAATTAGGACGATCAGGAAAATTCTATTCATGTTCGCGATACCCTGATTGTACGGGAGCACTTACCTTAGATGGAAAAGAAGTCGGCAAAGAAACACCTATCGGAGTTGACCCAAAAACAGGCATGAATATTTATTTGCTCACAGGACGATTCGGACCTTATGTTCAACTTGGAGAAACGCCGGCAAAGAAACCAAAAGTAAAGAAAGTTCGAAAAGCAAAAGTCAAAAAAGTTTCTAAAAAGAAAGCTGCCGGGGGTTCTGAGAAAATTGAAGATTCTCTAACAAACCCTACAGGATCTTCATTAGAGGACGTAGGAACAGAAATTACTGAGAAACCTCCACGACGAGCAAGTTTGCCAGCAGGAGTAAAGCCCGAAGATATGACATTAGGTATGGCTTTGAAGTTACTCGAGCTTCCCCGAGAATTAGGAGTCGACCCCAAAACAAATGAAACGGTCATCGCAAACGTCGGCAGATTTGGCCCTTACGTTGGCATTGGGCGAGAATTTAGATCCATTAAAAAACCTCTTGATCCGTACACGATCACTCTTGCCGAGGCTTTAGAACTGATTGCAAAACCTAAAAACTTACCGAAAGGTGTTGAACTTGTAAAAATAGTCGGAAAGCATCCAAAGACAGGACGAGAAATTCAAATTTTGAAATCGAAATCAGGAAACTTCATTAAGCAAGGAATGAAAAGAACCTACTTGCCTGATTCGATGAACCCGGAAACAATTACAATCGATGAAGCGGTTGCGCTTATGACCATGCAAGCTGCAGATAAAAAACGGAAATAATTTTTGAATTAAAAGAGCGCAACAGGTGTAAACCGATTGCGCTTTTTGCGTAATGTCTTGAACGAACATGGCTAATGTTTTTACGAATTGGATGTTCCCAGTTCCTCAGGCTTGGGTTCGGTACTCCAGATCCTTGGGCGCGGCTTTTTGATTTCTTCAGGCTTTCTTGCAAAAGCAATTTCCCCACTTTTGATCATTTGGCATATCATCAAATTTATTTCACAATAGGCCTCAAACATAAGTACATCTTGTTGGAAATACATTTGAAATAGTGCAAAATCCTGAGCTCCCTCCCATTCAATACGACAAGGGGAACCTTCATTCGGATCAGCATCTTCATCGTTAAACATTAACACCTTAAATCCAAAAAGAATGGTCCTACTATTGTAATTATAAGTATCCCGATACATCTGTTTAGCGGTGTCCTTATAAAAAGCAAATCGAGCCTCTTCTCTATTAAGTAATGAAAGCACCAGGGTCCCCCCACCTAAATTTTCAGGAATTATAAACAGACTCTTTTTTGGCCATTCCTCTTCGCATGCCTTTTCAATAAGTTTACCTCCTCCCTTAAAGAGACGTAGTGAATAATAAAAGAAAAGCAATGGAAGGCAGAAGGCCGACCTCCTTATAATATGCTCTGTAAAAATATCTGGATATTCGCCAGTAACCGAATCAATCATCCTTTCAAAGGGTGATTTAATAAAATGCTCTAAAGTTTTTTCTTCTGACATAAAAAGATCTTTTTGTTGGATCAAAATATACCATAAAAACCAAAAACTGCAACCTACCACGCTAAAATCGTTTCGCCATCAACCACTTTATCTCCAACCTTTACACTAATCTTTCTAACATACGGAACAATCACCACCACTTGCGATCCAAATCTAATTTGCCCATAAATATCGCCTTTTTGAATTTCATCCCCTACTTCTAAAATATTTCTAATTCGCCGAGCGGCAAGTCCTGCCACTTGAATAACCGCAACCTTTTCTTTTTTATTGGAAAACAATGCAATGACTTTTTCATTTTCCTCGACAATTTCGAGCATTGATTTACCCATCGCATTCTTATGTCCTCCTCGATAATGATCCATGTGAAGAATCGTTCCCGTAATCGGAGCGCGCTGAATATGCACATCAAGCGGAGTCATTTCAATAATAATAATCTGCGCTGGGAAAATAAGTTCCGGAATCACCACATGGTTTTGAATTCCCTTTTTTTCAAAAATAATATCTGAATTTTGCACGGTTCTAATCTCGATTACTTTTCCATGAGCGGGCGAAACGATTCCGTTGCCAGTCGGAATAATTCTTTTAGGAGCTTTTCCGATGACAAACATCACGATACCGTGAAGTCCGATGTAAACTTTATTAAGCGCTTTTTTCATTATGTTTAGTATAACAAAAAGAACGCGCGTCGTTAAATAAATAACAACACACGCCCTCACTCTTGCATTCTTCATCCAAAGGAATGCTTCTTCATCGTGTCCCACTCGTTAAATTTAATGCCCTTCAGTTCGTGATTGTAGCCCTTCATATCCAACAAGGCTTCAACCTTTTCAAAAAAGACCTGAAGTATTTCTTCCAAGGCATCGGCAATATTGCCGGAAATCACTCCAATAAGCTTTTTCTCGCCAGGATTGCAGGGATACTCCAGTATAGCGATACTAAAACCGTACGAAAATAGGATGCGGTATTTTGCAAAGAAGCTCCTTAGCTGTTCAAGCTTGGCAGAAGTTGGCAGTTGACCAAATTCGTTTTTGTCCATCTGAACGAAATTAAAGAAAGCTTTTGTCGCCCCTGGATATTCTTTGTCCATTTTTTGAAGAGTGTGTTTGATTTTTGACTTTAAAACACGTTCTTCTTCAGGGTTTATCTCAGCACCCCCATGACGCTCTCTTTCGAGAAAGTCGTCTAATAAAGTATTTTTTGGCATGTTTGGTACATTTGGTTAGGCCTATTGTATCACGTTTTACGAATTATGTCAATAAAATAAAACCCTTATAAATAAGGGTTAAATCTTGAATTCAATCACGTCACCATCTTTTACCACGTATTCCTTCCCTTCTGTTTTTATCAATCCTTTAAGTCGAGCATCTCCGTAGGAACTGCATTTCAACAAATCTTCCCAAAATACGACTTCTGCTCGAATAAATTTATCTTTGAAGTCTGTATGAATAGCCGTTCCTGCCATAGGAGCTGTCCAACCATTTTGAATAGTCCATGCTCGTGTTTCTTTTTCACCCGTTGTGAAATAAGTAGCGAGCCCAAGCAGTCGATAAGACTCTTTGATAAGAGTATCAATTCCATCATCGAGCTTTTCCGACGAGTCACCCACCATCGCTTGGCGCATTTCATTTTTTTCCTGTCCTTCGAAATCCGAAAGCTCATGTTCAATCTTTGCGTCGATAACAACCCATCGCGCTCCTGTTTTTTCAATTTCTGAACATAACTTTTTAAAAGCTTCAGGATCAGTTTCGTCCAAGTTTTTTCCGCCAGATCGTTTATTCAATCCGTAAATAATCGGCTTTGAAGTAAGCAAGTTCAGTTGTTTGACGACTTTTTGTTCTTCATCATTCAACACGATGGTGTTTGCCATTTTTTCCGACGTCAAAGCTGCTTGAAATTTTTTACACACCGATTCTTCAAGGACGGCAGCTTTGTCGCCTCGTTTTACATCTTTCTGCAAATTTGAGATTCTTTTCTCGACTGTTTCAAGATCTGCGAGAATAAGTTCCATATTGATAACCTTAATGTCTCGAAGTGGGTCAATTTCACCATAGACGTGGTTGATGGCTTCGCCTTTATTATCAGCAACGGCAAAAATACGCACCATTTCAAAAATCGCATCGGTTTCGCGAATGTGCGACAAGAATTTATTCCCAAGGCCTTCGCCTTTTGACGCACCCTCTACAAGCCCCGCAATATCGACGAATTCAATAGCCGCTGGAATTGTCTTCTGGGTTTTTGAAAATTCAGAAAGTTTCCACAAGCGATCGTCAGGCACTGCAACCACACCAACTGATGGATCAATCGTACAAAAAGGATAATTTTCAGCAGGCACGCCTTTTTTTGTTAAGGCGTTAAACAACGTGGACTTGCCCACATTCGGGAGTCCGACAATTCCAATAGATAATGACATGGCGTGATTATGCCTTTTTTAAAGGTAAATTTCAAGCTCTGCAGCTTCTAAGGATTTTAAAAGGGTCAGACGATTTTAACATATCAAAATACCCATGATCCAATTCTTGAATCATGGGTTATAATACCTTCCAGATGTAGCCACTCAATCAACGCTTTCTCACTACTAAACGGTTCGAACCCACTGCACAATCTTCGCCGTGCAATATTGAGTTGATGGTTAGTTTCAAGTCAGTGGTTCGGCCGTTTCCCTTTGTACTATCATAGTACTGAGAAATATCAGCAACAACCACCTCGTTTCCCGAGTCAAGCAGAAAGAAAGTAGAAGCTCCTTTTTGAGCGAGCCAGTCAGGGAACTTTTTACAAAACTTATTTATCTGATGCTCTGTAAAAGACATTTTATCAACGTCACGCCCAACTGCATTAAAAGCTTGTCCACACGTTAGAGTTCTATCCGATCTGCGAATCTGATACACCTCTACGCGAGTAGCTTCGGTAGGCACGTTATACTTTCCACCCGACCAATTGTAATTCAAAACAATTTCTCTCGAAGCAGGAGCATCGGGCGATGTTAAAAACAAAGTTCCATCAGCATCATCAAGCCACAGGTCGCGGCCCAACGTAAGTAATTGAAGAATTTGCGCGTCTCCTGATTTGCGCGTTTTAATATTATTCATCAATGTACTACGCTCTTGAAATGAAAGGCCAAGAAACCATTTGATTTGTTTTAACGTGTCTCCAATGTCAAAAATAGATTCTAAACTCATGTGTGGGTCATTTTTTTGTAAAGAATATCCTCTCTTGGGTCAAATTCAAATATGACGAGAGGTTTGTCATATTTAACTACATAATAATACATTATGTAGTAAGAGTCAATAGCCTCTTGAGGACTTTTCCAGCCTCATTCCTTGGTGTTTTAACCAAACCTTGCTATACTGTCCCCGCTCCAGAGATATGCAGGATAAGCTTGAAAACGAAAAGAAGGCGCGGAAACAAGCAGTTTCTATTGCCCTTGTTTATTTCGCCAAAGTATCAGCTTGGATTATTATTCCTGCAGTCTTTATTATCGTTGCTCGATTTGTATTTGCCAAACTCCCGAGTCACACCTATATAGTGCTCGCGTTTGCCGTGATCGGAGTTTGTATTTCATTTTATGGAATATACAAGGAATCAACTGATTTGATCAATCGACACGATATCTAATTTTGAAATGCATTATTTATGACACTTACTTCTACTCAAACAAATACCGGACATATTACCCTTACCCCTGAAGTTCCAGGTGTAAGTCCAGAAACAATTTTTAAGATTGGGTCATTCCCTGTCACTAACTCTATTTTAGGGAGTTTTATTATCATGCTTGTTTTAGTCAGCATTGGAATCGCTGTTCGAACATCAATCAAAGAAATTCCAGGCAAATTTCAATCCTTCTTTGAAATGATCATCGAACAGATCAGCGACCTCTGCGATCAAATCACAGGAGACCATAAACTCTCGAGAACCATTGCACCTCTCGCGATTACACTTTTTATTTTCGTCCTCTTCAATAACTACTTGGGTCTTATCCCAGGCGTCGGCTCGATCGGAATGTTGTCTCTCCATAATGGAGTTTACACGATCGTTCCCTATCTTCGAGGAGGGACCGCCGACGTCAACACCACGCTTGCCCTTTCTATTTTTGTCGTCATTGGTGCAAATATTTTCGGTATTATCAGTATTGGCGCATGGAACGTCTTGAATAAATACTTGAATTTCAAGGTGATGGCAAAGATGGTTAAAAATATTCGCAAGGAACCGACCCAAATCCTTATTGCTCCGATCACATTTTTCGTGGGGCTCCTTGAAATTATCGGGGAAATCGCAAAAATTGCATCGCTTTCCTTTCGATTATTTGGAAACGTTTTTGCCGGTGAAGTACTTTTGGCTTCAATGAGCGCCTTGTTTGCATTCGCACTTCCTGTCCCCTTCATTTTCCTTGAAGTCTTGGTAGGCGCCGTTCAAGCATTCATTTTCGCAACACTCACCGTAGTATACTTTACACTAGCAGCACAAACCCATGACGACCACGACGAATCTCATGCAACGCACGAAGCCGAGCATCCGGCGGAAATCGAAGCCTAGACCTTATATGCATGAGTCCTTGATTGTGTTGGCCTCTCAAATCTGGTATGAATATATGTTCATGACAGAAAGAAAGGCCAACCTTTCATAAGGATGCGACTCCTTATTAATCATTAAGAAATAATATTTTAATTTATATGACTGATTTAATACCAATAGCAAAAGCATTAGCAATCGGACTCGGAGCAATCGGTCCAGGACTCGCAATCGGAATGATTGGAAGCAAGGCCATGGAAGCAATTGGGCGAAACCCTGAATCAACTTCAAAGATCTTGGTTCCTATGCTTTTGTGCGCAGCATTCGCGGAAGCTATTGCGATTTACGCTTTGATCATCGCATTTTCACTCTAATCTAAACCTATGGAAGGCATTATTTCAATCTTCCACATCGACGCCAAATTATTAATCGCACAGTTCATCAACTTCGCGATTGTGTTTGTTGTACTTTATTGGTTCGGTCTTCGAAAGTTGGGCTCATATATGAAAGAGCGCTCTGAAAAAATCAAACAGGGTCTCAATTCAGCAGACGAAAGCAAAAGACTTCTTGCAGAAACTGAAGCTGCATCGGCTGCAGCCCTTGCTGAATCTCGAAAAGAGGCAAAGATTATTTTGGACAAGGCGCACGAGGATGCACAAAAATATGCAATAAAATCTAAAGCTCTCACAGACTCAGAAATTGCAGAATCTCTTGCTCGAGCAAACAAAGAAATTGAAGCTAAGAAAAGTGAAATTCTTTCACAATCAAAGCAGTCGATCATTACTCTTGCAGCAACTATGACGCGAAAAACATTTGCGGAACTTGGAGTATCTGAAAGTTCAGAGGTTGCAAAATCTGCCATTGCAAAAATTGAAGCTGGAAAGTAAGACACGAAAAAAACCTCTGTCTCGCCACAAACTCTACTCTCTGAATTCTCTGTAACGGAGTACTCCGATAGAACATTCAGAGTATCCTGGAGCAATGAGCCATTCTATGCAAAACGAAACTCTCGAAAACTATGTAACGACCGCAATCGCCTTCATCAATGAAGCTTCTTCGACGCGTGACCACGAGCTTCGCATCAAAGCAACCTCGGCAACGATCGCAAACGTTTTCAAGAAAGAACCTTCCGCGATAGAAAAAACACTGCGTCGAACAATTCAAGACTCTCATGCATTCGAAGCCGAATACCGCGTCTCTGACATTGCAAAAGACTCAGTGCAAAGCTCGACGCCCCACAGTATCGTCGAAGGCGATCAAGGCGTAAGCGCAGGCGCACGACTCATTATCGGAGACACGATGTATGACCGATCGGCCGATAGCATCATCTCGTCCCTTACCTCTTCCCTTGAACAGATCTTAGAAATTAATCCATTAAGCAAATAACTTTATGAGCACACCGAACACGAAATCAATCATCGAACAATTTGAAACCGAGCTCGCACGATTCACTTACAGCGGTACTGCCGAGCATGTTGGCGTTGTACAAAAAGTCTACGACGGAATCGTACAAGTCGCGGGACTTTCAAATGTGCGTTCGTCCGAAATTGTAGAATTCGAAGATGGCACAAAAGGCATCGCTCTTAACCTTGAACGAAATACTGTCGGTATTATCGTGTTCGGAAGTACGGTGAAAATCAAAGAAGGCGATACTGTAAAAAGCACAGGTCAAATTCTTCAAGTTCCAGGCGCAAACGCCCAGCTTGGACGAGTCGTTGATGCACTCGGAAATCCCATTGACGGTGGATCCCCTATCAAAGCCGACAAAATGATGCTCGTAGAACGAGTTGCTCCAGGCGTTATTGCTCGAAAGTCAGTCAATCAGCCAATGATGACTGGTATTAAAGCGATCGACACATTGGTTCCCATTGGACGAGGACAGCGAGAGCTCATCATCGGTGATCGACAGACAGGTAAAACCGCAATTGCAATCGACACCATCATGAACCAGAAAGGTCAGAATATGACCTGCGTGTATGTTTCCATTGGACAAAAAGCTTCAAAGCTTCGAGCACTTGAAGCTCGACTTCGCGAAGCAGGAGCCATGGATTACACCGTCATCGTTTCAGCAAGTGCATCTGATTCAGCTGCCATGAACTACATCGCGCCTTATTCAGGTGTTGCGATCGCAGAATTTTTTATGGAGCAAGGCAAAGACGTCTTGATTATTTACGATGATCTTTCAAAACATGCGACAAGTTACCGAGAAATCTCACTTTTGTTGCGACGACCACCAGGACGTGAAGCGTATCCTGGGGACGTATTTTATTTACACTCACGACTTTTAGAACGAGCATGTCGAGTAAGCGAAGCGTACGGCGGAGGCTCAATCACCGCCCTTCCAATTATTGAAACGCAGGCAGGTGATATTTCGGCATACATTCCAACGAACGTGATTTCGATTACAGACGGACAGATTTTCCTCGAAACAGACCTTTTCTACAAGGGTATCCGCCCAGCGGTAAACGTCGGATTTTCCGTATCACGAGTGGGATCATCTGCTCAAATCAAAGCCATGAAGAAAGTTGCAGGAACGTTAAAACTCGACCTTGCACAGTTCCGAGAACTCGAAGCCTTTTCA
>Ga0316217_10005058_pt1 | contig 13872 bp, 11 predicted proteins | sample 1anoAmetaG_FD_203633 | JGI IMG/M metagenome (GOLD analysis project Ga0316217, IMG submission 203633) | Freshwater microbial communities from Trout Bog Lake, Wisconsin, USA - 1anoA | ecosystem: Environmental > Aquatic > Freshwater > Lake > Hypolimnion/Profundal zone | place: USA: Wisconsin...
CGTGGCTGGCGGGGCAGGCGGCGCTGATGACCGCCGGGGCTCCGGCCAGCCGGGCTTCGTTGACGCCCATGATCACGGTCAGGTCCGCGTCCGGGGCCGGGGCGCTGATGACCACCCGGGCGACGCCGTCGTGGAGATGGCGGGCCGCCTGCTCCCGGCGGGTGAAGCGCCCGGTGCACTCCAGCACCACTTCGGCCCCCAGGGCGCCGAACGGCAGGCGCCCGGGATCCGGTTCCCGGAACAGCGGCACCCGCATGCCGTCCAGCAGGAGGGCGCCGTCGCCGTGGCCCACGGTGAAGCCGGCCCGGCCGTGGACGCTGTCGTGCTTCACCAGATGGGCGATGCAGGCGGGCTCGGCCAGGTCGTTGACGGCCACCAGTTCCAGCCCGGGGGCCTGCTGGAGCTGACGGATGAGCTGGCGCCCGATGCGTCCCAGCCCGTTGATGGCGACCTGCATGAACACCCTCCAACCCATACCCGAAGCAAAGCCGGCAGCGGGCTGCCGGCGTCGCTTCCCGCTCGACTCTCCCCGATCCCTACTTGGCCAGGATCCGGACCATTTCCAGCACCTTGTTGGAGTAGCCCCACTCGTTGTCGTACCAGGCCACCACCTTCAGGAAGGTGGGGTCCAGCATGATGCTGGCGTCGGCGTCGAACACCGAGGTGCAGGGCTCGCCCCGGAAGTCGGTGGAGACCACCTTGTCCTCGGTGTAGGCCAGCACGCCCTTGAGCGGGCCTTCGGCGGCCGTCTTCATGGCCGCGCAGACCTGCTCGAAGGTGGCGGCGCGCTCCAGTTCGCAGGTGAGGTCGACCACCGAGACGTCGGAGGTGGGCACCCGGAAGGCCATGCCGGTGAGCTTCTTGTTCAGGGCCGGGATCACCTTGCCGACCGCCTTGGCCGCGCCGGTGGAGCTGGGGATGATGTTCTCCAGGATGCCCCGGCCGCCGCGCCAGTCCTTCATGGACGGGCCGTCCACGGTCTTCTGGGTGGCGGTGGCGGCGTGCACGGTGGTCATGAGCCCGCGCTTGATCCCGAAGCCGTCGTGCAGCACCTTGGCCACTGGCGCCAGGCAGTTGGTGGTGCAGCTGGCGTTGGAGATAATCGCCTGGCCAGCGTAGCTCTCGTGGTTGACGCCGTAGACGAACATGGGGGTGTCGTCCTTGGACGGGGCGCTGAGCACGACGCGCCGGGCGCCGGCCTTCAGGTGCGCGCTGGCGGTGGCGTTGTCCAGGAACAGGCCGGTGGATTCCACCACGATGTCGGCGCCCACCGCGTCCCACTTCAGGTTGCCCGGATCCCGCTCGGCGGTCAGGCGGATCTTCCGGCCGTTGACGATCAGGGTGCTGCCGTCCACCGCGAGGGTCCCCTGGAAGCGGCCGTGCACGGAGTCGTACTGCAGCATGTAGGCAAGGTAGGCTGGGTCGAGGAGATCGTTGATACCGACGATCTCCAGGTCGGGAAAGTGCTGCACCGCGGCCCGGAACACCATCCGGCCGATCCGCCCAAATCCGTTGATCCCGATCTTGGTCATCTTGTCATCTCCCCTTAAGGACGAGAGCGCCCCATCCGGAAGACGCTCTGCTTCAGCAGTTGATTCCAGGATACCGCATGGCGTCCAGAAGCGGTTCCAGCTTCTTGGACAAGGTGTTGCGGTGGATCCCCAGCTTGCGCGCCGCGGCGCTCTGGTTGCCGTTGTTGGCGGCCAGCACCTGCTCCAGGTAGATCCGCTCCAGCTCACGTTTGGCCAGGTCCAGGGGGATCTCGTTGCGCACCAATTCGGCGATGAGTTCCTCCATCAACTTGCGCATCGCTCCGACTCCATTGGGTAGCCCAAGAAGTTAACACCAGCGGGGGGCTATGCGAAGGCGATATTACAGCGATATTGCTTCCCTTCCTGCGGAAAACCCTGTGGAATACTTGTGGATACGCTGGAGGAACGAGTGCGCAAGACCAAGATTCTCATCACCATGGGGCCCGCCCTCATGGAAGAGGCACGCCTGCGGGAAGCCCTGCAGGTCGCCGATGCGGTACGGCTCAACGCCAGCCACGGCGACCTGGATTCGCGCCGGAGCGCCCTGGGCGACATCCGCCGGATCGCGCTGGAACTCGGCCGCCGGATCCCGGTGCTGCTCGACCTGCAGGGCCCCAAATGGCGGGTGGGCCTGCTGGCGGCCCCGCTGGAGCTGGCCGCGGGCAGCGTGGGCGCCTTCTACCCGGCCGACGGCGCGGTTCCGGCCGGGCTGGCCTGGGCGGTGCCGCTGCCGCACCCCGAGCTGTTCCTGGGCGCCCGCGCCGGACAGCGCTGGGTGCTGGACGACGGCAACCTGGAAGTGGTGGTGACCGAGGCCCTGCCGGGCGCGGTCAAGGCCCGGGTGGAAGTGGGCGGATGGCTGAAGGCACGCAAGGGCGTGCACCCCATCGGCCTGGACGTGGCCTTCGATCCGCTCACCCCCAAGGACCTGGTGGACATCCGCTGGGGCGTCGAGAACGGGGTGGACCTGTTCGCCCAGAGCTTCGTCCGCCGCGCCTCGGACATCCAGACCCTGGACGGGCTGATCCGGGGCATGGGCGGCCAGCAGCCCATCATCGCCAAGATCGAGCATCCCCAGGCCCTGGACAACCTGGAGGAGATCCTGGACGTCTCCTGGGGCGTCATGGTGGCCCGCGGCGACCTGGGGGTGGAGCTGGGCGTGGAGCACGTCCCGGCCCTGCAGAAGCGGATCATCAAGATGGCCCGCCACGCCCTGAAGCCGGTGATCACCGCCACCCAGATGCTCGAGAGCATGATCGAGAACCCGCAGCCCACCCGGGCCGAGGCCTCGGACGTGGCCAACGCCATCTGGGACGGCACCGACGCGGTGATGCTCAGCGCCGAGAGCGCCGTGGGCAAGTACGCGGTGGAGGCCGTGCAGTGGCTGGGCCGGATCGCCGAGGACGCCGACAGCAACTACCATCCCCGCCTGGGCAGGCTGGCGGATTCCCTGGCGCCGAGGCTGTCCAGCCGCACCGACGTGTCGGTGGCGTTCGCCGCCTGCCGGACCGCCCAGGACATCAGCGCGCGGCTGATCGTGGTGTTCACCGAAGGCGGCGGCGCCGCCCGCATGGTTTCGCGCCTGGCGGCCGACGTGCCGGTGATCGGCGCCACCACCGACCTGGGCAACGCCCGGCGGATGGGGCTCATGCGCGGGGTCCAGTCCCTGCTGGTGCCGAAGGTGGAGACCTCCGACGAGATGGTGGATTCGGTGGAGACGGTGCTGCAGGATCTGCATGGCCTGGCGGCCGGCGACAAGGTGGTGATCACCCTCGGCCTGCCCCTGTGGAAGACCGGCACCACCAACACGATGAAGGTGATCCAGTACTAGGCGGGCAGCGCCATGGGCATGAAGGGACTGATCGGTTTCGTCGGCATGACCCTGGGCGGCTGGGTGGGATGGTGGCTGGGGATGTACGTCGGCATCACCACCGCCGTCATCCTCAGCGCCGTCGGCAGCGGCGTGGGCCTCTACTACATCCGCAAGCTGGCGGAGCGCTACCTGGAGTGATTCAGGCCGCCTGCGCCGGGCGGGTCCGGTCGGTGGCCTCCAGGGCGTCCAGCAGCTTGAAGGCCTGGGCTTCGGAAAGGGCGTCCACCTGCAGCCAGCGGCCGGCGCCCAGATCGATCCAGAGCTGGGCGCCGGCGGCATGCCACCAGCCCTGGCGGCCGCTGGCCGCGCCCTGCAGCCGGCGGGCTTCGGCCCGCTGGGCCGGCGCCGGGGCGGGGACCGCCTCGACCCGGTGGGATTCGCCCCAGACCAGCGCCAGCCGGCCCCCGGCCAGCTTCCAGCGGGCGCCGGGCACCCGCAGGCTCAGGCCGCCGCTGGCCATGACCGTGTCCCCCTGGGGCCGGACGTCGGCCGTCCACGGGCCTTCGGGCAGCCAGATGCCGTTCAGGTAGTCGGTGCCCGCGGTGCCGGCGCCGACGTTGCCCATGTCGGCCAGGTCGGTGGTGAGCAGCTTGAGCCGGTACGCCGAGGCCGGCGCCTGGTCGAAGGTGGGGTCCAGCGGGATCCAGCGCCCGCCCAGTTCCGCCTCGACCCAGAAGTGCACCGCCAGGGTCTCGCCCAGGGCGATCCAGCCGGTGACGCCCCGGGCCGGGACGCCCAGGCGGCGGAGCATGGCCACGGCCAGGACGCCGTGCTGGGCGCAGGCGCCCACGGGGTTGCGGGCCACTTCCTGGGCCGAGGCGAAGCCCACGCTGTAGTTCTTGTCCTTGATCCAGTCGTAGACGAAGCTGGTGACCATCTGCGCCAGCTGCCAGCGGGTGGCGTTGCGGGGCGGGTTGAGCCGGCGCTCCAGGCCGGCGAACACCGGGTCGTTGAACTGGACCAGGGGGGTGGCGGCCAGGTAGGGCGCGTCCTGGCGCGAGGGCAGGCCGCGCACGGGCGGTTCTGCGGCCTCCGCCGGCGTCGGCGGCAGGGCCCGGGCCAGCAGGAATTCGTTCGGTCCCAGGCGCCGCTGCTGGGGATCCTGTTCCAGGTCCGGCAGGGTCCGCCCGCTCCAGCGCACCTTGACCTCCGGCAGCCAGAGCAGGAAGGGATGGGGCGGCAGCACCTTGATGGTGCGCGCGAACAGGCCGGCCTTGGGTTCCTGGCCGGCCGGCGGCGGCAGTTCCACCCGCTGGGACAGCACCGGGACCCCGGCCATGGACCCCAGGTGCTTCACCTCGCCCTGGGTCGGGGAGAGCCACAGATCGACGTTCTCCACCATGCTGCCCTCGGCGGAGCGGCCCTGGAAGTGCACCGTGTCCGGGAAGCCGGGCAGCGGGTCCGGCCCCAGGGGCTTCAGGTCGACCTCCGCCCACTGCTGGGTGGGGAAGGCGAAGTGCTTCAGCCTCACCGGCTTCAGGGTGCGGGCCGCGGCCCGCAGGCCGTCCTCCAGATCGCCGGGCCAGACCAGCGCGCCGGCCGGGATATCGAAGGTGCGCGGCGGGCCGTTCCTGAAAGTGAGCCGGAGCCGGCCCGGGTCCCTGGGCGACCAGTCGCCGGCGCCCTCCTGGGGCTCCTGGGACATGGAGAGGGTCCAGCTGAAGTGCATGGAGCCATCGGGCCGCTTCAGGGCCCGCTGCTGCAGGTCCAGCTGGATCACCGCGCCCATGCGTTCCAGGTGGCTCGATTCCCGGCTTTCCAGGTGGACCCCGGCGGCGTCGGCGGACTTGCTGTCGATGGCGCTTCCGGCTTCCTGGCCGGCGATCCAGACCCGCGACACCTGGGTCTCCTGCCCGAGGCAGGGCAGGGGGGCCAGCAGGGTCAGCAGGACAAAGATTCGGGAGGCGAGGGACATGGGGTGCTCCGCCGGTCATTCTAGCAGCCGTTACGGAGCTCGCTCCGTTACGGCTGCTGGTGCCCGGCCCGGGCGCCCAAAGCAGACGAGCCCCTGCGGTGCTAGCAGCCGTTGCGGAGCTCGCTCCGTTACGGCTGCTGGTGCCCGGCCCGGGCGCCCAAAGCAGACGAGCCCCTACGGTGCTAGCAGCCGTTACGGAGCTCGCTCCGTTACGGCTGCTGGTGCCCGGCCGGCGACCGGGGGGGGCATTTCGTGCACACTATCATGAGTGATGATCCGCACCCACTCCGCCATCGTGCTCCGGCCCTCGCCCTTCCAGGAGGGGGGGCTGGTCGTGTCCTTCCTCACCGAGCACGGGGAGCGGCTGGTGGGCCTGGCCCGGGGCGCCAAGAAGCCTTCGGCCAAGTGGGTCTCCAACTTCGAGCCCCTGGGCCTGGTGAACGTCAGCTTCTTCGGCAAGGAGCAGGTGGAGGTGCGCCGGGTGACCCGCTGCGAGCTGGTGCACTCGCCGCTGATCCTGGGCCACCTGGAATCCAACCTGGTGGTGGCCTGCCTGGCCGACGTGTTCGACCGGGTCGCCCGGGAGGGGGTCGAGGACCCGCGGCTGTTCCGGCTCCTGTCCGCCTGCGCCCGGGCCCTGAAGGCGCAGCCGGACCGGGCCATGGCCATCCTCGCCTACGGTGAGCACTGGGTGCTGCACTGCCTGGGGGTGCTGCCCCATCCGCGCCTCTGCGGCCTGTGCGGCAACGGCGAGGCGCCGCTGGTGCTGCTCACCGACGAGCACGGCTGGCGCTGCGCCGCCTGCACGCCGGTGGATCCGCGCGAGGCCTTTCCGCCCGGCACCCGGGAGTACCTGCGGCTGCTGCGCACCCTGCCGGCCGAGGAGGCTCCCGACCCCGAAAGCAGCGACGCGGGCCGGGCCGTGACCCGGGTCCTGCGCGACCGGCTGCGCAGGGAACTGGGGGAGCCCCGCAGCTACAATGTGCTGGAGCGCCTGCTGGTCTGAGCCGCGCCTGGAAGCCTCGGGGCAGCCCGGTTAGAATGGTTCCAGGGGGAACGCTTGTCTTTCGCAACCAATCCGGCCTCTTTGGGGGTTAGCCGCCCAGTCCAGTCAGCCGGTCAGCGATGATCTCGTTCTCCGATGTGGGCAAGCAGTACGGACGGCAGATCCTGTTCATCGACGCCAGCTTCCAGCTGAACGCCGGCGAGAAGGTGGGCCTGGTGGGCCCCAACGGCGCCGGCAAGTCCACCGTGTTCCGGATGATCATGGGCGAGGAGCACCCGGACGACGGCACCGTGAGCCTGCCCAGAAAATTGACGGTGGGCTACTTCCGCCAGGAAGTGGACGAGATGGCGGGCCGCTCGGTGCTGGACGAGGCCATCGCCGGCAGCGGCCGGCTGGGCGACTTGCACCACGAGCTGATGGGCCTGGAGCACGGCATGGCCGACCCGGACCGGGGCGACGAGCTGGAGGCGATCCTGGAGCGGTTCGGCCACGTGCAGGAGGAATACCAGCACCTGGGCGGCTACGAGCTGGAGGCCCGGGCCAAGGCCTGCCTGGCCGGGCTGGGCTTCGAGGACGACCAGATCGACGGCGATGTGGGCGCCCTGTCGGGCGGCTGGAAGATGCGCGTGTCCATGGCCAAGGTGCTGCTCGGCAAGTTCGACGTGCTGCTCCTGGACGAACCCACCAACCACCTGGACATCGAATCGATCCTCTGGCTGGAAGGCTACCTGAAGAGCATTCCCTCGACCCTGCTGATGACCTCCCACGACCGGGACTTCATGAACCGGATCGTCACCAAGATCATCGAGATCGACGGCGGCGACATCGTCAGCTACTCCGGCGACTACGACTTCTACCTGCGCGAGCGGGAGGCCCGGGAGGCCAACCAGGAGGCCGCCTACGCCCGCCAGCAGGCCAAGCTGGCCAAGGAGCAGCGCTTCATCGAGCGGTTTTCGGCCCACGCCGCCAAGGCCGCCCAGGTGCAGAGCCGGGTCAAGGCCCTGGACAAGATCGAGCGGATCGAACTGCCGCGCAAGCGCAAGGTGGTGAAATGGGATTTCCGCGCGCCCATGCGCTCCGGCGACGACGTGGTCATGATCGAAGGCTTGGCCAAGCGCTACGGCAAGCGGGTGCTCTACGACGGCTTCGATTTCCATGTGCGGCGGGGCGAGCGCTGGTGCGTCATGGGCAAGAATGGCGCCGGCAAGTCGACCCTGCTGAAGATGGTGGCCGGGGTGGTGGCGCCGGACGCCGGCAGCGTGCGCCTGGGGGCGAGCCTGCGGGTGGGCTACTTCGCCCAGCAGTCCATGGATCTGCTGGACGCCGACCTCACCGTGCTGGAGCAGATCCAGCAGGATTTCCCCATGGAGGGGCTGGGCGTGATGCGCAACCTGCTCGGCGCCTTCCAGTTCATGGGCGACGACGTGGACAAGCGGATCCGCTCCCTGTCCGGCGGCGAGAAGAGCCGGCTGGTCATGGCCCGGATGCTGTTCGATCCGCCCAATTTCCTGATCCTGGACGAGCCCACCAACCACCTGGACCTGGCCACCAAGGAGATGCTGATCGAGGCCCTGAAGGACTTCGAAGGCACCATGCTGTTCGTCTCCCACGACCGGACCTTCCTGCGCGGGCTGGCCAGCCGGGTGCTGGAACTGGGCGGCGAAGAGCACCTGGGGCCGCTGGTCTACCAGGGTTCGTACCTGGAGTACGTGCACATGACCGGCCGGGAGGCTCCCGGCGTGCACAATTGAAGAACTGATTGCGCCCACCGGTTCGAGACGCTTCCATCGCACCGCCAGTGGTGTAACCCTGATATCCGGACCGATGCTGGACCGTCTGCGGGGTTGATGAATGCGCATTCTGCATGTTGCCACCGAGATCTTCCCCTACGTGAAAGTGGGCGGACTGGCCGATGTCATGGGCGCGCTGCCCGCGGCCCAGCGCGCCCTGGGCGCGGACGCGCGGGTGCTGGTGCCGGGGTTCCCGGCCGTGCTCCGGGGTCTTTCCCATTTCGAGACGGTCGGCGCCGGGCCGGACCTGGAGGGCGTGGGCGAGGCGCGCTTCCTGCTGGGCCGAACCGCCGACGGCGTGCCGGTCTACGTGCTGGACTGCCCGTTCCTGTTCGACCGGCCCGGGGGCCCCTACGAGGAGTCGGGCGACAGCCACCGGAAATTCGGCGCGGTGGGCCTGGCCGGCGCCCAGCTGGGCCTGGGCGCCGATCCGCTCTGGCGGCCGGAGGTGGTCCAGGCCCACGACTGGCAGTCGGGGCTGGTGCCGGTCCACCTGGCCCTCGCCCAGGGTCCCCGGCCCGGGACGGTGATGACCATCCACAACATGGCCTACCAGGGCATCTACCCGGCGGGCCTGCTGGCCGAGCTGGGGCTGCCGCCCTCCTGCTTCCACCCGGCCGGGGCGGAGTTCTACGGCAAGATCAACTTCCTCAAGGCCGGCCTCGCCTACGCCGACCGGATCACCACCGTGAGCCCGACCTATGCCGGGGAGATCCAGCTGCCCGCGGGCGGCGCGGGCCTGGACGGCCTGCTGGCGCACCGGTCCCGGGACCTGACCGGGATCCTCAACGGGGTCGACTACCAGGTGTGGAACCCGGCCACCAGCCCGCACCTGGAGGTGCATTTCGACGCCAAGCGGCTTTCCGCCCGGAAGATCAGCAAGAACCTGCTGCAGCGCGCCATGGGCCTGGACGAGGACGCCGAGGCGCCGCTGTTCGCCGTCGTCAGCCGGCTGGCGGAGCAGAAGGGGCTCGACCTGGTGCTGGAGAACGTCGCCTACCTCATCCAGCTGGACGCCCAGCTGCTGGTGCTGGGCACCGGCGACCCGGTGCTGGAGGCCGGCTTCCAGGCCGCGGCCGCGGCCCATCCGGGCCGGGTGGCGGTGTCGCTGGGGTTCGACGAGGGCCTGGCCCACCGGATCCTGGCCGGCGCCGACGTGGTGCTGGTCCCGTCCCGCCAGGAGCCCTGCGGCCTCACCCAGCTGTACGCGCTCCGCTACGGCGCGCTGCCCCTGGTGCGGCGCACCGGAGGCCTGGCCGACACGGTGGTGGACGCCCATGCCCAGTCGATGATGGACAGCACGGCCACCGGCTTCGTCTTCAAGGAGCCGATCTCCTGGATCCTGGGCGAGACCATCGGCCGGGCCTGCCAGCTCTACCGCCAGGACCCCAAGGGCTGGGCGCGGATCCAGCGCCACGCCATGGCCCAGGACTTCGGCTGGGGCGCCGCCGCCCGGGACTACCTGGCCCTCTACGACCAGCTGGCTAGGGCTTGAGCCGGTAGCCGACGCCCAGCTCGGTGAGCAGCAGCCGCGGCCGGGTGGGGTCGGGTTCGAGCTTCTTGCGCAGGCTGCGCATGTAGACCCGGACATAGGTGGCGTGCGCCCTGCCGTGCTCGCCCCAGACTTCCTGGAGCAGCTGGCCGTGGGTGACCACCTGGCCGGCGTGGCGGGCCAGGACCGCCAGCAGGTCGAACTCGTTCTTGGTCAGGTGCACCGGCTTGCGCTCCATGGTCACTTCCCGCGCGGCGAAGTCCATGCGCAGGCCGCCGAGCTCGACCTGGGGCGGGGGCGGTCCGGCCACCTCGGCGGAGTGCCGCAGTGCCACCCGGATCCGCGCCAGCAGCTCGCCGGAGCCGAACGGCTTGGTGACGTAGTCGTCCACCCCCATGTCCAGGGCCAGGATCTTGTCCTCCTCCCGCCCCCGGGCGCTCACCACGATGATGGGGGTCCGGCTGGCGGCGCGCAGTTCCCGGGCCAGGCTGAGCCCGTCCCCGTCGGGCAGGCCCAGGTCCAGGAGCAGCACATCCGGGGCGAGCCGGCCGGCCATGAGCCTGCCTTCCTCCCAGGTGGTGGCCTCTTCCACCAGGTAGCCGTGGGAGCGCAGGGTGGTGTTGAGGTACTGCCGGAGGTAGGGATCGTCTTCGATCACCAGGACGAGGGGATGTTCGGGGGTCATAGGGCCTGCCATGGGTTTCAGGGGGTGGAATCAGGGTGGGGCTCGGCGGGCATGCCGTCCAGAGGTGATCCTTCCAGGGGCAGCGACAGGATGATCTCTGCCCCGCCCCGGGGCCCGTTCCGGGCCAGGATGGTCCCGCCATGGGCCTGGGCGATGCTCCGGCAGATGGCCAGCCCCAGCCCGGCCCCGGGCGCCAGCGCGCCGCCGGTGCCCCGGTAGAGCTTCTCGAAGATCAGCTCTTCCTCCCCGGCCGGGATTCCTGGCCCCTGGTCGGCCACCAGGATCCGGAACTCCCTGGCCTCGGACCAGCCGCGCAGCGCGATGGCCGATCCCGGCGGGCTGAACTTGAGGGCGTTGTCCAGCAGGTTGACCAGGGCCTGTTCCACCAGCACCGGGTCCATGGGCACCCACAGCTCCGGCAGGTCCACCGAGACCGGGCGGGAGCCCAGCTGCTCCTCCAGGTGGCTGAGGGCCGAGCCCACCACTTCCTCGATCGCCGCCCACTCCTTCTGCACCTGCACCTGGCGCGACTCCAGCCTGGTGATGTCCAGCAGGTTGTTCACCATCCGCAGGAGGCGCCGGGACTCGTGGTGGATGGTGTTGAGCAGCACCGCCTGGTCCCCGGGCGCGGCCTGCGGGCCCGGGTCGAGCAGGGTGGTGGTGGCGCCGGTGATGGTGCCCAGCGGGGTCCGCAGGTCGTGGGAGATGCTGCTCAGCAGGGTGCTGCGCAGATGCTCGTGCTCGGCGCGGATCCGGGCCTCGGCGCGCTCTTCGGCCAGGGCGGCCCGTTCCAGGGCGAGCGAGACCTGGGACGCCAGGGGCACCAGCAGGCCCAGCCGGTGGGGCTCCAGGGCCGCCAGGCCGGGGACCGGGAGCAGCGCCAGCACCCCCACCGGCCGTTCGGTCCCGGTCATGGGCAGCATGAGGCAGCGGGACCCCGGGCTGGTGCCGGTGCCGCGGCCCACCGGCGCGCCCAGCTCCATGGCCTTCCTGGCCAGTTCCAGCTCCTCCGGGGTCAGGCGCAGATCGGCATCGGCCGGGGCCGGCAGGCGGCCTTTGGGGTCGCAGAGGAGCAGTTCCAGGGGCACCTCCAGTTCCTGCCGCAGGTGCTCCTCCACCCGACGCTGGATGGCTGCCGCCGAGCCTCCCTCGGCCAGCACCTTGCCCACGTTGTAGAGGGCGCGGGTATGGCGTTCCCGGTCCTGGGCCAGGCGGGCCTGGGTGCGGATCCGTTCCGCCAGGCCGAGGATGACCCAGCCGACTCCGAGCATCACCGCGAAGGTGCCGGTGTGCTGGATGTCCGTGAGCACGAAGGAGTAGCGGGGCTCGATGAAGCAGAAATCCAGGGTGAGGATGCTCAGGATGGAGGTCAGCAGGGTGGTCCAGCGCCCGAACCGGGTGGCGGCCACCGCGATCGCCAGCATGTAGAGCATGAACACGTCGGCCAGGCCCAGGTAGCGGAACACCAGGTAGCCGACGGCGGTGGTGCAGGCGACGATGCCGATGGCGATGGCCAGATTGCGCGGATCCAGGGGTTCGGCGTCCACCGGCGGGAGCACCGATTCCGACGCCGAAGGCCGGGGCCGGACCACGTGGATCACCAGATCGTGGTCCCCCTGGGCCAGATCCTCCAGCAGGGAGCCCCGGAGCCGCTCCAGCCAGCGGGGCCGGTCGGAGTGGCCCAGGACCAGGTGGGTGACCCCCCGGGCCTTGGCCAGGGCCAGGAGATCGCGCCCCAGATAGCGCTCGGACGGCAGGAAGCAGACCAGGTCGCCGCCCAGCTGGTCCACCAGGCGCAGGTTGGCCGAAAGCCGCCGCTCCTCCAGCCGGGAATAGTGCAGGCGCCGGGAAGCGTCCAGGTACACCGCCAGCCAGGGAGCCCCCTGGGCCTGGGCGATGCGGCTGGTTTCCCGGATCACCCCGGCGGAAGCCCGGCGGCCGTCCACCGGCACCATGAACCGCGGACGCGCGGCTCCGCCGGTTCCCGCGACCGCTTCGGCGACCTGGGGGCTGGTGGGCATGGGAGCATCCTTCCTGACGGCTGCGGTGTGGGGGCGGAAGCTCCCATTCTAACTCCCGTCAGGCTTTCCCAGGCCTCTATTGCGGCTGCAGGATCCAGGGCACGAGGGTGATCCGGAGGTTCCTTTCGACCCCTTCCAGGTCCTGGTAGGTCCGATCCTTCTCCAGGGTGTAGAAGGTGTCGATCAGGCTGTCCGCGTCCCGCCACCAGGTGGAGGGCATGGCCTGGAGGATGGCGTCGGCCAGGGCCGGGATCCAGGCGAACAGCGGGGCGCCGGCCGCCGCGGTGGCCGCGGTCGCGGCCTTCAGCACGGCGTCAAGGATGTTCCGGTAGTCGGTGCTGTCGCCATGGTCCCAGACCTGGATGTTCGCGGCGCTGAACCGGAAGTCGGTCCAGAACAGGATCACCTGGTTGGGCTGGTAGTCCCTGGCTCCCTGCCGGAGGTAGGGCAGATGCACCAGCTTGATGTTCGGCTTGGCCGCCACCGGGTCGATCCCCGACACCAGCGCGTAGGCTTCCACGTCGTCCTCGTACCAGTGCACCGGGCCGCGGGCGAGCCGGATGGCGGCGAGCTTGGCGCACGGCACCGGGGCCGCGGGCGCGGCGGGGCGGTGATCGTCGGCGAAGCCGGCCCGCCTGAGCCCGCGGTTCACCGTCTCCAGGCCGGCCCGCACCGCCTCCCGGCGATCCGCGCCGATCATGACCACCGGCACGTCCGGGGCGGCCCGCGGGTCCAGCCGGACCGGCCGGCCGGAGCTGTCGTAGGCCTCCAGCTGCTCCGGCGCCTGGTCCCGGGCCTGGGGGGCGATGGCGAACAGGGTCCGGTTCCAGGCGATGGGGCCGGGCCCGCCTTTCGGCCAGATGACCCGCAGGCCGAGGACGCTCCGGGAGGTGTCCTCGATGCCCATCCGCCGGCGCAGCTCCAGGTCGAGCTCCTGGACGCGGGCGGCGAACTGCCGGTGCTCGGGGGCCGGCCAGAGTTCGGCCCAGTCGCCCACCAGCCGGGAAAGCGGGACCCGGGCCTGCCCGGGCCCCAGGCGGGCAGCCAGCAGCCCGCGCAGATCGGGGTCCTGGAACTGCACGAGGAAGCGCAGGGTGAGGTCCCGGCGGACCTCTTCCATCCGGGCCAGGTCGACCGGCTGGAAGGGCTCGGAGGCCATGGGCGCGGTCAGGGGGGCGGCGCCTGGATTCTGGGCTGAGTGGAGTTGGAATGTTAAGGTCATAAATAAAATACTTGTTGATATAAAATTCTTTCTATTCATGGCTGCTCCAGAAATTGGCTTATAAAGATTGATGCCCTAAAATTTGGATGAACAAAAAGGAGAAACGTTCCACTTTGCCACCATGACCAACAACCTGGGAAGGAATTCGATCAGGGGGCTGTTGTATTGATTTTCATTGCTTTCATCTTCTTCATCCCTGTTCATCCTGTTCTGGACAGTGATGGGTTCTCCTCCCGGATCACGCCGCCCATTCGCCGGGGGCTGGGCCCCCGCCGGGCCACCTGAATCCCTTGAGCATTTTCTTCATTTGCGGGCCCAGGGCGCGTGAAGCAATAA
>Ga0316217_10005059_pt1 | contig 13872 bp, 6 predicted proteins | sample 1anoAmetaG_FD_203633 | JGI IMG/M metagenome (GOLD analysis project Ga0316217, IMG submission 203633) | Freshwater microbial communities from Trout Bog Lake, Wisconsin, USA - 1anoA | ecosystem: Environmental > Aquatic > Freshwater > Lake > Hypolimnion/Profundal zone | place: USA: Wisconsin...
AACTGGGAGCCGGCAAGCTCGACGATGATTTGCGACGGTTGCTGGACGACAGCGACGGATTCGTCGTGAAAAGCGCTATGACCGCGTTGGGCACCTTGAATGCCCGGCCAAAACCGGCGCAACTGGTCGCGTTAACCAAACGCCTGCCTAGCCTGCAGGGCGACACGGTGGAAATGTTGTTGCAATCGGAATCGGAAGAAACGGTCAAGACCGTCACCGCCCTTTTCAATGCCGGCACCACGGACGCACGCGTGGCCATCCTCAGCGCCTTTTTGCGCCGCGGATATTATGGCAACCCGGGAACCGACACGGGTTGGAAACCGCTGCTCGCGCAGGCCATTGCCTCGCCGGACGCGCGCCTGCGACACACGGCGGCGGAAGTCCTTGCCCGTCGCTCGCCGGCGCTGGCGGCGCAACTGGTTGGTCCGCTGCTTTCGGACGAAGACCGCGAGACGCGCCAAGCGGCCGCCGGCCTGGTACTGCAAATCCTGGCCAACGGGAAGTCTGCTGGCAACCGCATGTTCTTCTCCTCGTTTGATTCCTCCTCCTCGTCCACGACCGACAAACCCATCGCCACCGCCGCGCAAACGGCCGCATGGCATACGGCCATGCTGCTGCATGCGGGACCGTCCTCGGAATTAACCCTGGTGGCGGCGATTTTCGTGAGCGGCGACGGCAAGGCCGACTTGCCAATGTTGCTGGCCGCTTTGGAGCCTACGAACAGGGCCGCGGGAACAAATCCATTGCAGCAGAAAGGGGACTCCCTGGCGATTCAGGCGGTCGTCCCGAAATTATCGCTCCCGGCCGGCCGGCCGGTGCTGGACAAATTGTTGGCCTCGCCTGTGTGGTATGCGCAGGCGGCCAGCCAGATCAAGCGCTGTCAGCCAGAAGTGGCGGATTTCTTGTTGAACCCGGCGCGATTCAAGTCAGCGCTGGAACCCGCGGTGGGCAAGGATTTAATAGAAGCGCTCGAATTGCTGGCGGGCTATGACTACGAATTTGACCAGAATTCAGGGTGGTCGTTTTGGAGCGAGACCGTCCGCACCAAAGCCGTGGCCGAGGCGCTGCTGGATTCCACCAACGCGGCTTGGCGGGCGGTGGCGGTTTTTTCCCTCGGCTTGCGCGCCGAGGCTTGGGCGGATCTGACCGACTTTGAAAAAGCCAGTACCGATGCCAATCACTGGGTGCGCGGATCCGCTGCCCGGGCACTGGCTCGAAACATAAAGAATCGCGCGAATTTGGAACAGCATCTGGCGCCCCTGCTGGCGGATACCAACCTCCCGGTGGCCAACGTGGCAGCGGTGGGTTTGCTGGAACCGGAAACCCGCCAGGCGGCCGGATTGGACGACGAGTTAAATTATTTCCAATTTGAATCGGTTAGCGGCGGGCGCACTGGATCGAGCAGTCAGAATGACGACCGCCCGCTGACGGTGCTGGAAGGTAAACCGGGTTTCCTTGCTTCCGCGCAGAAATGGCTCACCACCGCCAATGGCCAGGAGTCGTTGGCGTTTGCGCTATTGCTGGCGCAATACGGCGATTTCAGCGGCGTGGACCGCCTGGCCACCCAATTGACAGGGTTGGACAATGAGCGCAACGAAAGCGCCACGTATCCACTCTTGGCAGGCATCGCGTTAAGCCACGATGCCAAATATCTGCCCAGTTTGAAGCAGATTGCCGCCGCCTGGCACGAGGAATCCTCGTTGCGAAAAGTTTTGCAGGCGATGAAAGGGATGTCGGGCCCAGACGCCCGGCAATTGCGGCTGGACATCAATAAAAAAATCCGGAATGTCGGCGGGGCATCATCCCTGTCGGAGTGAACTTTATGAAACTCGCGTGGAAACCAATCACGTTGGGGTTGCTGCTCGCGGCTTTATGTGGCTGCATCAAGATCAAAGATGAACTCACCCTCAATTCCAATGGCTCGGGCAAAGTGCGCATCGAAACGCAAACCAGCCTGCCGCCCGAATTTGCCGAGGGCATGGCCGGCCAGATGGCTGGCGTCAGCGGCGGTGGCGTCATTTATCCACCAGTTAGCGAGGCCGAGGCCCGAAAGTTTTTTCCGGCAAAAGATTTCCGCGTCACGGTAACCCAGCAAAAGGCCGACCATGGCGACGTGACGACTGTGATCGAAGCGGAGTTCAAAAACATCAACGCACTGTTGGCCAGTCCGTATGGTCGTGCCCATCAGTTGTCCGTGAAAATCGCAGACGGTTCACTCGTGGTGCGGGGCGTCACCGGCATGGAAGCCATGGCGCGCTTTGCTGAAATGAAGAACGACACCGGCATGGGGATGCCCATGCCGACGGGCACAGCGGACCTGCAAAAGAAAAAGGGCGAGATGCGGGCTGAATTTCGTCTGACCCTGCCGAACGCGGTCTCCTTGGCCACCGGAGTGAAGGAAGGGAAAACCGCCGCGTGGATTGTGGAACGCGCCAAATGCAAGGACGCCGAGGATTTTGCGCAGCAGCTTGGCTCGCTGTCCGAGGCGCGGTGCCCGGCTGAGGGATTGACCCTGACGCCGGTCACGCCGACGCGGTTGGGGTTGCTGCCGTTTACCGAGCTGGTCACGGGGGTCGCGGATGCGGGCTCGCCCGTGGATACGAACAAAATCGCCACGGCGGTAAAGTTTGTGCCGTACGGATTGTCCGCCACGCGGACATTGGATTTGAGCGGTGAAGGTGGCGGACAGCAAAGCGTGGCGCAGTTGACCGGGGCGGTGGTCGTGCCGCCGGAGTTTGAGCCGCAAAAATGGGGCGAGCCAAAACTGGATGAAGCGGTGGATGCCAAGGGCAATGACCTCAAACCGGGCGACGCCAATGAGGCGCGTGGTTTTGAGGCGCGCTCCTGGTCTTCGCGCATGGGCGGGATGGAGGAGGAAGATGGCGCGGCCACCAACCAGACCAAGCACATGGTGACGATCCCCTTCCGCCCGCCGGATTGGAAGATCAACGAAATCGCCCGGATCAAAGGCTCGATCATCCTCCAGTACTTTGGCGGTTCGCAAGTGGTGAAATTGACCAACGCCATTCCGGCCACATGGATCACCGACGCCTCCAAGATGATGGGCGGCGGCTTTGATGCTTCGGAGAAATCCTTGAACAGCGAGACGCTGACCGCACTCGGCGTGTCATTGTCGGTGCAAACGTGCATGGCTCAGGGCGGCATGACCATGGTGATGTTGCAGGTCGCCGGCGGGCAGGCGGCGCTGACAGATGCTCAAGTCTTTGACGCCAATGGTAAGCCCTGGCCGACGCTGTTTCTGCCCCAAAATTTCGGCGGCGGTGACGACTCCGAATCGTGCCAGATCGTGGTCGCCGGAAAACCGCAACCGCCCTTGTCGCTCGCGTTTCTGGCCAGTAGTACTGGTGCGGCGGTGGTGGTGCCGATCTTGCTGGAACACGTCTTATTTTCAAAATAGAAATCGGAAAGGAGCTTGGACATGAAAATATCTCTGCGACGGTTTTTGGCCCTGGCGGCTCTGGCGGTTCTGGCGGCGGCGGGGTATTGGAATGGACCGGCGGCCGCGGGAGTCTACTCAGGCGCTGTGTTTGGGACAGGCGCAAGCGAACAATATTCCGTACTGACCATCAACGCCGACGGCAGTTGCCGGTTTACGACTAAGACCATTGCGTCCCGGACCACAACGGAACAGCAGGTGCGCTTGATGGAACGCTTCCAGAAAATATCCGAAGCCGCAGACGCGGATGAAGCCACGCCGAAACCGGATCTGACTGTCACCAACGACACCAAGCTGCTCACCGACGAAGAACTCGTCAAAAAAATCAACGAAAAGATGACCGAGGCAGCCGGAGATTCTGATCAAAAAATCAATGTCGAGGTGAAACAGGGCACCGTAATCACCACCACCACGCACACCTTCGCCACGCTCGAAGATATGCTGAAAGAAAGCTATGCCGTCTGGCTGGCAGGCAGCCTGGCATTTGGCAGCCTGGCATTTGAAAATGCCCGCGCGGAAATGGACACCAATGGACTCCTGCGCCTTACCCTCACGCCACAAAAAGGAATGGATCATTACCTCAAGACCCTTCGTCCCGAATGGAAACTGAGCGGGGAGAAAGCTGAATTCAAACTGGTTTTTCCTGGCAAGGTGGTTTCCAGTGGCTTCCCCGCCATGCAGACCAATGCCACTTGGATGGCTGTGGATGGCAAGCAAGACGAGTCGCTTGACGCTTTGGCCAAGCTCTATGCGGCGCCCACTGTCATCACTGCGGAACCGGGCGGACTTAAACTGGATCAACCGCTCGAATCACTGAAACTCTGGCGTTCCCGCGAGCGGTTAAAGGCCGGCGGGGACGATCTTCCCGTCACCGACGCTGGGCCGGGCTTCTTGGCGGAAGCCCAGAGCATTACCACCACCACGCTGCAAGTGTTTCCCGGTGGCGAAGAATACTTTAGACAAAGCCGGGTGGTCACCGGCGCCGTCGTGAATGTCAAGTTGTTCGCGCCCAAGGGACGAACCATGAAATCCGTCAGCAACCCCCGTGTCATCGCCGCCGTGGACGATAAAGGCCGTTCGGTGATGGTGGAAACGGACGATGCAGAATCCTCCTCTGACGTCATGACGGGTGGTTCACCGGACGCCGGTTCGCTGCCAATTGAACTGCGCCTCCAGTTGCCGCAACCGGATGCCCGTGCCATTGACAAGATTTCCGCCGAAGCGGTGGCAACCACCGTGGGCACTTGGAAGGAAATGACATTGACCAACCTTCAGGCAAACGCGACCGCGACGAATGAGCTTGATTTGTCCGCCGTCCTGCCGGGCGCAAAAATGGTGATCACAAAATACACATTGAAGCACGGCCAGTTTAACCTGCAAGCGAGCCTCAAAGGGCCGCCGGCGGTGAAACGTTTGGAGGTGCGCGCAAAAATTCCCAATAACGACCAGTTCAACAGCAATTCATCCGATCGCCAATCCAGCATCAAAAATGGAGCGGCGACCCGCAGCATCGTGGTGCAAGGCTACAGCTTTGGCGGCCAGGACGCTTCATCCCAAGACGCGGCGGTGCTCGTCGTTCGCTACCCGAACGACCTGCAACGCGAGCGGGTGAGATTTGAACTGACAAGTTTGGATCTTCTGTAGGCCTGCCCATGCGGAAGTTGCAGCCGCCCAAAAGTCTCTCGAAAAGCCAAGGTGGACGTGGTCAATTTTTCTATTTATTCATGTTGCATTTTTTCCAGACATGGGCTTATGCTCACCAGCAATGGCAAAGCGAACGACTATCCCCAAGCGGTGGCGCTGGTCGAGGATGCTGGGAGCTGCCTTGCTGGCGCTGCTGGCGATTCCGGCCCTGCCCCACCTTGTTCGCGCCGGGGATCCAAGTCCGGCACTCGCCTCCTTGGCGCGCTTGGAATATCAGGAGACGGCGCACGGTTGCACCAGCCTGGGCGTTTCCATCACCCAGCAATCGGCGGTTTTCAAGCACGAGCCCGCGGCGGTCGCAGGCAAGGTGATCCGCGGCACCTTGAATTTCGGCGACAACCCAAGCAATGCGATTCCCTTTCTCTGGCAGCGCGACGCAGGAAAACTCTTTCTGGACCTGAAGCGAGATCAGGATTTCACCCGGGATTCGGCGGGCATGTTTTCAGCAAACCTGACCGCCCCTCTCAATTACCAAACTTTTACCGATGTCCATCTTATGTTTACCACCTCCTCGGGACCGTGCCCGCTGCTGGCGAACCTCAGTATTTGGGATTATGGTGTGAATATGGGATGCAGTGCGTGCCTGCGCTCATTCTATCAGGGCAAAGCGACCTTGGCGGGGCAGGACTGGCAGGTGGGCGTGGTTCCAACCATTTGGGTTGGGAAAAGCGGGCATCGGGATTTTTCCATTGAAAACGGCCATTTGCTACTGCGCCGGTGGGAAAAACGGAATCAGGCGTTTGACGCTGCCAACGGTTTGGATACGGTCCCGTTCTGGAAGCAACTCTATTTTGATGGCCACGCGTATCAATTGAACTGGCTCCCGGGGTCGCAGAATTCCAACCAGCCGGGGCGGAGACCGGCGCTCCAAGCCTCGCTTCAATTTGTCGAACAAACCGTGCCGCTGGGTGAATTGAAAATTACCGGCAAGTTTATCCGGCGCCTGACGCTCTCCGGCAATTCCGGCAACCCGTGGTTCACTGTTCTCGATCAACCCGCCGGTACGGTGCGTGTCCCCAACGGCAGCTATACGCAGCCCTTTGTTCAGCTCGAACAAAACGGGATCCAAGCTATTTGGGACGCTAACTCATCGTCATCTGCCAGACAGGCGTCAATCGTGGTGAACGCCCTGACGTCCACTACGCTCGACATTGGCGGTCCGTTGACAAATTCCGTCGCCGTCTCGCGGCATGGGTCCGATTTGCGTTTGGATTACCGTTTGCTGGGCGCCGGTGGGCAGAGGTATCAGTTGGCCAGCTTGGACCGTTCCCATCCGCCGGAATTCGCCATATACCACGCCGGAAAGAAGATTGGGGCGGGCAACTTCGAGTTTGGTTGAGGCGGCACCTGTTCGCACTCATGGCGAGTGCCTCTTACTGCTGGCGGCAATTTGCAGATCGTGGCTTCAGCCGATCTTGGAGGGTTAGGCGCCAAGACGGGTCCACCCAGTGCCTACAACTGGGTCTTGCCCAGCGTCGCACCGCTCTTGTTGCCATGGCTGGCCCTGCTGGCTTTGCTGGCCATGAAACCCAACCGGAACGGAGCGGCTTGGCTGATCTGGCTGCCGGTGGGCTGCGCCCTGGCGATCACGCTGCTGCCGCTCACGCTGCCTTCAGTATTTGACTCGCTTTTGGATGTGTTCGCCGCGCTGGTGTTTGGCGTGGCCGCCGTGTGGTTGCTGTCCACTTATCTGCGGCGTCCCCATCGCCTGGTGACCTTTTTCTGCATCCTGTTCGCCCTGGCCGGATTCAGTCTGCTGGCCTTCGTTTCGAAGCAGGGTGCGAACTTGTTGGATTTGGAGTGGCTGCCGTTTGCCATTGTCTTGGGCGTGGGGGTGCTCACCAGCACCGTTGCCTTGAGCCTCGGCGGTTGGATTTGCCGCCGCCGTTTCCGTCCAGTCGGACTGTGCGTGTGGATGCTCGTGTCTCTGCTCGCCGTTTGGGTGGCGATTTCCGCGCCATTCTTCATCTTTGCGCTGATCGCCTCGGGCAATCAACTTCCGTGGAGTGAGTTTTTCATTCCGGTGTTCGGGATCGCGGTGGGCAATTTTGCACTGCTGCTGCCATTCCTGATTTTGTCTTCGGCCAGCCCATTTTTTTGCGCCCGGCTCAAATCACTGCTGCACGTGCAACCGGCGGCGCCGCCGCCGTTGCACGAGCTGGCTCCTGCCACAAATGTTCCCACCTGAAGCTCCTATGGCGTGTTATCCAATTCCCTTCCCAGTTGCCGGAGCGCGGCTCTGTGAGCCGCAGCAGCGTTTGTTCTTCAAGGCGGGTCCGTATTATCAAAAAGGCTTCCTGCTGGGCGGAATTGCTGCGGGTCACAGACCCGCTCTCCGTCTTCAATTTGACAACTCCAACCGGCGGGGACAAGCTGTCCCCGACCCAGATAAAAGGTACTCAACATGAAATTGAAACTGATCCTAGCCGGCCTGTTGCTGGCCGCGTCCACTTGGGCGCAGCCCGAGCAGTGGCTGGAATACCACACCAGCAATGATGGCCGCGCCTTCCAATCCCTAAAGCTCACCACCAACGCGCCGTCCGGGGTGGTGCTGCCCAAGCTGGGTGCCCCGCCATATTTCGCCTTCTGGAAAACGCCTATGGACCCCGGCGGCGGACGCTGGCTTTGCTTCGACCGCACGCACAAATCCGGCCCTTACGACCGGCTGTTCATTGACCGCACTGGCAACGGCCGGCTCAACGACCAAGCGCCCATCCAGGCGCGGATCGATTCCAACTACGCCTTTTTTCCCGCCGCGCCCGTCGTTTTCAAGGGCGAAGACGGCCCGGTCACCTACCACCTCGTCCTGCGCTTTTACCAGTACGACAAAAATGCGCCTATGTTGCTGGCCGCCTCCGGCGGCTGGTATGAAGGCACGGTGAATTTCGACGGCGTAAAAAAACACCTCCAACTGATTGATGGCAATGTCAACGGCACCTTCAATGACATGGCTTCCGATCCCTATGGCAGCGACCGGGTGGAAATTGAAGGCGACCCAGCCGGGGAGCGGTATCTGGGCAAGTTGCTGGAAGTGGATGGGAAGTTCTTTCACTTTGAGGCCGCCCGCGACGGAGCCTTCGTGAAAGTGCAAAAGGCCGACCATGTCGAGCTGGGGGCGGTGCGCGTGCCGGAGAACATTTCCGAATTCGCCGCGTTCGGCGCGAACGGCTATTTTGTGCGGAAGCCGGTGCAGGGGCAATTCACCATGCCCACCGGCAAGTACCGCATGGTGCGCTGGAGCATCAGCCGCAAGGACGACAAGAACACGCCGTGGACGCTGTCCGGCTACAACTTTCCTGACACCGCCAACTTTGAAGTTGTGGCGGATAAAGACGTCGCGCTGGACATTGGCGAGCCGGTGCAGGCCGTGCTCAAGGCCGACCAAGGGGCAAGCCGTCAGCTCACCTTTAATTTGAACTTCACAGGCAAGCAAAAAGAGGCGATCGAGCTGCTGCACGACGGCCAGCGCCCACGCGGGCCGAAACTGATGCTGGCCGCCGCCGACGGCGCGCTCTGCTACACCAACACCTTCGAGTTTGGCTGAGGTGGCACCTGTTCGCTCTCATGGCGGGAGCCCAAGAATGTGCAGCGTCCCCTGACTGGAACCGTGAAGATCTTCAGCCCCTTCCAGGTGCTGACGACTCCGCTAACGTTGGAGGCAAAGAAACCAAACTGAACCAAGCAAACCAGAGGATTATTGGATTACTGGATTTCTGGATGAATGGGAAGGAGGTTGACGCCTCCTTGCTCATTCATCCGCCATCCATCAATCCATTTATCCTTTTGGCCCGTCCCTCTGTGGTTAAGCAATTTGTTATTCCACTTCCATCCCTGATTTCGCCATGAAGATAATTCCCTTCTCATTGTGGCTGGCTTTGGCCGGCATGTTCAGCCTCAGTTGTGTGACGGGGGCCAAAGCGGACGACGGGACGTTGCCGTTCGCCCTCGATTTGAAACCGTTCTACAACTACCCGTTTGTGACTGCCAGCGGCACCAACCGGCCCTACCACGAGATGTTTGGCCGGCAAGTGATTGACGGGCTGCCGTTTGAACTGGACGGCAAGCTCCTCATGGATGGCAGGAATGATAATGGCAAGCCCGTCGTTTCTGGCATCAAGATTGGACGTGAATTTGCCGAGCTGCATCTGGTTCACACCGCGCAATGGCATGAATATCACGGCTGCCCCATCGCCACCATCCGCCTGCACTACGCCGATGGCGCCAGTCATGACTTTGCATTGCGCTACGATGATCAGGTGATGGCCAACCGCCTGTTGACGGAGGAAATGGAAATTTTGACCGATCCGGACAGCAAGCTGGTGTGGCGCGGCCCTGGCCCAAACAAAGGCGAAAGCCGCCTCGTCAAAACCATCCTGCAGAATCCATTTCCAAATAAACGTGTGGATACAATGGAAGTCGTTTCTACTCACAGCCGGGCCTCGTATGTCTTGGTGGCGGCCACGGTGGCGGCCCGCGATTCAGGCCGCCCGGTTACCTCGCCGGTGCCGTTGAACCAGCCAGAATGGAGTTTCGACGGAGTGCTGACCGTCCACGTCGTGAACGACGCCACCGGCACGCCTCTGGCGGGCGCGGATGTTTATCCCCACATGGATGTGGACGACTTCGGAGTAGTGGCCGACCCGATTTTGACCGCGAGCAACGGCGTGGCGCTGGTGAAATATCCCGTCAGCCGAACGAGCTACGTGGGGGTGACGGTAACCGTGAAGGGGCTGCAGCAACACAGCGAAACTTGGCAACGCGGGAACATTCCAGAGGAAATGACTTGCCGCCTCGGCGTGGCGCCAACCATTTCTGGTGTGGTCCGCGGCCCGGACGGCAAGCCTGCTGCCGGGGTGACTGTGCAGTTTGTGGGCCGGTTTGGCTCGCGCGAGGAAGCAATTCAAACCGACCCCGCTGGAAAATTTGAACTGGAATGGAACCGCAATCAATTTCCTGGACAGAATGACTCAACCGCTTGTGTTCTTGTCCGCGACGCCGAACATAATCTGGCCGCGGCCCAAGACATGGACGAAGACACCACCAATGTGCAGCTTACCCTTGCGCCGGGACTGATTCTGACCGGGCGCGTTGAGGCCGATGGCAAGCCGCTCGCCAGCGTCGGAGCACAATTGGTGTTCTGGTCCGGACGGAGCGGCATGTGGCTGCAAGGCTTGGCGCGCACCAACACCCCGGGGCGTTATGAAATTCCCGCGCTGCCGCCCGGTCGCAAATACGGTGTCATCGTTTCCGCGCCGGGCTACGGACAGAAGCAACTGTTCAATCTCGACATTTCAGCCGACCCTGGCCGTCAGGAGCTCGACCCGGTTGAACTGATGCCAGCCAACCTCAAAATCGCCGGCCAGGTGCTCGACGCGGATGACAAACCGGTGGCCAGTTGCAGCGTGCAACTCAACGGCGACGGCCAGCCCAGTGCCCAGGCCCATACGGACCACGATGGGCGGTTCACCTTCGCCCACGTTTGTGAAGGCTCCGCGCAACTCTTCGCCAACGGCCAGGGGACCTTCGGCAATGTTTCCGCCGAAGGCGGCGATACCAATGTCGTCTTGCATCTGGGCCAAAACTACGGTTCTTCGCCCAGCGCCCAATCCCACAAGCTGAAAGGCTTGGTCACCGACCCTGACGGCAAACCCATGCCCGGCGTTGAGCTGGCAGTGTTTCCCAATTTCAACGGCGGCACGCATTGGATCAAGAGCGGCCCCGTTGGCGAATACAATCTCACTTGGTCGTTGCAGCCATGGCAGTTGCAGAACGGTGGCGGCGCCCGGTTGGTCGCCCGCGATGACGCTCGCAGCTTGGCCACCATCGAGGAACTGTCGGAGGACGCCACGAATCTCGACCTGAAATTGAAGCCGGCGCTGACCTTGGCCGGTCTGGTGAAAAATGAGGCCGACGCGCCCATGCCTGGCGCTCAAATCGGTTTCTGGATCAAGGCAGGCAACAGCTACGGTCAGATGGACGAACAGGTGAAGCCGGCCGATGCCCAAGGCCGTTATGAGATCAAATGCCTGCCGGCGGACGGACAATATATGGTTTATGCCACTGCCAAAGGCTACGGCAAGTCCACGCAGCAAGTAGAAAGCGACTCGGAGACCAACCGGCAGGAACTGTCTCCGCTCGTGCTGAAGCTCGCTGACCAAATCATTGCCGGCCAAGTCTTGAAGGACGAGGACAAGCCGGCTTCCGGCGTGAACGTGAACCTCAGCGGCGAAGGTCAGCCCGACGGTCAAATGACCACCGATAGCAAGGGACGGTTTCATTTCCAAGTCTGCGCGGGGCAGATCCGCCTCTTTGCCTTTTTGCAATCTGGCGGTGGTTTCGCCCAAACGACCGCGGAAGCGGGCGATACCAACATTGTCATCACGCTGACCAGCCAGCCGGGCATGGCGCGCCAGGCTCCCAGCCGCCATTCGCTCAAGGGTACCCCCTTGCCTGATCTGACCGCAGTCAATCTGGCCGTCGGCGCTGCGCCTGCCGGCAAGCCGGTGTTAGTGTGCCTGTTCGATGCCAGCCAGCGTCCCTCGCGCCACGTCCTGCATTTATTGGATCAACAAGCCGCTGCGCTCGTCCAGAAAAACGTCGCCGTGCTGGGCGTGCAAGCCGCCATCATCGCCGATGATGTGTTCAATGAGTGGAAAACCGGCAATCCGGTTTCCTTCCCCGTCGGGCGCGTCACGGAAAAATCCGATAAAGCCAAATGGGCTTCCAGTGTGACCGCCCTGCCGTGGCTGGTTCTTACGGACGCCAGTCACCGCGTTATGGCCGAAGGCTTTTCTTTGGACGAATTGGATGTGCAAATCCAGAAGTTGGCCAACTGATTTCAAATCCAAGACCCATTATGAAAACCAGCCGCCTATTACTTATTACCGCCTCCGTTGCCATGCTCGCGGGCCTCAGCGCGCATGCCCAGACCGTGCAATCTGTGCAAACCATCCGCCAAGCCGCGTCCGACGGTGGCGCGTCCACGCTTAAATATTCCGGCGCCGTCACCGATGGTGCGGGCAACCCTTTGAACGGCGCCACCGTCGAGTATTGGTGCTATGAGGGGAACCTGGCCCAGCCCGGCGAACCGGAATTCAAAGCGAAAATCACCACCGGCGCCGATGGCGCTTACGAGTTTCAAGTAACGCGCGGCTTGGGTTTTCTGCTGGCGCGCAAACCGGGTCTGGCGCCGGCTTGGAAACAATTGGGCCAGCCGTTCAATCGCAAAGGCGACACGGATCACAAGCTGGTGCTGACTCCGCCGGGCATCCTGGCCGGCACCGTGTTGGACGAGTCGAACAAACCCGTTGCCGGGGCGGGAGTTTCGGTCATGATGGCGATCAGCCAAGCCCCGCAGGAAAACGGTGCGCAGTCATTCAATTTTTTCACCGGAAAACCGGCGCGCGAGCTGTTTGCCGCCCGCACCGATGACACCGGACATTTTCGCATTGAAAATTTTTCCACCAACGCCAGTGCGGTGCTGACCGTTCATGCCACGGGAAAAGCCTTGCAACTGTCGGATCAGCAACCGTTGGATGCCGAAACCGCCGGTTATCGGGCTGGGCAATCCGATATCAAGCTGATCGTGACGGAGGGCGGCGGCATCGAAGGCAAAATCAGCTGCGGCGAGACCAATCAGCTGCTGCCGCCTGCCCGGGTGTCGTTGCAGTCTGCCGACCAACGAAATTTCTTTATGTTGAGCGGGCCTGAATCGGTGCGTTCCGGCACGGATGGCGCCTTTCGTTTTGACGATTTGGCCCCGGGTTCGTATCGCGTTCAGGCCCTGTTTGGCACCAACGGCTCTTCCGAATGGGTCGCGGAGCCGGTGCCAGTTTCCGTTGCCGCCGGCAAAGTCGAACGCGGCGTGCAGGTGAAGGCGGTGCGCGGCGCGCTGCTGGAAGTGTTCGTGTTGGGAAAAGAGAACCGCCAGCCGATGGCGAAGGTCAGCATCACCGCTTATCGGGAAATGGCCCAATCCGTCGCGGTGTCAGACATCAACGGGATTGCGCGGATGTACTTGTTGCCGGGAAGCTATCAAATCGCGGCGTTTCAGCAGTCCATGCCGTCGTCCCAGACTTCCGCCACCGTGGGAGCCGGTGTGACCAACCGGGTGGAGGTTGAAATCGCCGCGCCGAAAAAAATTACCGGCTTTGTTCGCGCGCCGAATGGCCTGGCGGCAGCTGGCCTGCCCGTGCAGTTGGTCGGCGGTTTTGGCGGCGGGGACGGTGAGGTCAAAACCGACGCTGACGGCAAGTTTGAATTGGATTGGAATCCGCGCCAGTTTGGCAGGCAGAACGATTCGACCATGTGTGTTCTCGTCCGCGACGTTCAACATGATCTGGCGGCGGCCCTGGATATTGACGAAGACACCACCAATCTGGATTTGAAGCTGGCGCCTGGCCTCACGCTCGCCGGGCGCGCCGAGACGGATGGCAAGCCCATCACCAACGCGACGGCGCAACTGATTTTCTGGTCCGGCCGGAGCGGCATGTGGCTGCAAGGCCTGGCGCGCACCAACACGCCGGGACATTACGAGATTCCCGCGCTGCCGCCCGGCCGAAAATACGGGGTCGTCGTTTCCGCGCCCGGTTACGGACAGAAGCAGTTGATGAATCTCGAGATCTCCGCCGACCCCGGTCGTCAGGAACTCGATCCTGTGGAACTCGCGCTGGCGAACCTCAAAATCGCGGGCCAGGTGCTCGACGCGGATG
>Ga0316217_10005060_pt1 | contig 13871 bp, 15 predicted proteins | sample 1anoAmetaG_FD_203633 | JGI IMG/M metagenome (GOLD analysis project Ga0316217, IMG submission 203633) | Freshwater microbial communities from Trout Bog Lake, Wisconsin, USA - 1anoA | ecosystem: Environmental > Aquatic > Freshwater > Lake > Hypolimnion/Profundal zone | place: USA: Wisconsin...
CCTTTGGTTTTGCAAAGGGCCGGCGGCCATGCGGATAATCATCACAGGCGCGGGTGGTTTTGTCGGGCGGCAGATCGTGGCACGGCTCCTGGCACACGGCGATGCGGTGGTGGCGGTTGACAACGTTGGCGGCGGCATCCCGGCCGGGGTCGAAGCCATCGTCGGCGATCTGGGCGATGCGCGCGCGCGCGCGCGGGCGATGGCCGGCGGCTGCGATGCCGTGATCCACCTCGCCACCGTGCCAGGCGGCGCGGCCGAGGCGGACCCCGCAGCCTCGCGGCGCATCAATATCGATGCGATGTACGACCTGCTGCTCGAAGCGGGTGCCGCCGGCCAGCGGCCGCGCTTCGTCTACGCCAGTTCGATTGCGGTGTTCGGCGATCCGCTTCCCGCGCGGGTCGACGATGCCACGCCGCTCGCGCCCAAAATGATCTACGGCGGGCACAAAGCGATGATGGAGGACGCCGTCGCCCTGTTCTCTAACAGGGGGCTGATCGATGGCGTCACTCTGCGCCTGCCTGGGATTCTCGCCCGCCCCAAAGGTCCATCGGGCATGAAATCGGCCTTCATGAGTGACCTGTTCCACGCCTTGCGGGCGGGCAGCCGATTTACCTGCCCGGTGTCTCCGGGCGGCACGATCTGGGCGCAATCGGTGGATCGTTGCGCGGCGAATTTCGTGCACGCACTGACGCTCGACAGCGCCCTGCTACCCCCTGCCCGCGCCGTGACCCTGCCGGCCTTGCGAATCACCATGCGCGAGCTTGTCCGTGCGGTCGCTCGGCACTGCGGGGTCGCGGAAACGCTGGTGGACTATGCCCCCGATCCGGCGCTGGAAGCAGCCTTCGCCGCGCAACCGCCGCTGGCCACTCCGGCCGCCGAACGCGCCGGTTTTGCGCATGACGGAGAACTTGCTACACTGGTCTCCAGCGCCTTCGCCACGATCTGACAGCGGATGGCCCTGGGATGGCCATGCGTTTCGGAAGACTCGATCTCAACCTGCTCGTCGCGCTCGACGCGCTGCTATCCGAACGCAGCGTGAGCCTTGCCGCGGACCGGCTGTTCCTCTCCCAATCCGCGACGTCGAGCGCGCTGGGGCGCCTGCGCGACTATTTCGGCGACGATCTGCTGGTGGTCAAGGGACGCAACATGGTCCTGACCCCGCGCGCGGAGGCGTTGATTGACCCGGTGCGGGTGGTGCTCGAGCAAATCCGCACCACTGTTGCGGTCGCTCCCCCCTTTGACCCTGCCACCTGCGACCGGCAGATCCGGATCATGGCGTCGGACTATTCGACGCAGGTCCTGCTCGCGGAGGCGCTCGCGCGGCTGGCGCAAGATGCACCGCTGATGCGTTTCGAGATCCAGCCGATGGGCGACAACCCCATCGAGGCGATCGAGCGCGGTCACATCGACCTATTGCTGACGATCGACTATGCCATCTCGTCCGATCATCCTAGTCAGATCCTGTTCGAGGATGACTATGTCGTCGTTGGGTGGGATGGCAACCCGGCGATGCACGCCCCCATGACCCGAGACGCCTATTTCGCGCTCGGCCATATCACCGCCCGTTTCGGCCGGTCACGCGTGCCCGCTTTCGAGGACTGGTTCGTGCGCAGGCAAAGGCAGCAAAGGCGGGTGGAAGTCGTCGCGCCCTCGTTCCTGTCATTGCCGGGGCTGGTCCTGAACACCAACCGCATTGCCACCATGCACCGCCGAATGGCAAACATGGTGGTGAACAACCTTCCGCTCGTGATGCGCGACCTGCCCTTCGACATTCCGCCGATCCGCGAGGCGCTGCAATGGAACATCGCCAACAATAACGACCGGCCGCTGCGCTGGGTGGTGGAACGCCTGGAGGAAGCCGCTCTCAATCATAACCCGAGGGATCGCGATCCGGATTCGGTCGATCCGCAGCGCCAATCGCTCGAAGTTGCCTTCCGGATGAACCATCCGCAAGGATAGGGTCATTCCTCCCGCGCATCCCACGCGGCCCGGGCGGCCAGGACGGCGCGTTCGCGGGCATGCACCCAGTCGATCATCCGCCGCGCGGCCTCGTGCAACTCTGTGCCCAGCGCGGTCAGCCGGTAGCTGACCCGCGGCGGTACGTCCGACGTCGCGTGACGGATGACAAATCCGTCGCGCTCGAGGGCCCGCAGCTTCAGCGTGAGGACACGCTGCGATATGGTTTGCTCCGAAGACAATCGCGACAGGGCGCGGCGCAGTTCGGCGTGGCGCCATTCGCCGGTCGCCAGCACCAACAGGATCAGGGTCGTCCAGCGATCGCCCAGCAATGCCATGACCGCGCGCACCGGCGCATCGCGCGCGGCACCATGCGCCGCCATCTCCGCCGCGAGGTGCGCGATGCCGAGCTCGGCCGCCGGGTCGCTGCCATGCCAGTCGTTGATACCAGCCGCCTCTCGCCAGGGCACAAAAAAGTGCCGTCTTCCGCTTGATGGCGGGCAGATTAAGGCGGCTGTTCAAGCCGTCAACATTCAGTCAGCAGCAGGGAAAGACTTATGGGCACCGACGCGATCAGGCTCGATGGCAAGGTTGCCATCATTACCGGTGGCGCCGGCGGCATCGGCGCGGCGACAGCGCGGCTGATGGCCGCGCGCGGTGCCCGGCTGGCGCTGGCCGATATCGCGCTCGACCGCGCCGAAGCGCTCGCAGGTGAACTCCCCGAAGCCATTGCCGTGCCGCTCGACCTCGCCGAAGAAGCATCGATCGCCGTGATGGTGGCGCGTGTCACCGGACATTTCGGCCGGCTCGACATTCTTCACAACAATGCCGCGCTGCTCGGCCCGGATATCGCCGTTCAGGACGGCGACGTCGAGACGATGGCTACCGCGCTGTGGGACCGCACGTTTGCTGTCAACGTGCGCGGCACCATGATCGCCTGCCGCGAGGCACTGCCCTATCTGCGCCAGAGCGCGGCGGCTGGCCGAGGTGGCAACATCGTCAACACGGTCAGCAATCTGGCGCTGCAAGGGCACATGATCCAGGCCGCCTACAGCTCCTCCAAGGCCGCGATCATCCAGATGACGCGGGCCATCGCGGCGAGCCATGGCGTCCACGGGGTGCGCTGCAATGCCGTGGCGCCCGGCATGACCATGACCCCGGCCCTGCGCGAAGCCTTTCCGCCGCCGCTGCGCATGGCCGTGGAAGCCGAGACCCTGCGCAATCGCCTGGGCGAGCCCGAGGACATTGCCGAGGCGGTCTGCTTCCTCGCCGCCGATGCGGCGCGCAACATCACCGGGCAGGTGCTGGTGGCCGATGGCGGCTGTGCCAGCCACGTGCCCGGCATCAGCGCCTTTCGCGCCTTCTTTTCGGGAGAAACCCCATGAGCAGCCACGATATCCTTGTCATGGGTGGCGGGCACAACGGCCTCACCGCCGCGGCCTACATGGCCAAGGCCGGCAAAAAGGTGCTGGTGCTCGAGGCCAAGCCGCACATCGGCGGCGGCGTTTCCACGCGCGAGCTGATCCGGCCCGGCTTCTGGCATGACGAGCACTCCAACGTGCACATCATGATCCAAGGCAATCCGTTGCTGCGCGATGACGAACTGGGCTTGCTGGGCAGGTTCGGCCTCGAATACATTTATCCGGACCTCGTCCATGTCAGCATCTGGGACGATGGCACGGTCATTCGCAGCTACAAGGATCTCGATCGCACCTGCGAGGAACTCGCCCGGGTCGCCTCGTCGCGCGATGCCGAGGCCTATCGGGCATTCGTGAACATGAGCCAGCAGGCGCTGCCGATGCTGATGAGCGGGCTCTATGCGCCGCCCTTTCCGCTCGGCGCCTTCGTCGCAATGATGGACCAGTCCGATGAGGGGCGTTTTCTGCTCGACCTGATGCAGCGCTCGGCGCTGGATGTCGTGGACCAGTATTTCGAGAGCGACCTCCTGAAGCTCCACATCGTCCGCATGGTCACCGAGAACCTGCAGATGCCCGATGAACTGGGCACGGGCATGGGCGCCTTCGTGATGCCCGGGATCATCCATACCTTCGGCTGCTCGATGCCCAAGGGCGGTTCCGGCCAGTTGTCGAAGGCGCTAGTGCGCGCGATCGAACATTGGGGCGGCGAGGTGCGCTGCGATGCCGAGGTCGCCCGGGTCATCGTGGAGAGCGGCCGCGCGGTCGGCCTCGAAATGGCGAGCGGCGAAACCTTCCGCGCGAAGGACGGCGTCATCGGTCAGATTCACCCGCACAAGCTGCGTCAATTCGTGTCGGAAACCCCGGAGCCGGTGCTGAAGCGGGCCGAGCGGGTGACGCAGTCCACCTTCTCGATCAACCTCACCCATCTCGCGTTGAAGGAGCAGGCACGCCTCAGGGTCGGCAATGATGCCAACGCCATGATGACCGAATTGATGGACTTCTACACCGTCCGCGACATGTGTCTGGAATATGACAAGCTGCGGCGCGGCGAGGTGTCGGCGCGCCTGATCGCCGGCGGCGACAATGCGATTTTCGATCCCAGCCGCGCGCCGGCGGGCTCCGGCGTGTTCTATGGCGTCAATTTCGCGCCCTACCGCTTGCATCCGGGCGGAGCAGCGGCGTGGGACGAGGCGAAGGAGGCCCATGCCGACCGCGCCCTTGCCCAGTATCGCAAGTTCTTCGTCAACCTTGGCGATGATAACATCCTCGGCCGCAAGGTCTGCTCGCCGCTTGATCACGAGCGCGGCAGCCCCAATTCCATGGTGGAGGGCGACGCGCATGGTTGCGCACCCTTCTTCTACCAGTCGATGGGCCACCGCCCGACGGCCGACCTCGGCAGCTTCCGCGTGCCGGAGGTGGAGGGGCTCTATCTCACCGGCCCCTTCATGCATCCGGGCGGCGGCGTCTTCGGGGCCGGGCGCGCCACCGCGATCCAGATGATGGACGACATGGGGCTGGATTATGACAAGGTGTGCGGAGGAGCGGCGGCATGAGCGGCAAAACGGTTTCGGGCGCAAAGATCCTCGACGCGCAGGATAAAGAATTGATGGCAATCCGCAAAATCGAGCGCGACGGCGGCAACCTCGTCATCCGCGGCAAGATTTTTGGGGCCATGCCGATGGTGGCGAAGCTGACCCCGGCCGAGGCGCGCGCGGCGCTGAAGCTGATCGACCTCAAAACATTTCTGTTTCTGCTGACGATGCTGTTCCGCAAGAGCTGATACAGATCATCACAAGATATATCTTGCAATGATCTAAATGCGTGGTATCTCCTTATCATCCACCTTGTGAAGGAGAAACCATGCAAGGAATGAAAAGGGCCCACGGCCGCCGGGGAATGGGTCTCCAGCATCGCGGTCACGACCATCACCACGCCAGCGAACGGGCGTCCGGCCTGTTCGGCGGCGGCGGCCGCGGTGGTCATGGCGGACGCCGTGGCAAGCGCTTTTCCGGCGATGAATTGCGGCTCATGGTTCTGGGCGAGCTCGAATCCGGGCCGCGCCATGGCTATCAGTTGATCCGTGCTTTCGCCGAGCTCAGCGGCGAGGCCTATAGCCCGAGCCCTGGCGTTCTGTACCCGCTGCTGACCATGCTCGCCGAGATCGGGCTGGTCGAGGAAGTGGTGGAGGTGGGCAACGCCCGGCGGCGCTATGCGCTCACCGATGCCGGCCGCGCCGAGGTCGACGTCAACCGGGCAGTGCTTGCCGACGCCCGGCAAAGGCTTACCGCCATGGCGGACGAAGCGGCGCGCACCGATGCCGGCCCGGTGCGCCGGGCCATGACAAACCTGCGCGCGGCAGCCATCCAACGGCTATCGCATACCGGCACCGACGATGAGCTGGTGTTCCGGGTTGCCGCCCTGCTCGACGAGGCGGCGCAGAAGATCGAAAGGCTGTGACCATGACCAAGCGATCCCGCGCGGTGGTGCCGACCGCTCATGCCAGCCGCTACCTCCAGCAACTGTGCAAGCACTGGGCGCACAAGTTCGCCGTCGCCTTCGATGCCGAGCGCGGCCACGTGCCCCTGCCCATTGGCACCGCCGACCTCGAGGCTGGCACGGCCGCGCTTACCATCACCTGCACCATCAACGAGGGCGCGGAGCTCGAACGCCTCCAGCAGGTGGTGGCCGAGCATCTCAACCGTTTCGCCTTCCGTGAAGGCGAGCTGGCGTTCGACTGGCACGTCGAGTGACCCATCCGGCGCGGCGGCACGGTGACCTGGCTTCGGTTTCATGGATAGCGACCGGCCCGATCAATCCATCGCCGCCGATTGCGCTGGATCAAGAAAAAACCGCCTCTCAGCCCGCATCCCGTGCCGGCGACAGGAGAGGTGGGTTTGTGGCAATAACCGGGATCAGACGCCTGATATTCAAGATCAACGAGCTGGCGCGCAGCGTCCGTTTCTTCAGGGATGAGCGAGTGGGACATGCACCCCGAAACCGCTGGCGACCCGGCGGCACTCACCGATCACATTCGCAAGGCGCGGGCAGAACCAGTGTGACACGCTCGGTGTTACCGCATCCACGCGCTCGCTAGCGAGCGTCCGGAAAAATCGGCTTCCCCCGGCAGGGTGCCTTGTCGATAAGGCAGTCACCATGCCGGGGAGAAGTCATGAGCATTCTGGGAGTTGAGAGCGTCGCCTTCGGCGTCGCGGACATTGCCGAACATGCCCGATTCTGGACGGATTTCGGCCTGCCGGTCGAGCACATCGGCGAAAGCGAGGCGGTATTCCGCCTGGCCTCGGGCAGCCGTGTGATCGTTGTGCGGCATGGCGATCCCCGCCTGCCTTCGCCCGACCCCTTCCCCGGCGATGGCGTCAAGGAAACCGTATGGGGCGTCGATACGCCGGAGTCGCTTGAACGGATCGCGGCCAGCCTGGCCGGCGAGGTGCCAGTTGCGCGCGACGCCGAAGGCACCGTGCGCTGCGTCTGCCCCGACGGCCAGCCGATCGCGCTGCGGGTGTGGGGCAAGCGCGCGGTGGTCAGCGAGGCGAGCCCGGTCAACACCCCCGGAAATACGCCGCGCTTCAACCAGCACCGCATCTGGCGTCGCCGCGCCATTCCCAAAACGATCAATCACGTCGTTTTTTTCTCGCCCGATTATGTCGGCAGCTTCGAGTTCTACGAACGCCATCTCGGCTTTCGCTACGTCGATCACTCGAAAGGCGTGGGCATCTTCGCGCGCGCCGGCGGCACCTACGAGCATCATTCGATCTTCTGGGTGAACTGCGACCTGCCCATCGCGCCCGACACCTTCAAGTTCATGCATATCGCCTTCGGCATGGATGACATCGACGAGGTGATGTTGGGCGCCAACCTCATGGAGGCGAAGGGCTGGAAAAACACGACGATGAACACCAGCGGCGGCATCTCGCGCCACCGCATTTCCTCGGCCATCTACTATTACTGCGAGATCCCGGGCCATGCCGGCGAGGCCGAATACCACGCCGACACCGACTACCTCGACGACAATTGGGTGCCGCGCGCCTGGGACTTCCGCTTCGGCTCGCTGCTGTGGTCGCACAACGCCCCGCCGATTTTCCGTGGCGACGACATTCCGTGGGACATGGCCTTCGATGCGGATCGCAAGAGCTTCGAGCCCTATCGCAAGACCAAGCCGGGCAGGCAGTCGGCCACCGGCAAGCTGGCCAAGCTGACCCAGGATGACGAACACGCGATCTGATACCAACCTGCCGTGATCGTGACCGATCAGCAGCTTGGGTACCGCCGGCGGATGTTCACAGCCCGCTTCCTCCTGCGCGGCCGTGGTGACTCATGCCAGGGGCAGTGGAACAGTTTGCCCCGGGTCATGGTGTGTCTTCCTCGACAAATTCGATAAGGTTTCCCGCGCAATCCCGGATGAAACATCCCTTCCCGAAGGCTTCGCGAACGACAAAGGCGATGTCGGCGCCTTTGTCGGCCATCTCGGCCAAAAAGACATCGAGATCCGCAACCTGGAAGGCGACATGCTTGTTGCCGTGGGTTCTGAGGTCCGCCGGCGGTGATCGGCGGTCTTCGGGCAAGGCGGCCGCCCCTTCGACCTGGAAGATCTCGAAGCGCAAGGCCCCTTTCCGAACCATGGCGGTGTGGCTGCGCGCGGCCTCGATGTAAAAGCGCCGCTCGACCTCAAAGCCCAGCACCCGACCATACCACTCGATCGCCGCGTCAAGATCGGGCACCGAGACGCCGCCATGGTGAAAGGTGAAATCGGCCACCGCGCTCACCCCATTTCGGCAAAGGTTTGCGCGCACCAATCGGCGATATAATCGCGCATACCCGTGCCGTTGTCGGCGCCGCAATGTTCGACCTCGAAATCGGCGCGGGTGAACATGCGCAGGTGGCGCTTCGGGCTATGGACCGCCTGCTCATAAGACATCCGCGCATTGTAGGCGGGGATCTGGCGGTCATGCTCGCCGTGGGTGATCAGGAACGGCACCTTGATCTTTTCCACCTGGCCATCGAGCGTGATCCGGTCGGCATAATCGAGAAAGGCCTGGCGATCGTCGAAGCCGAACACCCACAGCACATGATCCCAGTAATGCGGCACGGGGTTCTCGCCCTCGTTCTTCACCCTTTCGCGCTGGCGCTGGCCCCAGACGTGGTTCGCCCCCATCACGGCGCAAAGGGCATAGCGTGGATCGTTGGCGGCGATGCGGGGGGCATGATATCCGCCGAAAGACAGGCCGAAGATGCCGATGCGGTCATGCCGGACATCGCTGCGGGTCAGCAGATAGTCGTATGCCGGCGATCCCCAGCGCTCGGCGTCGTAAACGGCGGGCAGGTTACGCTTGCGGATCGCCTCACCGGTGCCGGGTTGGTCGACGAAGAGCGTGTTCATGCCGCGCTCGAGGTTGGACTGACCATGGCCAGCCATGTTGACCTGTTCCTTCATCGAATCGAGGCCGTTGACCGAGACCAGCGTCGGCTGCGGCGTGCCCGAGCCGTCATGCACGAAGATCGCGGTATAGGCGCTGCTCTCATAGGGGATCTCGACCTTGTCGACATGGAGGCCGCGCAGGCGGCTGCCCTTGTGATAGAGGTCCAGACCCTTGTCATAGGCCGCCCAGCGCGGGGCATAGTCGCGGCTCTGCATCCGCTCGGCGGCGAGATAATAGCCGCTGGCGCGCAAATATTTGCTGCCCGCCGACAGCAGATAGCCGGCGGCCTCGTCAGCCGCGGCGTTGGTGGCGACCTGATCGGCCACCGCGATCCAGCTATCGAACAGCAACGCCGATCCCGCGTCGGCCCCGGCCAGCGATGCCTCGCGCACCGGACGGCAGGCCTCGTCGATCTCGCCGTGATTACCGCCACAGACCAGCGCGAGATTGGTCGCCAGGTTCCAGACGTAATTGCCGGGAAAGGGTTCGAACATGCTCGGTAGCTCCGGAAAGGTTAGTCCGCCGTCCAGCCGCCATCCACCACCAGGCTGGTGCCGGTGATCAGCGCGGCGGCATCGGACGCGAGGAAGGTGACGGCGCCCATCAGGTCCTCCACGGCACCAAGGCGCCCGAGCTTGATTTTGGCCAGCACACTCGCCTTGAAGTCGGCGTTTTCAAAGAAGGGCCTGGTCAAGGGGGTTTCGATGAAGGTTGGCGCGATCGTGTTCGAGCGGATGCCATGCGCCGCCAGATCGAGCGCAAAGGCCTTGCTCATGCCCTCCAGCGCCCACTTCGAGGCGCAATACAGCGAGCGGTTCGGCCCGCCGACGTGGCCCATCTGCGAACCCATGTGGATCAGGCTGGCGCCCTGCGGCACGCCGTCACGCAGCAGCGCCTTCACCGTGTGCTGGGCGACGAAGAACGCCGATTTGACGTTGAGATCGAGCACCGCGTCGTAGTCCGCAGCGCAGACTTCCCACATGGGTTTGGGTCGGTTTGTCCCGGCGTTGTTGACCAGCACGTGAAAGGCGGGGCGCGCGGTGAAGAAGGCCTCGATCATGGCGAGGTCGGACACATCGAGCAGGGCCGCCTCGGCCTTGCCGCCGGCACTGCGGATCGCCTCGGCGCCGGCCTCGATTTCGGCGGTCGTGCGTGCGACGAGGGTCACTTCGGCCCCCGCCTCGGCGAGCGCGGCGGCGCAGGCAAGACCGATGCCGCGCCCCGCACCCGTCACCAGCGCCCGGCGGCCGTCGAGCCGGAACGAGGGGGTGCGCGGCAGCTCTGTGCTCACGCTTTGGTCAGCCCGCTCGGCTCGGCCTGCCCGGCATAGGGCACATTGCGACCGCCATAGCGGCGCACGCGAATGTTGGCCTGCTCGCCATGGCCGGCGAAGCCCTCCAGCGCGCAGAGCCGGCTGCAATACTCGCCCACCAGGGCACTGGCCTCGTCCGACGTCACCTTTTGGTAGGTGCAGGTCTTGAGGAACTTTCCAACCCAGAGGCCACCGGTGTAGCGCGCCGCTTTCTTGGTCGGCAGCGTGTGGTTGGTGCCGATCACCTTGTCGCCAAACGACACGTTGGTGCGCGCGCCCAGGAACAGCGCGCCATAGTTCGTCATATTGCTCAGAAAATAGTCGGGATCGGCGGTCATCACCTGCACATGCTCGCTGGCGATGTCGTCGGCGATGCTGACCATCTCCTCGTAGCTATCGGCGACGATCACCTCGCCGAACGCCTCCCAGGCCTTGCGGGCGTGGTCGGCGGTGGGCAGGATCTGGAGCAGGCGTTCGATCTCGGCCATGGTGGCGCGAGCCAGCTTTTCGCTGTTGGTCAGCAAAACGCCCGGGCTGTCCGGCCCGTGTTCGACCTGACCCAGAATGTCGGTCGCAGCCAGTTCCGGGTCACAGCCGATCTCGTCGGCGATGATCAGCGTTTCGGTGGGGCCGGCGAAGAGATCAATGCCAACGCGGCCAAACAATTGCCGCTTGGCCTCGGCGACAAAGGCATTGCCCGGGCCGACGAGGATATCGACCGGATCGATCGACTGGGTGCCAAGGGCCATGGCGCCGATCGCCTGAATCCCGCCCAGCGCGTATATTGCGTCGGCGCCGGCCAGCGCTTGCGCCGCAACGATAGCGCGCGCCGGCTTGCCCTGAAACGGCGGCGCGCAGGTAATGACGCGCGGCACGCCCGCCACCTTGGCGGTAATCACGCTCATATGGGCCGACGCCAGCAGCGGGTACTTGCCGCCAGGGACGTAGCAGCCAGCGTTCTGGATCGGCAGATTCTTGTGGCCGAGCACGACGCCGGGCATCGTTTCGACCTCGACGTCCTTCATAGACGCCCGCTGGATTTGAGCGAAGTTGCGCACCTGCGCCTGCGCGAAATCGATGTCCTTGCGCTCCTGCGGGCTCAGGCTGTGAACCGCTGCGTCGATCTCTGCCTGCGAAAGGCGATAGTCTTCGCGGTCCCAGTTGTCGAACTTCACGCTCATCTCGCGCACGGCGGCATCGCCGCGCTGCGCGATATCCGCCAATGCCGCTTCGACAATGTCACGCACTTTACTATCGGCATCGGCCTTGGCTTGCGCCGTTGCCCCTCGCTTGAGCCATTGTGCCATCATTTTTCCCCGATAGGCATGGTGTTGTTTGTCTTGACGAGAACATGCCTTGCCGCAGGGGCGCGGAATAGACCATCGTATAGTATCGATTGCTCGGTATCCAGCAAATGCCGTTGCCCAGCACACGGCTGTCGCTCTACCGGGGCATGGTCATAAAGCTGGGAGAGTGCGCCACATGCGACTGGCAACGCTGAACGATGGAACGAGGGATGGCCGTCTGGTGGTGGTTGCGCCCGATGGCGTCGCCTGCGCACCGGCGCCGGTTGCCACGCTGCAGGAAGCGCTGGAGCGCTGGGAGCAGGTCGCGCCTGCGCTGGTGGGGATATCGCGTTTCACGGAGGAACTCGTCACCAGCCAGTTGATGGCGCCGCTGCCGCGCGCGTGGCAATGGCTCGACGGTTCCGCCTTCGCCAGCCATGGGGACCTGATGGACAAGGTGCTGGGCGTCCAGCCGCTCAAGACCGATCTCCCGCTGATGTATCAGGGCACCTCGGACAAGTTCTACGGCCCCCGCGACGACATCCGTTTTCCGGACGAGGCACTGGGTATCGATTTCGAAGGCGAATTCGGGGTGATCGTCGATGCCGTGCCAATGGGGACCACGCCCACGCCGGCGATGGCCCACATCCGCCTGATCGTCCAGATCAATGACTGGTCGCTGCGCAAACTCGCCGGCCCCGAGATGAAGACCGGGTTTGGCTGGGTGCAGGCCAAGCCGCCCTGCAGCATGGCGCCTTTCGCGGTCACGCCTGACGAACTGGGCGACCAGTGGCGCGACGGCCGGGTCTGTGCCGACCTGCTGGTGGACTGGAACGGACGCCGTTTCGGCGCGGCCAATGGCGAACCGATGGGCCACGGATTTCACGAACTCGTCGCGCATGCCGCCCGCACCCGCGATCTTGTGGCGGGCACGGTCATCGGCTCGGGCACCGTATCCAACGCGACCTATCGCGAGGTTGGCTCTTCGTGCATCGCCGAAAGGCGCGGGATCGAAATCGTCGACACGGGAGCGCCGGTCACCGAGTTCATGCGTTTCGGCGACACCGTGCGCATGCAGGGCACGCTGGCCGACGGACGGGCGCCTTTCGGCGTGATCGAACAAAAGGTGGTGAAAGCATGAGCGCTGATCTCTCAGACTCCGGTCTTCCCCCGGTCCAGCGGGTCGTGACCGGGCATGATGCCAACGGCCGCGCCTCCTTCACATCGGAGGACGTGACGCCCACGCGCATGATCCCCAGTGGCGATGCATCCTTCCTGCTGATCTGGACAACTGAAACCGTCCCTGCCGACAACAACGACGAAACCGACGGACGCGAGCGCGACGCGGGGCTGACGCTCAACAAGGGCTCGGTCATCAGGGTTGTTGACATGTTGCCGGGCAAGGAAAGCCCGATGCACCGGACCAATTCGATCGATTACGGCATCGTTCTCAAGGGCGAGATCGAGCTCGAACTGGACGACGGGGTGAAGAAGACCGTGCGCGAGGGCGGAATCATCATCCAGCGCGGCACCAACCATTTGTGGCGCAACACCACCGGTCAGCCCGCGCGTATCGCCTTCATCCTGATCGAGGCGCCAGCCTATCGCCATGACGGCGTGCCGCTCGACGAGGCCAAGCCCGAGGATGTGCATCCGGCCTACGGAAAAATCGAGGGATGAGCGCGAGGGGCACCGCGATAGCCGGGCTGGTCGTGGCCGCCGCCGCGACCGCCCTGGGGGCGCCGGCCATGCGCTTCCACGACCTTCCCGCCGGCCCGCACGCGCTGCCCGGCGATGTGCTGCCGCCATTTGGCATCAAGGATGACGCCGGCAACATCCCCGGCCCACCGCCGCCTCCGCCGCCGGGGATGTCCATACCTGGCGCCGGCGGAGCGCCAGGCTGGACAGCGGACGGGCCAACCGCCCGGGAGGCGCAAGGGCTTGTTCGCAACGCGGTCGCAGCCTGCGCCGCCAAGGGCTATCGTGTGGGCGCCACCGTGATCGACAGCGGCGGGCGGATGCGGGCTATGCTGGAGGGCGATGGCGCCGACGGCAGCCACGGCTTTGTCGCCATGCGCAAGGCCGAGGTGGCATTGGCGTTTGATGAGCCCAGCAGTGCGGCACAGGCACAACTGCTCAAGGATCCCTCGCTGGCGGGCAGGGTGACCCCGGCCATGTTCATGGAAGGCGGCGCGGTGCCGATCAGGGTGGGCAAGCGGACGATTGGCGCAATTGGCGTCTCGGGCGCGATGGGCGCGCCGATCGGCCGTGCCGATGAGGATTGCGCGCAACAGGGGGTGATCGGCTTTCGTAGCGTTGATTGACAATGAACCATGCGTTCAACCTTTCCGGCAAATGCGCGCTGGTCACCGGATCGACCCGCGGCATCGGCCGGGCGACCGCCGAAGCGCTGATCGCCGCGGGGGCGCGGGCGGTGCTCTCCAGCGAGGATGCCGAGGATACC
>Ga0316217_10005061_pt1 | contig 13866 bp, 14 predicted proteins | sample 1anoAmetaG_FD_203633 | JGI IMG/M metagenome (GOLD analysis project Ga0316217, IMG submission 203633) | Freshwater microbial communities from Trout Bog Lake, Wisconsin, USA - 1anoA | ecosystem: Environmental > Aquatic > Freshwater > Lake > Hypolimnion/Profundal zone | place: USA: Wisconsin...
GTGGTTTCATGGTACTGGCACAAATTTGAAGGAATAACCTACTTTATATTGGCTAGGTGACTTGCGATATTGCGACTCATCAGCAAATTTTACTCTCCGCCCTTTGATCTCAACTAGGCAACCTTTTCGACCAAATATATGTTAATGTTCTCCAGTTACTTGGCAAATGACCCATATTAATACTTCAGCCTTGCCCAAGTCTGCTGAATATGCTATATTTGCTAATTATGCTTCTAGGCAAGCAACTTACTCAAATTTTTGTAAAACTTATCAACCCTTAAAATGATTTCGGGAAAGTCCCTTTCCGTCCTTTATAGGAAACTATGAGATTGCCCCATAAACTTACTGGTTTTATTGAGCTGCTTATCAACTACAGCAACGTATGCCACAATCTACTCATGCAATTCCTGGCCAGCCCTATTTAATGGGATCACTTTGTGCTTCTTATGTGTGTTGTTTTGGTACATGCAGGTCACACAAAGTGGCTTTCTTTCGTTGAGGCAATAGAGAGTAATCACGTTGTTGTGCAGTAAACATCTTTGACTGGATTTTCCTGAGTTCATGTTTATCTCTGCATTTATTGGGTTTTCAATCAATTTTTTGAAATTGTCCTTCAAGTTTCTCAGCTGAGGAACATCGAAAATCTGAAGAGGTTGAGCTTTAGAAACCAATTTTTAGTAATTCACTTTTTAAGTCTATTCTCGTTGCATAGCTGATTTGGAGCGGCCTGATCTAGTTTAGTTTTTTTCTTTTGATTTTATTAGTTTGCTCTTCATTTCGGTAATTATGAATACAAAATTTAACAGTAATAACACCAATCGATTCTTTTGATAACTTTTAGGTATCAGAAAGCTATTTAAAGGAGAAATTTGAGGGCATTTTATCTCGCTGAATCTTAATTGTTACTAACATCAAATTTAATCGAGTTCCTGATTCTCTAATGTGTTGAAAAAGGAAGCACCTTTCGATAATTGATATCAATCTTTATGAGATTAGTTGATAGTTCTTTAAATTTTCTATAATTGATCAGATATAAAATCATACAGAGAATGGGTTGCTGTTCCAGTTGCCTCAGCTCATGCTGCTGTACCTAAGCAGGTCTCAGATGCCACTCTGTAATAACCATTTGCGGAGCCTTCTTTTTTGTAAGCCCAATCTAACCAAGTTGCTCATCTTTGCCCTTTTCGACAGGCAGGAACCTTTCTTCGAATTCGAGATGACAGACCCACAAGGCGCCAAGTGGGCTTGCCTTTCCTCCTCATTGGTACCCTTCTTTGTAGCAAGCTCTGGTTGTTCTTATTCTTCATTGTGCTGATCAAACTGATGAATATCAAAAGATAACAACGTCTAAGACCACCCCGAACTAAGATTTCACTAGCCTAAATCAGGTCAGTGAGGGATTCGCAAGAGGCTCTCTAATAAAAGAACGAGACTTAGCGATTGATGAGGATAAACTGAAGTTGATAGTTGGTGAGGGAATTATTATTGCTATCTAATTTTCAGCTAATAATTAGAAAGTTTTGCCTTTACATTGCCAATATTGAAGTATTAAGCTAAACCGTAGTTGAGGCAGGATTGATTAGGATGGATTGGCAACTCCGAAATGTTTTATAATGACCATCCCTATAATTAAAACCCAATGAAATGACAAGATGTTGACTACCATAGTATATAACCCTGAATTGGGAACATATGAGATGCAAATCAACCTGATAAAAAGTATGTCTTCATGATCTTCTCTGTAAATCCCTTCTATAAGTATTCACTTTTTTTGGTTGACAACTCCTACACCGACCGAATTGAGGAACCAATAGAGCACCCAATCCATGAGACATCGCTGGGATTAAAGCTCCAAGAAATAAAACCTAAATCAAACCATAGTTACCTAGTTTCTGCTTGATATTGGATGAGATCAGCTTTGGAAATTTCTCCAACTGCTCCATAAGTTTCTTTTTAAAAAACTTCTGCATCCCTCGGATCCTCCAAAAGCCTCCAGCAAAGACCACATTCTTGGCAATAGGCTCTAGACATTGATGAGGAAGTGATTCCAAGACCTTAAGCAAGGAATAGGCAACATTGTGTTCCTAGCTGTAGCTGTTTCCAAAGAAGATGTTGTAATTCATCTTATCAGGGATCCACTTGACCCTCAGCTTGTTCCTGATATTGACTGTCACTGGATTGCTTGAGGCTGGGATGGCACTGTATTGGTTTTTGATCTGCTCGTTAATTTCCTCGTCAGTGATCTGCTTAAGTGTTTAAAGAGGGGTCTACTTGTTGAGAAGAGCAAGATCATCACGGATGTACTTGTTGAGGCTGTTGGTGCCAACGTTGAGGCATTGGTAGCAAGCAAAGAGAGGGTAGCCGTCTGAGACTGGCATTATCTCGATACTGCTTGCGCCTGCAGAGATCACTATTCCTGAGTATCTGCCTGTGAGATACAAGGGAGTCACACAACTCAGTGCCAACTCTACTCTCTATATTTTGAGCTTCTTGAACATTACCTTGTACATGGCTTCTAGAATTCTGCGATCAGTGTAGACCTTTTCCAAAATGACCACTGTTTTGCCTTGACAGGAGCAGTTGATGTAGGAAAAGAAGATGTTATAGAGCAACTCTTCGATCTGCATTTAAAACTTTTCCAGGTTGTTAGCTAAAGTTTTGAAGTAGGGTGCGGATTTGATGATTTTTCGAGGCACTTTGTCTCCTACTAACCCCACTCTGAGGTTTTCTGTGCCAATTTCGATGATGATGTCTTCTTTTTTTGAACTCTCAATCATCCTATTCAATTAAAATCAATCAAGATTGACATGAGCTTTATATGTTAAATATGCTCATTTGCATACGTACTTATATTGGCAAAGATTTTTGAGGCCATCGGGCAGATTACTCCATAAGATACAAATCAATAAACTAGAAAGCTCTAAAGGCAAAGTCTTTCAAGGCCAAAGCTTTTTGGAATGAGCTACTCTCTTTACATTTATATAGCAAATGAATTACTCTGCCTTAAGCTAATAGATAATCTGGCTTTATAAAATATACAGTATCATTCAACAACAAATGGACAGAGACTTGCTACACCCAGCCCTCGAAACCGAAAGACAGAGCCACAAGTTAAAAAGACTAGTGCCCACCCCCAACTCTTATTTCATGGATGTCAAGTGCGGAGGATGCAACTAGACTGCCGTCATCTTCAGCCATGCCCAGACCGTAGTTGCCTGCAATAACTGCAAGAACATTCTCTCGAAGCCCACCGGAGGAAAGTGCAAACTCACTGAGGGAAGTGCTTTCAAAGTTAAAGTCTGAGTGTTTGTGATCCTGCTGCCTTCTATACTTGCCTATATTTTGTTGCTATTTTTGATCATTTAGAACTAATTCAGGCCATGAATATTGAATTTTATCACTAAGTGATTCGACTAAATTTAGTTCTGGCACTTCATGTGATCTCAAACAGACTCCAATTCTTGAAAACAAGGCTAAAATACCTATACAATCTAACATCAAAGCCATTCAATTTCATAATTGTTAATCAATATCACAGCCAACAAAGGTTTCATAGCTCATGGCTCAATTAATCTAAAGGTCGCCCAGCTACAGACCGACATCCCACTCCACACTCTTCCTGGGCTGCTCGTTTTTGCTCAGCAGGTCTATTAACCTTGTTCTCCTGCTGATGTTTCCCGTTCCTCCCCTGCTTGTCTTGGGGATCTCGCTTATATCTTCAAAGTCCAGCTGGAATGACTCCCTCGCTATTGATTGCACGAACTAGGGCTGGACTTTGATGGTCTAGCAGGCAATCTGCTACCCTCTTAGACTAAGATCTTTGAGGACTGCATCACAAACACTGAGTTAATTGGCTACCTTTTCAAGTTATTTTTTGTTAGCCCTGGTCTCCTCATTAGTCTATCTCCTCAGCCTGGACAGGGCTGAATAGCAGTTTCTCAATTTTAAGGTTAGTGAGTCTTAAAATGCCTATAGATCTTAGACTTGCTATTCTATGAATGCCATAAACCCAGCATGCGTGAGTTTGGCTACCTGTTTAGCTTCTTGCAACTAAGATTAAATGATCCCAAGCTATTTGAGCCTGAGTTCAGTCATATTCTTTAGACTATCAGCCTACTCCAGCTCCAACATCCTGTTATTGAACCCACGACTAGTCTCATAAACCACGTTGGAAATGTTGATTATCGCCGGCCCCTTTCTTCGTTTGGGCGGACTGGTCTGCCACAAGATGAACTAATCGACGAAGGCCACTTGATTCTTACTGCGCTAGAACATGTTGTTTGTAATGTTTTCATCGCTGATCGCAGTCTCCCTATTCTTGAGAATGGATGAACTGATTGATCTTGGCTTGACTGCATCGACGGTCGCCAGGTGGGCTCGATTTGATTTGGATGCAGATCTTGAAGCCAAGCTACGCTATGCTTGAAAAGGGCTCAGCTGGAGGGAAAAGGAGGCGCCTTGCTTTCGAGGGGTGGCGGTTGTAAGTTGTGACTATCGGAAGATTCCAGGCAAAGAGCTGATGCTCATTTATTGAACCAATGCGATAATAAAATTATAATTAACCAAAGCCAAAACGAATATGTACCAAATATTCACCCCCCTTCTCTCAATCCCTGAACATTTACATCCTCAATCTTCGAACTTTCAACCAACCATTACCATCCAACCCATCTCACACTCTGTATCTACCTCCAATCCCACACAATCCAGCCCACCTCAAGCGAATAAGTTATGAATAAAGCAGAAGTAGATGAGGCAGTGTCACTGGCAGTTGCAGCCACTCTGTATAAGGTTATACTCGAAGTCGAAATTGAAGTACTGTCTGATGACATCGTTATGGCTTCCATCCAGTTCGCACACCTGGGAGTTCCATCTGCAGTTGTAGATCTTGCCAGCCCCCACCTCGATTTCGTCGGCTGCCCACCCTTCGATGTTGCTGAGGTAATTCCACCCACCGTTGGTCCAGGGCTTCTCGAAATTGCCATTGGTTACGATGTTTTGCCCGCTTCCTTTTCTCAGCACCTGGAGGTTATCCACAGTCAACCCGAACGAATCAGAAATGCCCTCTCCTCTGAGTTCCAGCACATTCTTGCCCACAACCGCACGCACCTACACCTCACTGGTATGGAGCTCGTAGTCGGTTGGCCTGATGGATAGGATGACCGCATTGTTCCAAAGCACGCTCCCCTGGCAGCTCTTGAAACTAACTCCCTCGCGGCAGGCCCACTGGAGGGACAGGACGAATGTGTTGGGCAGTGCGATGATGGGTAGGATAGTGACAGGTTTCGGAGTGATCAAGAGTTGGGTATTGATGGGTATGGGATATGCGGGCAAGAGGTTGGTACAATCGAGGGGCAGGTTGGCGGTTAGGAGGGAGGAGTGGGTTTGGTGCAGACACAGCAGAACTACTACGACTAGGCAGAGCTTCATGATTTCAATATAAGGAAGGTTCCAAATCTTGGATTTATCGTGTGTTTTCTAAATTTCGAACATTAGCCAACCCTTCTCAATCGAACAAAATAGGATGAGGGCCTAGACGGAAATCTAATTAGCGCAGATCTGGTTGTTTAAGGCAGTTAACCACTTGTCCCGTCCTAGGCAATAGGCAATGCCGGTCTAATTTTGGCGAATATTGCAGTAAGTGTAAACCAATTTATATGGCATGGCAAATCCAGCAGTCAAATCGCGATTCAGATACACAGACAACTAGCCATAGCTAAAGTAGCACAAAACAACGAGGTTTTGCTCTGCTGATAAAATTCAGGGATGTCGAATTCTAACTTAACATTCACGGATGGTGGGCTGTTGTGGTGGTGCCTATAAAACATGTAAAATGGCCATCCAGGCAGCTGACATCAGATTTGTGGTCAGATTTGATAGCCAACAATTATTAACCAACTTATACGTATATTTTCGATTTCTATTTCCATTTATCCAATATGCCACAACTGTTATATCATGAGAACTATTCCTCGATCTATAAAAAACTCTACCAATTTATAAACGGGAGTGTTCTGGGTTGAAGAAGCAGAGTAGTTGGTAATATGCAGCTTTGCAATGGTGCGACCACAAAATAGGCTGATGGACATTCACTAGCGGCTTCCAATCAGCTCAGATTATCACCAAGCATATTAAGTGACCCAAGTAGCTGTCCTGATGACAAACCAGCTGGCTCAACCCCCGCAGTGCCCTCAAGTGCAGAGTTGTCTAGCTTCTAGCTTATAATTAAATGAACTTGCTTTAGAAAACCAAGAAGGGGTTGGTCAGCATGGACATGTTCTACTCCACGCAGATGCTGCGCTACAGGAAGGACACGCAGTACAGCACCATCACGGGAGGGTTGGTGAGCCTGGCCATCATCGTGATGGTGGTGGCCGGGTTCTTCAGCATGATCTGGCAGACCCTCAACCGCACGGCCATCAACTCCAGTGCCACCGCCATCAAGAGCAACAACCCGCCCCTCTACACCCTCACTGCCGACGCCAGGAACATGTTTATGTTCGGACTCCAAATATAATCTACTGATCGAACCTTTTTCTATGACATGAATGGTCCTAGAAGATACTTCGACATCCAGGTCATGCAATACACCATACAGTATGGATTTATCACAGGGCAGCCCCAGTTGCCCATGGAGGCCTGCAACGACCAGCATTGGAGCATGCTGCCGGACCTAGTAGACAACAAAGACAAACTCAAGTACTCCACCTGGCTGTGTCCTCCCCTAGGCTCCCAGTTCACCATCCAAGGCGGCTTCTTCTCCAACAACTACTCCGAAGTCGTCATCAAGGTGCTCTACTGCACCAACTCCTCCATCCCCTAAAGACCCTGCCACTCCCGCTAGGACATCGACAACTTGTTCAAAAAGTATGGCAACTTCTACTTCGCAGTCAACTACATCAACACTGTGATCAACCCCAGCTAGACCACCTACCTCTCCTACTACATCGAGTCCTTGGACCACATCATCTTTTCGGCCAAGCAGGGCGCAGAACTCTTCTATCTATTCACAGATTATACCATACAGTCCGATAACAGCATCTGGCCCTTCACATCCTCACAAACTGATATCGGCTGCCTGATCTAGAATAGGTCGCCCAGCAGAGCCTTTACCGCCAATGAGGCTACGGGCTACGTCGTGGTCGCTCTGGCCAAAGCCGCCGACTCCCTCTACTATTATCGTTAGGTGCAAAAGATCTCAGCTGTCTTTTCCTATATCGGAGGACTGGTGGGAGCCGTCTCAGCAGTTTTATTCTTAATCAAGGTCTACACCGACACCAGCCTCTAGGTGTCAATAGCAATGGCTCTGTTCAACGAGCCCCATTATAAAGAAGATGACAAAACTGGTGCCAACTAGACCATCAATCATAATACATTAGGCCAAATTACCGCAGGCGAAGCCAAACCATAAAAAGTGGCCAAACGCAGATTCACAATGATCGGCTTCGTCAAACTGTACCTCTACAAGATGTTCAAGACCTTCAAGTTCACCAATGACTGGGACGAGGCCAAGATCTTCAACGAGTTTACCGCAGAAATAGTTGAGCATCTCGATATCAAGCTGCTGATCAGGAGGATAATCAACCTCGAGAACTGCGTGAGCTGCGTCTTCGATGACTATCAGATGAACTGCCTCAAATACACCAAGAAGTTCGATATTTAGAAGATAAGGAATCTCCGCAAAATGCTTATCTAGGAATCAGACTAGTAACTGGAACTCACTGCCGGCGTCAGGTCCCAGAAGGTTATCTACTGCTTCGAAGGCAATAAGGAGTAACCCAAGTCCATCAAATCCAACTGCCAGAACTAGCTTTTCCCACCTAGAGTTGATGAAGCACCATCAGAATACTCTCATCAGAGCAGAATAGACATTATACTCCCTAAAGTAAAACGGCCACGCAAACCCTCCCAATCATAGCATTAGCCATAGTCACGGTCGTAGCCATAGCACCATTTGCCAGCATAGCCATACCCCAGTCTGGAAGACCATGAGACTTACACAGGTCGGGGCAATTCTAAAACCATGTGGATCACCAGAAAAACGATGAAGAGCTTCAAGAGGCTGAAGAAACTAAAAGACGAGAACTACATAAGCAGGAAGATCTGGGAAAATGCCAATGACGAGATCAAGAAACAAGTGTCAAATGTGGATGATTAGGAAGATTTTAATATGCCAGATGAGCGTCCCTAATAGAGAAGATCACACGTTAGACCTGTTCTGCCCTCCATCATGAGCATAGAGAATATCTGATATATATTTTTCATTACTACCCCAATCCCTTCAAAAGTAACCAACATATGTCCGTTTGTGATACCCCAGATAGCCACATTAGGCCAAATTAAACATTTCGCAAGCAAGTGGTCAACGTAAGCAAGTAATTTCTGAGGTGTCTGAGCATAACTGGTGAAAAAAGCAAGAACTCTTTGACTTAACTAGCGAGGTTAATTCTTTTTTTAATTATATTAAAATGGATTTGTAGGGACTTTGTGATTTGTGGAAATACCAGCAGACAGAGGCAAGATTCACAGGCATTATGAAAGACAGCATCCAAGGCTACGATAATGGCAAAAACTATAGTCTTGAACTCGCAAGAAGAGAAAGAGCCGAATGGCAGGAAAGGATGAGATTCGGCAACAAAGAAGCCAACCCCGATCTCTAGCGACTCAAGAAAGACTACCTTGAAAAACTCATTCATCCTGAAAACAAATACATCGACAAGAAACCCGAGTGGATGACTGAAACTTAGAGGTATGGCGCCAATGACCCACTACTCAAAGGCTATGTCTGCGCAGCCAAGCATAATCTACTGCCAAATCAAGTCAACTTTAAACTGTTCCTGGAGTTTTAAAGCGTAAAATAGAGAGAGAAGAAGCTACATGTCAACTTTGTGCAAGATTTCTATAATTAATTTGGAGACATATTAGTTCAACAATCGCCTGAGTTCTGGAAAGAACTCATGTATGAGCTCCTAGACCGGTTGTACCGATTCAAAGAGAAAAGCAATTAGACTTTAACTAACTAACTCATGACGCTAGTGCCTAACGAGAAACTAGCGAAGTATTTGGTAACTTTTAAAAATGATATCTGCGTTTGTTTGGAGCAGATGCGCTTTTTTGAAAAGTCGATCGAAGGGATAGTTTAAGAGTCTAAGGGTTAGACCAAAAAGGGCAAAGGTAAATAAAAAGAAAAACCCACTAAATGGATCCCGAACGAAGACCAAGCTTTGAGTGAAGTCAACTTTTTGAAAATGACTAACCAAGAAATGACACAGAAAGTACCAACTTTGAAGAGAATAGATGAGACAGAGTATATACAGTTTAGGCTTTAGCCAGTTCCGAGGTTAAGAAAAGTTGAAACAAAACTAATAAAGGTTAGTGAACAAATCCATCAGGCTTACAAAAGCTGCTTTGAAAGCGAATACTTGAATGAAATTCAAAGTATTGTCTTTTAGCAAGCATACAATGGGACTGAAAACATGCTCATTTGTGCTCCAACAGGGGCTGGAAAGACCAATATCGCTACTTTGTCAATTATTGGAGCAATAAACAGAGTTTAGAATCCTAATGATGTCAGAATTGTCTACATTTCCCCAATGAAGGCACTGGCAAGCTAACTTGTCTTCAAATTCAATCTCAAGTTCCCTTACTTAAAAACAAGAGAAAGTACAGGAGATATTCAACTCTCTCAAAGGTAGTTGGCAACAACCAACATCTTAGTAACCACTCCTGAGAAGTTTGATGTCACTACTAGAAAAGGAGGATCTGCTTTGGAAGGTCTGCATTTGCTTATTTTGGATTAGGTCCATTTGCTGAATGATTAGAGAGGTTGGGTTTTGGAGAGTTTAGTTGCCCGTTTGTTTAGGACATCAGAAAGAACCCAAAGAAGAGTAAGATTAGTAGGGTTGAGTGCAACTTTACCAAACTATTTAGATGTTGCTGATTTTCTACGAGTTCCAAGAGACACAGGTCTCTTCCACTTTGACGCTACTTTTCGTCCTGTACCTCTTCTAATCCATTTTGTAGGAGTGAAGAACCCCAAAGACTCAAACAACAACATATCCCGCAAACGAAACGTGCGTGACATTTACAACTAAAAATGCTACGAAATGGTGATGAGCCACTTGCGCTAAAATAAGCAAGTCCTAGTTTTCGTCCACTCTCGAAGGTAAACTGTAAAATACTGTGAATGGGTGATAGAAAGGGTTAAGCAGCTTTAGCATGAGCACTACTTTAAGAGCAGCTGTTCTAGCTCAAAGCTCAAAGATATCAGGGATAAGATTCTTCATAAGTGTGTTTATAACAGTGTAGGATTCCACCACGCTGGTATGGTGAGGGCAGACAGAAACATAGTCGAAAAACTGTATCAATCCGGAGACATCAAGATGCTAGTTGCCACTGCTACTCTGGCTTGGGGTGTCAATTTGCCCGCCTATGCAGTAATCATCAAAGGAACTGACATCTACGACCCCAATATGACTGACAGCCGTGATCTTTCCATTCTAGATGTCCAACAAATGTTCGGAAGAGCAGGTAGGCCACAATTCGATAACTCAGGGGAGGCGGTTCTTATGACAGATCATGCTAAAGTCAATCATTACATTGGCTCTCTTACCAATTCATCTGCTATTGACTCTAAATTTTTAAGGCACATTAAAGAAGCACTGAACGCGGAGATCGTATCAGGAACTGTGACATCTTAAGATTAAGCCTTTGATTGGTTCAAATATACCTTCTTAGCAGTGCGCTTAAAAAGATGCCCATAGGTATACGGTTGCGCCAGGGGTACCAATTAAGCCCAAAAATAACTCTATTATGACGAATTCATCCGAACAAAAATCAAGGAAGTCCTTTCGTAACTAGATAAAATGAAACTAATACGACTAGACCACAAATCTCTATCAGTAAACTCCACTGAAATAGGCAGAGTGACGTCTCATTACTACATCAAGTGCTAGACGATGGAGCATCTTTGCAGCAACTTCCACATCTTCACAGCAGATGATCCCAACTATATCAAAAAGAGGTTTGACTTTAAGACAGATCTAGATATACTCAACATTCTTGCCAACTGTAAAGAGTTTGAGAGCATCAGTCCAAGGCTTTAGTAGATGGACTAGCTGAAGTTACTTACGAAATGTTGGCTTTTGGATGAACAACCCGATTTCTACTTGAAGAAAGACAGATACTCTGTTAACATAGATGATGATCCTGTCATTGAGACCCCTCAAAAGGTCTTGTTGCTATTACAAGGATATCTAAGAGAAATCACATATAAAAACTTTTCCCTCATAAACGATACTCAATATGTCGTCCAAAATAGTATCCGACTGCTAAGATGTATGCTGGACCTTTGCAGCAAGAAGAGCCAAGCCGAGAATGTCAGAAGGATACTCTGTTGGTGCAAATACATCTAAAACCGTGTCTTCAGAGACGAATCCCCAATAAAGCAATTTACCAAATTCAGCTTTTCAGGCTACAACGCCATGCGCACGAAAAAGCAAATGGACGGTTTCTTATCGAACAATCTCTACGAAGAATTCGCAAGTGCTTCAATAACTGTTGATGATTTTCTGGATCAAACTGATACTTCTGATCGTTAGGTTCTTTTTAAGAAGAGGATGAACAAGTACGCTTTGGAAGAACTTAAAAAGTATTGTTAATATATCCCGAAAGTTGAAGTGAGTTATACACTCAAGCCCATTGCTCAAACTATCATCAAAGTTGATGTGGCTGTCACTCCCATATGGAGGTACAACCCCAAATGGCACCTCAAGTCAGAAATCTTTTGGATTCTTTTCGATGATTAAGAAGAATTGCTGCACAGTGAAACCTTTACAATTGAAGAGTAGTTCGTCCAGAAGCAAAGATAAGTCGTAATTAGCTTCTACGTGAGATACAAAGGCAAAAATTTCAGCAACTATAGATTGCTAGTAACATCAGACCGATGGATGTCTGAACACGACGCCTAGAAAAATGAAAACGGAACTATCTACTTGAGTCTCTAAAATCTTGGAATAGAAATGGATAACACTCCTTTTACTTAACTTTTGGATCTACAGCCTTTGCCAGTCACTGCACTTAAGAATCCCATCTTTGAACAACTGTACTCCTTCAAGTTCTTCAACCCTATCCAAACGCAAGTTTTCTTTAGTCTTTATCAAACAAACAAAAACATTCTAATTGGTGCTCCCACAGGATCAGGAAAGACCATTATGAGTTAGTTAGCTATTTTCCATCTTTTGAAATCTGAACCATAGAAAAAAACGGTCTACATAGCGCCTTTAAAAGCTTTAGTTAAGGAAAGACTTAAAGATTGGCAGCCAAGGTTCAAAAAGATCAAGAAATCGGTTGTTGAGCTGAGTGGAGATTTCACTCCGGATATTTAGAGCTTAATGAAGGCTGATATTATCATAACTACGCCTTAGAAATGGGACGGCATCACGCGAAGCAAAGAGAGAGAGTACACACACAAGGTAGGATTAGTTATCTTTGATGAAATCCATTTGTTAGGACAGTAAAGAGGAGCCGTTTTGTAGGTAATCGTTTCAAGAATGAACAAAGAAAGAAAAGTTAGAATGATTGGGTTGTCAACCGCAATGGCCAATGGTACTGATGTTGCTTAATGGTTTGGCACAGATAGCTACGGATTTTTCAATTTCAGACCTTCTGTAAGGCCAGTCCCCATCGAAATACACTTTGAGGGATTCAGCTAAAAGCATTATTGTCCCAGAATGGCAACCATGAATAAACCTGCATACAATCATATCAAAAAATTCAGTGACGGCAAACCAGTCATAATATTTGTTTCCTCCAGAAGACAGACAAGACTGACTGCGAGTGACTTAATTGCTTACTGCCAAATGTAGAACCGATAGAAACCTTCCTACATCCTTTGTGACCAAAAAATAATCCAAAGAGCTTTAGAAAGTGTCCGTGACTAGTTCTTGAAGCAAACTCTATGTTTTGGCATAGCTCTTCACCATGCTGGATTAGACAACTCTGACAGAGAACTATGCTAGGAACTCTTTGTTAAGAACCATGTGCAAGTGATGATTGCCACTTCAACTTTGGCTTGGGGTGTCAACTTCCCAGCCCGCTTAGTCATTATCAAAGGGACTGAGTATTTCGATGCCAAGTCTCATAAATATGTGGACTTTTAGTCGACAGATTTATTGCAAATGATAGGAAGAGCTGGAAGGCCACAGTTTGACGATAGAGGAGTTGCTGTAGTTTATTGTGAAGCCTCTAAGAAGAACTTCTATCGTAAATTCTTGAACGATCCTTTCCCCATTTAGTCGAGTCTCCTTCAACAGATTTCAGATCACGTTAATGCTTAAATTGCCAGAGGCTAGATAAACAATATTCAAACCTGCATTTAATGGATAACATGGAGCTTTTTGTTCAGAAGAGTGCTCAAAAATCCCAACTTTTACAACGTTCCTGGCAACTAAAATGAAAAGATTAAAGAGTTTCTGAATACAACTGTCAGAAAGATCTTCAAAGAACTCAGGGAATCGGGCTGCATCTAGACGCATTAAGCATAAGATGGGTAAACCTACGTAATGCCATCCTAACTCGGATTCATAGCAAGTAGCTATTACCTCAAAAACGCCACAGTTAAAAAGTTCAATGACGAAATCCATGAAAACATGTAATATGAAAAGCTCTTGCGATTAATGTCAGAGGCTTAGTAATTCAAATAGACTCCTCTTCGCCACAATTAAGACATTCACAACAGAGAACTATCTGAAATTGCTCCATTCAAAGTAAAGAATTTCAGCTCACCGCAAGACAAAACCTTTTTACTGATGCAAATGCACTTGTTCAACCTTCCTTACCCCATTAGAGATTATCTGAATGATTGCA
>Ga0316217_10005062_pt1 | contig 13866 bp, 14 predicted proteins | sample 1anoAmetaG_FD_203633 | JGI IMG/M metagenome (GOLD analysis project Ga0316217, IMG submission 203633) | Freshwater microbial communities from Trout Bog Lake, Wisconsin, USA - 1anoA | ecosystem: Environmental > Aquatic > Freshwater > Lake > Hypolimnion/Profundal zone | place: USA: Wisconsin...
ATGAGATATCCATAAGAGGAATATATTGTCCGTAAGTAACAAGACCTTTTAAGTCCGTAAGTAGCAAGACCTTTTAAGTTTCTTATCCGTAAGTAGCAAGACCTTTTAAGTTTCTTATCCGTAAGTAGCGAGACGCTTAAAAATTTAACTAATAACTAAAACTAATGCGGGATTTTTCAAAGGTCAGCAGGTCATCAACTGAAATCGCGCGATTTCGCAGTATGGGCTTGTCTGGATATATGAATTTCACAGCGACTTTTTCAACTCCTTCTATTTCTATTATATTATACGACTGACAGCTGTGTATTATATATAATTTTTTTTATTTTTATACAAAGTATAGATAGGGGTATTTATACATTACACAGACTTCCGTGTTTTTCTATTCAGTGGGTAAGTGGGTGTGTAGGGGGGGCAGGGGGGCAGTGAAAACCCAACATTCTTAAACTTTCTCTTTTTGAATTTTTTAAGAAGTTTGGATTTTGTCTGCCCCCCTGCCCCCCTCCTTTCTTCCTTCATTTATAACCAGAATTCTCTTATAATTCTTTTATAATTTCTTTAAAATTTTATAATTATTTATATTATAATGGATTTAGATATGATTTTTAAAGGAATGAAAACAAAATAACTGAAATCGCGCGATTTCGCTTTCAGCCCACTCCCCATATTTCTTAAAAATAATTCTCTTAGTATAGGATAATGGACTTAGAAGAGATTATTTTTTTATTACTTGATGTCACTTATGATAACAGACGGAAAGGCTTAGACTGGGAAGAAGAATACGAATTATTACTTGAATTAGATGAAGAATATAAAGATTATTTAAAAAATAATAATAATATTGATGAGTCTGACACAATATCAGAAATACCAGAAGGACTATTACAAAAAATATCATCAGGAACATAAGGAATATTTAAACAAATATAATAAAAAATATTATCAGGAACATCAGGAAGAGCAAAAAGAACAAGGTAGATTTTATTATCAGCAACATAAAGACCATGTAATAGAATACCAGAAAAAATATTATCAGGAACATAAAGACCGTGTAAGAGAATACCATAAAAAATATAGACAGGAACATAAGAAACATAAGGAACCAAAGACATCTAAGATAAAAGCACCAAAGATAAAAGAAGTAAAGGTAAAAGAACCAAAGATAAAAGAAGTAAAGGTAAAAGAACCATTGATTATAGTATCATACATCAATATTTGGATTGATTTTAAATAAAAAAAAATGATTTTGATTAATACCATAGATGTAGAAGATGTCATAAAAAAATCTTAGCAAATATTAAATATAATGAATCAAATTTTAGAAATTATGGAAGATATCAAACAAAATATAACAGACAAACAATATAAAACAATTATGGATTCATTAAAAGATATATATGAGAATAAAAAAAATTCTATATCAGTATCATTATCAAGACATAACATTATTCGTTTGATGGATTGGCTTGACTATAATTTAATACTACTTCCAGAGAATAGGGATTTACATAGAATTAAAAAAAAAGAATTGTATAAAAAAATCATCCAAGATCTTTATAATGGTCAATATTATGATAACATTGATTTTGTTAAAAAAGTAGTAGATATTTATTTTCAAGACAAAGATAAAGAAATACATATAGCAGATTGGAATGGCGAATATGAATTTATTAGATTTAGAGAAAGAACCGATGATTAAAAAAGTCCCAAAATAATAACTTTCAAATAAAAAATGACAATTTAAAATTAAAATATCCGTAATATATATAAGGATATTATCTCTATATAATATAAAATGCCAGTCAAAGACCCAGTGAAAAATCAAGAATATGTAGCGAAGCACCGCAAGAGTGTGAGAGAACAAATGGGCGAAGAAGCCTACAAGAAAATGGAAACAGAAGCACGCAGATTAAGACGCCAAAAAGCAAAAGCAAAAGCACAACCCCAAATTGATATGAACGCACTTGCAAATTTTACATCACTTCGCCCATTAGATATTAACCAATTAATGACTTTTGCACCGCAACCACAACCACCACAACCACAACAAAAGAAGCGAGGACCAAAACCAAAACCAGCAGAAAAAATTAATGAGAATATGACAGCAAAGGAAAAGCGTCGCATTTATATTCGCAATTATATGAGAGAATACAGAAACAAGAATTAATTTTTTTTTTTTATAAAAGGATATAATATATATTTTTTATTATTATAAGAAATGCGCACAAGTTCAAGAGCAAACAAAGGACAATATAACAAAATTAAATATGAAGATGAACAAGCACAACAACAACAACAACAACCAAGACCAAAACGACAACGACTACAACCACAACCACAACCACAACAGCAAATAGCAATTCCAGCAATACCACTTCCAGCAGTAGTAGTTAATGATAATAGAAATAAAAAACGCCCACAAGATTTTGGCGAAATAAAAGAAAGTGTTTATTTTCAATTATATTTTTATACGCCTGATGATGAAATAACAAGAAAATATTTTGAGATTGTTGAAAATTATGAAAGATTGCCAGCATCTATGGTTGATGGTTTAGGAAATTTAGAAGTAAAAGAACCAGAACCAATTAAAGAAATACCATCATTTAACCGACTTATAAATGGAAATTATCAAACAGCACAAAGCAAAAGCGATAAGAATATAGCATCATCAATTAAATTTTTCTTTAATAACTTACCATCATTTAAACAATTTAAAAATCAGGATAATTTAGATTGGGTGGTTAAATATCATAGATTATTAACAACAGAATTATTAGAATATTCATTAAATCATAATTCCAGTATTACAACCGTTAAATCGAAATTCAATGCTATTACCAGAATAATACGATTGGCATATAAAAGCAAACAACCAGATTTATATCAAAAGTTCAGTTATATTGTATTTGATTTAGGCGTATATTTTGAAGATGATGAATTTGATAATGAATTATCACCAGAAGAAGAAAAGAAATTTATTCAATGGGATGTAGTATTAAACAAACGAAACCAATTAGAACGCCAATTTTATTCACTTCAAAACAAAAACTCGAAAATAGCATATGAACTCAATAATGATTTATTATTGCTGTCGCTGTATTCACTAATACCACCATTAAGAAATGAAATCAAGCATCTCAATTTTACTAACATTAGCAAAGATGATTTTGATTATATATACATTGATAATAATGATAAAGTATTATTGGATTTGAATTTAGAAAAGAAAAGACACGACCCAATAACATTTAATTTAACAAAAGACGCACCAGAACTAGCAAAAATTATTATTGATAGTTTTAAATTATATCCTCGTGTGTATGTATTCACCCAAAAGAACACATACCCTAATTTTAATAAGAAAGCAAGCGAAGCATCATTAGATGCAAGATTAAGAGCGTTATTCGCATATACTGGTAAAAATATTTCAGTTAATTCATTGCGTAGTTCTTATGTTTCGCATTCAGTTCATCAGGCAATGTTAAGGGGGAAATTATTAACAGTGAAGGAAAAAAATAAAATTGCTGAAAAAATGAGAAGTTCAAGAAAATATTTCGATGAAAGTTATACGAAATTATTTCAAATTAAACCAGAAGAAAATAATGAAGTCATAAATGAAGCAAGTCCATATGAAAGAGCAAATACATATTATTATCTTCATAAAGATGAGATAATAAAAAAGCAAAAAGAATATCAAAGTAAAAAGGGTAGTTTCACGAATTCCAGAAACAGAATATTGAGATTTCTAAATTCATCACCCGATTATGAAAAGACTATGAAGGAAACAACCAAAGCAAAATATAATTTTCAAAAGATAGATGGAGTATGGTTATAATTATAATTTAAAATGTATTGGTGCAAATTTTCTATGCTGTTTATGTTCTACCTTTGCACTTTCTTTTAATTGATATGGTCTATTATGATGTTTAATAGCACCGCCATTCAACACTGGACTGTGTGTATGTGCTACTGTTCCTGAACCCATCAATGTCATTTTTCTAAATCTTTCGTGAATTCCGCCGTGATGATGATGATGATGAATTAATCCTCGTCCTTTAACGTGATGAAACTTACCAAATTTATGAACGAATGCTAAATGCTGTTGTCTAAGGGATACCATCTAATAATAAGATATATATTTATTTTTTTGCTTGTCCTAATCTAAAAAGTAATGTAATCAAAATATTATCATCTAATGCCGCCAATAAATTTAAATTTTGGTCGCAAAATGTGATATAGAAATTAGAAAATGAACCTGATGCCAATTTGACCCATTTAGGAACGGTGGGAGCATAATTGATATTTGCTCCAAAATTAACACCTCCAATAGTGAAACTATCAAGAATATCCATTGGAATACCTACCTTATTATCAACTAATGAACAACGCACAATAATAGAATTAACGGTTGAACCAACAGGAGTAATTAATGAATTTCCTGAATAGTTTTGCGTAGAACCCCCATAAGTTCCAACTGGATATCCTAAAAAAGTCCCAAAATTATTATTTAAAATTGTGATAGAAGGACATCTTGAAACTGTTGGAAATCCATTGCCACCAAATATAGTTCCAGTAGTATAACCAGTAGGTAATGAATAACCAGTTGGCAAAGAAGTAGGGACAAGATATGATAATATTTGATTTCCATATTGATACGTATTATATTGAATGGTAAAATAATATACATTTTGACCTGAACCATTAACCAAATAATAACCATTTGAAATCATCCATTGTTGAAGATAATAATTTAAACTTGTAGTAGTATAAAACCCATCAGGAATAGTTATAGTTGAAGTAGCAAATGTAGATGAACCAGTTGGAAAACTAAATTGAAATGAATTATTATTATAAGCAGATGTAATATTATAAAATGAATATGGTATTTGGACATTAGCAACCATAACTTCACTATCAGGAGGAATGGTGAAATTACCTTGTATAAAATTATATTTATAAGTATTGTTTCCAGTTCCAAATACATTTTGAGAATTTAAAACCAATGTAAAACTCATTTTTTATATCTTATAAATATAATAGAAAAATAAACAGAATAATTTCATTTATTTTTGTTATTTAATATAGAATATATATTAAATGTCAGGAGTTTCTTATTATCCTCCTACAAATTTTTTTCAAAATATTAATTTCAATAATGATTTTTATGCCATACCAAACAATAATCAGGGCATTTCACTCGCATATGCTAATACCCATTATTTATTTTCAACAGGTGTTGCTACTTCAACCGCTATTACTACATATTTTAGTGGTAGTATCGGTATAGGAACTATTGGCGGAACTGCTGGAAGTTTGAACGCTCTTACAGTTAATGCTATAAATTCTATTCAATTAAATGGCGTAGATATATCAACAATTTATGCTACTTCTAATCAACTGAATACTGCTATTACAAATACAAGTAATTATGCGTCAAATATAAACGCAAATACAAGTAATACATTAAATAATAAATTCAGTTTATATCAACTATTATTAACACCTACCACAAACTTATTGGGAGTAGGTAGTAATATTACAAATATTAATTATAATAATATTACAGTTAATCCATTATCATTTACTTTACCATTATCTAAAAATGCTTCGAATGTTATTTCAATTGATTTATCAAGTTATTTAACTGCTACTCAAACTTCAAACCAATTTTTATTATTATCTGGTGGAACTATGACAGGTCTTTTAAATTGTTCTAATATTTATAATAGTAATCTTATTACATCAAGTAATATTTATAATAGTAATCTTATAACTACAAGTAATTTATATTGTAGTAATATTGCTGGTATAGGAACTGCTATAAATAGCTCTTATAGTTTAAGTGTTAATACATTAAATGTTGTTACTAGTATTTCATTATCTGGTAATCAATTTAATACTATATATCAATATTTAATAAATAATGTTGTTTTTGGAGGAACTACGGGTGGTTCAGGTTCTTCTGCAATAGCATCTGGAACTTTAACACTAACTATGCCTACTAATTATACAGGTAATTTTTCAATAGCAGGTAATGCTGGTATTGGAACTTCTTCTTCTTCATCTTCAAATACTCTATTTGTTAATGGAACTTCATATATGAGTGGTAATGTTGGTATAGGAACTACCCCTTCATCTACAATTGCTTTAACAGTTAATGGTTATATTGTATCCTCAAATATAATTAATAATAATAATATATATACCTCTACCGCATTAGCAATTGGAACTACTGGCGGTAGCAATCTTTTTCCATATAATTTTAATGTTAATGGAACTTCATATATGAATGGTAATGTTGGTATTGGAACTACTCCTTCAACTGCAAATGCTCTAACAGTTAATGGAGATAGTATAACAAATACAATAACATCAACATCAACATCAAGTTATTCATATTTTGGTGGGACATCTTCAACAGGTTTAAGAATTGCTGGATGGGATTATGGAAATACAATATATCAACAAAATAATTTAAATTTAGGATTGGCTACAAATTCAACAACTGCTAATATTAATTTTGCTATTGGTAGTGGAAATACAATCTTAACTATATCTTATGGTAATGCTACTGTAAAAGGTTCTATTATAACAAATTCTGTCAATAATTCATTAATTTCATATTTCTATCCAACACCATATAATAATGGAACCACTTCTATTAATCAAGCTACTAATTCTATTATAAATTTATGTTCGGCAACTACTGCTGGAAGTGGAGATGTTTTTCCTTTTGTTTCTGTTGTATGTAGTGATATTGCTAATCATATTGGAACAATATTATATTTATCAAGTAGTGGAGCTTTTTGGAGTGGATATAATTTTAATACAAGAATAATAATAGATAGTAGTTATACTAAAAATAATACTTTACCGCGTGGTGGAACTATATCCTTTCAAACATCAACTACAAATAATGTTAGTGATACAACATTCACTACTATATGTTCTATGAATTCAGTTAATATAACATTAAATGAACCATTAATTACACCTCAATTTTATACAAGTTCAACTAATAATATAGTAACTAATGTTATTACTATAGCCCCAACAAGCACATCAGGTGGTCCATATGGAAATGGATATTGGTTAATTAATGTTTCAAATTATACATCACAATCTGGATTTTCATATTTACATTTAAATATATCTGTTCCTATTGTCCCTATTTACTGGTTAGGAAGAGTTGCTATTTCATCAGGCGGTTCAGCAAGTTATTATCCTGATATGTCATATAATGTTCAATTATCTTTTTCGAGTGGGAATATTCAAGTTTCATCACCAAGTGGAGCATCATTAGCATTATATTATAGAATTATGGGATAATTAAAAATCTTAATATTATTTAAAATGAATACTAATGGAGGAACGGATGATTTAATAACTTTAATGTTTCAACGACAAAACAGAAATCAATTATTATCCGCAAGTGATAAATATGTATTACCTGATTATCCAATTGTTAGTAGTAATTTAGAAACGGTTAAAGTATATAGACAACAATTAAGAGATTATATGGGATTGGAGCAAGTAATTAATTATAATTCAAGTTGTAATATTCCGCTGCCTCCATTTCCTCAACTTCCATTTTAAAAATTCTTTTATATAATATATAAGGAACGAAAGACAAATGGCGGAAATTACAAATTGGTATGATAAAATAGGGGTAAATGATAAGAAAAAGAAATTACCCAAGAAATGGAAAGACCATCATATTCATCATAATTCTATGATTTTATGTATTGGAGGCACAGGAACAGGAAAAACAAACTCATTAATTGATTACCTTTCAAGATGTTCTGGCGAATTTCATAAAATTGTTATTTGTAGTTTTTCAACATTAGATGAACCATTATATAATTTCTTACAAGAAAAAAATGATAAAATTGAATTTGTGAATGATGTTGAAGAAATACCAGAATTAGAAGAATTTGACGATGAAACTAAAGCAAAACCTAAACTAATTATTTTTGATGACTTCATCAATTTAACAAAAAAAGAATTTAAAAAAATCAATCCATTCCTTATATCAGGTCGTAAGTTTGGATTTACTGTTTGGTTGATGGCACAAGAATACACATCTATCCCGAAGATAATCACAAGGAATATAAACTATTTTTTAATAAATCGCATAAATGATAATGTAAGTATCGACAGAATTATCAAAAATCATAATATTTATGGTGTTGATAAAGAAGTATTCAAAAAGGCATATCAATTAGCAACGAAAGAACCACTTAATTTTTTTATGTTAGATTTAAAAAGCAGAGACCCAAAAGACTTTTTTCGACACGGATTTTTAAATTTCCTACAACTTAAACCAAATCAATAATTATTTATAAAGCAAATTATATAATGTCTTATCATTTTCTTTTGTATTTTTTGAAAAATGCTGAATGAATTTTTCAAATCCTTGTAATTTATTTATTTGACTATTCATATATATAATGAATGCTATACAAAACCAACCACAAGCAGATGATGAATAACTTTGAATATCAATATCATTATAAATATATGGGTTTATCTTTCTTTCAACTTCAATTGGTGAAACAAACCCATAAGGGTCAAAATAATAAGAACATTTTGAATTATAATAAAATGAAGTCCAGTGTGTTCCTCTACTATTATCTTTTTCACTTGCTAAATTAACAATGTAAAATCCTTTTTTGAGTTTTTGAGGTAATTCATCTTTCATATATATGCCATTAATATTAATTTTTTGAGATTTTAAAATCTTGATAATATCACTATCACTTAATGAATTAGATTTTAAAGGCATTCTTCTATATAAAAATAAAATATAAAAACGAATGCCATTAATTATTTAGCATCTCAGGCCGCGAAAAGCGCTCCACCTGAATAACCACTTGGGTAGAGGCTCCCCCCGTGATATTTCTTTTTTTCTATTGCTCGTCGTCCAACAATTCTACGATATTTAGGTGCTATACCTAAACCATTTATTTTACTATTAAGATAATCTGCTCCTGTTTCAACTCCTTTTTTAGCGATTGCTTTTGCTCCTGATTTTGCTAATTGTCCTATATCATCAATAAATCCTGAACCTTTTTTTGTTCTGCGTTTTTTCGTATGAGAATGTTTTCTGGCAACACCTAAACCAAAGGCATTAGCAACGCCTCCAATACCATTTAAAACTTTTGATGCTTCATCGCTTCCTTGTCCTCCTATTAAATTGCTTAATCCAGCAGCACCATTAAAAATACCTCCAAAAAGTCCTTTGCCGTGATGATGATGTTTAATACCCATTCCCTTAGGTCTATGATTTAAATAAGTATTAAATGCTAAATTAGTAGCAGCATCTCCCAGTAGTCCGTGTCCTTCTATTGGTTGTAATCTGTTTATTTGAGAATGGGCAAAATGAGATGCGTGATTTACTGCGTGATGTCCAAATCGTTTTGCTTTTGTAATAACAGGATTAACTATATCTTGTAAATGATGTTTTTGAACGAATGCTTTTGCTTTTCGTGCTATATCTCCAAATAGTCCGCTTCCGTGTGCTTCCATTTGATAAGGGTCAAAACTTATTGTTGATGCTTTACCGTGTTTATGTGCTGTGTGTAGTTTTTTTAATTGATGAACTGATAAATGAACTTTATGATGATGACCTAATTTAACACGAACGGAATGACCGTTGCGAAGACGACTTAATTGATTTTCACTTAATTTATCTATGCCTACTGGATGATACATAAATACCTATTTAAAGAAGATATTTTAATTATTGAAATTGTTTTAAATATTTTTGAATTGCTGGAATAGATATTGCCCCTAAATGATGAATTTTCAATAAAACATTTTTTAATTCTTTAACTAGTTCAGGATTATTATTACCTGCTAATATTTCACCTTCTATTATTTTATGTTTTTCTTTAAGTCCTGTTAGACTTTCATTAGTATTCACATTAAATTTTTTATGTAATCCTGCCTGATATATTATACTATTTAATAAATGCTTTTCATCTACCTTTAAATTTTTTATTTGACCTGAAACATCTTTATTAGCATACATATCCATAATTATATTGACGAAATTATTGCTTACTTTTGCATTTGTTAGTCCATCAATTGCTCGTCCTGATTTTAATTTTAATGCTAATATATTTTTATAATATAATTTATGAAGCATAATCATCATATTACCGAATTCAGCGTAAGTGGGTATATCTTGTTCTGGGTCTTTTAATCCTGCTCCAAATCTTGAATATTTTTTTCCACTTGCGTCAATAAAATATTTAGTTTTAATTTTTTTTTTATCAAGAGGTTTAATATCATATCCGCCATTTGCTACTGGTTTTTCTAATCTTTCAATTAAATTTTTTACAGTAATATTTTTTGTTAGAATATTATCTTTTTGTAATTTAGATAATTTCAAAGTTTTTAATATATTTTTTAAAACATCGCTATTATTTTTACCTGATATTTCTCGTTCTTTTACTTCTTTAAAATGTCCTCCTGTATTTTCATCTGTTGAATAAAGTAAAATTGTATTTCCTTTATCATTAATACCAGTTTTAAAGAATACGTGATTATCATCTTTATTATTTTGAATGAATAAAGAATTATTATCTGTTCCAAAATCAACATCAGTAGGTAGTAAAATCTTACTTCCTGGATTAGAAGGGTCTTCTACTTCAATTTTAAAATTTTGAAGAGGAACAGGTTCGCTTGATGATGCTGTTATTGTTGGTAGAGCAGGTGGCGGTGCTACTTCTTCTTCTACTTCATATTCTACTACTGGATTTAGAATTTTTTCTAAAATACGAGTTATTACTTCTACAATATCTTTTAAGTCTAAATTAATGTTATTTCTACCGTAATTTTCTAAAAAATATTCGTATATAGAGGCAAAATGTTTGTTGATGATAAATATTTCTTTTGGGGCAAAACTTTTAATAATGTTTTCAATAAGACTATCTTTATCAAATAAAGTTCTTAAATTCTGTTTTAAAATTATTATTTGTTGTAATGCTGATTTTTCATAATATAAATCTATATCATATACTTCTGCTTCTAAATCCTTCATTCTTTGTAAATATTGTTCTTGTGTTTCATTTGGTAATTGTTCTTCAACAGTTCCAATTCTACTATTATTTTGGGATATTAAACTTTCTCTATAACGCTGTAAATTTTGTTTAATTTGATTATTATGATTTATTGTGATTTGTATATTATCTTTTATATTGTTTAAAGCACTTTGAATAAGTTTTTTTTCATTTGGAATTAAATTAAACTGAATTTGAGTAATATCTCTATTAATATCTCTTATTCTTTTTTCTTCGTTTTTAAGGTCTGCTTCTGCTTGTTTTTTATCTGCTGGACTTAATGCTGTATATGTAATATTACCTGTTGTAGGGTTTTTTGTAGCAATACCTTTATTTATCAAATCTTTCAAATCTTTCTTATTGTCTTTGACCTTTTTAAAATCTGCTTTTAGATTTGGTAAATCTATTTCGATATATTTTTTTATATTATCTTCGAGTGTCTGAACAACAGTTTCGTCTGCTGGTTTTCCAAGTCCATTAAAATTAATTAAAGTTGGTGGAGCATTTAAATCTGCTATATCTAATTGAATTGTTGATGGATGATATTTATTTAATAATATAGCACCTGTTATAGGGTCTTTAATTGGTCCAGTCATTGATTGATGATATTCCTGTATCATTTCTTTCGTGATTTTATCAGGTGGCGGATTTTCTTTAAAAGGTAATGTTCCTATATCAACGATATTATCTCTAAAACTTCGTCCTTTTTCTCGTCGTCCTTTGGTGCTTATATATGAAATATCATTTAAATCACTTATCAAAGCAGTATCAATTTTATTTTGTGTTATTATTTTGTTCCATAAAGACATTATCTATAATATGGATTGAAAATAAAAATCTATTCATTATTTAGAAACAAATAATGACTGATAATTATGAGTATGAAAAATCTATGAGACCTCAGGATAGTGATGAATATTCCCCATATATAGATAAACAATATAATGGTTTCATTAATGACCTGAATTCAACGGTATATACTAATACTTCGCTTTCATTAGTCCAATTTGATTTAGGACAAATTTATAATTCTCAAAAATTCACTGATACGAATGATATGTTTTTGGTAATTCCTATAACTATGGTTGCTGCCTTTAATAATGGTGGTACTCCCGTAGCGCCAGTTCCTGGAAATGTCAATCTTCTTTCCCTTAAATCAAATTTCATTCATTTATTACATCAAGCGGATATTCAAATCAATGGACAGACAATTGAAAGCACACAACCATATTTAAATATTGTTAAACACTTTCAAATGTTGAGTGAAATGTCATATAGTGACCTTGTTACAATTGGACCAACTATTGGATTTGGTGATACTATTGATAATCCTCGTTCTGTTATATGGAATGGAAATACTACAACTGCTAATGGAAATGGTTTCACTAATAATAAAGTATTTGTTTCTAATGCTGTTTCTGGTACTTCTGTTGTTTCTGCTGGTCATCGCTATCAAACTACATTAAGTGCTCAGCAAAATAAATCTACTATTAATGATGCTATAACTTCAAAATTATCACGATATGCTGATAGTACTACTGGTGGTAATTATAATCAAGTTGTTGGAAATATTATAAATCTTCAACAACTTAAAAATGAATTACGACCAACTTATGAAACTACTAACAATAATTATATGATTTGGTATGATTATGCTGTTATTAAACTATCAACTGTTTTTGAGAGTTTAGCAAATATTGGTTTAGTCCGCAAATTTGATTGCACTTTAAGACTTTGGTTAAATACTGGAACTGTTAATATTACAGTATCATCTCCAAATACAACAACTCCTGGTTATTCACTTACTACTGCTAATAATTCTTTTACTAATACCTGCCCTTTTCTAGTGAATTATTTACCAGATATTTCAAATAATGGTGGTATTCCTGCCACTACTACAAATATTGTTGCTGGTTGTTATATTGCTAAACCTCCTGTTACAACTTTTGGTGGTATTAATTTATCATTATCAGGTGCTGCTTCTTCTCTTCCGTGTTGTCGTATCTATTTCTCACAAATTCAGGTTGAACCAAAAAAAGCATTAACTTATGTAGAAGAAAACAGAGCTAAAAAAGTTGTTTATCGTGCTGTCCTTGCTAATCAGTATAACAATCAATCAGGAACATTTAATCAACTTATAAATTCAGGCGTAGTTCATCCAGTTGGAATTTTAGTTGTTCCTTTCATTTCATCAACAACTACTGGATTTGGTGATTTCCAATGGAAAAGTCCTTTTGATACTTGCCCTTCTACTTCATCTCCTATTTCACTTACAAATTTCCAGTGTTCCGTTGGTGGTGTAAATCAACTTCAATCAACTTTAAATTATACTTTTGAAAATTTTGTGGAACAAATAAATCTCGCTGAAAATCTAACTTCAAGTGATTTCGGTGTTTCCTGTGGTCTATTCACTCAACAATTCTGGGAAACATACCGTTATTACTATGTTAATATTGAACGCTCAGCAATAACTGATAAAAATGTTGCTCGTAATATTAATCTTTCATTCTTAATTAATACTATTGGTAGTGGTGTTACTGCTGATATTTTAACTTTCATAATATATAGTGATGAATTAACTATTGATGTGGAAAGTGGTTTAATTAAAAAATAAATTTATTATAGATATGATTACCGATATTCAACAACAATTATTGAAACAATATCAAGATAAATCTTATATAAATGCTTTATTAGCAGAAGAATCCACAAATTATTATAATTTTATTAAAAACATTATCAATATTCCTTTAATCATATGTAATACTGCTATGGTTTGTATAAATTCCATTATTGTAGA
>Ga0316217_10005063_pt1 | contig 13862 bp, 12 predicted proteins | sample 1anoAmetaG_FD_203633 | JGI IMG/M metagenome (GOLD analysis project Ga0316217, IMG submission 203633) | Freshwater microbial communities from Trout Bog Lake, Wisconsin, USA - 1anoA | ecosystem: Environmental > Aquatic > Freshwater > Lake > Hypolimnion/Profundal zone | place: USA: Wisconsin...
TCCGAAAAGTTTAATTTTTAAGTCTACAGGTAGCAGTCATATCGCTGCTGAATTCAAGCTATATAATAAAGTAAATATAGTAATGTCGAATAATCGCATCTTCGCGGGATCTCGTTACTAGACATCACAAGGGAGAACAGTGAATCTTACTGGTACGATGACCAAAAGAAGTCCCATTTTCAACCACACAACAGTCGATAAGGTATAGACTTCTCCCTTTGCAAACTACAACTGCAAGGCAGGATAATCGTTTTTGACTGAATCGTACTGCTTCTCTTATGCAGCCAGACCACTATATCTGAAGATCGGATGACCCAGGATGCAGTACGACAACTTGTTAAAGAATAACTTGCGAAGGTGCAGGCCTCGGAGGAGGTCAATAGAAAACTCATGCACACGCTTCAGGCCCAAATCACTGATTTGAAATAGCGCATCTCTGAATATGAAAAAGAAAACAATATGAAGCTGCAATAAGCTGCGCTTAGCCTCAGAGGAGATTTCCGTACCTAGGCTTAAAAGATGGGAAAAGACGTTTAGCTATAAATATCGAATAAACTCAGGAGTTTCTTTCAAAAAGCAAATCTTTAGTTGAAAAAAGATATTTTGAAGACTGCAGAAGGAGAATTTTTGACCATAGCTGAAGGAGAAGATTTGTAGAATCGGCTCTAGGCTCTGAATGAGAGGATAGACAGTTTTAGTGCCTTAATCTCAAAAAACAAAATCACATAAATCCCTTAGAAGAAATAGCCAATAGTGCTATCAGAGCACATTTAAAGCAAAATCAGCAAACTCTAGAAAGAGTTTGAGCAAAATAAACGACATAGCACTTAACTAGTCTCTAAAGTCAGGGGTTTAGAAGAATGGAAGCAATAGGAGATCAACAAAAGGAGTTAAAAGATCATGGAATAGAAAATAGAGCACATGAGATAGAAGATTAAATCCATAGAGTATTAAATAGAGAAGAAGTTCGGGAGAATTTAGATTAAGCAGGCTGTAAATGAAGGAGATATCAATATCATCAAGGAAAAGCTGGCTTAGCTTCAGAAGGGCCACGAAGAGCAAAGTATGCTCTTCCTTGATCTAAGCAAAAAACTGTCAAGCAGACCTTAAAGCGAGCAAGCTGATTTATCCAGTTCTTTGGTGATCACATAGAAGCAGTTAGATGTCACAATTGATCTGACCAATGAAAAAAGTGAGCTGTTGGCTAAGCAATAGGGTGTATTAAAAAAATAGGTGTATCAGCTTGACAGTGAAGGCTATTTGATGGACGGGGATAGAAAGTATTTGCTTACAGAGGATAACAAAATGATTAAGCTTAGTCAAGAACAAATAGATGTTTTACTTTCCTCTAAAGCTATCTAAATAGTTGAAAAGTGATTCTGTATGTAGTTGCTAATGAGTAAAGTTTTTACTAAGTGAGCTCTATAATGTCTAGATTCCTAGTTATGACAAATGATTCGACCACTTTGAACGTAGCCTATCTGAAAAATACAATTTTTTTAAGGTAGATTCAATATCTTAAGTCACTTTATTCAGGGAAGTCATCTATTCTGACTTGGTCTTCTTTTGTTTCTTTCCTTAAAAGAAAAAAACCAAAATTTGAGTCTTTTCATTGATTTATTTATGATTTTGAATAAATTAGAGAGGAGTTAACTCTAAAAGCAAAATAAAAATGAAGCAATTCCTAGTCCTTTATTAACTAGAGTTATATCCAAATGGATTGATCTTGATATTAAGTATAAATATAAATCAATCGTTCCTAAAAATGTCAATGGAAAAGAAATTATTGTCAAATTTTTACAAGTATTTGCATTTTTTCCTCAACAAAGATAGTTCTTTGTCATGCTTTTCAAACATTAGCAGCAGATTTTCTGTCCAATCTTTCATGGATTCATTTTTGCTGAAATACAAGAAATTCGTCTACTATATACTTTGAGAGCGAACTAACTCTTTGAATTATCTTTCATAGTAGCTCGCTGGGATTTATCCTTAATTACTACTTTTTTCACTTTCTACATCAACATTTTTGATATATCCTATAGGTTCGGGGATATCTTTCTAGTTTTTTTATCATGGGAATATTCAGGCTTAATGTTTCCTTTGGGCTAACTTTGGGGTAAGCTTGGCATTTCAGGATTGAGTAGACTTTGTATTTACTTTCTTTTGGGTTTTTAAAGGCTCTTTTTACGCTTGATTGAATGTAACTTCTAAACTTTTTCTGTCAAATAAGCCTTTTCTATAATCTACTTCATCATTGGTGAGCCTTCTTTCCTTAGAAGCTAAGAAAGATAAGGATTAGGGGTCGAATGTTCTAATTTGGTGCTCTTTCTTTTATTTTGATGTTTGGCACTTTTCAGCTTAATGTTTGGTAGCTATAAAGTATCAGAGTGTATTTTGTATCTGTAGCCTTCATTTTTTCGATTACAAAGTAAGTAAAGGTCAGGCCGAGCTTCCAAAGTTTTACTTTGTCTAGACCTACCTTATTTTTATGCAATTTCATCATTGCTATCTCCTTTATATTTAGTTAGGATATCATCCAACGTCTTCTCCTGTAAGCTTATCATTTTGTAGATGCTAGTCACGTCTTCAGGTTGTTCATCAAGATGAGCCAGATTGTAGCTTTTTGGTTTAGTCTTTAGCATTAATAAAATAATTAGTTCGTATGGATCGGAAATTAAAAACCTGTATTGTTGGAGAATCCTAAGTAGGCAAAACCTCAATCATAATCAGGATCATCTAGAACTCTTTCAAGCAGGGAACTACAACTACGGTCGGGGTTGACTACAAATACCAATAGAAGTAGGTCCTTGGAGAGAAGGTAGGAGTGGAATTGTGGGATACTTCGGGACAGGACCGATTCAGATCGGTTGCGAAAAACTTTTTCAGGAATTCTGATGCCATATTCCTAGCATTTTCCACGACCTCTGACAAATCAGCTGAGAGCCTTTTGTTTTGGGCTAATTAGCTCAAATAAAATTTGGATCCGTAGGTGCCACGTATTATTTTTGCCAACAAATCTGACCTGAAAAATGAACTTTCTCCGATCGCCCAAAAGATTGTCAATAAACTTTGCACAGAGGAGAAATATAGCTTCGTTAAAGTGAGTGCTAAGACAGGGGAAAACATAAAAGAGTCTTACGAAAAGTTGCTCTAGCAAGCTTTGAGGTATAGGAAGAAACAATAGCCAAAAAATAGCGTGATCCTACCAAAGTAAAAGTAAAAGGCAAAAGCCAAAGGATGTTGTTGAGTAAGTTTATGTTTGTAAATTACAGAAAGGGATTATCAATGACTTTTCCTTGTTTGCTGTTTTTGCTCAAATTGCCTAGACCGAACGAAGCTTACAAAAAGTAAAGTTTTATTCTAATTGAGCTCTTCAAAGTAAAGTTTTCTATCTCTAGTTTGGGCTAAAGCTTCTAATGACTTGCAAATTTTCTTATTAAATGCTTTTTTTGAAGATTTTGGTCAAATTTAAAGTATCACCAATCAAGTTTCTTTCTTCGCTTATATCTCTTTCTTCGCTTAGATCTCTTTGTTTTCCACTTATTTCTGCTTCTCCTCCTATTTTTTCTTTTTCAATTTGGAGCATTTCTTCTTGTGAAGATGCTTGGTATGCCGATCTCTTTCCAAGGCATTTCCTTCATCATCACTTGTACAAGTGTCACTGCTCTAATCACCTGGCCGATGATAGATGCAGCAAACTAAGTTAGTTGAAAATTACGATTGGATTTCTTTTTATTCATGCCTTCGTTATCAATGGTGCTTTCAGTCCAACTGACCCGATGCCTTGGCTTTTCTTCCAGCTTCAGAATGAGTACCTTTTCTTGTTTCTTCTCCTCTTTTTTCTCCTGTTCCTTCTCCTCTGTCCATGTGACAACCTGTTAAACCCGAGTTCTGTTCATTATAAAAAGATTATAATCCGCTCAATTCAAGCGGAGCTTAATGCTGTTTGCCAACTTTTAGCTTTTTAGAAACGCACTCTTTTGATGCCTTGGTTTGTTTAAAGGGTCAATATTGCTCTTCTCTGTAAGTTACCAAAAGAGTTTAGATTTAAATAAAGGCGAATCAAGCTTTAAGGCCGTATTTACGAAGAGGGAAGTTAGTTTCTCTCTTTCTGATTTTTTAGATACGTTTGGTCTTTTGGTGGGTGGTGAGCTGCCTTCTGAAGGCACGGGTCAGCTTGGTTCTGGTGAAGATAGCGCGCTTGACTGAGCCTGCATGCAGGGTGCCGACTACTCTGTCTCTTTCTTTGCGGTTGAGGGCAGTGAGGTTACGGGCAATATTCTTCCTGACTCCTTTGATCTTGGCAAGTTTGGTGGCGCTGCCTGATGAGGCCTTGGCATTTCTGAGGGTTCGGAGTTCTTATCTGAGTTTGTCGATGTTGGCGCGAATGGTCTGCACGTCTCCTTATCTGATTTTCTGGTTGACTCTCTTTTCCACCATCGTTTTAATAATATTAAATCAATTAAAATAAATTATTAATTAATCGCAACTTTGGGCAAATTGCGCTTCTTTCTGATGAGCAATAATCATGAGGGAAGAGGAGTGAGGGTTGGGGAATTGAAGTTGTGGTGGAATGCGGTTGTTATTAAGGGTTGCTGTTGAGGCAAAAGTTAAAATTTTGTTAGAATCAAAGTAGTCATTGGTGGACCCTCTTGCGGCTTGTGCAGCTCAGGTTCTTCAGAAAGATCTACTTGCTGACCCCTTCAGCCTTTATTATTACGTTTTCAAGCTTCACCTCTGTTTTGTCCATCTTGAAGTCGTGTCTTTTTGACTGCAAGTCATAGGTGCCCAAAATATGGATTTTGACATTTTAGCGAAGGTTGCGAAAGACCTAACTGTTTTACTGGCTTATGGAACTCAGATCCTCAAAGGAGAACTCGCTGGCTCTTCTCTTGAGTGGGGCTTCATCAGGCTCATAGATTGGGTCGTTTACGGGTTCCTCTTTCTTCACATAGTCCATTTTGAGGGGTTCTTCGGAGTTGTGGTGAGCGATGAGGTCTAGGTCATTGGAGAAGGAGTGAGGGTTGGACTACTCCTCTCGTATGCTTCTGGAGATGGAGTTGACGATATGCTCGCGTTGGGTGTTGGGCATGTCCTCAGAGACGGCGTAGCGTGAGAACATCTCCTTTTCGATTTCGTTGTAGCCATTGGTGAGTCTCTTGAAGAGGGTGGAAGGGTTCTGCATCTTTTAGAACATTTTCTGGATGGAGTCAAGCTTACCTATTCGATCTGGTTCAGATAGATGTGGTTCTGCTACAACTCGCGCAACAAGTATTCGTTCTTGCCCAGGTTTACGATGAAGTCTTTGATCACCTTCCGGTAGAATTTATCCACCTCTGATGAAATCATACACTGATATTAATAATATACGCTACCACTGCTGTTTATGGGAGTTTAATATCGACCCTTTTCACCATCTTTGGCAGTTGCAGCTGATCAACCCGATAAAGGTAGGTCTGAAACGGAAATACAGTTATTTCTGCAAAAAAGGTTGATTTTAAGGCAATTCGGACTAGCGGCTAAAAATGTAATGTAGTCTTTTGGATGTTTGCACATCGCTCAAAATTGAAAAAATAAATCAAACATGATTCTCTTCTTTGTTTTCCGATACTTCATCAATTTTAGTCAACTCTTTTTTCCTGTAATCGACATTCAATCTACTGCGTTCTTCTTTCTGTGTCTTGGGCTAGTTTTCCTTGTTCGCCATCAGATATTAATGAGACTTGGTTCCTTTGTGGCGTGACATAATAGACATAACACAACTTCTTGATGTGCTGTCGACTGATGAGGTTGGTTGCTCCTTCTATGAGAGCTACTCGGTCTTTAGATTTTTTAGGTACTTAATCCCACAGGAGGGTAGACTTTGTTCATTTGTATAGACATTTTCTCGTATACTCAGCTTTTCCCTTGTAGTTTTTGGGACTTTCAAAGACATCACTTTCAGAGGTCGCATATTTTGCTTTTTCAGTTCACATCGAGCATTCTTGAAGAGAACAATGTTGTCCTAGTTAGCTTTGACCTCATTTGGTATCCTTTTCACTGAAATATCCTAAACCTAAAGGTCACGGGTGAGGTAGTATTTGTAGTCAATAGCAGAATTATGTATAAACTGAAAGTGCCTCTTTCTTGCCTGAAAGCATCTCTAATGCATTAATGCCCCAATTTCTGCGATTAGTTCATTGACTTCTTTTTCGAATTGACTACAATCTGCTATAACTTTGACAAAATCTTCAGCTTTATCCATGTTTTTATACTTTATGCCATTGTTGTTGAGATATGAAAATTTGATGGTCTATTCAATGCTTACTCTCTTCTAGTGGCCACCACCCAAATCAAAGTTGTACTATTCACTGATTTGTAGTGGTTGCATGGCTTTCGGGAACAATACTTTGTCCAGTTGCTAGAGATTGCCTTCGCTTCTCACCTGTTTGTCGTTTACTATTGAAGAAGTCACCTAGTTGCATTTATAAAACAGGTAGAGACCTGCCATTAGTAAGGTCTTTTAACGTCGTGATTGCTATTTGTTTTTTGCGTTGGGTTGAGAGCGATTGGGAGAAAGCATGAATTTGAAGCATGTGATTTTGGAAAAGAAGAAGTTTATTATAAGGCAAATCTCTAAATCTCTTTCCATAATGAGCTACTTTTACTCCAGATTTACTCTGAGCCTATACAGCTAATCAATCAAAAAGAAGTTGTCCATCAAAAAGGATTGTCTAAGCAAATGGAAAGACATGATTTAGAGCGAATTGTCGAAAGTGCCATTTTTTAAGAGCTATTTGACATTATTTACGAACTATAGGACATATTTTACTATTGAAGACAAAGGTATCTACATATCATACTATCTGCCTTTGTCATCTATCTCACTGAAGGTGAAACTCTCACTTTTTTTCTCTTTCCCCTTCTTTTATGAAAAGATCGATTTATTGACTTCTATCAAATTTAGCGCTTAAACAATATTTTTCGATTCTTTTTATATGACTTTTTCAGCTAAAATGCGCTCATAGAAATATCTCTTGCGTAGCTATCGAAAAACCCTTACGTATTTTTTGAAGGCCAATGAGAAATAGACAACATATCCAATAACCCTGAACTTTCTCTTGTAGTTGATTTTTCTCAGCTGGTTTTTGCGTTCTGATTGGGTATGATTCTTCAGTCTTTAGCTTTTGGCCTGTTTTTTGATGGCTGGGTCCTAGGTTTGAATAATCTTCTGCTGAAAAACGCTGCTTTTGCTTTCATTAAGGCGGAAGTTTTCTATGAAAGACAGCTAATGTGCCAGCTTGGCTTCCTCCGTCCTTTGCTCTTTTTTAAGCTGTCTCAACTTTTACCTAAGATGCTCCAACTCGAGTTTCTATTTCTCCCTTATCAGCTAGTCCCTTTGCTTCTAGTACTACCTCCGAGCCTACTCCTCTCTCTTGGCCCTTTTAATTCTGCGAGCCCTGAGGACATCCTAATGCTGCTAGACAAACAGCTTATGGACATAGTTTTAGAGTTTATTGATTGCATCGTGAGGAGAGCTCAGTATGGAAGGAAATGCGTTTTATATCTTGGGAAGATTGAAGGAGGGAGATTGCAATTATGGCTTGGGCTGCTAGTAGGGCAAATCAAAAGAGTTCAAGCCTCCTCTCTCTGTAGCCCCGTGTTTGGCTTATTCGCGCTTCAGAGGTCTCATTCTAATAGAATAATGGCTAATTTATTCTAAAATCAATCTCACCATAAATATTCTCTGGGCAAATAACCAAGCCATCCGTAAAATCTCATGAAATACCTTTTTGGCCAAAAACATGCAGCTTCGAACTAAAATAATGTGTGAAATCGCAATAATGGAGTGTTATTGGAGGGTTGATGATCAATGAATGCTGTTTGAAAATAAAAGAAACCGAGTTGTGTAAGAAGAGGGGCTAAAATTGTGGCCATCTGGTCATTTAAAATATTTTTTTGGATGGACTCGGAGGGTTAGTTTATTGCCATTCTAGACTAATAACTGATAAATTTCTAATCAAAACACTACAAACAAGCTAAAAATCACCTTCTTCTCTCACTCCTATTACTATCTTTCATAAGGTAAAAGTCCCAGCCCAGGTGTCTTGTATATCGACTTTTTAAACCATTCCTAAAGATTTTTTTATTAACTACATTTCGCTTTACTCCAGCCTATCAACAAAACTTAGATAACATAAAGCTTGATTGTTATTGACAAGAAGCTGAGTTGCGTACATTCTTTAGTATTTCAAAATCTAAAGACTAGTCTTTAGTCCCTCTAAATGGTTAATTCCGACTGTTTTTACTTTTTTTGCAATTATCCCAACGCATCCTCTTTTTATCTCCAGCTTCAAATAGATTTAGCAATATTAAATAACACTCTACAGGTTTCTTCCTTTCTAGTCCCAAGACAGCTTGTTTGTTTGCTTAACTGAGTCATCCAAATGCAGCAGAATTGGTTTGAAATTCTCGCAAAAAGCCTTGATTCTTGATGAAACCATCAATCTGTTTAACATTGAGGTAGTTGTTTTTTCTTTTTAGCTCCGAATTACACCAAAAAAGCCTACCTATTCGAACTAGATTTTGGTATTAACTCAGTTTCTTTGATGCATGTTTCCTGGTCAACCTAAGATATATTGCATATCTTCGGAAAATGTGTCAAAGTTTGCCTGACCCAAATATCTTCAAATCTTACTTAAGTGAAGCCATCCTTGCATGCAAAACCGAAGCTAGCCCCTTATAGTTAAGTGGTTGGCAAGAGACGCAATGATCGATGGAGTGAAATTGCAAATTAATTAATTATCATAATCCTGAATATTTCTTCAAAAGTATTCTTAACCGCCAGACTTGAAGAAGCAGGGTTTTTGAGTATTTTTGCAGCAAATATACCTTTTTTGATTGACCCATGATTATCCAAATTGGTCGATTATAGCTTCTCCTTAGACTAAATGCATGTTCTAGAGTCCACAATGGTTGCGATTTGAAGAGAGCTTAAAAAGAGCCTTATACGAAAACCTCGTTAATATTTTGCGAAATCGATGTATTTAACAAATTTCAACAAAACAAACTCAGAGAGAACGGGAAGCCGTTTTTCTAAGGAATCGAGATGCGTAGATTAGGTTGGATGTTGAAAGGGAGATGGTCTATGATATTTTGTCAGGACTGTAATCAGTGAAAAAGATGGCTATCTATAAATACTAAATATTATATATTTCTGTGAGTGTAAAAATTCGAAATGTCGGCAATAATCGACGAAATGGTCTTCAGGAGGGCCAAAAGCGATGAGTCATGCGAAGAAAAGACGCAGGAATTGGGACTTGCTTATGAAGTTATGAATAAACTCAAACTAAAGCATAAGCATCAAATCGTTAAAAATAACCCAAAATCTTACTTAAGTACCAGCACAGTGTAGCTATCCAACCACACATTTCTCGTAACCTTCCAAATATGCAAATAAACCTGTAACCCAAAACTTTCAGTGCTTTTGCTGGATTCTATTCTGCGTCCGGCGGCCCAGTCCAAACACAACGACCTGCTGCTCATGAAGATGTTCCTCAAGCGCAGCCGAGAGATTCCCCTCGAGTCCCATCTCTATGTCCATCAGGGGAGGGTGCTACTGAACATGACTACCTACACCTCTCTCACCACGCACCTTAGGGCTTCCAAAGTTATCGAAGTATATAATTAGCTCATCATCAAAAATTTACTCAACTTTTAGAATTTTATGGTCAAGCACATTTTAGACATCGGCAAGTCTGCGGAGGAGGAATCTCAGCGCACCAATTAATTCTAGAGGCAGCTTCAGCTCGCCAGGGTCTCCAGGACCGTCCACGGCACCTCTAACATCTCCATAGCAAAGTCCCAGTTCAAGTTCGCCAACTCCAGCCTCGAAAAGCTCAAGATTCAAATCAATGCCATCAAGTAAAGCATTGTGGAGCAGGAAGTCTATTAGAAGACAGTGGGAGGGTTGTATGGTGGGTTTGCTGAGGAGGTGTCTGTAGGCTGGCTAAAAGAGAACTATGTCTCCTGCTACATGGAAAATGACAAGAAGTTGAACGCCCTCCTTAATTATAATAAACAAGGGGTTGAGAAAAAGGTTTAGGACTTCGTCTTCAACACAGTCAAGTTAGAGATAAAGGAGATGCTGGGGAGCAACAAACATGTCAACGAGGGCGGCTTCACCTATATCTACGCAGCCAGGGCTGCTGTTACCTACATCAGTTCTACTGATCTCAACTCGGTTGATTACAACTGCGAGAAAGCTGAGAAGCTGGTCGCAATCAAGAAGCTCAAGCCGACTGAGCTCAAGAAGCAGAGGAACAAGGTGGAGCATTAGAAAGAGATTGTGACCAAGATGAGGGGAAGCACCTGTCCCTTCATTCCTAAGTACTTTGGTACGAAGTAAAGCGAGTTCAACCACGTAATGCTTATGGAGTTCATCCAGGGAGAAGAGCTGGATACCTACCTTTCCAAGCACTCCTGGACCATCTCCTTCTGGTCCAAGGTGTACCAGCTGACCAACATCGTCCACGCGGTGCGGCATCTGAATAACTACCAGATTGTGCACCTCGATCTAAAGCCTGGCAACGTCTTAGTGAGTAAGAACTTGACGACTAAGTTGATCGATTTTGGGGAGGCGTACCACCCTGAAGTATGTCCCAAAGGTAACCAGCTTTCTAGCCAGACTACGCCCCAGGCTTCACCTTCCCCTACGTGGCCCCATAGGTCTACATCCGCTACGCCCGGCAAACCTTGTCCCTGGCCAACCCCGAACTCCAGTACAGTTAGAAGCAAGACATGTTCGGGTTCGGGATGATGATGTTCGAGAATCTGTTCGAGGACAAGATGTTCCACTTCAGCACATCTAAGTTTAAAGAAGTGTATGCCAAGAGGGAGGTTCTGCAGAGGCTGTTTCTGGCGCCGGAAAGGATGTAGGGTTACGGCTGTGGGTATGCGCCAGTTTTCTCTGCGCTTTTGTACTTGATTGTGTGCTCTATGGACCCTGAGCCGTAGAGGAGACCCCGCTTCTAGTGGGTGGGAATTTGCCTTAAACTTATTTTAAATTCCTACATTAATATTTCTTGATCTTTCTGATTACTGATTTCTAAATCATGCCTTCTATCTCACTTTGTTGCTTTGCCGATTTCCTAATCCTGCATTCTTAGACTCTGGACTTCTCCAGAAGCAATAACACACCAATAGCAGCAGCTAAGCTTCGAGGGTTGAACCCCCCGTTTCGTATTATGTTACAGGTTCACCCATATGCTTAGGCGAGAGTGTTCATAGTGAGTCCCTTCTTGTATAGAATATCCGCTTTCTCTTATTATTAGACATTTATTAACTAAAATACAACGATGTACTAGAACTAATAGGAGAATCTGCTTGATTTCGTGCCTGCCACCACTGCCGACACCAATATCCACACTTTCTCGTAGTTTAAGGAGTGGATCAACACTTCTTTCCAGGTCAAGGTGCAGCTGAATTCAGCCAGCTCCATTAAAAAGAAAGATATGGTCAAATCTTTAAAAATAAGGCCTTCCCATTCGATCGGCAGCTAGTCCCCCAAAATGCTCAAATCTTTAAAGCAGCGCCAATCGCTCTCATTCCAAACTCTTGACCAAATCTAGTAGAGCAGGTAGGCGCTTTAAAACTCATGGATGGAGGCATCAGCCAAAAGATCCAGAAAGGCTTCACATGGAGGGGGAGAACTTGGCTTTGAACTACATGAGAACAGTGTGATGAAGAGTCACTCTGCTCAATCCAGCCGCTCTTTCAATGGTTTTTAGCAAATAAACCAATACTAACTCAGATAGCTGCTTGGAAAAGGTTCTTTCGCCGACGTTTATCTGGGATTTGATACGTAAAGCCAAGGAAATCCCAAATACGCAATCAAAGTGCTGTAAAGCAAGCACATAAAGAAAAAGCTGCTGCTCAAAAAGAACAGTCAACTAATCGATAGCCCTCCCCCTTTGACTGAAAACGAGTAAAACGACGAAAAGCCCAAAGAAAAGGAGTCTTTGGCAACTCTATTCGTGAAGAACTAGGTGGCAATTCTCAAGAAGATGGAGCATCAGTACATAACGAAACTGCACGAAGTCATAGTCGACAATGAGAAGTCAAAGGTTTACTTGGTTTTGGAGTACTGCGGAGGAGGCTTCATTAATTAGAACAAATAACACAAAGGGCAGTATCGGAAGCTGCTGGAATCCTAGTGCAAAAGATACTGCAAACAATTGGGAGTTGCCTTAGACTACAGTAAGTTATAGACTATACAGTTCACAACGTCGCCAAAATTGCACATAGAGACATCAAACCTGAAAACATCCTTCTTAGCTAGCACGATGAAGTAAAGGTTTCTGATTTTGGGTTGGGCACGCATAAGCTCAAAGGGAAGAAGGTTAGCGGAACTCCGCTCTATATGCCGCCTGAGTCCCAATTTAGCGAAGAAAATACTGCTAACCAGCCTGGGGATATTTGGGCGTTGGGGGTAACTCTGTTAGTGCTGCTTACAGGAAAGCATCCTGAATTCTTTGACCACAAAATAGACGTTGAAAAGGCAATCAACAGCCTCAAAGATGTTTCCGACAACTGCAAAAACTTCATCGCCCGTTGTTTGGAGATAGACGCATCCAAAAGAATAAAAGCGGAAGAGTTGTTGGCTCATGCTTGGCTGGGATGTTTAGACCAATTCTAGCAGTTGAGAGCAACCAATCTATCCTACGAAATAAACATAACTCCAGCGGATGAAGAAAACGTGTTTAAACCAAAGACGAACAAAATCAAGGAAGATGCTCCTTCCTTCAAGATTACCTTTGATTGAGTACAACACATTTCAAAGCAACCCTCGACAACTTATCACTATCTCAAGCACTTTAACTCTGGGTGACTGAAAGTTGTGTTTTAATTTAGTGTAATAAATGTGAAATAGAATAGTGCTGTTATAACTTTATTGATTTTAGTATTAAATGAGTAGCTCCAAACGTTCGGCCTACTTCTACTCCCCTCTCAAGGTGGAGTCAGATCAAAAGGATATCATTATCGGGCATCTGCAGGACTAGGTCTATGTGCTGAGACGCAACTAGCAAGAACTCATCAAACTTGAGGATCAGTACCGAGCCCTAGAGCACCGGTTCAGACTGCTCTCCTAAGAAAAAGTACACATTTCGCTATTTAGGCCCATGCGGATGCCGATTTCAAGGAACGCCACGATTTGGCTTTGCGCACTATCAGCCAGCTCAAGAACTAAATCGATGCGCTGCGGGCTGACCTGAGGGAAAAGAACCTGGAGATCAATGATTTGTAGAGTGATGAGAATACGCTAATTGGCCAGCTGGACCAGAGGGCCATCGAGATTGAGAAACTCAAGAACTAGCTCAACAGTCTCCTAGGTAGCACTGTTATGACTCAGCTGATAATGAAGAGCTGCTTAATGAGAGGCTCAGGTTGGAGCAGACCGCAGCGGGGGTCAGAAAGGACAACTAGCTGCTGGCAGGCAACGCCAAGGAACTCACACTCAACAACGACAATGTGAAGAGGAAGATTGATGATCTTGAGAAGTATGCGGGACAACTCAAGAGTGAGGAGAACATTCTCAAGGAAAAGATCATTGCCTATGAGAATGAAAATAATGGGTTGGATGGCGATATCAATAATATTGTTGAGGATATTGGCAACTTGGATGCTCAGATATCCAATGCGCAAAACGAGCTCACAGGACTCCAGAAGGACATCGCTGAGGTTACAGGACTCTCGGAAAAGTTCAAGTCAGAAGCACTGCATTATCACAAAGGCACCCAAAGCGAGATCATGAGAAACAACGACCTTACAAAGGTGCTGAACCAAGCCGAAAATACTCACAGACTGAGAGTGAACCAAGTAGA
>Ga0316217_10005064_pt1 | contig 13861 bp, 5 predicted proteins | sample 1anoAmetaG_FD_203633 | JGI IMG/M metagenome (GOLD analysis project Ga0316217, IMG submission 203633) | Freshwater microbial communities from Trout Bog Lake, Wisconsin, USA - 1anoA | ecosystem: Environmental > Aquatic > Freshwater > Lake > Hypolimnion/Profundal zone | place: USA: Wisconsin...
CAGTCCTCGCGTTCCTCCTGTGACGAATACTCCCGCAGCAACACCTGGTAGTCCGTGATCGATTGATTCAACAGCACCGAACTTTCATTGGCCGCGCCATAAACGCCCTCTTTCATGCGAGCATCCGCGGCTTTTCTTATCGCTTCCAGCCAGATGCTGCGCAGTGCGGCGTCATCGCTGTAACGGCCATGCTCCGCTGCTGCCCGGTCGCGAGCCTGCTCAAGAATCTGGGTAGCCAAGTGATACTTGAGGTCTAACTGATACGCATTTGAACTCTGTAATGACTTGCTGACTAAATCACGCAGCTTGGTTCGACGTTCTTCCAGAAATCGCTTTTCGTCGTCATCCATGGACTGGCCAATATCAACGGCAACCTGATTGAAAAGCTGGGCGGCAGCGCCATAGTGTTTCAGCGCCAACTCCGCAAGAGCCTTCTGCTCGTCAGTGGCCTGGTCCTTCCGCTTCTGAATATCTTCTGCCCATTGCCGAACCTGTTTGCCGGCCTCTGCGATCTCAAAACCGTTTGCATTGGCCCACTCGGCTATGGCATCTGTCATATCCTCCGGTTTTTGGTTCTGCACCGTGGACAGCTCTCCCTTAAGAACGCGGTTTTCCTCTTTCAGATGTTTGTTTTGAAATGAGAGGCGCCGCAGCATCGCCTCAACCTGTATAGGACCAAGAAGAGTAGGGGATCCTTTGGGAAGCAGCTTGATGTCCACCGTGGCCGGAAGCCCGTTCAACTGCCCGTCGGCTGGTTCGTAGATCACCAGGTCCCCCGCGTCCGCGATCTTGATGCGCAGGTTGCCCCGTTGTGCCGCCTCTATGGCCACCAGCAGCATAGCCTTGCCCTCGCCATTGGTGGCATCATACCGAGTGGCGCCGCTTACGGTAATCACCGTCGTGCCATCAAGATAAGTCAACGAAACGCGAGCTTTTTGAACCGGACGGGCTGGATTGACTCCGGCGTTGACGACGACAACAGTCACTTCTTGCTGTGGAGCATTCTCCGCGGAAGAAGCTCCCGTTCCAATAACGTTACAGCAAGCAAGAAGTCCAATGAACCAGGCGATCGGCTTCATACGTGCCTTTCTGCGCCAGGGCATACCTGATGACGAGAAACTCTTCCCTCAAATCACCCGTTTAGAGAGTGCATTCATGAGAGAAATTATCTACGCAGAATCATACTACGGTGATACAAGCTGCCGGAATCCGTTTACCGCCTGGCTATAAACACTAGGTATTTGTCGAAAAAATCTCAATGCAGACGATATGGTTCAGCAGAGATAGGAATAGCATCTTCGATCTTCGGGGAGTCGATCTTTGCAGAACTATTCAGTCCGATACCGGTCACATTTTTGATGTTGATGTGTGGCCCGGCATAGCCGGTCACGTGAACATTCCGAATTTCAGCGTTGCGAATATTTGCCAGATAAATTCCCTTGGTGCAACTTCCCGTTACATTTATCAACGAGAACCCTATCAGGGGCTTGCCGGGATGGATGCTGGTCCCATCCACGAGAATCGGCGCATCCGTTACACGAAGGTAATCAGGGCAATTCTATTTCCAGTGTTTCTGCACAAAGGCATCCACCTCCGGCAGGCCGCCCTGGAGGATGAGATAGCCGTTGTGCGGTTCGCGGCGCGTGATTTCGTGATTGATGGGAGTAGTCATCAATTCGCGAATCCGCTTGGGATCGTCGGTCTGCCCCAGCACCCAGGCCAGCTTCATGTAGGCCGTTTCGGGCAGCATATTATCGAGCGGGATGATCCCCAGTTCGAGCAGGTCGCGACCGGTGTCGTAAACGTACATCTGCGCATATCCCCACAGTGTCTGCACGGTCATCACCACGGTCATGCCCTTTTGAATCGCCCGTCTGAGAGCCGGGTAAATTGGCTTGTTCACATGGCCCAGGCCGGTTCCTGCGATCACCACTCCGCGATATCCCATATCCGAAAGTCCGTCGATGATATCCGGCTGAAAGTTGGGATAGTAATACTGGATCGTGGTCTTCTCTTCAAAGACCGGAGTGATAATCGGCACGCGGCTTTTGTCGCGCTTCAGCGTTTCGTCGGAGATGTAGCGAAAGTGACTTCCATCCGCGTTGGGATAGCGGCTGACCGTTGCCAACGGCGTCGCGCCAACGGTACGGAATGTGCTCCGGTAGCTGGAGTGCATCTTGCGGCAGCGCGTTCCCCGGTGCAGCAAATCGTAGTTGTCCGAGGTTGGTCCGAACATGCATAGCATCACCTCGGCGATGTCGCACTCTGCGGCGGTGCGAACCGCATTCATCAGGTTCAGAGCCGCGTCCGACGAGGGCCGATCCGAGGAGCGCTGGCTGCCCACCAGCACGATGGGCACGGGAGAGTTCTGCACCATGAAGCTGAGGATGGCGCCGGTGTGGCTCATCGTGTCCGTGCCGTGGCCGATCACGATGCCGTCGGTTCCATTGGCGATCTCTTCGCCGATCGCGATGGCCAGCGCCTTGTACTGTTCCGGTCCCATGTTTTCCGAGAAAACACCGAAGAGCTTCTTGGTGGTGAGGTTGGCGATGTCAGCTAACTCAGGAACAGCGCCATACAGTTCCCCCGGCGTAAAGGCTGGAATCACGGCTCCGGTACGGTAGTCGAGCCGCGAGGCGATGGTGCCGCCGGTGCCCAGCAGCGTGACATTTTTCTTCTTCTGATCGAAGGGAAAATCTTTCTCTGGAATCTTATAGACGGCCTTGCGGTATCCTGTCTCCTTCGCAGAGACGATGCGGTCGGCGGCGATGCCCACGTTGTATCCATTAAAGAGCTTGATCACCAGGTGCAGCGGGTCGAAAGTCTCGCTGCGGGGCAGAATGACGCCGACAAACTTGGAGCCGGCGTCGTTGACAACCTCTACCTCGCTCCAGACGCCAATTTGATATTTATCCAGAAGATCACGGACCGGGCTGCGGTAACCCTGCAGGCGGTCGCTACGCTCACTGATGGGTATCGTCATGATGCCACCTCCGGATTCAGATTTTCGCGAATGTAAGCAGCCACCTCGGCGGCTGGAGCCTTGCCGTTCAGCATTTTCACCGCTTTGCCAGTCAAAAAGCGCGCTCTTTTTCCGGGGTTATCGCCGTAGTCGCTTAGATAGCCGTCCATATTCAGTGAGTTGATTGTGCTCTGCCATTGTTCGCGATTTTGAATTTCGATGCCGAACGATGCGCAGGCCGCATCGACATCCAGCCGCTCTTCGGCCATACGCTGGGCAATTGAAGGCACAGCCTCGCGCGGAATGTGGCCGTCCGTGAAGCGGTCAAAAATCTGAAGCCACTCGGAGGTGTCCAGCCGCTGAATAGGAATCCCCGCGCGCTTGAGTGCCTTGTAGCGCTGGCCGATTGTGATAGCGGCAAAAAGGCCGTCCACTCCAGTCTGCTTCACGGCGGCGTCCACAATGTCTGCTCCGCCGCGGCGAATCAGGTAGAAGGCGGTTTCTTCAGGAACTCGCCATGACATATAACTTTCGATCCGCTTCCATGGTGCGGGACGCAATCGGGCCCGCGCCTCTTCGACGCGTTCCTTGGTCACGCGGGTCGGCGGCGAGTCGGTGTCAGGATACATGCGGTCAGGGCCGGGCAAAATGCGCTCAAAGGTGGTGAAGCCGCCCGTCATAGCCTGCCGCGTCTCCTGCGGAACTCCCACGGTGGCGTCGCAAAAGCGCAACCGGATCTCTTCCGCCGCTGTAATGCAGTCCCGCTCGGGACCGAAGACGATAAAGAAGTCGTCCTTCTCTTTCAATTCCACACGCTTGCGGATGCGCTCAATCACCGCATATTTGTCGGCGAATACCGGCATCTGTGCGCTGCTCAGCACAATCGGAGACTCGTCGAGGCACGCGATCACGCGCACACGCCCGCGCAGCTCATCCAGAAAGTTGGTATCGGGCTGAGTGGGATGTTGCGCAAGCCCTGCCACTCCTTCGATCTTCACTGCGTATACCTTGCCGTCGGCCTTGAGCGTCCGCTGCATGAAGCCTAGATCCACTTCGGAAAAAAGATTGCTCACATCGAAGGAGCTCATCTTGATGCTCTCCGGCGTCTTCAGCCCGCGCTCATGCAGTTCCGCTCGTATCTTCAGCAGGTTGTACTGGCGCAATCCCTCGTTGTGTACCAGCTTGACGGCGTAACCCGCGCGCGGTACGCCTTTGATCTCGTTGCGGGAGCCGCCCCGTACGCTCACATTTACATCCTCGCGGCTGGCGCCGATGCCCGTGCGCACCCGGCCCGTGCTCCTGGCCACCATCCCGCAAAGCAGAATCGCGTCGCGCACCTCAAAAGGAGTGCGCAACTCCGGCCCCGTCACAGTCTCGGTCAGCGGCATGCCCAGCCGGTCCGTGCGCCACACAATCTGGTGGCCCTTGTCTCTCACCTCGCGGCACGAGTCTTCTTCTATGCTCACGTGGGTCACCGTCAATTGCCGCCCCTTGAAAGGCAGCCAGCCATTGACGCCCACAATCGCTGTGCGCTGAAAGCCCGTCGGAATCGACCCGTCCAGATACTGCTTGCGGGCAATATGGACCTCGTCAATGATATCCATATTCATCGTCAAGCAGAGCTCGATGGCCACATCAATAGCCTCCTGATTTACCAGAAACGGCGGCGTATCATCCATCTCATAGGTGCAGACATTCTGATGGTTCAGCAGATAGACGATCTCTTTCATCGTCTTGAACTCCATCAGAGCTGTGCCGTCGTACAGACCCAACTCCGAGAGGGTAGGCCGCATATGCCGCAGCACCTCGCCGTCATGAATCTCCGTGTAAATCCCTGCCGGGCAGCGGCAAAAGAGCTTTTCCTTGGTATAAAGCTGCTGGTGCACCTCCAGACCGGAGATTAGCCCTACCTCCTGGTAGTCCAGCTTTTCGAGCATCTTTCCTCCCTGAATCCGTACAAAAAGAAAACCATAAAGGCTCTTTCGCTGGCCAAGAGAGGCAGCTCAAATCAGTAACCAACAGAAACAGATTCGGTTACCCCGCCCTATGGCCATTTCCCAAACGTTCTTATGTTGACAAGATCACGCCTCGGAGAAACGGTTCGCGAGGCGCCACCCAGTCTATTCCTGCAACCGCCATATTAAATCAAAGCATCCAGCCCTTATTTATGACGTGGAACACCGCGGTGCAGATGTGCGGTGTGGAATGGAAAATGAATTGGGTGGAGTGACATTTCCAGCAACTTTTCAAGGGCTGAATTCATACAATTCGCGGAAACGATGGATACATATCAAACTATAAGCAGTTTAATATCAACAGTATAGAAATTATATATTTAGTTATTCTCCCAAAAGTACCTCCACCAAAGCCTGGATAATAGAAATAGCAGGCATTTCAAAAGGACTTGCTCAAATAGGCTTCAAGGATCGGCGGGCTCCCAAACTGCAAGCATAAACCAAATGAGAAATCAGTCATCGAGACTGGCCCAAATGTGTCGCGGTAGTGACCTGCCCCTGTTTCAAAGCATTCTCAGGGCAAGGCGACGACAAACAGACTGATTTCAAAATTACAAAAGTGTAATTAATGGAGATGCTTAGCCGTAATTCGCTGCTGATAGAATTCAAGTGAATTGATATTGGTGGGCGTAAATAGCGGAATTCGCGAGATTAAGTGATCCCGTTGCAAGCCCCTGCGCGAACAAATCAGAATTCAAGTTCCCCCTGAAGAATCAGCGCGAAATAACGAAAAAAAGGGAGCATTATGCAGATGCAGCGTCTCTTCTTTCCTGGATTGATTTGTCTTTTTGTTGCAGGATGTGGCGGCGGGACACCTACCGAGTCCACTACACCACCCGCGACATCGAAGCCTACTGCGGCATTTACATTTTCCCCGAGCGCACCCACCACGGGGCAGACGGTTTCCTTTACTGATTCTTCGACGGGCAGTCCGACGGAATGGTCGTGGAATTTTGGGGATGGAAGCTCTGTCAGCACATTAGAGAATCCTACACACAGCTATTCAGCCTCTGGAACGTTCACGGTCACGCTCACGGCCACCAATGCGGGCGGCTCGAATGCCATAAGCCATAGCGTGACCGTGAGTGCGGCGGTAACCGCGCCTGTGGCGGCTTTTACATTTTCCCCGAGCGCACCCACTACGGGGCAGACGGTTTCTTTTACTGATTCTTCTACGGGCAGTCCGACGGGATGGTCGTGGAATTTTGGGGATGGAACCTCTGTCAGCACATTAGAGAATCCTACACACAGCTATTCAGCCTCTGGAACGTTTACAGTCACCCTAACAGCCACCAATGCGGGCGGATCAAACTCCATAAGCCATAGCGTGACGGTTACCGCAGCCAGCTCTGGGAGCATGACAGCGCAGTTCACCGTAGTCACGAACGGGCAGATGGCAACCTTCACGGATACATCGACAGGCAATCCCACGGTATGGGCCTGGAGTTTCGGGGATGGCACGACCAGCGCGATTGAGAATCCGACCCAGACCTATTTAACCGCAGGCACGTACACTGTCACGCTGACGGTGAGCAACTCGGCTGGCACCAGCACGAGCACTACGTCGCAGAGCGTAACAGTGAGCGCGTCGGCTCCCTTGACTGCGTTTACCTTTGCGCGGGCTGCGAACAATACAACCATCGCATTTACCGATGCGTCGATTGGTACGCCTACAACCTGGGCATGGGATTTTGGCGATGGAAATACAAGTACGCAGGAGAGCCCAAGCCACACGTATGCAGCAACCGGCCAGTACACTGTCAAACTCATGGCCAGCAATTCGCTAGGCGCAAACCAGGCAAGTCATACGATTTACATCAGCCCGATTTCAAACCTGCTGGAATCTCTTGTGCCTGCGGGGTCCTTTGAAATGGGCGACCATTTTGGATTTGTTGATCCTACCCATCCATCTGATGAGGTGCCCGTTCACACCGTGAATCTCAACGCCCTGTATGTGGCAACAACGCCGGCCACAAATCCGCAGTATGTTTCCTATCTGAACGACGCGATCTCAAAGGGATTGATCGAAGTTATCAACAATGTTGTCTATGACGCCAGCGGCGCCAATATTTATTGCTACCTGTACAACTACCAGTATGCAGCCGGAAAGTACTCAACGGCGTACAGCATTATCTACAACTCTACGACCAAGGTCTTCTCTATTGAGGATTTCAGGGCCAACCACCCGATGGTTGGGGTCACATGGTTCGGCGCCGCGGCGTATAGCAACTGGTTGAGCGGGCAGGCTGGGCTTTCTGCTTGCTATAACCTGACGACCGGGATCTGCGACTTTACGCAAAACGGCTACCGTCTTCCCACCGAAGCAGAATGGGAGTATGCGGCGCGTGGCGGGCAGTATGCGCCTTACTACAACTTTCCATGGGGCGATGATCAGGATATCCAGAAAGCGAACTGGCCGAGTTCAGGAGATCCCTACGAGGGAACGGACCAGAGCACCTATCCATGGACAACACCGGTTGGTTTTTACAACGGGGCGCTGCAACAAAAAACAACTTACAGTTGGCCGGGAAGCGCTACCTCCTACCAGACACACAACGGGGCAAACGCATTCGGCCTGATGGATATGTCTGGAGAAGTATGGCAGTTTGTTTATGACTGGTACGACGCAGGGTATTACTCCGTGAGTCCTTCCAATAACCCCACCGGTCCCGCCACAGGGCAGGTTCAGTCTGATGGCAACACATACCGGGGAATGCGCGGCGGGAGTTGGTACAACGGCGATATCGAGGCCGGCGTGAATGACGGGCATGGCCGGGTTTCGAATCGCTGCCCGGCATCGCCCTCGTACTTTGCCGTGCCGCAACTGGCCTATAGCAGTAACGTTGGTTTCCGAGTTGTAAGGAATTCAGCTCCGGCTACTCTAACGGCCGGGTTCACATATACGCCATCCTCGCCTGCAAGCGCTCAGACTGTTGCTTTTGCGGATGCCTCTTCGGGCGGCGCCAGCACCTGGTTATGGAGCTTTGGCGACGGCGGAACGAGCACGATACAGAATCCAAGCCATGTTTATTCGACTGCCGGCACATATACAGTTTCGCTGATGGCGGGCAACGCAACAGGATTCAGCACTGTGACGAACAGTGTAAGCGTGTCTTCGGCAAGCCCTATCTCGCCCTCATTTACATTCGCACCTATCGCGCCACTAAGCGGACAGGCTGTCATATTCACGGACACCTCAACCGGTGGGCCAATATCCTGGACATGGGATTTTGGGGACAGTGTCGGGAAGAGTTCGCTTCAAAATCCTGTATATGATTATCTGGCTGCCGGCACATACACAGTAAAACTCACGGTCAGCAATGCAATCGGAACCACATCCGTTAGCCACAACGTGGTTGTCAGTTCCTCCACGAGCGCGCTTGTGGCCTCTTATACCTATTCGGTGAGTTCCCGAACGGCTTCATTCACTGATACCTCCACAGGCAGCCCCGCGACATGGTCTTGGAATTTTGGGGATAACACAACGAGTCAGCAGCAGAGCCCAACCCATACCTACGCATCGGATGGAATTTACCCAGCCACGCTCACAATTACCGGCGCCAGCGGCGCCAGCGTCTTTAGCCAGAGCGTGATTGTGAATACGGCCGTTTCAACGCGGACCGTGGGCCTTATGTTGAATACGAGCAATACATCTCCCGGCTATATTTTGTTCTCGCCCAAACAAAACACCATGACGTATCTTATCGACAACGAAGGAAGAATCGTTCATGAATGGACGGCAAGCAAGTACTCGCCCGGCCAGTCCTCTTACCTGCTCGAAAATGGGCATCTCCTTCGTCCTTGTTTCAATCAGCAGGTGACGCCGACGCCAAACACCGGTGGCGGAGAGGGCGGAAGGATTGAGGAATTTGATTGGGATGGCAACCTTGTTTGGGAGTTGAATTGGGCGACCAGCACATATATGCAACACCACGACATCAAGCGCCTTCCCAACGGCAACATCATCATGCTGGTCGTCGAGAAGAAGACCTACGACCAGGCGATTGCAGCGGGGTTCAATCCAAATATGTTCCAGCCGGCCATTATTACAGATCAGGCGATTCTTCCCGATTCGGTTGTTGAGATACAACCGACGGGGTCATCCGGCGGAAACGTAGTTTGGTCATGGCACGTTTGGGATCACCTGATTCAGGATTATGATTCTACAAAAACAAATTATGGAGTCCCCGCAGATCATCCAGAGTTGATTGATGCCGCCGGCGATCATACACAACTTCCAGAATTCTGGAATCACATGAACGCAATTGATTACGATCCGGTTAATGACGAGATCTCATTAAGTGTTAGAGGAAATAGCGAGGTCTGGGTCATCGACCACAGCACCACGACCGCAGAAGCTGCCAGCCATACCGGGGGCGTGCGAGGAAAAGGCGGCGATCTTCTTTATCGTTGGGGAAATCCGATTGCCTATGGTGCGGGTACGGCAAGCAATCAGGAATATTATCAGCAACACGACGTGGAGTGGATCAAACCGGACTCTCCTGGAGCGGGCCATCTGATGTGCTACAACAATGGGCTAGGGCGCGGAACGACAAATGCCTCTTCCATCAATGAATTCATTCCCGCGGTCGATGCAAGCGGAAATTATTCGCTTCTGCCTTCCATTGTGAATCCGGCAGGGTTTAACTGGTCCTATTACGCGGATGCTGCCAATCCCATGTACTCGGCAGATATCTCCGGAGCACAAAGACTGCCCAACGGAAATACAATCATCTGCACCGGCGGTACAGGAGAATTTCGCGAGGTTACGTATTCCGGCAACATCGTTTGGAAGTACATCAACCCGGTTGCTCATACCGGACCCGTTGCACAAGGGACCGAACCTCCGGCGGATCCAAACAATGCAGGGGAGACGCTCAACTCGGTTTTCAGAATCTACAAATACCCACTCGACTACCCTGCTTTTATTGGAAAGACGCTGACGCCGGGAGATTACATCGTGCAGTAAAAGCTAAACAAATTCATATTTTTTTGCAGGCGCATCCACGCAGGCCGAAGCCTGCGCGGAGGGAAACAAACAGCTTTACGGCTCAAAGAACAGGTAATCGGTATCACCAATATACGGCGTGAGAACGCTCGTATCCGTAATGGGGTCCGAGTAGAGGTAGGGCGTGGTGGCTACGGTGAAGTTGAAGGGAGTGCCATCCGCATATGTTCCCGACAGGTCAGATTCGCGCAGGGCGGCAAGCTTGGTCACCTGCGCGGAACTCATGGCGGCATAGATCTGGGCGAAGGTCGTAGCATAGTAATAGTTATCCTCGCCATCCAGGTCTCCATAGACTCCTGAAAGCGCAAGCACCTGCGCATTGACTTCGGCGCTGGAGTCTGTTGAGACCATCAGGCTGCGCAACAGCGTCGCAATCTGCGTCCGCGTTTCAACAATGTTGGTATCGCCCGCGTACAAATTATTTCTTTGCAGATTCACCAAGTTGGCCATCGGCGTTGCCTGGGCAGATGTCACATACCCCAGGGTGGGGTCAATGAGTGCGCTTCCAGTTGTATTAGTGAGGCTTTCGCTGATTGTGTACCCCGAGACTCCGACTGCGGGCGCATCTTTGATGTAAAACCCGCCGTAGTAGGTCCCATGACGTTCGGGGCAGAAGTAGACATCCCCGTAAAGGGAACCTTCGTACCACGTAAAGATGTCGCTTGCGTAAGTCATCACCAGCGTGGCCGTGCCTTGTGGAAGATTGCTCATCTTGCTCGCGACCTGAGCGTCGGTGATATTCGGCCACTCGTTGAAGCCTTTTCCTTTCATGGATTCCAGGTATTCGATTTGCGACGAACTCATGGAGTTGTAGATATTCACATAGAGCATCGCCCGATCGAAGGCCAGTTGACCGTCGATGAGATAAAGACCGTTGGACGCCTTTTTAACTGCGTCGAGATTCAATCCGGAAGAGTCGGCGGGAATGTCACCTGTGAGGGTTCGGCGAAAGCCCTCCATCAGGGAGTATCTTTCGTAGGCGTATAGGTTGACGTTATTCAATTGCGCCGATGCAAGGGTCGTCAACTGAGCCATCTGGCTGTCGGTCAGGATATATAAAACATTGTTGGCCACGCGAGTCAGAAAGTCAGTGTCATGGCCCATGTTGTCTGGGTCCGTGTCCCGCAGATATTGAAAGCCTGTGTAGTCGGCCACCTTCCCCGGCGGAAAAAAGGATTGCGCGTCCAGATTGCCGGTCATTATGGCAAACCCGTCGAAGGCGATTGTTGTGCTCTGCGCCAAATCTGATAAGGCAAGCGTCATGTCGTAGCCAGTCGCAGAAACTTCGGGAACAACAGTAATTGTTTGACTCGCCGTGTTGGCGCCGCTCGAATTACTCGCCGTCAAAGTTACGGTAAAGGTCCCGGCAGTTGCATATATATGATTTGGATTTTGCAGCGAACTGATACTGCCGTCGCCAAAGCTCCAGGACCAGGAGGTTGGACTTCCCGTTGAAGTGTCCGTGAAGGCTACAGAACCTGCACTGACAGGAGCAGCCGGCAAATAAGTAAATGCCGCAGTGTTTGCTTTACTCACAGCTACTGTGCGACTGATGCTGCTTGATCCCGCGCTGTTGCTTGCCCTGAGAGTGACGATAAAAGAACCTGATGCGGAGTAGGTGTGTATAGGGTTCTGCGCGGTGCTCGTATCGCCGTCTCCAAAGCTCCAAAGCCAAGCGGTCGGGCTGCCGGTGGAAGTGTCTGTAAATATCACAGCAGCCGAGCTGACTGGTGCTGTGGGAGAGACGGTGAATGCTGCAACAGGAACAGCAGAGTTGCTTGTGAGCTCCATGCCCCCATTACAACCTGACAGTGCAAGACCGATGATTGCTACGACAAGTTTCCATGCGTTATTTAAATTCGACATTCGCGTCTCCTTGAGCAGACGCGGCCGATTTGTTGCGGCCTGATTCTGCACACCAGTCAATTTACCGGCATAAGATTACGCCGTCCGTGGTGTTTGAATGACATTATTGTCATTTTGAAGAGGTCGTCTAAGTGTGGATATTCTTAATCAATATTCCTACGGAATCGTGTAGCTGTCATCAATCTCGCCGTTCGTTTTCCCGGTAGTTATTTGGGATGGCATCCATGCTCGAACATACTGAACCGTCACATTGGCGGGGCTCACGGTGACACGCATATGACCGGAACTGCTGAGGATGGTTCCGCTGGTGTAGTTATAAGATGCCGCCAAATTGGCGCCGCTGCTCTCATTGATGGCGCTGGGCTGCGGAACTTCCTGATACACAATTCCATCCAGTTCCTGGTGCGCATAAAGATGATCGTGGCCATGAAAGACAGCGGTAACGCCGTACTTCACCAGCAGTTGATGGATTGGCATTGCCCAACCGGGACGCATTTGGCTAAAGCCTTCCGAACCGTCGAGATTCTGCCCGCCCCACTCGAAGTATGGCGCAGCTTCGATGCCTCCGCGCATCTGGCCCAGCAATCCACCGACAAGGTTGTGAATGAAGACGAACTTATAAGTTGCTGTACTTGAAGCGAGAGTCTGCTGCAGCCAGTTATATTGCGTCGCTCCGAGCGTCAGGCCCCAGCCATTGCTGCCAGGCTTCGTTGTTGTATACCAGAATGGATCGAGGACAATAAAAAGTGCATCCCCCCACTGCCATGCGTACCACGCGGCGCGCTGGCCAACAAATGGATCGATGGTTGTGTCTCCGGTGTAGAAACTATCGGGCACTGGATTCAGAAAGTTGGCCTGGCGAGCGCGCACGGTCCAAATGGCGACGTTGTTGCCGGTCCCGTCATTCAGCCAGCCGGCCTCGCCTTCGTGGTTGCCATTGACCAGGAAGAGCGGAGACGAGGGAGCGAGGATGCCAAAGTTGCTTCTCTCGTAGTTGTAACGCGCATCTACGATTGCCTCGGATGGAGCGGTTTGTGCTATCGCCGTAAAGGGCGCGGAATTTTTCTCGCACATGAATGTGTCGCCGAGGTCGATATGAAAATCGCCATCATCCGCCAGCATATTTCCAAGCGCCGTGCGGTAAATGTTTAAGTTCGAATTCTCATCCAGATGCGAGTCGGCTTGAATTGTAAATGTGAATGTGCTTCCCGTTGGCCGTGCCGTGTGAAACATGTATTCTCCGGCTGTTTCCGCGGCGCCTCCCGTGGATGGCTGAAGATAGACCCGGTAATAATATTGCGTGTTTGCGGTAAGGCCTGTGATTGTAATGACTGCGGAAGTACCAGCAGTAAAAGCTACCGGGCTTGTCGAATTGCTGTAGATGCCGGAAGTTGTCCCATACTGGATTGAGAGCTGGCCACTCTGATCTGGCGAAAGGATGTTGGCCTTGATCGATGTAAAAGTAGGGGAGCCGAGCAGAATGCTGCCATCAAATGTGGGACTGCCAGCAGGGGCGCTAACTACAACCTGCTGGCTGGTCGAGTTAGATCCTCCCGCATTGCTGACCATGAGCGAAACAGTGTATGTGCCGGCTGTCAGATAGGTGTGATATGGATACTGAGCGCTGCTTGTACCGCCATCTCCGAAGTTCCACGCCCACGCAGTTGGGCTTGACGCAGAAGTGTCAGTAAAGGCGGCAGGTTGCGCTGGAATCGGCGCAGAGGGCTCGATAGTGAAGGAAGCAACCGGCGCAACTCCTGCCTGGCTCACTGTTATGCTTTGACTGATACTGTTAGAGCCAGTTGCATTGCTGGCGGTCAGCGTTGCAGTGTATGTCCCAGCGGCCGAATAGGCATGAGTAGGATTTTGCAATGTGCTGGTTGCTGTATCCCCAAAGCTCCAGGACCATGCAGTTGGATTGTTGGTGGACACATCAGTAAATGCTACGGACTGGCCGTTAACGGGTGCTGCGGGAGAGTATGTAAACGCAGCTACCGGCGCCGTGATGGT